>OFGG01000703.1_pt1 | contig 26329 bp, 22 predicted proteins | sample 1521701 | NCBI WGS metagenome assembly OFGG01 (sample SAMEA3504081, study PRJEB24116) | mouse gut metagenome | biome: mouse gut; feature: mouse-associated habitat; material: faeces | place: Denmark | collected 2011
AGGAAGGGCGGCATCCCGCGCAGCAAAAAGCTTTCCTCTCTTCAGACCACCGCTTCTACGATTATTTGGTATCCAAAGCAGAGCTTTTTGACTCCGACTTCTAAGCGCCCACATCCACATACTGGTCTTTTATCCTCCGCATCCGTTCTTCCAGCCTTACCATATAGTGGGATTTTGGGCTGCAGCATCACGGAGACATCTTGTAAAGAAATTTGGTCATTGATAATACTGGGCCTGGGCCTGCCAGAGCTCGTAATATTTCCCCTTCTCGTCCGAGAGGAGCTGCTCATGGCTCCCCCGCTGCACCAGCCGCCCCTCATGGAATACGGCGATGTCGTCGCAGAACCGGCAGGAGGACAGCCTGTGGGAGATATAGATGGCCGTCTTGTCCCCCACCATGGTGTCGAAGCCGGAATAGATTTCATACTCCGACAGGGGATCCAGGCTGGCTGTGGGCTCGTCCAACAGCACGAAAGGCGCGTCCTTGTACAGGGCCCTGGCGATGGCGATCTTCTGGGCCTCGCCGCCGGATATCTCTATGCCGCCGTCCGTGATGTCCTGGTACAGGTATGTGCCAAGCCCCTCCGGAAGCTCCTCCAGCCGCTCTCCCAATCCGGCCTGGCGCAGCACCTCCTCTGCCTTCCCTCCGTCCACCTCCACGGAGGCTGCCACGTTCTCCCCCAGGGGCATGGAAAGGAGCTTGAAGTCCTGGAACACCACTGAGAACAGCCGGACATACTCGTCCTGCCGGAACTTGCGGATGTCCACGCCGTTCAGCAGAATCTCCCCCTCCTGAGGATCGTAGAGACGGCACAGGAGCTTGATCATGGTGGTCTTGCCGGAGCCGTTCATGCCCACGATGGCCATACGCTCCCCGATGCGCAGCTTTAAGGAGAAGTCCTCCAGGGCATAGCGCTCCGTCCCAGGATACCGGAAGGAGACATGACGGAATTCTATCTCATACTGATTGTCCAGCCGTTTCTCCACCGGGAGCTTCCCCTTGTACATCTCATCGCTGACGTTCAGCATCTCCAGGGTGCTGGCCACCCTCCTGGCGGTGAGGGACAGCTCGCTTAACCAGTAGCCCATGCACTGGATAGTGTTCAGGATGTTCGTGATGGAGCCTGCGAACTTGATTACACTCCCCACCGGAAACGCCCCCAGCAGGGCATAGGCCGCGGAAATCAGGTAGCCTGCCAGCGTTGCCAGGCTATATGCGGCTCCCTCCAGGAACCCCAACCGTCCCGACAGCTTCCCCATGACGGATGTCCATGGGATGACCTTCTCGCCCTCCCGCATGTTCCCCACCGTATAATGCTCCATCAGATTGTATCCGTCATAGAGATGGATGTCCTTAATAAAATGGTAGTCCCCGCTTAAACAGCGGCGCGTCCAGTGCCCGCAAAAGGAATAATATTTTCGGTACAGCTCCTCCGGATACAGCTCCTCCGGTTCCTTCAAGAGCTGCTCCTGATAAACCGCGCCTGCCTTCGTCCTGGCTCCGGCGAGGAGCCACAGCGCCACAAGCAATACCACAAGCCCCAGGTACATCCACGGATTGCCGTGGGTGACGATAATCTTCAGGATGGGGATGGCCACCACCACGGAGCAAAGCAGTCTGCATATCCCCGACACGACGAATTCCAGATTCCAGAATGCGCTGCCAATCCCGGCTCCCCAGTTATTGTCCTTCCAGATGCGGTCTGTGAGCTTCTTGACATAGGGGCTCTCAATCAGGGAATAGTCCATCTGCTGGAACTTGGCGGAGAAGTCGCTGTCGTAGGTCAGCCAGATCAGGGACTGCTTCGGCTCCACGAACTCGTTCTTCAGGAAGCTGGAGGCCCCGGAGAGCAGGAACGAGGAGCTCAGGAGCAGGATTACCGGCTTCCCCAGGTTTTCCATAGACGCGCCCTCCCAGAGCAGCTCCAGGATATCCGCGGAGAACACCAATCCAAGCGCCGCCTCCACTGCATCCAGCACCAGCCGGAGCGTGGCCAGGAGGAAATAGGTATTATCGGTTTTTTGAATATATCCTAACATGTTTTTTATGTATCTGATATTGTCCTTCAGTGGAATTCTGCTTGTCAAATCATCCGGCATATTTTTGACCCTCTTTCTAATCATCCAAATTCTATCGTTGCCATCTGCTCCGCGGCTGCCTGTCCATCTCCTGACACATAGTACCGGGACTGTATCTCGAACATTTGAGCGTAGCTTCCCCCCAGCGCCATCAGCTCCTCATGTGTGCCCTCCTCCTTGATTCGTCCGTCCTCCAGGAAGAGGATCCTGTCCGAGAACTTGGTGCTGGCCAGCCTGTGGGAGATGAACAGGGAAGTCCGGCCTTTGCTGATTTTCACGTATTCTTCATAAACTTCACTCTCGGCGATTGGATCCAGCGCCGAGGTGGGCTCGTCCAGAATCAATATACTCCCGTCTTTATACAATGCCCTGGCAAGGAAGAATCGCTGGGCCTGGCCTCCGGACAGCTCCACGCCGTCCTTGAAGGCCGTCTTCGTCATAAAGGAATCCATTCCGATGCCCCGCTCCCTGAAGGTCTCTTCCAGCCCGGCCTCCCGCAGGGCCGCCCAGGCCCGCTCCTCATCCGTCTCCCCGGGCTTGCGCAAGGAGATGTTGCAGCCCACCGGGTAGGGGAAGATGGTGGCTTCCTGGAACACCACGGAGAACAGATCGTACAGCGCCCGCTTGGGCACCCCCGCGATGTCCACGCCGTTGATCAGTATCTGGCCCTCGTCCGGCTCATACAGGCCGCAGAGCAGCTTCACCAGCGTGGTCTTGCCCGCGCCGTTGATGCCCAATAGCGCCACCTTCTCCCCGGGCCGTATCACCAGGTTGAAATGGTCGTACACCTTGGAGCGCTTTTCATCCGTGGAGGACTCTCCTCCCCCGGAACGGCCCTCTTCCGCGGAAGGCTCCTCTTCCGTTTTTTCCCCATAGGAAAAGCTCACGTCCCGGAATTCAATCTCCACAGGGGTCCGATACAGCGCCGCGGGCACCTCTCCCTCCCCGCCGATTTCCGGAAGCTCCATATGGGCCCGCATGCAGGAGGCATCCGCGTTCGCCAGCTTCAGTCCGGAATAGGTGTCAACGATGTTCGTGACGAAGCCGGAAAAACCCGTAATCGCCCCGAAGTACACCAGGAACTCCGCGGCGGAGATGTCCCCCTGGAGACAGGTGCAGATCAGGTATGCGTAGGCGAAGCCGTTCCTGCACAGGCTCAGCAATAGCTGCAGAAGGTCTGTGGCGAACATCCTGCGCCGGTTCTTCTTCTCCAGCTTCAGCCTGTGTCCAAAGAGGTTCTCTCGAAACGCCATCAGCCAGTCGTTCATGGCAAAGATGCGCACGTCCTTGGCTATCGTGGTATCCTTCATGGCCCGATTCAGGTAACTGATTTCCCGGTCGGACTGGGCGAACTCATCTCTGAGGGCAAGCTGCCAACGGTTCTTCATCCGCAGAATCCCGTAGTTCACCAGGGACAGCCCCAGAAGCAGCGCCACCAGCCAGGGCTTCAGGGTGCTCAGCACCGAGGAATACAGGAAGAAGCTGACCACGTTCACCAAAAGCCACCTGGGGTCGTCCAGCATCTTGTAGCTCACCGCCCAGTCTCCACCCTGCATGGACTGATAGGCACGCCTGGTAATCTTCTTCTGCGGAATGCCCTTCTTCCATTCACCGTACTCTACATATTTATAGAGGCATTTCGTCTGCTTCAGGACGGCCTCGCCCAGCAGGATGTTGCGGAACGTATTTTCGTAGAAATAGGTTTTGGAGCCCGCCTGGGAGACCAGGGACTCCGCAATCAGCGCCACCCCGCCCGCAAGCGCTATCACTGCCAGCCCCTGAAAAAGCCCGCCCTCCGATACCTGGCTCAGCACGATGCCCGGCATCAGGATGCCGAGGAAGGGGAGCAGTATCCTGCCAAACATGGTAACGGCATGGCAGACTGCCACATGGGGGAATTCCCGGTAGAGCAGCCTGTAGTAATACCGGATGTTGGAGAGCAGGGGGTAGCTTGGCGTGCTCTCTGTCTTCTCCGGGATTTTATCCCTGCGGATGGTTTTCGGTCCGTTCCCGGTTCCTGTCCTGCCCATTGGCTTTTGCTTCGTCGGCTCCTTTTTTCGTCTGGGCTCTTTTCGCGCTCCAATCATGGCTTTCATCCTTTCCGGACAGCGGTCTGAACTCTGTGCCTCTCTAACGCTGTCTAAGCCTATTTTAGCGCATCCGCGAAAAAAAGAACCGTTTCTGCACGAACGGTTCCTCTTTTGCACGAAATGCATTCCATATCCGAAATATCCTGTGGCAGGCGAACCTTTGGCAGATTCCTACAGCGGCAGCAGAATCTCCGTAGCGAAGACATTGCCCTCATCCTGCCTGTTCAGATATCCTCTGTACTTTTTCACCACCTTGTCGATTCTGTACAGCCCGTAGCCATGGCTGTCCGTGCCCTTTGTGGAAAGGTACTTTCCAAAGCCCTTCCGGTAAGCGCCGTCCGCGGCGTTCATCACATAGATATAGAGGTTGTCCCTGACCTTCGCCATGTAGAAGCGCAGGAACCGCTCCTCCTGCGGCACCTTCAGGCAGGCCTCCATGGCGTTGTCCAGCAGGTTCCCGATCATGACGCTTAAATCCACCTCAGAGACGGGAAGCTCCGGCGGCAGGGCGGCGGTGGCATCCACCCGGATGTCCCTGGCCTTCACCACGGAAAGCTTGCTGTTCAGGATGGCGTCCACCATGGCGTTCCCTGTGCGGATTTGGATGTCTACAGAATTGTAGTTATCCGTCAGCTCCCGCAGGTAACTCCCAAGCTGTTTCGTCTGTCCCATCTCCAGATAAGCCTGCATGGTCTGGAGATGGTTTTTGAAATCATGCCGCCAGCCCCTGGTCTGGCGGTACAGATTGTCCACCTCCTCGCAGTGCCTGCGGGTCAGGTCGTCCTGGTACCTGGCAATCTGGCGCTCCACGCAGCGGCGGACGTACAGGCGGATTCCCGCAAGGGTTGCGGGAACCGCCGCTATCAATAATAGGATAATGTATTGGTCCATCCAATATATCCCTGCCTTTCAGTCAGCCTTTCTACGCATCATAGCATATGGGGATACGGATTGCAGGAAATCCGAGTCCTATCTGCCAGAAAGCGCTTCCGGCAGATCCCCGGAGCGATGGCCGTTAGTATGCTATTCCGCAAGGCCAGGCCCCACGAACGCCCTGATGAACCTGTCGTTCACCTCATTGTACATCCTGCGGCTCACGGGCACCAGCGCGCCGCCCTCCATGACGATGTCCTGCCTGCCTACCCTGGATGCCCTCCGCAGGTTCACCAGATAGGAGCGGTGGCAGAACAGGAAGTCCCCGCGCCCTTCCAGCTTCTTCGCCAGCTCTTTGATTCCCAGCTTTAGCTGCAGGCGCTCTCCCATGCATTCCAGCACGCAATAATGTCCTACTGCCTCCCCGTAGAGGATTTTGGACACGTCCGTCTTCACCAGCCCCTCCTCCGTGGGCAGGAGGATCCACTCCGCGTCCTCCTCCCGCCGCTTCAGGCACTTATCCAGGCATTCCCACACCTTCTCTTTGCTCAGGGGCTTCAGCAGGTAGTGCATGGCCTCCACCTCGTAGCCCTCCTGCATATAGTCGGCGATTCCGGTGGTGAATATGATGTCCAGCTTCTTTCCCTGCTCCCGGAGCCGCCTGGCGAGGCTGATGCCATCCGTAGCGCCCATCATGATGTCCAGGAAGAGCACGTCGTACCGCTGCTCTCCGCTCCACGCAAAGTCGAAGGCCTCGCCGGAAGCGAAGGTCTCCACCTCCGCTTCCAGCTCTTCCCTGGCCTTCCACTCTTCGATATATTTCGTCAGGATGTCCCTGTGCACCTGTTCGTCGTCTACAATGGCAATGCTCAGCATGGCTCCTATCATCTCCCGGATAAATAGTACCCCATTTTCCCCTGTCCGTCAATGCCTCAAAGTTTTATCCCCCTGCAAGCAGCCAGTCAATCAGGCCAATGGACTTGATTCCCTCATAGGAAGCATCAAGCCCGGAATCCAGGGACAATACAATCTTCTCATAATTGTCCGGAATCTTCTGCAAAGGGGCCAGCTCTCTGTTTCGGACGGTCTCGCTTGCCATGGATTCCGTCACCTGCACGTATAGCTTATCATCGGCTTTCGTGGCAATGAAATCCACCTCGGCATTGTCCACTTTTCCGATGGCCACATCATAGCCTCTGCGCAGCAGTTCGAAATACACTACGTTTTCCAGCGCATGGCCGCTGTCCCGGTTCCGGAAGCCGAGCAGGTAGCTGCGCAGGCCGATATCCACGATATAAAACTTGCCCAAAGTCCGCAGGTATTCTCTGCCTTTGATGTCAAAACGCTTGATTTCATAGAAAAAATAGGATTCCAGCAAGGCATCCACATAGGCCTGGACCGTATGGGCACTGGGTGCTCCCTTTCTCCTCCCGTCTTCCAGAAGCCCCTCATTGACCAAAATCCTCCCGATGGAGGATACGGAAATGCTGCTGCCGATGTTGTCTGCCAAGAACAGGATAATCTTCCTAAGGAGCGCCGGATCCGTAATCTGCTTCTGCCCTCTGCGCTTTTCCCGCTCCAGGATGTCCCGGATGACCACAGTAGAATATATGCCGTCCAGCAGCGTCAATGCCCTTTCCTGATTCAAGCCCACATCCGCAATGCCCGGCATCCCGCCGAAGCGCATATAGGCCTCAAAGACCTCCCGCGGCTCGTAGCGCTCGCCGTTTTTGTCAAAGACCTGTTTCCTCATACCGCCCAGAGCGCTCTTTCCCTCCCTGACCTCAAAATCGTGGAAATACAGGAATTCTCCAAAGGAGAGGGGGAGCATCTTGATCTCCACGCATCTGCCGGCCAGGTAGGTGGCGTACTCGGAAGACAGCAGCCATGCGTTAGAGCCGGTTATATAGATGTCGCAGTCAAAGTCCACACGGAAAGAATTCACCGTCTCTTCCCAGCCCGCAATCCGCTGTACTTCATCAAAGAAAAAGTACATGCGCTGCCCCTGGAGAACCCGCTGCTTCACGTAATCATAAAAGGTGTCCGCAGTCAGCTTTTGAAATGCATGGGATTCAAAGTTCATCTCCACGATCTGAGGAGCCGTGACACCCGTTTCCCTCAGATGGGCCACCATCAGCTTCAGCAGGCTGGATTTGCCGCAGCGCCGAATTCCCGTCACTACCTTTACAGGTTCTGTGTCGCGAAACGCGATGATTTTATCCAGATACAGATCTCGTCTTTTGAGTTGGCTGCCGTCTATCATGATGCATCTCTCCTTACAACGAGATTGTAGCACAAACTTTTGCAGAAATCAAGTTTTTGCACTAAAGTGCATAAACTTATATATTTCGACTTTTTTTGCATTGAAGTGCAGAAAATTCCATCCTGTCACTGCCTGGTAAACTGCTAGACGCAGATGACCTGGTAAGGCCTGATGTCTGTATGATCGGTAGGCAGCTCTTCCCGCAGTTGGCATCGATAGCCCACCGCTATGGTGCGGGCCTGTAGGACCGGCTTGTCCGCCAGGTATCTGTCGTAGAAGCCCTTGCCGTATCCCAGCCGGTTCCGGAATTGGTCAAAGGCCACGCCGGGCATCAGCAGGAGCGTCTGTTCTGCTCTGTCCGGAGTATAGATGTAGCGCTGCGCGTCTCCCGGGGGCTCCGGAATCCCTTTGTAGCCCGGGGCCAGATTTTCCAGGGCTTCTATCCTGAAAAAGGCCATCTCAGGATCTTTGTCCTTCAGAACCTTGGGCACGTACACCTTCTTGCCTGTCTTTAGCGCTTCTGTCAGGATCTCCATGGTGGAGATTTCGCTCCCGTAGCTCACATAGCAGAGGAGATATTCCGAGCGGTAGAACCACTGGTGCCCCAGGATGCGCTCCGTCAGCAGGGTGTCGCCTTTCTTTCGGGCTTCCGGGCTCAGGCTGTCCCTTTCGCGCAGGATGCTTCTTCTGATTTCGCGCTTTTCCGAATTATGTTCCATTTGCCGTCCTTTCGGTGCATGGTCGTGTCATGGGTCGTAGGTTCAGCTTTCGCGGCGGGGCTTGCCGCCGAATTTTTCGCCCAGGTTCTCCATGGTGCCGTCAGGCCGCTCGATGGTGATGTTGTCAAGCTGGCCACGCAGGTTCGCTCTGACGCTTGCCACGTACTCCTTGCGCAGGCGGGCCTGTTCCGCTTTTTCCTCCTCGGTCAGGCCCTCGTTCTGGGATTTATGGTACAGCGCGTTGATTCGTGCGATTCTTTCGTCCATGTTCATGATTCTTGTCCCCTCTCTTCCTTTTCCCTATGATTGATCTGGTGATGCCGCTCTTGCTTGCCGTATCTCTTTTATGGCGCATACTCCCTGGCGATGGCCTCTGCCACCCGGATGCCGTCCATGGCCGCGGAGACGATTCCTCCGGCATAGCCCGCTCCTTCTCCGCAGGGATATAGTCCACGGATTTCCGACTGGAACTGTTCGTCCCGGTGAATCCGCACCGGTGACGAGGTGCGGCTCTCCACACCGGACAGGCAGGCATCCGAGCTGTCGAATCCGGCAATCTGCCTGCCGAAAACCTCCATTCCTTCCAAGATGGCCTGGTTGCATGATTTGGGGAGGATGCGGCTCACATCGGCCCAGGCCCACGCTCCCTTGCACTGGGGATACAGCTTGCCTGCAGTGTCCTGGGCATCTGTATCCTGGCAATCCCCGCCCTGCGCATTTATGCCCTGCCCGTTTATGCCCCGGGCGAAATCTCCTGCCCGCTCCCGGATTCCTTCGGCCCCGTCCCCTTCCACGTGCCGCTTGCTTTCCACGCACCGTTTGAAATCGCCGTACCGCTGTACCGGAATCTTTCCGCCGCCCACGGCATATGCCCGCTCCTCCAGCCGACGCTGGAACGCGATTCCAGCCAAAGGATGCTCCGATTCGAAGTCATCCGGCGTGACGGTGACGATGATGGCGCTGTTGGCGTTTTTGCCGTCTCGGGCGCTGTAGCTCATGCCGTTGACTGCCGTGCGGTTTTCCTCGGAGGAGGCGTTTACCACGTAGCCGCCGGGGCACATGCAGAAGGAATAGACGCCCCTGCCGTCTCTGGCTTTCGCGGTCACCTTATAGGGGGCAGCGCCCAGTCCTCCCGGCTCTGACGTGCCGTACTGGCTGATGTCGATCATCCGCTGGGAGTGCTCCACCCGAAGCCCTACGGCAAAGGACTTGGCCTCCATGGGCACTCCCCTGTCAAGCAGCATGGAGAAGGTGTCCCGGGCGCTGTGGCCGATGGCAAGCACAAGCTGGCCGCATTCCAGGTACTGCCTGGGCTTCTCATCCGTAAGGCACGCTCCGTCCATAGGATTTCCACATTCCAGGGAACGCCCAACTTCTGTAGAACGCTCCCCCTGTACGGCAGGCCTCTCCACAGTCACGCCCTTCACGCGCCCGGCCTCCACATGGATATCCGCCACTCGGCTCTCGAAAAACACCTTTCCGCCCAGCCGGATAATCTCCTCCCGCATACGCCTCACCACATCGCAGAGCACGTCCGTGCCGATGTGGGGCTTGGCCTCATAGCAGATGCTCTCCTTTGCGCCGAATCTGACGAAGGTCTCCAGTACCGCTCTATTCCTGCCGTCCCTGTCCTTTACCAGCGTATTCAGCTTCCCGTCGGAGAATGTTCCTGCTCCGCCCTCGCCGAACTGCACATTGGAGGCTGGGTTCAGCTTCCCGTTCTCCCAGAAAACCTCCACGTCCCGTTTGCGCTCCTCTACGCATTTCCCCCGCTCCAGCAGTATGGGCCTATAGCCGTGCAGCGCCAGGAAATAGCCGCAGAACAGACCTGCAGGGCCTGTCCCCACGATGACCACGGGGGCTTTCCGTTCCCGATTTCCGGGTGTCGGGAAACGGTACGCACAACGCCCTCCTTCCGGCCCTTCGGATCTGCACACCAGATTTTCCTTCCCCCGGAACCTATGTAGAATCCTGTCCTCGTCCTTTACAGCCACATCCACGGAATAGCTGTAGAAAATCACGGGCTTTTTTCGGGCATCGATGGACTGCCGGATAATTTTCAATTCCGTTATATTCTGTTCGGGCACCCGCAATATGGATGCGGCCTGTCTCTTAAGCTCCGCCGCCGTATGCCCTGTCCTCAATTTCACCTGATTGACCCGAAGCATCCAAACCTCCTGTCCTTATATGCGGGAAATCCGTTTTTCCCTGCAGCCTGCCGCCCCGCATCCCGCTATGAAGCCGCTGCACCAGGCCCACTGCAGGTTGTATCCGCCGCACCTGCCGTCCACGTCCAGGAGCTCTCCCGCAAAATAGAGGCCCGGCACCAGGCGTGACTCCAATTCTTCCGTCACCTCGTCCAGGGGCACTCCCCCTGCGCAGACCTGGGCGCTGTCATAGGGATTGCTGCCCACCACATGGACGCTCCAATGCCTACACAGCGCGAAGACCTTCGCCAGCTTCCTTTCGTCCGCCTCTCCTACGCTTTCCGTGGCCTTCAGTCCGGCCAGCTTTATGAAGAGGGTCATGAGCTTTTTATGCAGCATCCCTGTAAAGAACTCCTCCACGGTGCGCTGCCCCTGCAGAAGCCTCCTGCCCGCGCACATCGCCTCGAAATCACTGTCCGTGTAATCCGGCAGGAAATCGATGACAACCTCCACTTCCCTGTCAGGCTCCTTTGGCTTATTTCCCTGTCTTCTTTTCTCTCCCCGCCTCGCTGACGCGCATCCTCCAGCAGCGGTCTGATCTGTCGCATTATCCGGATGCCTGAGAGAAGCGTCTCCTTCTCCGCCGCGGCCAGCCTCCCCGGGATTCTTCCCCAATAATATGTAATTCACGGTACGGCTCAGCTGGAACACGGGAATCCCTGAGATTCCGTACTCCGTCAGCTGCAGCTCCCCACGCTCTCTGCTTATGCATTTCCCCTGCCAGCAGACCGACAGCTCCGCATCCGCCCTGACTCCGGCTACTGCCTTCAGGCAGTCCTCCCTGCATCTGAGCTGTACCAGGGCCGGGACTGTGGGAACCAGGCTGTGCCCCAGCCCTTCCGCCAGCCGGTATCCGCTGCCGTCAGAGCCTGTCTTGGGCACCGCCTTCCCCCCGCAGGCCAGGATGACCCGGTCAAAGGAGCGGCCGCCCTCCCTGCCCTGAACGTTGAACTGCCTTGCCCTTCTGCCCAGCCGGATGGACTCCGCCTTAAAATCCGTCGCCACCTCCACGCCCGCGGCCCTGACCTCATAGCGCAGCACGTCGAGCACTGCCGCCGCCTGCTCGCAGGCCGGATACAGATAGCCGTTCCTGCTCTTTACCATCAGTCCGATCCCCTGAAAAAAGGAGATTGTGTCCGCCGTGCCGAACTGCCCCAGGAGCTTCTCCAGCAAATCCGGACATCCTGTGTAGTAGTCCTCGATGCCAAGCCTCTCGTTTCCCAGATTGCATTTCCCGTTGCCGGTGGACAGTATCTTCTTTCCCAGCCTGTCATTCCCCTCCAGCAGCGTGACCTTCGCCCCGCCCCTGGCCGCCGCGATCGCCGCCATCATTCCGGCGGCTCCGCCGCCTACGATGCCCACTGTATTTCCCATGAACCGCTCTCCTGTCCTAACTTGAATAATTCTCCAGAAAGCTGTAAAGCTCCTCCTCGTCCCTGATCCACATCATATCGATGATGTTCTGCTGCAGATGTGCCGGCAGGGAATCCAGGCTGATGTCCGTCTCGATATACACGGTCTTCCTGTCCTCCAGATAGACGATTACCTCATTGTCGTATGCCGCCAGATAGAAGCTGCTGCTGGGCTGGACGAATTTATAGTCCATCCTGACCACCACCCGCTCCCTGGAGAAGGACAGTACCTCCAGCCCCACGAAGCCCCGCTCCAGCTCGGACAGCGGAGGGAAAGCCTCATAGACCTCCATGGCCTGCAGGAACTGCTCCCTGTTCATGCCCACGTATTTGTCCGGCAGCCGCCATGTGGTCTCCACCACCGTGTGGTACAGCACATCCGTCTCCTCCAGCACGTACTTGGTGTCCACGCACAGGGTCTCTGCGGAGACCATGACCTCCTCCGCGTCCTCCGCCGCCTCCGCAGGCCCCTCCGCTCCGTCTCCCGCTGCCACAGTCTCCGTCTCCTCCGGCACCGATCCCGCCTTCTGGCCAGAGGCCTGTCCATTCTCCGCGCTCTTCTCCACAAAGGCCCGGGGAATCTCCGCATCCTCCCCGGCCTCCTCTCTCTGGTAAAAGAACCAGGAGGACTTCACGCCCACATAAAAACCAATCCCCAGCACCAGCAGGGGATATACAATGAATAAGCTGATACATTTTACATACTTCATAGTATTCTCCTTGGAAATCACCTTCCACGGACATCTCTTCTTCTATTCGTAATCAGTATCAGCTATTTTCCTACTATTTATACAAATCCAGACCCCTTTGCCTCAAAAAATCCGCAGCAGCTGCCCCAGCCTGCCGATCAGCCGCCCGCCCGGAACCACCTCCAGCTCCTGTTCCTTGAAATTCCGGAGCAGCAAAAGCATAATCCAGTATATCAGTCCCGCCACCGCAAGCGCCACAAGCAGCATGGCCAGGCTGCCCAGACGCGCTGCGAACAGCTTCCTCATCAGCAGGCATATCAGCCCTGCCACGCCCCCGGCCCCCAAGGGTATCGCAAAAGTGCCCAGCCAGTCAGGCCGCACCCGCATCTGCCTGTAAGCAAAGACACCCAGCACCACGCACAGGACCCCGCCCGCCGCCAGGCCGCCGTACACAAGGGACAGGACGCCCACCTTGCCCATGCCGGCCAGGACGGCTATAGAGAAGACCACATCCGCCCCGCAGGCCGCTGCCAGCACAGAATATTTCTTCCCCATCGCGTGCAGGAGCCTCCTGAAATATCCGCAGAGCGGGACCAGCACAATCAATGCGGAGCCCTGTCGGAGCATGCGGGCCGCGGTCTGCGCGTTCTCCGGATGCAGGAGATCCGCAATCTGTTCCCCCATCACCGCCACGAACACTGCCAGGAAGATGCCGTGCACCAGGCCGATATGGACTCCGCTCTGGAACACCGTCCTGGCGAAGCGGTTCTCCTCCCGCTTAAAGCACTGGAAGATCCTGGCAATCACCGGCAATACCGCAATCCTGACCAAGGCCGTGACGATCCCGCACACCACCAGATATTTCCCCACATACAGGCCGTAATCCACAGCCGTCTGCCCTCCGGCCTCCCCGCTCCCGCCGAGGAACAGCAGCCCCAGCGCAAAGGGAAGGAACACGCACAGATCCGTGGCCCAATGAGGCCATCTGGCGCTGTGCAGATACCTGGCGCAGTCCCAGGCAGAGTCCGCCGCATACATCCCCTCCTGCTTTGCCCTCCGCTCGGAGCGGCGGCTCCCTCTGTAGACGAGACCAAGGAAAAGGATTACCGGCAGCTCCGAAAGGTTCACAGCCAGGGCGATTCCCAGGCCGCCGTACATGGCCACGAAATTCTCCTGCCGCAGCAAGCTGCCCACCTTTTCCCCATAGCCTCCCACCAGATGGCAGAACAGGATTCCGAATCCCAGCAGGAATGCCTGCCGCAGGATTCCGGCTATGGCCCTCGGCGCCTCCGAGCCCTCCCCCTGGAAATAGCCCGCCAGCACCGCGGAGACTGTCCGCAGCAGCACGGCCGGGGACATGGCCAGAAGAATCAGCCCGCTATAGGGGATCCGGAACAGCTTCTCCGCCACCACGCCGGAAAGCGCTGCCAGGCACAGGCTCACTGCCAGCCCCAGTATGGACTGGAACAGCATGGCGCTGCCACGCATCCTGGCGATATTCCTGTACTGTCCCTTGTTCTTTCTGGAGCGCAGCAGCCTCCCAAGCGCGTCCGACAGACCTCCGCTTATCATAATCCAAAATAACGTACATACCTGTACGGCCACTGCCGTATATGTGATTCCGTTATCTCCCGTCAGCCCTCCCAGGACATATATCGCAACGAACATCAATATATCGGAAAGCGCCTCCGCCTGGCGCCTTCTTGCCTCTGCCTGATTCATCCGCCGTCCCTCAATCAATCTCTCGTGATGCCCAATCCCGTCAGTATCTCTTCCTGCCTGCGCTCCATCCGCGCCCGCTCTTCCTCTTCCATATGGTCATAGCCGCACAAGTGGAGCATGCTGTGGGCCACAAGGAAAGCGAATTCCCGCCTGACGCTGTGCCCGTACTCCTGCGCCTGCCCATACACCCTGTCCACGGAAATCATGATATCCCCCAGCACCAGCTCCCCGGTCTCCGGGTCGAAATAATCCGCCTCGCTGTCCTCGCCGATGTCGAAGACACCCTTCTCTTCAAAGTCCACATTGGGAAAGGAGAGGACGTCCGTCTCCCTGTCAATGCCCCTGTACTCCCGGTTCATCTCACGTATGCCTCTGTCGTCCGTCAGCAGGACGTTCACCTGGGCCTCATAGGGGCAGCCCTCCGCCTCCAGCACCGCCTCGCACACCAGCCTTGCCGTATCCTCCGCGGAAAAGTGAAATTCCCGCTCCGTCTCGTTCTCCATGTATAAATTCATCCCTGTCGCTTCCTTCCCCTGACCCCAGTCCGGAAGAATGCCCGCACTATGGGCATTCTTCTGTGTGAAGCTTAAGCTTCTCAGCGGGCGCCTCTTTTCACACCGCGTTCCTTATTCCTCCGGCTCCTGGCCGCTTCCTTTCCCTCGAAGTCCTCATAGGCCTTGACGATTTTCTGCACCAGCGGGTGGCGCACCACGTCCTTGCTGGTCAGTGTGCAGAAAGCGATGTCGTCTATCCCCCGCAGCACCCTGGCGGCGATGTCCAGCCCTGATTTCGCGTCCGGAGGCAGATCCTTCTGGGAATCGTCCCCCGTGACCACCACCTTGGAGCCGAAACCGATGCGGGTCAGGAACATCTTCATCTGGGCCGGCGTGGTGTTCTGGGCCTCGTCCAGGATGATGTAGGCATTGTCCAGCGTGCGCCCTCTCATGTAGGCCAGGGGCGCCACCTCTATCAGGCCCTTCTCCATATTTTTGGCAAAGCTTTCCGCCCCCATGATCTGGTACAGGGCATCGTACAGGGGCCGCAGATAGGGATCCACCTTGCTCTGCAGGTCTCCCGGCAGGAAGCCCAGCTTCTCCCCAGCCTCGATGGCCGGTCTGGTGAGGATGATCCTGCCCACCTCATCGTTCTTGAAGGCCGTTATCGCCATGGCCATGGCCAGATAGGTCTTCCCCGTTCCGGCCGGGCCTATGCCGAATACCAGCATATTCTTCCGGATAGCGTCCACATATGCCTTCTGCCCAAGCGTCTTCGGCTTGATTGGCTTGCCGTTCACCGTGTGGCAGATGCAGTCCCCGTCTATCTGCACCAGCGCCTCCTCTTTCTCTTCCATTCCCAAAGCAATCGCATAATCCACGTTCTGTTCCTCGATTTCGTTTCCCCTGCCGGAAATGATGGACAGTTGTTCCAGGACGCTCCTGGCCCGCTTCACCATCTCCTCTTTTCCGGTAATCGTCAGTTGCCCGTTGCGGTCTACGATGGCTACGCCAAAGTCCCGCTCCATCTTCTTCACGTATGCGTCCTGCATACCGAATATCTTCTGCATATGCGCTGTAGGCATATCCATCCTTACCGTAAATTCATCCATCTGTCCCTGTTTCCCCAACCTCGATTCTTTCTGTTTCAGCGCTTTTCCCCACAGGCTCCTGCACCAGGAATTCCCCCGTCAGCGCCCATGCTTCGCTGCCTTTTTCTATTCTAACATTTTTTTCAATAATTTGTACCCCTTTTTCCTCTAATTCTGCAAGAAAATCCATTAATTTTTGATTAAGATGCGCCTTTGCCTCTTCTTCCGTATATTTGTATTCCATATTTTGATACTCCCGGTACGTCACGGTGCCCCAGAACACAGGCACAGACAGCTTCTCCAGCATCAGGGGCCTGCTCTCTCTGATCACGCTGTCGTAGACAAGGAAGGGACGGTCCTCCGGCATCGCCCAAGACCTTTCCCCCAGCTTTATGTAATGGCTGCTCTTCTCCCGGCCCGTGTACTTTTTCTCGATGTGGTCGAAGGGCAGGCTGGCGGTGAACGCCGACGCGTGCTCCAGCATGATGTCCGCGTCCGCGTCCACGTAGCTGTACTCCCGCACGGTGGCGTCCTCATTGTAGACGGGGACCTTTCCCTCCACCAGCACCGTCCCCTTCTCCACCGTGTCGCCGATCGCCACCTTCGGGACGCCGCTCCTGACGATGATCGACACCACTCTGCCATCGTATTCCGCCACCAGATCCGTCCCGGGCGTGTTCTCCCGTTCTTCCGTGCTCATGGGGGCGTCGTTCTCCTTGATGTCTATCAGCAGCTTCGTGCCGTCCAGGCGGGCGGAGGCCCAGGTGATCTGAGGGAACTGTCTGCGTATCTGCTTCTCCAGTTCCTGGATGTCCAGGTCGTCCCGCCGCATGCCGATCCGCACCTGGTTCTCCTTCAGGAAGTTCTGGAACACATCATCGGTGATTTGATAGTTTCCGCTCAGGTGGATGTCCCAGATGAACAGAGAGGACAGCATCCAGAAAGCGACGGCCAGAACCAGCCCCAGGACGAACATCTTGCGCTTCAGAAGCCCGGGCAGAAAAAAGGGCAGTCCATATCTTTCCAGTATGGCTACCCTTGTCCCTGTCTTTTTTGCGATAGGCCTTATCTCCCAGAATCCCTTCAGGGTGATGTTCATGTAGTAGACATCGCCCTCCCTGACGATGTCCCACAGCAGTATGCCCTTATTGCTGCACAGGTTCATGAACCGCTCCGGGGAGAAGCCCCAGACGCGGACGCGCAGATATCCCTTCATATATTTCAGAAATCTAATCATGGCCTGTTCCTTTCCGATTCCGCAATCGCCCTCCGGTTTGCCGCGCTCTATACGCATGCGCCGGAAGCCCATTCCGCTTCCGGCACATTCCTTCACAGATACCTGACACAGCTGATGCATCCGCTGATCTTCATGTCCTCATTGGTATAATAATCGATGGAAAGCCTGGCCCCCTCAAAGCAGACCTGACAGGTCCTGCCCTGAAGCAGTATATGGCTCTCCGTATACTCCAAAAGCCCCCTGTAATTCTCGATCCATGCCTCCCGGTTGCCCGTCAGCGTCACCTTCATGGCACCCATGCAGATGTCCTTGGGGAACCGCAGGGAGTCGATCAGGGATTCCTTTCTCTCCTCGTTCCTCTGGATGCGGTCATTGTTTCTTTTCATATTCCCATTATATTACCGCCGCCTTAAAACTATGCCCCCTTTCCTCCCGGGCGTCCTCTCATCCGGGCCTGCCGGAGGAATGACGCCCTACCGGAGGATGTTCTTGATGAAAGGCATCCTCTCCGGGGCCTCTCCGGCAATGGTGCAGGCCTTCAGATAGCGCGCCCGGGCCTGTTCCGCTCTGTCGGCGTCATTGGCGTGTATCACCGCCAGGGGCTCTCCGGCCTCCACGTAATCTCCCACCTTTTTGCACAGCACCAGCCCCACGGACAGGTCTATCTCGCTCTCCTTGGTCTCCCGGCCCCCGCCTAATATCAGGGAGCAGATACCCACCTCATCGCAGACGATACGGGACAGATACCCGCTCTCCGGCGCTGCCACAGGCTCCTGGATGGCCGCCTGGGGCAGGAGCTCGGGATGGTACACGGCGCTGCCGTCCCCGCCCTGGGCCTCCACGAATTCCGCAAGCTTGCCCAACGCGCTACCGTCCGCAATCACAGCCCGCAGCATCTCCTCCGCCTCCCGGGCGCTTTCCGCCTTTCCGCCCGCCATCAGCATCTGGCTCCCCAGAGTCAGGCACAGCTCCAGGAAGTCCTCGGGGCCGTTTCCCCTCAGGGTCTCGATGGCCTCCCTGACCTCCAGGGCGTTCCCCACCGCAAAGCCCAGGGGCTGGTCCATGTCGGAGATCACCGCAACGGTCCTGCGCCCGGCGTTCTTTCCGATCTTCACCATCTCCTCCGCCAGGGCTTTTGCCTCCGCCTCCTGCTTCATGAACGCGCCGCTGCCCGTCTTCACGTCCAGCACGATGGCATCCGCCCCGGCGGCCAGCTTCTTGCTCATGATGGAGCTGGCAATCAGGGACAGATTGTCCACCGTGGCCGTCACGTCCCGCAGGGCGTAGAGCTTCTTGTCCGCGGGGGCCAGGTCGGCGGTCTGCCCCATGATGGCGATGCCGATCCGGTTCACGTTATCAATGAAGCGCTCCGTGGTGAGGGCCGTGGTGAAGCCCGGGAAGCTCTCCAGCTTGTCGATGGTGCCGCCGGTATGGCCCAGCCCCCTGCCGCTCATCTTCGCCACGGGGATGCCACAGGCGGCCACCATGGGAGCCAGGGCCAGGGACGTCTTGTCGCCCACGCCTCCCGTGCTGTGCTTATCCACCTTTACGCCCCTGATGCCGGACAGGTCCAGCCTGTCGCCGCTGTCCGCCATGGCCATGGTCAGAGCCAGGGTCTCGGCCTCTGTCATCTTCCGGAAATAAATCGCCATCATCAGGGCTGACACCTGGTAGTCCGGAATCTCGCCCTTTGTGTAGCCCCCGATAAAGAAGTCTATCTCTTCCTTTGAGAGCTCGCCGCCGTTCCTTTTTTTCATGATGATATCGTACATTCTCATAGCATCTTGCCTCCTTACACACTTAGGCCTTCACTAAAATCTTCCATTTCCCGCCAGTGCAAGAGAATCCTATACCGCATTCTCCGGAAAAAGCGCGGGATGGCTTATCCTTGACATAAAGCCACCAATCCCGGCGCACTTTTATGTATTATAGTAACGGCTCCAGTATTCAGTGAAGTCAATCTTTTTGTACAGTGTATATAATTTTTCTTCATTCAGCTCATCATATAATTTGCGGAATCCTTTGTCTTTATAGACACACTCAAACATTTTTTTCTGCACTCTAAAATGACCAAATTGCCACCGACCACCTGCGCTGCAATGCTGATTGAATGATAGCATTCATTCAATATCTGCTCGCCGCTTATTTCATCGGCTTTATATGCATCGTTTCGGCCCAACTGTCCTATTAGATATGCTGGTATGCTTTTCAGAGAGTCTCTTCCCGGGTAGTCTCCTAACATTTTCCTCTTTCTTTTAGCAGATAGTTCTGATATATCGATTGCTTTCTGTGCAATTGTATAATAGGCCATAACAGAAAAAATGCCCTGCTCAAGTTCATTAAGGTCAATGAGCAGGTATGTTTTTCCAATATTTGCCCTTTCATATGTGACTGCCTTATTTATTAAAAAATTCTCTAAATCAACTTCCCGTTGACAAGAGAACTTTTTAAAGGATTGCTCAATTTTGCTTATATCATATTCATCGTTCAAAAGTACGCCTAACGCTATCACCTTGTATGCTTTCATCTATTTCCTAACGCCCTTTTCATCTTTTCTCTCAAATCGGTATCCTGGGCCAAATTGGCTGAATGGGAATGAAAATCTTTACGCAGCGTAGGATGTACTGTTTTCGACATCTCTGATACAAACTCGGCAGCTTTGTTCGCCCTTACAGAAAATTGTTTGCCAAAAGTAGACGTGGCCATATTACCTCCTCCCTTCTTTCGCATATATTATGCCCTCTCTTCATGCTTATAGTACCATATTCATCAAAATAAATCTACATATTTTTTTCAGAAATCTGCATTTCCCGTCCGGCTTTCAGAATATGCTCCGTCTCCAGCCTGGCCCACATGCCGGGCATTGACCGCACCTATTTCTGCAGCATCTTTATGCACCAGATGGGCCATTCTCCCAAGCAGTACATCCAGTCTGTTCATTCTTTCCGGATATAGAACCGGTCCCGCAGAAGCAGCCAGTTGGCCCGGAACCACTGCATAATCTGCCAGTAGCCGCAGCCCCGCAGGCCGTACTCCTCCATCAGGGAAAACTTGGCCGACAGGCTCCTCACGTCCTCGAACCACACCTCATGGGCGACTCCGTCAGCCGTATATTTGAAATAAGGGCTCTCCGCCACATCGTCGAAACGGATTTCCGCTCCCTGCTCCACGGCAATCCGAACGGCCTGCACATTGTTGATGGTGGCCGCTTTGGTGACGCCCCTCTCATAGGGCAGGGGCCAGTCGTAGCCGTAGTTGGGGATGCCTAAGTCTATCTTTGAGGCAGGGATTTCGGTCAGGGCGTACTCCACCACCCTGCGCACCTGGTTTATGGGGGCTACGGCCATGGGCGGGCCGTAAGTATAGCCCCATTCGTACGTCATCAGCAGCACATGATCCGCCGCCTCCCCCAGCGCCCGGTAATCCTTCCCCTGGTACAGCAGCCCCTCCTGGTCCGCGCTTGTCTTTGGGGCAAGGGCCACGGAGGTCTGGTAGCCCTCCTCCCGCATGGCCTCCGCCACCTGCCGCACAAAATCCGAAAAGGCATCCCTGTCTTCGGCCAGGATGTACTCGAAGTCGATGTCCACGCCCACATACCCCTTCTCCCCCATGGTATCCAGCAGATTGCGGATCAGGTTCGCCGTATACGCCTCATTGTTCACCACGGAATGTATGAGCCGGTTGTTGAAGTTCCCGTCGGGGCCGAAGGGCGTCAGGGTCAGGATGGGCATGGCATCGAAGCGGACGGCCTCCGCAATCATCCAGGCATCGTCCCCCAGGTTCGGCGGCAGGAGCACGCCATCTTCCGTAAACCCGTACGAAAAGACGCGCAGTTCCGTCAGGAAGGGCAGCGTCTGCTCCAGCACCCAGGGGCTGATGAAGGGATAGGCATAGCCGCTGACCGCTGCCGCCCTGTCCGCCTCCCCGGCATAGCCGTTTACCAAAAGAGCTTGCCCAACGGCAAGCTCATACGGATACACCAATTGATTGTCATATATCAGCAGTTCTACATTGGCGTCCAGCGCCCTGGCGATGCTGTCCACGCTGTCCCCGGGTCTCACCACATAGATTTCCATACAGCCTTCCCTCTGAAACCGCCGCTGTCCCGGAATCCGGAAAGCGGCTGCCGTCTTTGCTTATGGTATCTATATTCGTGCGGCCGTTCTTTTATGTATCCAAATGACGGCTCCGGCGCTCGGTCCATGGCAAATCTTACAAAGAGGGCCTTCGCAGCCGCCGGAAACTGCGAAGGCCCTTTTACTACCCCAGACAGCGAATGCCCATCTTCCGTACTAACACTTGATCTCCAGATACCCCAGAAGCTTGGACATGTCATACTCCTCCAGCACGCCCAGGTTGGAGTCATAGTATTTCCCGTCAAAATGCACCAGGTAATGACAGAACCGTCCCATCTTCTCCATCATGATGCAGCACCTGGGCAGCACGGTGTCTCTCCCTTCCGTATAATTGATGACATCAGCGTGGTCGATTCCGTAATAGTTCAGGGCGGAAATCATCATGCCCATAGTAGCCTGCCACTCCCTGCAGTCCATGACGGTAATGACCTCCGCTATGGTATTCCCCGCCAGCATGGCCACGCAGGACTGGCCGCAGAGCCCGTCTTCCGGCTGGATGATGACATTTATGCTGTCAATCTTGCGGATGGGATTCTCCACGCTGTAGGGGCTGTTCTGATCCATGCGAATCAGGGATCCCGTGATGTGGAGCACGATTTTGTGCGGCACTCCCAGCTCCACGCTGACGGCATCCTCATCCCCGATATGGATTTCATAATTGCCCTTCTCCTTGGGGAGCAGCTCGCAGTTGATGAGCTTGTTGTCCAAAATCACCTCGCCCTTGATGACGTCCCTCTGCTTGCAGACTTCCCATACATTGAAGGGAATCTGAATCATATAGCCCTTTTCCTTCTTCTCGACCACTGATTCAAAAAAATACTTCATCTCTTACCTCCATTCCGTTTTTGGTTGAAACATCTTTTCAAAAATCTAACGTCTGATGTTTTCCCGTCATGTGTCCACCCAGCCGTGCCTTGCCTGGGAGGGAGAAATCCCGTACCGCTTCTTGAAAAGCTTGCTGAAATGGTACGCGTCGTCATAGCCCACCTGGGCCGCCACCTCCTGGATGCTCCCCTCATAACCGCCCTCCAGCAGCTCCTTGGCCTTCTCCAGCCGGATATTAATCAGGTACCTGATCGGCGCGTTCCCCGTCTCGCTCTTGAAGATCCGCGAGATATAGAACGGGCTTAAGTACATGTTCTCCGCAATCTGATCCAGGGAAATCTTCTCGCTGTAGTGATCCTCGATATAGTTCATGATCTGCTCCACCACGTATTTCTTGTTGGCGGACTCAAAGGCGCAGCCCACCGGCCGCTCCATGGGCTCGCACCGCTCCCTGATCACCAGAAGGAGCATCTGCATCAGATAGGCCTTCATCATGAAATACCGCCCCTGCCTGCGCACGGCGTTCTCCGCCTCCATGGCGGAGCAGATCCGCAGCAGCCTCTGGCGCAGCTCCCCCGTGGTGTGGAGGATATGCTGCCCGTCGGGAAGCGGCAGGAAATTGTCCTTGCAGCCCGCGATCCGGATATCCGAAAAGCCCACGAAGAATTCCGTGGACGGCGTCTCCGCCTCGGGACAGTTCAAGGACTGGTGCCTGTCTCCGGGATTGATGATGAGCAGATCTCCCTCCTGCACCGTGTAAATAGTGTCCTCAATGCGATATTTCCCCTCACCTGAGAAAATATACGCAATCTCCAGGAAGTCGTGGCTGCGGTATTCGGATGCCTTCATCCCCTTCTGCCTGGTTCCCTTCCATATAAAGAGGAAAGTAGGATCCATCTCGTCGATGAAAATCTCGCCTGCCTGCTGCTTTTTTGTCTCTACACACATGTCTTCGTCTTTCTGCCTTTACGCGAAATTTCGTCTATAGGTTACCCCATCGATCCTGTTTTCTTATTTTACCCTTTTTGGGTTCAAAAGTAAAACCCTTTTTTCATTTCCGGGTACAAAATTTTCCATCAAGGGTGCAAGATACTCCATTTCCTTTTGTATCCTAAAAAGTACAATGTACCATAAGCCCGCAAACAATAAATAGGCGGATGGAATGCCAAAAAACGACACAGGCGTTCCGGGGAGGATTTGCATATGACACCTATCAAATGGTTCTACGGCTTCTTGAAGAAGTACCAGAAACTGATGATCGGCGGCCTGTTCCTGACCACGGTCATCGCGGCCCTGTCCATCGTCAACCCCTACATATCGGGCATCATGGTGGACGAGGTCATCCAGGCAGGGAACTACGACCTGCTGCCCAAGCTGATCGCATGCCTGGTGGGGATCACGCTGCTCAACTGCGTCCTGCGCTTCCTGTACCAGCTCATGTTCGAGACCGCCTCCCAGGGCGTCCTCTACGACATGCGCAGCACCGTGTACAAGAAGCTGCTGGAGGAGGACTTCAACTTTTACAATAAGAAGCGCACCGGCGACCTGATGAGCCGCCAGACGGGAGACATGGACGCCGTCCGGTATTTCGTGGCCTATGTCATCTACGCCGTGTACCAGAACGTGCTGCTGTTCATCTTCGCGCTGGTGATGATCTTCACCGTGAGCCCGAAGCTGGCCCTGTGCATGCTGGTGGTGCTGCCCTTCACGGCCATCTCCACCTTCAAGCAGTCCAAAGAGGTGAAGCCCGCTTTCCAGCGCAACCGCAACTGCTTCTCCTCCCTGAACGCCTTCGTCCAGGAGAACATCAGCGGCAACCGGGTGGTGAAGGCTTTCGCCAAGGAAGAATACGAGAAGGGCAAGTTCCAGATTGAGAACGACAGGTTCCGGGACGCCCAGATCAAGGGCTCCCGGGTGTGGATGAAATACGTGCCGATCTTCGAGATCCTGGCCTACGCCCTCACCGTCATCCTGATGCTCTACGGCGGGTACATGGTCATCCAGGGGGAGGTCACCATGGGAGACCTGGTAAAGGTCAACGGCTATCTGTGGATGCTCAACGCGCCCCTGCGCATGGCGGGCTGGTGGGTCAACGATATCCAGAACTTCGTCACTTCCGTGGAGAAGATCTACGCCACCTACAGCGAGGAGCCCAAGGTGCGCACGCCCCGCTTCGCCTGGAACCACGCGGATACCTTCGGCTATCCCCATGAGAAGATCCGCGGCCAGGTGGAATTCAAGGACGTGGCCTACAGCGACGGCGACGAGGACATCATAAAAGACATCAATTTCAGCGTGGAGGCCGGGCAGACCGTAGGCATCATCGGCTCCACAGGCTCCGGCAAGTCCACGCTGATGAACCTGCTGTGTCGGTTCTATGACGCCACCTCCGGGCAGGTGCTGGTGAACGGCACGGATGTCCGGGACATGAACCTGTACAACCTGCGGGACAACATCGGCATGGCCATGCAGGACGTATTCCTGTTCTCCGACACCATAGAGGGCAACATCGCCTACGGCAGGCCTGACTGCAGCTTCGAGCAGGTAAAGAAGGCCGCGATCATGGCGGATGCCAACCACTTCATCAACGCCATGCCGGACGGCTACGACACCATCGTAGGCGAGCGGGGCATGGGGCTCTCCGGCGGCCAGAAGCAGCGCATCTCCCTGGCCAGGGCCCTCCTGAAGGATCCTTCCATCCTGATCCTGGACGACACCACGTCGGCCGTGGACATGGAGACGGAGAGCTATATCCAGAAGCAGCTCAAGAGCATCAAGGAGGGCTGTACCGTGTTCATCATCGCCTACCGCATCTCTTCCATCAAGGATGCGGACCTGATACTGGTCATGGACGGCGGACGGATCATCGAACGGGGCACCCACAGCGAGCTGCTGGCCAAGGACGGCTATTACGCAAAGGCCTTCCACAACCAGTACGGGGAGATTCCCCAGGAGCTTCTGCAGAAAAAGCATATCGCATAACGAAGGGATCGTAGCGCTGAAGCGCACAGAGAGGTATAATTATGGCACGCAATCGATATGACATGGACGAAGTGCTGGAAGACAGCTTTGACGTCCGACAGTTGAAACGTCTGGGAGCCTATGTCTCCCCTTACAAAACAAAAATGGCAGGCGTCATCGTCCTGATGCTCAGCGCCTCCGCGGCTACCATGCTGGTGCCCATCTTCTTCCAGAGGATAATGGACATCTACATCCCCAACAAGGACATGAGGGGAATCGTGGCCGTGAGCATGCTGACACTGGCGGTGGCAGCCTTCTCCGGTATCGCCATGCGCTTCAAGATCAAGATCATGAGCAACGTGGGCCAGAACATCATACACGCCATCCGCACGGATATCTTCAATCATCTGCAGGAGCTGCCCTTCTCCTACTATGATGACAGGCCCCACGGCAAGATACAGGTGCGCGTGGTGAACTATGTGAACAGCTTAAGCGACCTGCTGAGCAACGGTATCGTGAATACCATCACGGACCTGTGCAACCTTATCTTCATTATATTGTTCATGCTCTTCTGCGACACGAGGCTGACCTTGGTCTGCCTCTGCGGATTGCCTGCCCTGGCCCTGGTGATCGTCTTCATCAAGAAGCGTCAGCGGAAGGCCTGGCAGATCCAGTCCAACAAGCAGAGCAACCTGAATGCCTACATCGCGGAGAGCATCAATGGCATCCGGGTCACCCAGTCCTTTGTCCGGGAGAACGAGAACAACCAGATTTTCAACAACTTAAGCGGCAATTACAGAAAATCCTGGATGAACGCGATCCTGTACAACTTTACCCTGGGACCCAGCGTGGACATGATCTCCATCATCACCACCTCCTTCATCTACGTGCTGGGCATCCGCTGGATCCTGGCCCCGGACGCCACGCTGACGGTGGGCGTGCTGATCGCCTTCACCGCCTATATCGGGCGCTTCTGGGCCCCGATCAACACCCTGGCCAGCTTCTACAACTCGCTGCTGACCGCCATCTCCTACCTGGAGCGCATCTTCGAGACCATCGATGAGCCCGTCCTGGTGAAGGACGCGGAGGGGGCTACGGAAATGCCGCCCATCAAGGGCCAGGTGGAATTCAAGGATGTGTGCTTCAGCTATGAGGAGGGCCACAGGATTCTGGACAATATCAACTTCACCGCCAGGGAGGGCGAGACCTACGCTTTCGTGGGGCCCACCGGCGCAGGGAAGTCCACCATCGTGAACCTGATCTCCCGCTTCTACAATGTGGACTCGGGGCAGGTGCTCATCGACGGCACGGACATCGCTACGGTGACAATCCGCTCCCTGCGGTCCCAGATGGGCGTGATGATGCAGGACAGCTTCATCTTCTCCGGCACCATCATGGACAATATCCGCTACGGCAAGCTGGATGCCACGGACGATGAGGTCATAGCCGCCGCCAAGACCGTATGCGCCCATGACTTCATCTCCCAGATGGAGAACGGCTACTACACGGAAGTGAACGAGCGGGGAAGCAG
>OFGG01000705.1_pt1 | contig 26225 bp, 20 predicted proteins | sample 1521701 | NCBI WGS metagenome assembly OFGG01 (sample SAMEA3504081, study PRJEB24116) | mouse gut metagenome | biome: mouse gut; feature: mouse-associated habitat; material: faeces | place: Denmark | collected 2011
TGTCCGTATGCCGGAGCTCCTCGACGAGCTGAGCATTGCCCGCAGCGGCGGCGAACTGAAAAAGTGTCTGGCTTCTTACAAGAAGGTAGACTTGCTAATCCTGGATGAATGGCTCATCCGGCCCCTCTCACCCCAGGAGTCCTATGATCTGCTGGAAATTGTGGAAGCACGCTGCCAGCGCTCTATGATCTTCTGTACCCAGTACCAGTCCGAGGGCTGGTATACCCGTATTGACCCAAATCCTGATTCCGGCAGCCCGGTTTCCGAAGCAATTATGGACCGTATCATCCACAACGCTTATGAGGTCCTCGTTGAAGGCCGCGTCTCCATGCGGGAGCGCAATGGCTTGAAGTCCTCCCTTGCCGAAGGCGGTGAGGAGGATGCCTGACTGCCCTTTCAACCCCTCCGATTCCCCTTGCGAGTTGGAAACGGATTTGATGATCCTGCGTGAAGCTGAACGGGAGTCCATGGAAATCTTCTATGCCATGCGGGAGGAATTACACTTTTATCTGAAACGCACTCAGCTGCTGGAGACTATTTTGACTGAGAATAATATCCCCATCCCCGACTACATTGGCTGATCCTTGGCTCTGCCAGCCTTCTTGCCTGGCAGAGCCTTTCCTCTAAAATTGCTCTCGGAACCGTGGCGTTCTACAGATGGCTCTCGCCTCCGGCAAGGTGGCTCATTTTCTCCGGCACCCTGGCTCAAAATCTCCGTGCACATGGCTCTTGGATTCCGGTATATGCATTGCGACAAAATCTAATAAAAAATTTCTTTTTTTGCAGATATTAGGGGTATGCGCTCGGTACCACAGAAAAGGACCGAAATAATTCGACAGTTTTCGACAGGATTCCCCACGAATCCGAGGGGAATTTTGTCGAAAGCTGTCGAATAGAAAAAGGGCCGCAGAAAGCACGAGTGCAATCTGCGGCCCTTTCAAAATTTGGGACAGCGGTATATGTTTATGTAACCATAAAATGTTACATTGCACCGCGAAGGAAGTATCCCTTCATGTTTTGGTCTCTTTCTATAAAATACGAAGGGGCGTTAAGGGAATTTCAGCTCCCTTAACGCCCTTTGGGCTTGGTACACCAGATACAAAAACGAGTTTGAAAACAATTTTTTAATTTGTAGCAGGTTTGTTTTCCTCCGACTCGTCCAGAAGAAATTGAAATACAGCCTCAACATCACTTTCTGAAAGATTTTCTGGTAATAGTATGACATCTTCAGAAACTGATATGCTATCGATCAAACCAAATTTAATCTGCAGCTCACAAGGTAGTTCTGGCGTGGCGCAGCTACAGGAGGACAGCACCACATCTGGCTGGTGTGTCTGACAGGGATGTGTTGCCAGTACTTCCGGAGCATATCCTAACGGTAGATACTCCAGCCCATTTTGTGTGAGATTGACGCTTACCTTGTTTTACAGCTTTACTCGCTTTTGTGCAATATTTATTTTCAAACAAGACCTAAAGGGATAATCAAAACTCTTTTTTCATGGTAATCCCCCTATGGCAATTCGAGGAAGGACTCGGTGCGAGAATCGATACAACTCACACCGAGTCCCCAACTATCAAGGATTAATCTCTAGTGATGCCGAAGTCCGTCCTACTGAAAGCGCTTCTGGCTCCATAGGTTGTCTTGATCCAGTTATAAACATCCTGAACAAGCATTGCCGATTGATTGCTTATAGAGCTTCTTGATTAGATTGACTTCTAAACCTCTGCGCCTGAGCAGTCCACATTGCAGCATATTCTCCACCCAAATTAATAAGAGCCGAGTGTGTGCCTGATTCAATAACTCTCCCATCCTTTAGGAAAAAAATTATATCTGCATCCTTTGTTGCTGAAAGTCTGTGTGTAATTAAAATAATAGTTTTTCCGAAAAAGGTTTCTGTCACACGTTTGTTGAATACATACTCACTAATCGGGTCAAGAGATGCAGATGGTTCATCCATAATAAGAATATCTCCCGTACGATAAAGCAGTCTGGCTAATACCATTTTTTGCAACTGTCCACCAGATAATATCACACCATCTGCGTCAAAGAGCTTTAACATCTGACTCTGTGCAGTGACACCATCTGTCACCCGTAAACCCGCACAAGCAATTGCACTGGCCATTTGCGCTTCCTCCCAATCAGAACTCATGGCAATGTTACTCCCTATTGACAGTGCATATGCTTGAAAATCTTGAAATACACAAGAGAAAATACTTCGGTACTCGGACACGCTATAATTGCAAATTATTGTTTCATCTAATTTAATGCTACCGGTATTGGCATCATAGAGACGCATCAATAATTTAACCAGCGTTGATTTCCCTGAACCATTTGCTCCTACAATTGCTACTTTTGCACGGGGCGGTATACTCATACACAAATTCTCAAAAACTTGTCGTCCACCATCGGTATAGGAAAAACATAGATTCTCTATATCTAATTTATGTTCCATCCCAACTGGCCGACTATTACCATCTTTTATACTTACATTTATATTTATAAATTCTCTTATCTGTTCTATACCAACTGAAGCATTGCTCAGCCCCTGCATGACTGGTCCGATAATAGCAAATAGGGACGCTAAAATCGAATTAATTCCGCTATAAATCATTGTAAAGTCACCTATGCTCCCAGTACCCTGCACAATAATTTGGTAGCCCAAAACTACAGCTAGACAAAATTCACTAACAAAATACCCGGGTATTGTGACCTGCAAAAAACTCAACAGGCCAATTTTTCTCAAATATTTTTTTGCTGTAGCGCTTTTTATTTCACATACTTGTCGAAACTTTTCAGTGATTACGTTGCCAATTGAAAAAAGACGAATTTCTTTGGCATATTCAACAGACGAGAAGACCTTATGACAGTAGTTTGCTACCCTATCACTCTCGGCGGTTTCTCTAGTTTTTTTAACTGACAAATCGCTACTTATCACATTAAAAAAATAGATTATAAAAAATGCTACCAAAGCAAATAACATATAAATGGTACTAACATTAACAAAAAGCACCGAGATAAAAACTAATTTTGTGATGTTTGTAATAAACATACAAAAAATATCCAATGCTTTAAAAACACCTAAATTTATGGCGTTTTTTGTCCATGCTATATTTTGGTAGATACGTGGATTGTCAAAACAACATAGGTCAATCATAGATGCTTTCTGTAATAGATTTTCCAGTATTAAATTGTATACCTTCTGCCTAAACAGTGGAATAAAAAGATGCGTTAAAAGCGCATTCAATATCTCATATCCCAAAATAAAGCAAGAAATGCAAAACAATGTAGAAAAGACAGAAAAATTCCCCTTTTCCAAATCGTCCAGTACCCACTTTATCAATAGCTTTGTGAGAACAGGCGGTATTGCTGCGAATAGCGCTGTAGAAGCACTTAAAACAACAAAGATATGTGAAAAACTAAATAAATATTGAATAGCAAATATATTCTGTCTAATACTGTGTTTCATCCTTGGACTCCTCTCCCGATACATATCCTGCCGCTTGCAACCGAAACATTTCAGAGTATTTACCATTTAAAGCCATGAGTTCACAGTGAGTACCTTCTTCTATGATTTTTCCCTCTTGGAACAAAAGAATTCTATCCGACAATCGTGCGGACGAAAGATTATGCGAAATATAAATAACAGTCTTACCTTCTGTTGCTGACAGCAACTTTTCATACATATCTTTCTCTGCAAGTGGGTCTAAACTGGAAGAAGGTTCATCCAATACCGCAATTTCATATTTTCTTGCATAGAGCCTAGCAATTGCGATTTTTTGGCTTTCTCCTCCCGATAAAATTTCGCCATGACTGTTAAATTCTTTCGACAAGACGCTATGTATACCGTCTTCAAAGCTTTTTACCTTATCTCCTAGTCCAGCGCTCTCTAATGCAGAGCATATGTATGCCTCGTCCCCAACAGTAGGAACGTCCATTATCACATTTTCCTCTACTGAAGCAGCGTATATCTGATAATCCTGAAATACAACCGCAAACTGATTCCGATAACTTTCCAGACTATAGTCCGTCAGCGGTCTATCATTGTACAGAAGCTCTCCACTGTCCAAAGAATATAACCCCAGCATCAGTTTTACAAAAGAAGATTTTCCTGCTCCATTCATCCCAACAATGCATATTTTCTCCCCTCTTTTAATCTCTATATTTACTCCAGAGAGGACAGGGGTTTCTTTGGTGTAAGAGAAGGAAGCGTCAATAAAGGTTAATTTTTCAAACCTCTCGCATAGAGCACCGTAGTTCCTACGCTCTTCCGGAAACTCCATGAACTGGAACCAATCGTCAATATATGGTTTATTAGCTTTTATAGTGTTAGCAAAGTTTCCAATCCGACTCAAGCGGTTGCAGAAGAGGATAATTGCTGCAATTAGTACAGAACAATCCGCGAGAGACAGTCGCTGGATAATCAAAAAATTATATGCAGTATAAAAACAGCTGCACACAAGAGGCATATAAGAACCAAATAAATCGGAAATAAATGAAGCAATCGCCAATTTAAATCCAAATCGCTTTCGAATTCTATGAATTTCACTTTCACTTTCTTTCAACATTTTGAAGAAAGCTGAATAAATATCACTAGTACGTATGTCCTTTGCCGCCTCTTTGGAAAAAACTGTATCCATAACATAAGCACGCTTGCGTTCTGCAGGAATCGATGCACGATTTAGCCGGTATTTAAGAACACTCGCTCTCCGCTCGGACAAACTGTGTATCAAAGGAAATGCAAGAAATAATAGATAAACATTGTCTACAGAGAAGACAAACAATACTGTTAAAAGAGCTGTAACAAAAAAACCAACAAAATTACATATATTCGTCATAATCTTATCAGGGATAGGTCTTATATTATCACAAGCACGCTTCATTAAGTCATAAAAAGCTGGATTCTCATAAGCCGATAACAGTACAACTGACTGCTTTTTATGGATTACCCGAGACAAGCCCTCATCCAGTCTTAGTGCCAGCAAAGGTTTGTAGTAAGAATTGTAGCCTGTTTGTAAAATACCCCTAACAATACAGATACAGAAAATGATTGCCACAATAGAAATATAATGCATGTACCCACTACGTTCAGTAATAAGTGACACTAGAATACGATATAGGTATACGCCTACAAGAAAATCAGCAACCGCCTGATATAAGCACAAAACGACCTCTATAATTATTTTTTGAGGCACAATATGCCAGATATGTTTCAAGAATTTCAGTGTATTTTTCATAGCTATCTTATATCCATTCTTTTAATAGTGTACAGCATCCCATATGCCCCCAGGACAAACGCATGAGTAAATAAATTATGAACAAACTGTGGTTAAAAGGAAATGGAAGAACAGACGGGCACAGCGCTACCGTGGTACGATGAAGTATTCAGGGCGGGCGTTGAAGATGCTTCGCAAGCGACTGATGGAGAAGTCGGCATCCTGTCAAAACCATGGAGGAAAAGTACCGTTGCGTTCAAGCGTTGAGCCGCCAGGGAGCCTCTGTGGAGCAAGTATGCCATGCATTGGCGATTTCTCGCAACGGGTACTACGACTGGAGCAAACGGGACCCGGCTCAGCGGAAGCGGCGGAATCAGGGGTTGAAACGGTATCTGGTGAGTTGCACGAGAAATATCTGGCGATGGGGCTGGACAGCCTCTATCACCTGCTCAAGCGGAACTTCACTTTTGACTGCCCAAACCGGACCAGGGTGGGCAATATCACCTACATCCCCACCGGCGAGGGCTCCATCCGCAAAGTCAAGAGAGATAAGGCAGATGCCAGGAGAATCGCCAAGTACACCCTTGACAACTGGGTAGATTTACGGGAATATACCCCTATGGAAGCGATTCAAGAACAACTGAGGCTGAGCTCCCGCCAGGACACTCTCTACATGAAGAATGTGGTGGCGTTGCAAAACAATCTCAATTCTCTCACCGACAAGGTTTTTCCGAGGGGTGAACGAACTGTTTCCCAGCCGAATCGGACGGGAGTCAAAAGTGGATTGATTTTCTCACGACCTTCTGGCATTGTGAGTGTATTTGCCTGGTCAGCAAGAAAGCCTTCACAGGATGTTACCAGAAATGGTGCAAGCGGAAGGGATATCATTTCAGCGCATCCAAAGCGGCGGAGCCGTATATGGGCAGTGCAGGCCATATCACGCTCCTGCTCAGAAACAGCAATACCAAGTTGCTCATTACCACCGCCGCCAAGGACTGGCTTTTGCGAAGGTTGCGCTGGTCGTCATGCGCTCTGAGATGACCAAGCTGGCCCGGCAGCTCCCGGAATACGAGACGGTCCGGGCCATGTACGGTGTAGGCGAAACCACCGCCGTACAGCTCATGGCCGAGATTGGCGATGTGCGCCGCTTCCCCTGCCGCAGTTCCATCGTGCGCTTCGCCGACGTTGATCCTGCGGTAGACGAGTCTGGCAAGTATATCTCCGCAAGTAATCCAACCACCAAGCGCGGCTCGCCTCATCTGCGCAAAACACTTTTCCAAATCATGTCCACCATCATCCAACACGCACCTGCTGACAATCCTGTATTCCAATTCTTTGACCGCAAAAGGCGGGAAGGCAATCACTACGTCTATATGACCGCTGCGGCAAACAGGTTCCTGAGAATCTACTACGGCACAGTTATGGCTTATTTAGGGTCTACTCCGTAACCCCGAAGATATTGAAAATTGTGGAATTGAAGAGAAAATATGATATAGTCACCACACTTGAAAACAATCAGGGTATCAGTTAGAATAAAGACATGAGTTATTCAACAGATTATCGGAAACGGACAATAGAATATCGAGAGGAAGGCCATACGCTGGAGGAAACACACAAGGTACTCAAAGTATCAATCAGTACAATCCTGGCATGGGAAAAACAGTGGAAAGAGAAAGGGACACTGACACCAGCGCCGGTCGTGCGGGGGATACAAAAAGCTCGACCTGGAAAAGCTGCGGACATATGTGCAGGAGCATCCGGATTCATACCCGAAAGAGATAGCCAAAGAATTTGGCTGCTGTGAAACAGTCATACGGAAAGCGTTTGATCGGTTGCATATTACCCGCAAAAAAAGACGGTACATTACCGGGAGCAGGACCCAGAAAAGGTAAAAGAATATCAGGCGAAAATCGCAGGGCTCGCATTGGAGCAAATCGCATATGTGGACGAAACTGGAATCGACACATATTTGTACCGGGAGTATGGGTATGCTCCCAGAGGTCAAAAAGTCAACGCCGCTGTCAGTGGGCGTAAGTATAAACGTGTGGGAATAGTTGCGGCCCAACTTGGTAAAGAAATCCTTTCGCCTCTTACCTTCTCAGGCACAATGGACAGCAGTTTGTTCGAATACTGGTTTGAACATCAGCTTCTTCCTGCCCTTCCTTCTGACGCTGTGGTTGTGATGGACAACGCCTCCTTCCATCGCGGAGCAAAGCTTATGTGTGTTGCCCAAAAGAGAGGTCTCCGTTTGATTTTTCTACCACCCCACTCCCCAGAGCTCAACCCTATTGAGAATTTCTAGGCCTGCCTCAAGCATTACCTCCGTTCTGCTCTTTCCAATGTCCTTTCCTTTGACGATGCCCTCTTTGATGCTTTTCAAGTGTGTTGACTATATAATAAGTGCAAGGAAATGGCCAGGAAACAGAGAAAAAGCTTGCACATGGAGAGTCGGAGCGGATATATAAGGGCAACAGCCAGCTACGAATAGAGGACTTTATATTTCCGTATGGGAAATTGGACCCTGAAAATGATTGGGTAAAGCTGTCGGCGCTGGTTCCATCGGAAACGGCGGAGGAGCGGTATGCGGCCCAGTTTGTCAACAACGGCCTCCCTGCCCATCCGGTCCGGATGGCGTTGGGAGCGCTGTTAATCCAGCGGCGGCTGAACTGCAACGATAAGTGGCTGGTGAAGCATATGGGAGAGAACCCGTACCTGCAATACTTCATCGGCATGAAAGAGTACGGATCATGCCCGTTCGGAGCGTCCACACTGGTGGCGTTCCGGAAACGGTTCAGCGAGGAAGACCTGGCCGCCATTCTGGAAGCCTCCATTCCAAAACCGGAGACAGAGCAAACGGACGATTCGGACGACGGGAACGATCCGCCCAACAGCGGAACGCTGATTCTGGACGCCATCTGTTGCCCTGCGGACATCGCATACCCCCAGGACATCAATCTGCTCAACCAGGTACGGGAGAAAGCGGAGAAAACGGTGGAGGAACTGTGCGAACAGACGGGTCGAAAGAAACTGCGGATGTATCGCAGGCGGGCGCGGAAGGACCATCTGCGCCTGCCCAAAAGCAAGAAGTGCAACGCCAGAGCCATTCGTTCCGCAATCCGCAAACAGCTGCAATATATCCGCAGAGACATAGGATATGTGGTCAAATTTGTCCAAAACGGTGCAAAACTTTCCAAAAAGCAGGCAGAACGTTTGAATATTGTCACCACTGTCTATGATCAGCAGCGGATCATGATGGAATCCAGGAAACACAGCATCCCACAGCGTATTGTCAGTCTGACACAGCTCTGGGACCGGCCTATCGTCCGGGGAAAGACTCGCGCCAACACGGAGTTTGGAGCAAAGCAGCACATCAGCCTGGTGGACGGCTATGCCAGAATCCAACGATTGAGCTTTGAACCGTACAGTGAAGCGGAGGGATTCTGGAAAGCCGTATACCGCTATCATGACTGTTATGGTCGCTGGCCGGAACGCAGTTTGGCAGACAAAATCTACCGCAGCCGCCAGACGCTGGCCTTCTGCAAAGAGCATGGGACCCGCCTCTCCGGCCCCGCTCTGGGCAAGCCGCCAAAGAATCCGGACCTGACCCGTCTGGAGAAGAAACAGGAATATCAGGATAGCTGCGGCCGCAACATCGTGGAGGGTGTTTTCGGCACAGGCAGGACTGCCTATGGTTTGGACCGAGTTATGGCCCGTCTGCCGGAAACCGCCTTCTGCGTCATCGGCGTCGCACTGCTGTTGATGAACCTCACCAATCCTTGGGGAGGGGGCTTGCCTTGCTTTCTCTTCTGCTCCTGTTCGCTGATTTGCGGGAGTTACGGAGTGCACCCTATTTAGAAACGCTGTAGCTCTTCATAAACGCCGATTTCTATTCCTCCTTCATGGCCGACAAATCACGACGGTCTATTTTGCTATGCTCATATTCGAGAAGCTTTCCTTTTAGATTTTTTGCTTTTAGCCTTGACATCTCTTGGCAGGTTTTGCAGGACTCTATTTCTGTGTTCGCTCCCAAAGTAAGGGCTCAAAATTTTACACCGCGCCATCAGCTGGGGCAATACCAATCACTATTCCGGCTTAAACTATACCACGCAAGGCAAGATTTTATGTTCTACCTTTCTAACAAAAACTCTTTCAAGATTTTTGCTGATTTACAAAGGCTTTTTGCAGGAATAAATGGATTAGTATTCTCCGAGTAATTCACACCAGGACAAAAGGTGCAATATAGACTATTGCTACACGATGAGCATTCAAAATCATAATAATTTAGTTGACGAATCCACATCAGTTCTCTGCTGGGAGTTACCCAAGATTTTTCAATCCCATCAAATACACTTCCGACTTTGATTCTCCATGTTGCACAGGGGAATAGTGTACCGTCCGCTGCTATACATATTTTCTTCCTCCCCGCACTACACATTCCTCTTTTTTCGTTCTTATTGGAATAATTCTTTATAAATTCATTCTTACGCAAATTCAATATTTGCAGAATAAAATTTTTGTTCAAAGCGTAAGTAAGATTTTCCTTTGTATCGTTTTCACGACCATATATGATATAATTATATGAAACTTGTATATCCTGAGTAGCACACCATTTCTCTATACTTGATAAATCACAGATATTTTCGCTTGTAAGCGTGCACAAAAGTTTTACATTTAAACCAAGTCTTTTCATGTGAACTATTCTCTCTCGTATCAACTCCGCAGATACAGCAACTTGGCACATTGCCGCGTATGTTTCGTCTGTAAACCCATATAAGCTTACGCAAACTTGGTCTACTCCTATATCATAAATCCGTTGTACATCAGCAGAATCACAAAGAGACAGATTTGTAATAATAGTTAAATGGAAATTCTCCTTTTTCGCTATTTTTGCAACATCAAAAAGCAACTCTTTGCGGATAAACGGTTCTCCACCTGTCAGAATTATTTTAAAGCAACCGAGTCTTTTCAAGTCGTGCAACACAGTTATATAATCATCTATGTCCAATAGACTTTCACGCTGATGAGTCTCATAGCAATGTACGCAATTAAAATTGCAGTATTCAGTCAATTCTAATATCGCAGTCTCTGGCATTACCAAGCTCGCATACTGTTCATAATTCATAAACTATTTACTCCATAACATCTTTAGAAGCTGTATCCGTAGGCAGAAAACACCGTGTAGATGAGGTAATCCCGTAGCGTGTGAAGCAATTTTTTGTGAAAATATTTCAAAAAACACACGGAACGACGGAAGGGACCTGCTCAAACAGTGCTTGATACCTATGAATACAGCTCCTTAAATTAGCTTGTCGCGATAACAAATGTACAATGCTTCAGATTTCAAATGCAATATGATTTTAACCTATACGGCTGTCCGCAGTTGTTTTGGTAGTGTTAGAGCGGTGTGATGTTATATCACCGCATCTATATAGCGCAACTTTCGCCGCACTCTTCGTTAGACCAGCTTTCTATACGCCGTGTAGTACCATCGCTATCAGGCTTCTCAATGCAAATAAGCGTAGGCTCAGTATACTCGTCCACCTAATACATCCTCCTTTCTATCATATCACATTTGAAACGCAACCGCACAGATTTATTTAAATAAAATCTTAAATGCATAATAACTTATCCGCATCGTGATATAGCCGACACATATCACAATTGTTTTTGCTGGGAATTGTAACGTCAGCATTTTCAGAATAATTATCTCCAATACAGCCATAAAAGTAAGGTTCATATTGGCATGAGCGACATTTGCAAAACTCATCTTCCGTAATAGTTCTCAACCTTTTCAAGTATTCACTATTTTCCCAAACGCTAGCTAATGAGTCCTGCTTAATATTGCCCAAAGCTTTGCTAAAGAAAACACATGGTGAAATTGTTCCATCAGCTAATATGCACAATGTCCGTCGGCCAGCATTGCAAATCTTAGCTCTAGGATTTAACGGGAGTACTGCTTGATTCAAGTAGGAGATTATCTCCTTTTCATCAGCCATTATATTACGATCTAGCCTCCCCAGTTGATCAAATATCCTAAAATTAAAATTAACATTTGCCCCTAACTCGTACACAACAAAATCTCGAATTTGTTTCCAATGTACAATATTATGCCTCAATAAAGACACATTAACATTTAACAAATTTATATATGGCTTGAGCACTTCGATATTATGCACAGTTACATCAAAAGAACCACATATACCGGTTACAGCCTCGTGCTCCCTTGGAGTACTACCATATAGGCTTACTCCCAATTGATGCACGGTATTTTTCAATAGTTTTATTTTTTCTAAATCGTGTGTATATAAAGAAGATAGAACATTAACACAAAAGCCTCTTTGCCTGGCATACATTAACACCTCATCAATAAAGGGATAACTTAAGATATCACCACCAGTGAATGTAAGTTTTAAAACGTTTAGCCGTTCCGCCTGATCAACAACATCTATTACTTGATCCAAATCTAATTGTACGTAAGATTTTCCAGTCAAATAACAATGTACACATTTTAAGGGACAAATAGTTGTTAACTCTATAAAAAGAGTTCGAAGAAAAGGACCATTCATTACTTTCGTTTCGCTCCGCAAATTCAGCAAATTTTACCCAATATTATTAATGCACTTGTGCACTTGAATCAGTTGCTGTTCTTCTAGCATCTGAATCAATCTTACAACATCTTGTTGAGCTCTCTCAATTGGTAATCCATACTTTTCAGCAACTTTTTCTACTATGTAGCGCACATCACCATTTATATCGATAAGCTTCCAAACCAATGCCCCTGATACATTCAGCGAAAACATTGCATTATTCATGGTGTTTAAAATTAGTACCTCATCCCCAACATTTCTGGATACACATTTTTTTGTTTTCTCTACAACCATATCGCTTAACCTTTCATACAACATCTTCGTAGACTCTATAGCGATAATCAAAATACATACTTCGCACAAAGTATGTATTTTTGATTATTATAGCAAACTACAAAATATATGTCAAGTCTTAAACCAGGGGAATCCAGGACAAACGCATGAACTGGAACATCTAACAAGGGCAAGGAAGAGATAAAATTTGAAAAATTACAGTGCAAAAATCTAATCCAGCCATTTGCAGGGATTCATGCTGATATTGTATCTCTTGCGCTTTAAGGACATCTTGTGTCCACCGATATCCATCAATTTCAGAATGTTTAACGCCCATTTCCGGATAATATTTTGATTTTGCGCTGCGATTTTGTCCAATGTGCTGTTTGCGTCTTCTCTGAATGTGACATCCAAATACCAGTGCATAATCTCCACTGCCCAGTGACCCCGTACAGCGCGGCACACAAGATCAATACTCAGGGGCAAGCTGTTAATAAAATACCTTCTTTCTACTTTTTCTGCCGCTTTTGTAAAAATTGTCTTCTTTTCCATGATGATGCTTTTGAGACCTGACCACCCCTTTTTTTGATGTAGCCAGCCAATATCCTCGCTCTGATAGTACTCTCGCCGCTCTATTTGACCATGCACCTTTTCCGGTTTGCTCAACAGATGCCCTCCACAAGTCCTAAGCTCGTTCAATACATCATCGTCTTCAAAATAAAGGCGAACATCCTCTGCCAAAGAACTCTGGTTCCCTTTCAGCGCAAGAACATAGGGAGGCTATTTCTCCCGACACTGTACCGCCTGCACCACCCAGCGGGCATCGTACCCTCTCCCGGTACAGGTGGAGAGCGTGATAATCGTGTCCGTGGAAGTTGGTACGATTCCAGTTTCAATGACAGAGTGGTTGAGGCCATATTGGATCAGCTCTTGCCGGTCCTCCTTGGAAAGGTCCTGCCGGTAGACGATTTCCGTCAACCCCACTTCGTAAGCTGCAAAGATAGCATATTGCCGGGTACCCTCCTCATCGGAGAGGTAAATGCTAGGGTGCAGTTGCCAGAACCCGGCATCGCTATACTGCTTCAGACTGCCAAACATGGACCCGTCCTGCATCCTGTGACCGTACAGAAGCGTATGAAAGTCCGCAAGATTGGTGCTGGCCCGGTAGTCCAGGAAAATCGACCCCGATGGGTTTTTCTCACCGTCCCAGGTGTGGGACAGATAGTAGGCATTGTCCTCCCCCTGGAGGACGGGATAAGAAAACGCACCGGGAATCTCGATCCAGCACACCACATCGGCGTTGACCTCCCGCAGTTTGGACAAGTCCAGTCCAGTGCGGACAGGGGTGGCTTCAACGGCGTTGTGGGTGCTGCTTGGTAAACTCACCAGTTGCGCTGCCTCCTGGTAAAGCTGATCCGCTCTCCGACTCTCTGCCTTGTGCCAACAAAGCATCAGCAGACAGGCGCATAGCAGCGCAAGGAAGAAAAGTCCCCAAAATCTCTGAAATTTGAAACGCATATGTCCCTCCTGATCAAAATGCCAGGGCCGGTTTGTCCGGCCCTGGCTGTGTACTCAGCGACGAATTCTATTTTTGTTCCGAATTTCCAGGCAGAACATGGATCCAAGTCCAATAAGGGAGGCCGCCAGAAGAAGGTACCATTTGCCGGAAGCATCCCCGGTCTTCGGCACATCCTCATCTATAACCTTCTCGGCAGGCACCGGGGAAGCATTCGTAGCAGGTGCATCCTCATTGGGGATCGCCACATCATCAGGACCTTCTGCGGTAATGTCGGTGCTGGGGGCTTCCGGTTCCGAAATATCCTCCACAGGAGGCTTCTCAGTGGAAGCCGGAGTATATGTTGGACTTAGATTGTCCGGGGGAGCGGGCTGTTCCGACGGTTTCGGCCTCTCCTCCGGATCCTCCGGCTCAACAGGCGTAACCGGCTCCGGATCGGGGTAAGTATAATTCTTTTCCCAGGTGACTTCCCACTCCCGGTCGTTCTGCTGAACGGTGGTGACGGTCACCGCAGTTTCTGCTCTGCCCTCGGTGGACGTGGTAATGTCTGTCCGACTGGTTTCAGCGGTATCAACTTTCTGCTCGGTGACACTGGATGTATCCGTTACGACATCAGCAGTGGCCTCGTTGACTGTGAAATTGAGGGAAACGGACAGGTCTACCATCTGCCTGCCGCTCTCGATTCCCACGAAGGTCTGGGAGGAAACGACCGGCTCTCCATTTTCATCACTGCCCACGGGCTCTGTACGAACCTCGGAAGTAAACAAATATACGCCCTCTCCAATGTTCTGCGTCCCAGTGAGCTGTAGGTCGATGTTCACGCCGTCTGCCAGTTTCAGGCCGGAGAGAGTATAACTGCCATCCTCGCTCCGGGGGATCACGCCATACTGCGTTTCAGAGTCATCTCCGGCAAGCCGCCGTGTCTCCACGATCTCGCCGTCTACCACCACATGAACCAGCAGATCGTCGCTCTCCGTGTCTGGCATGACTGCCAGCGTAAAGGTCAGGTCAGCCTCATATTTGCCGGAATCTTCATCCTGCTGGCCTACGGCCAAGCTGGCGTTGGTAGCAAAATTGTTCTCATTGATGAGGGTATTTTTGTGGGTAGGCGCTTCGGTCTGAGTAATCAGGTAATCATAGAGCGCTTTGGTCAGCGCCCACTCCCGGCTGTCCAGGTCCCGCCAATTTTTCCCAGTCTTGGCCTGGTAGTAGCTGGTGAACGGGTCCTCCTGATCAATCGCCATATTGCCACTGTTTCCGTAAGTCCAGATCGCGGCTTGGGTCGCCGCCAGCGCCATGCCGTCAGTAAGGTAGGTATTGAAGCCCCAGGCGGTGGCCAAACCGTTATAGCTGGACCAGTCGATTTTGCCGTCGTTATAGGCGTCTACCAGCATCTGCTTCACAGCGTCCAGGCTCCCGGCTCCCTGGTCGGTTCCCCAGTAACCCTTCTGAGCGATGGCCCGGATATGCGCCGCCGCCTCGCTGTCATAGTAAGCGGCGTCTTCCACATTCTCCATTTCGTAGCGGAAACCCACCAGGGGATCAGCAGAGAAATCCGCGCAGTAGACGTAGTGCTCGTTGCCGTCCTTGTCCACCAGGACGTACTGGTGGGCCTGCCATCTGTCGCTGGAAGAAGTGCTACCGTTCTCATCCGTCTTGACCGCATCCACCCGAATGGCACTCTCCAGACCGTATTTGCCCAGCCACTGGAAGTCATAACCTGCCGGATCAAACTCCGCGCTGCCCTTGTCCGCCCGGTGATGGAGATCAGTTTTCTGGTCTGTTTTGCCCAGGTCAGGTCCTTTCACATCTGCTTTGATGCCATTCGTCTCAAGGATGCCGTCATTTTTACCAGCGGTGACGCTCCCCATTTCAGCGGTAACAGTACGGTCGCTGACAGCAATCCGCTTTGTTTCTGTAGTGGTGGCCCTGGTCGTGGTCGTGACAGCGCCACCAACAATTTCCGTGAAGGTCACGGTGGTGATCGTCACATCGGTGACTTCAGTGAGTGTGTTGGTATTCTTGGTACCGCGCTGGGTCTCGACCGCAGTTCGAACGTTTCCATCGCAGTCGACGATCTCACTTTCAGTGGAGCGTTCCGGTAAGGTAACCTCGGAAACCTCCGTTTCGATGCTACTGGTTTTCGTCTCAATGGTCTGGTAGCCGGTGAGATTTCCAGCGTCGTCATAGACCGGCTGGACCTCCACTTTGGTGGTCACACCGTTCTCGTCAGTAACCGGCTCCTGGGGTTCGGGCATCGTGGGAGGTTCCGCACTGGAAGCATTATCCGGTAGAATCTTGGTGGCGGAAGTTTCCACTGTGGACGTAGAAGTGTAACCAATTATAGCTCCATCCTCATCCAGAACGTCCTCCACCGTCACCGTCTTGTGCCCAGTGACCTCGCCGCTCTCTGGATCGGTGATATCACAGTCCTCCGCATCGGGACGGGAAAGCTGTTTCACGAGCGCTTCCCGGTCCACCGCCGCTATTCCCGTGACAGTGCTGCCGGGAGTCAGGTTGATGGTGATGTCGCTCTTATCAGAAAAAATAGGATCAGTCGCGTCGGTGGTGGACGTTTGAGACTTGTCCACCGTTTCAAACTTGCCGTTGGTTTCGGTGGTGACAGTTTCGCCGGTCTTCGTTTTGGTCACAGGTTCCCTGTCCTTCACCGTGACCTCACTCGTCTGAGCTGTGGTCGTGGTGCTCTCATGTCCCTTCTCGCTGCCGCTCTCCTGGGTCACACGGCCCTCATCGTCCACGACGGTGGTCTCGGTCGTGACCGTGCTACCCTCCACCACAGGCTCCTCGCCCTCCGGACTGGACCAGGTGATCTCCGTGGTGATGGTGGTGGTCTTGCCGTCCTCGCTGCCGGTGGTCTCCGTAGTCCCGGCGGCAAGCGCCGGAGCGCTGAGCTGGCCCAGGGTCAGCGCCGTGACCAACAGCAGGGACAGCTTCTTCTTGAGCTGATAAAATTTCTTCATCTAAAAGTCCTCCTGTAAGTGTCTATATTGTTCTTTCTCTGTCCTACATCCTAAAGTTTTCCCTTCTGGATGTCGCACAGTGAGACGAGGCACGTATCAGCAGGAGAGCAAACCTCCCCCTTGGCGGGAAGTCTGCTCTCCTGCAATGCGCCCTATAAAAGTTTGTAAAGGTTTGAAGTTTTCCCGCCATTCTCCCGCCAGCGCTGTTCGCGGGAGATCAGTCCGGCTTTGCAGAGGTCATCCAGCGCCCGACAGACCGTAGCGCGGGAGAGGCCCAACTCCCGAGAAATGGTTCGAATGGACGGCCAGCAGGTCCCGTCCTTATCGGCACGGTCCTTGAGGTACATATAGACCGCCCGCGCACGGTGGGGAAGTTCCGAAGAATAAATCGAATTGAAGTACCCCATAGTGACACCTCACGTCCGCATAGACGATCCCCCGCCCTCCGTCCGGCGGGAGCGGTGGGCGTCGTACTTTCCTCCGGGGTGCTCTGCGGCTTTTGATGGGATGGCCGATGGAGCGGACGACGCCTGGGGCGACGGATATTTCTGGAGGATCGCCGCCTCCAACTCACGCCGGTCCGCATAGTAAACCTTCCGCTGTCCGTGCTCCGGTGTCTGGTAGGGCTCGCCGAAGGTGATGCCCCAGTCCAGAAACAAACGAAGCCGGGTCTGCATCGGATGTGTGCCCGTCTTCATAACGACAAACTGCCCCTTGGGAATCGCTTTCAGCTCATCGGGTGTCATAAGCGGACGTTCCACCATTTGCAACGATTGGCTGGAATCGCCTTTTCCTCTGCTGATGGAACCACCCTGCACCGTTTGACTGCCCAGAGCTTTGGAGAGAACTTCCGCCGTCTGACTGTTCGGTGCGAAACCACCAAAAATCGTGCCGGCTAGGTCGGTGGGATTACTCCCACTTTCCCGCCTAAGAACCGTACGTGACGGTTTCCCGTCATACGGCTCAAGCATTTCATCACACTTTCGCGCGGCGTTCCAGGAAAGCAGATTGACAATATTTGTGGACATAGGCCATATTGGGGACCTCGTCCTTGCCGCCCATGGACAGTGGAAGTTTGAAGAACATCTCTCGTTCCTCGCTGATATCCATAGGCAGGCCGCAGTGATAACAGAGCCCATTTTGATTTCTCCAAATCTTTTTGTACCGTCCGGTCAGCCGTTTCATGCCCTGCAGGGATTTGCGGTGGGCAAAATATTCGGTGTCCAGATACGGGTTTACGTCCATTCGTATTTTCGTATGCCGCACGATGGGAACATCTCCCAGGGAGAGTAACTCCACCTCGCCTGACGAGAATATCCAGTGCCGCAGTCCTTTACTATGCCAGTAGTGATTGACAATCCACTTGCGGTTCTTTGTCGGGTGGCGGCGTTTTGACCATCTCCGCAGCATTTCAAAGAGAAGATGGTCAATCAGAGAGAATGTGTCTTTTGCGCAGACAGACTGATGGTAGTTCGCCCAGCCGCGAAGCTGTTGGTTGAGCCTGCGGATCAAGTCTTCCTGCTTCCACGCCTTGCCGCGTCCGAGAACTGTATCGTGCAGATTTGCACACAGGGTTTTGACCGCTTTCTTGGATGGCTTTACAATCAACTTCCCCTTGAATTTGCGGAATGTCCAGCCCAGCAGATCAAATCCATTGTCAATATGGGTAATCAGTGTCTTTTCTTCCGACAGTTCCAAACCTCTGGTCCCTAAGAAATCACGAATCAGCATCTTTGCTTCCTCTGCGATTTCTGGCGTTGCCGCTGTCACGATAAAATCGTCAGCATAGCGTACCAGATTGACCTTGTGGGCGTTTTTAAAGCGCAGGTCAATTTTGCCCAGCCGGTTGGTATACGCCCGAGGAGATTTCGTAAGACCTTGCTATGCAAGGCGACAATCGTTGAAACGGGAACCTTTGTGACGGGAAAACGAATCGCATTCCTGGAAGGGTCTTCCCCGCACACGGAGGATACCGTATGGTTCATTGAGAAAACCAGCGCGAAGGACACGTCTTCCCCGCACACGGAGGATAATATAATTTACTCCTGCTATACTGACCCTGCGGTGCTCATTGTTGATGATGACACGACCCGCGATCTTTTTGCTGGGGAATATGAACAACGCAAGGCACAAAAAGATACGCTTGCTGGGACGCCCTACAATCATGTCGGTCATTTGCCAACTATATCGTTGCTGTTAATTAACCGGGAAACATGGGAGCAGATAGGAGATGAAATCGAACTGGATGATTTTGATGATTTCTATTGAGCACAAATGAGAGGATTTTCGCAAAAGACTTCATCAAAGTGGCATGTCTCCATCAATCACCCCTTTGAAACAAAATACGCCCGGTCAAAAACCGGGCGCGGGCGATAAAGAAAATGACTGTATTATATGTAGCGAAGCGTCGCTTACAAGGAGTACATCGCTATGGAAACTGACAATGGAATCTTCCCCTCGGCGGCCAGTGAGCCCATCGACCTGACCATGGAGGCCTTCCGGCCCGTCGAGCCCCCTCTCCGGCCCCGTATGGACAGCGGGCCCGCCCCGAAGGAGGACCTCCTACCCTACGCATGGCAGGACCCCCGCAACGCTGCCTGTATAGCCATCAGAACCCCGGGCGGCAGCTATGAATCCCGCAGCTTCCGCATCGACGATGAAATAGGGGAAATCACCATTGATGCGGACGGCGTCTGCATCCTGTTGGATGGCCGGAACGTGGTCGTGTACCTGGATACCGAGCACCCCACGGTTTATTGGGACGGCCTGTGTGACGTAACATTCACAGCCTGATATAAGCCCAATCCTAACAGAAGGGAGGAAGAAGTAATGCCCAGTCCCAAAAAGAAGCAGCAATGCTATCTCTACACCCGCGTATCCACCCAGATGCAGGTGGACGGCTACTCGCTGGACGCCCAGCGCGACCGGCTCATCAAAGAAGCGAAGCACCGGGAGATGGCCGTGGCCGCCGAGTTCTCCGACGAGGGCAAGTCCGGCAAGAACACCACGGGCCGTCCGCAGTTCACAGAGATGATGAACCGCATCCAGAACGGCAACCCGGACGGCGTATCCTACGTCCTGGTGTTCAAGCTGTCCCGGTTCGGACGCAACACCGCCGACGTGCTGAACAATCTGCAACTCATGGAGGACTACGGCGTCAACCTGCTCTCTGTCGATGACGGTATCGACAGCGCGGGCGCGGCGGGCAAGCTGATGATTGCGGTCCTCGCTGCCGTGGCCGAGATCGAACGCGAGAACATCCAGGCCCAGACCATGGCCGGGCGTATCCAGAAGGCCCGCGAGGGAGCCTGGAACGGCGGACCGGCCCCGTATGGCTACAAGATCGAAAACGGGGCCCTCGCCGTCGAGGAATCCGAAGCCGAGCTGGTCCGCATGATCTTCGACAAGTTCGCCAACACCGACCTGGGCTACTCGGGCGTCGCCAAGTGGCTCAACGCAAACGGCTATACAAAGAACACTCGCCAGACCAATCTGTACAGCCGTATCTCCGCGTCTTTCGTAAAGGCCGTGCTGGACAACCCGGTCTATACCGGCATGATCGCTTATGGGCGGCGTAAGAGCGAGAAAATCGAGGGCACCCGGAACGAGTTCCACCGCGTCTTGCGGGACGGGTATGACCTGTTCGAGGGCAAGCACGACGCGCTCGTCACGGACGAGACATGGCAGGCGGTGCGCCGGAAGCGCAGCGAGTATGCGGACAACCATGCGCCGCGCTACGGACCGAAGAACGTACATATCCTCTCGGGGCTCATCCGCTGCCCGGAGTGCGGGTCCCCCATGTTCGGCAGGGTCTACAGCAAGCCCAGGAAGGGCGGCGGCTTCTACTCCCCTATGCGGTATTACTACTGTAAGAACCGGTTCACGACTTCCGGAAAGAAATGTAGCTACGTCCACCAGGTCCGACAGGAAGTGCTGGATGCCCAGGTCCGCCAAGTGATTCAGGAGGCCCTGCGCAACCGGGACTTCACGGATCGTATCGTCGCTTCTTTGGGCACCACGGACAACCTGGACGCGATGAACGCCGAGCTGGACGCCTTGCAGGCCGCCCGGAAGAAGGAGCTGCGCCAGAAGACGAAGCTGCTGGGCAAGATCGCGGAGCTCGACGCCGATGATGATTTGTACGATTCCATGTACGAGGATTTACATTCCGTACTGCGGCAGCGCGCCCAGTCCATCGCCGACCTCGACGACAAGATCGAGCAGGTCTCCATGGCGATTTACAACGCGGGCAGGGAGAACCTTACGGCGGAGCAGGTTCGCAAGGTCACGAGCGCATACCTTGATATGCTGGACATTGTCCCTGCCGAGGAGGAAAGGCTCATTGTCCACGCTCTGGTGGACAATATCGAGATCCACCCGAAGGCCCTGCCGAGCGGTCTGGTCCTGAAGAAAATCCGTTTCAAGATCCCCCTGGATTGGGACGGATATGATTCGCCTATCATCGGGCTCGACATTACTGACGATGACGAGGACGGCGGCGGGGAGCCTCCCTCTGGCGGAACCCCGCCCCCCGACAAGGATTTACCGTCCGGCGGCAGCTGCCTGCCTGATATCGACCTGACGCCTGACGGCGATTTTTCTTGTGCTGAAAATTCTCTACCTAAAGAGAATGCCGTCCCATCCGCATACATGATCTTGAATTCCGCATCCTGGAGCGTGACACTGGGATTGACAGAACAGACCTTGCGGACCAGGAGCATCCCGTCCGGAGCGTTGGTGAAACGCACTGTGACCACGCTCTGCTCCCCGCTGTCCGCCAGGAAGATGGTCTCGGATTCCTGGATGATGCTATAGCCGTCCGCAGGGTCTACTTCTTCAAGCACGTAGGTCCCTGGCTGGAGGCCGGTCCAGATGGCGGTGCCGTTCTTGCCGGTCACTTTCTCCCCGATGGCTGTGCCGCCGGTGCCGGAGGTTCCGCCCAAATACTTCAGCTGGAAAGTACATCCCGGCAGGGCCTCGCCGGAAACAGAGTCGTATTTTTCAACGATAATCGCGTTGAGCGGCACGTTCTCAAAGGTCAGGACCTTGTGTTCCCCGCCCTTGATGTAGACCTCCTGGGTGGCGGGTTCCTTGATGGTGAAACCAGCAGCAGGCTCCAGTTCGGTCACCTTGTACCAGCCATCCCGGAGCATATCCAGGGTGAACCGACCATTGGCATCCGAAAAATAGGTGCCCAAGCTGTTCAACTCGCCGGTGGTCGTGTTGTTGGAACCGTACCAGACCTCGAACTTGGCGCCCTTGATGGGGCTTCCAGTGATGCTGTCCACCTTGTTCACCGTAAGAGACGGCTTTTTGTGGTTCTTGAAGTTCGCGGTGTGGTCCCGGTTGGGATAGAGCGTCACCAGCTGGCTGGGGGCGTCCTGCAACCAGGCCGAGGGGACGGACTTCTCGATGATCTCATACACGCCGGGAAGCAGATTTTTCAGCTCCGCCTTACCGGAGGCGTCCGTCTGGATCTGGTCCACGCTGTGTCCGTCCGCCGCCTTGACCTGGAAAATCGTGCCGGGGATGGGCTCCCCGGTGTCCGCGTCCCACTTGTAGACGAACAGGTTGGGCCGCTTCTGGTTCTCCAGCGTGATGGTGGAAGTCTTGCCGGGGAAGAGCTCCACATGGTGCTCCCGCAGGTCCGGGATGTGGTCGTCCGGTGTAGCGGTCTCCACGACGGAGTATACACCCGCCTCCAGGTCGGAGACAGTAATCTCGCCGTTGGCGTCTGTGGTGCGGTCCAGGTAGTGGGTGCCATCCTCCACTTTTGCGATGCGGAAGGTCACGCCGGGGAGGCGGCTGCCATCCGCGCTGGTCTTGATGAGATGCAGGGTAGGCTTGACGGTGTTGGTGAAAACGAATTCCACGTTCTCATTGCCGTCCAGCTGAATGATCCGCTGGGCCTCGTCAATGATGTAGCCCGGACACTCCAGCTCTGTAACAACATACGCGCCGACCGGGAGCTTGCTCAGATCGATCTCACCGTTCTCGTCTGTAATGAACTCCTGGGGCCCGTAGTCGCCTGCCACAGACCGGATGCTGAATTTGGCGTTAGGGATGCGCTTGGAGGGGTCAGCGGAATCCACCTTAATGAGGTGAATTCCGGGCTTTTTGGCGTTGAAAAATACCAAAGACTTGATGCCGTCCCCGGCGTGGAGCTCCACCTGCTGGGGCATCCCATTGAGGACGTGTTCGTCATCCGCGGCCACCTCCTGGACCACATAGGTACCGGGCTGAAGGTCCGTCAGCAGAATTTCGCCCAATTCGCCGGTGCGGTAGTCGCCCATCAGCTCCCCATCTTTCCAGATACGGAAGGTGATGCCGGAGAGGACCTCGTTGTTGCTGCTGTCGTACTTCTCGATGCGCAGGCCGGGGAGCTCCTTGTTGGTGAAGGAGACGGTGGACACCTGCCCGGTCACGACATTCACCGTCTGGATGGTTTCTGTATCCGCTTTCCAGCCCTTGATGCCGGAAATCTCGCGAACCTCATAAGCGCCGGGAATCAGCTCGGTAAACTGCACCGCGCCGCCGGGTTCCGTGGTGCCGGAGTAGGTCCGCCCGCTCTGGATGTGCTTGATCTGCATGACAACGCCCGCCAACCCTTCGCCGGTGTCGCTGTACTTCTCCACGCGAAGTTCGCCGAAGGGGTCGTTGTCAAAGGTCAGGGTGGCGGTTTGCCCCTCCTGCACGGTCACATTCTGAGCGGGATTCCTGCTGAGAAGGTGGAATTCCGGCGGAACGCGCTCATAGACCGTGTAGTTGCCGGGAACCAGGTCGGGGATGGAAATCATTCCGTCCACCGTGGAGAACATCCCGATAGTATCGCCGTTGGGGCCGACCACCTCAAAAATCGCGCCGTCCAACAGTGTCAGGGTGCCGGTCTCCCGCTTGATGATGGTCAGATTTCCGGGAGGTGTCGGTGTGGGCGTGGGGTCGGGAGTAGGCGTAGGAGTCGGGTCAGGGGTGGGAGTGGGCGTGGGGATCGGATCGGGGTCCGGCGTACCGGCAGTAGTCCAGGACGTGACCGCGTCCGTCTTCAAGGCCTGCCGGGGGTCCGTGTCCACCATATACTTCTGCAGGGGGCCATATTTGCCAGTTTCCTGGCAAACCGCATAAAATACGGCATAATTATGGACATTTGCAGAGAAAGTCATCTGCACGCTCCCGCTGGGACTTCCAGCCGGGATAAGCAGTTTAAACTGCCCGCTGAAGTTGGTCCCAGTGGGGGTATAGACCGGAATCCTGGTGATATCCTTGTCGTTCATGTCGGTGATCCGGGTGCCAGCCGGGACCGCGCCGGGGTCGGCGAAGGCCACGTCTACCAGCTCGCCGTCCACCCACGTCTCGCTCTCCAAGGTGTAGACTTGCTGGAGGTAATCGGTACCGTTGACGGTGACGGGGTAGGGTTCGGTCTGGTCTGGGGTGAGGGTGATGCGGGGATTTTTGTCCACCGTCCAGCACATACCGTCCGAATAGATTTTCTTCGCCGCCGTCAGGACCCGCTGGGCCGCAGCCTGGTCCGAACAGCTGGGATTGACCTGGAGGTCCTGAATATTCCAGCCGGAAATCAGGTAGCACCAGAGGGCCATTTTAGTGGCGTAGTACGCCTCCTGGGGACTGTTCAGGCCCAGCGCGTCCAGGGTACGGTGTGGGTAGCCGCTGGCGACAGTGCCGGTGACCTTGGGGTCTGTGGCCTTGTCGTCCGCCAGATACTGGATGCTGCTCCCGGCGGGGACCTTCTGGGGCACCCCGGCGGTGTTAGGGTTGACGCAGTAGGCCGGGATCTGCTTGGTGGAGCCGTCCGGAGCCTTGTAGTTGTAGTAGGTGTAGGTCTGGGACCGGGCCTGACCGTTGATGGAGAGATAGTCCATCTTCTCGCCGCTGTGGTAGATGTCCACCTCGCCCAGGGCGTCCGGAATGTTGGCCGCCGCCAGAGCGGTGACGGGGAAGACCCCCAGCACCGTGAGAAGCGCCAGGAGCAGTGCCGCGATTCGTCGTTTCATGTTGTTCCTCCTCAAATTTGTTGCAAAAAGAAGACCGTGCGCTCTTAGAGCACACGGCCTTCGCCTTGACGCGTCAGTAGATTTGGTACTCAGTTCTCTGAAAAATCCCGTTGCGGTAGACGTCCCAGACATCCAGGTAGTAGTCCCCGGCGGGACAGCTGTCCAGAAGTTCTGTAACCCGTTCCGCCCGCCAGGGCCAGAACCCGGCTGGGCTGACGCCCTCCGGCATGGACAGGTGGATGTGGACCCAGGGGGTGCCGTCGCTGCGGCGCACCGCTTCGCCGTCCTGCCAGGTCTTGGGGTTGTCCGCCATGGCGTTGTAGAGGGTATAGAGCATCCGGCGGGTCTCGTAGAGATTGCGGACGAAGAGGTAGTCGCCGTCCTGGTCGTTGAAGCGCCGGACCTCCGCCGCCGGGAGCTGGGGCTGGTCGAACTGGGACCAATCGCAGGCCGGTTCGGGCAGGGGGCCCGCGGGCCCGGAGGCGAAGGCGTTTCGGTCGTACCGGCTGACGTCGGTGACGGCGTAGCCGGTGCCGTCGCCGCAAGGGATCACGTCCCCAGCTTTCGGGATGTACTGGGAACCGTCCTGGGGAACCATAACGTTTTTGGTGGATGCTTTCACCTCCTCCGTATAAGCCTCATTCGGGTGGATGATGACGGTGTTTCTGGCGGCGTCGTAGGTCACGCCGAAGTTTACCGCCTGTCCGATGTCCCGGAGCTTGACGTAATTGTTTCCGTTGATGGAGTATGCCTCCAGGTGGATGCACTGGCCGTCCAGGCGGAAGGTCTGGGTGCTCGGGTTCGCCATAAGTCCCGCCACTGCCTGTGTGGCAGGGCCGCTGACGGCGATTCCAGCCAGAAGGCCCGCCGCCATCAGGGAGATTTCTTTTCTTCTGTTCATAACTCGCTCCTCCATATTGTAATATTGGGCTTTTGCAAGCACCACAATACCGGAGAAGCGGCCACAAGTCCAGCGGAACTTTTGCAATCCTATGGAGAAGAAAAGGCTCAAAAACGAAGCAAATTACACAAGTTCCACACCCTGGACGCACCAACGGAATTCCCGCTCATCCCGGACGCAGGTGTAAAGCGTAATCTGATTGCTGCCGGATGCGGCAAGGGCGCTACGGTCCGTTTCGCTCACCTTGGACACGGAAGTTACCTCGTAGTTGCGGGTTCCCAGCCGGGTGGTCAGGGAGATGGTGTCGCCCAGCTGGAGGTTGTGGATTTCTCCAAAATAGGAGTTTGCGCCCCGGTTATGAGCACAGAGGGCGACATTTCCATCCCAAATGCTGGAGTCCTCGAAGTGGCCCGCGCCCTTCTTGAGCACGGCGCTGTCGGTCCCTTCAAAAATTCCCACAGACAGACCGATGGCCGGAATATTCAGCGTTCCGAGGGAGCCGTTTTCATAGTAGAGATCGTCCGTGACCTCGGTATAGCCGGAGGTGGTCGTTGTCGGCGTTGTGATTGTGACCTCGGACGCGCCGGGGGCGGAGACATAAGAACTGCCTGTGGAGCTGCCGGGACTGCCAGCGGGCATCTCAATGCCGTCCAGCGAAGGCGGCAGGACCGTGACGGCGCTGCCGTTGATCATCGCGCCGGGGCCGGTTGCGGCCATGACGGCGGGCGCCAGATTGGGCGTCAG
>OFGG01000706.1_pt1 | contig 26219 bp, 26 predicted proteins | sample 1521701 | NCBI WGS metagenome assembly OFGG01 (sample SAMEA3504081, study PRJEB24116) | mouse gut metagenome | biome: mouse gut; feature: mouse-associated habitat; material: faeces | place: Denmark | collected 2011
TAATTCCGTGCGGTATTTTGTAATTCTCATTGACTGTATCCCCTTTCTTTTGACTGCCTCCCACCGTTTCCAGTGGCCATGACCACTTTATAACTGCGTTTTCGCAAGCCTTACAGTAACCCGCTCCATAGGGATTCTTTTCAGGTATTTATTATAGGTTTCCTCTCCGTTCTCTTCCCCTGCAATAAACGCTTCCTTGTCAAAAGACGGTTTTGTAAATGCCGTGAATAAAATTTCTAACCCGGCAACTGTAAGTAAATTCTTTTGCCGTTTCTTCATATAAGAAGATGTTTCACTTTTCAACTGTTTGATTTGCTTGTCCAAATCGTCCATTTCCTTTTTCTTTTTGGATTTCTTCTGCTCCAATCCAAAGATTTTTCTGACACTTTCTGTAATTCCTTCATATTTGCACACATATTTTTCAATCTCCTTTACTTTTCATTTTTATTATGTAACGGCCTCTGCATTACTTGCGTGTCTATTGCCTTCGTATTCGTCGGCTTACAGGTACGTAATGCAGATTTATGGGCATTGTCAGCCCGGCAGTTATTGCTATTCCTGCAAATTAAAAAGGTGCAAAGCCTTAATAATTCAATAAAGACTTTACACCTTTGGTTTTGGTTGCTTATTTAGTTTTCTGTTAGTGGCGGCTTTTGATATAGCTTACGATTTATTGCATTTTTTTCAAAAGCAATCTGACGTAAAACATTTTCTGCATTATCTTTTTGTGCTTCAATTTCAAGCCGTTCTAAAAGTGTTAGTTGATCGAATAAATTACCATTATATTCTTTTTCATTTATCGGCATATAATCACCTACTTTCCGAAACCACTCTATGTGCCGTTTATCTGGTAATCTCATTATACCAATAAGCGTTTTAAGTGTAAAGTCTTTATTCAATTTTCAAGGTGCATCCCGATGCCTTGTTCTGGGCATTTCGTCTTAATTTTCAAAGGCTCGTCAGGGGATTTATTCAGCAGCTTGTACCAAGGTATAATCCTTTAACAATTCATTTAAATCTTTCTTTCTCCATCTATGTAGGAACCTATCTCCTGTGAAGTTTTTTACCCCGTTTGGACATTTCATAAACTGCCTAACGGAATTATGATAATGGCCGTCGTTGTGGATTTCTAAGTATTTGTTTTTGTTCCATTTGTTCTGGTAGATTGTTGTTTTCATATTGTGATACCGCCTTTCGTTTTGTTTGGGTTTGTTTTGTGCTTTGTTTGATTTGTTGAGATTATTATATACCCTAAAAATAGTTCTGTCCATTGACAATATCACTATATTTAGGGTTTATATTTTGTGTAATATGTACAATCTTTAGGGTATATTGATTCAAAAAAATAAGACACAAAAATGTGTCCTATCTCGTTTATAAATAATTATTTAATCATTTTCAATTTTTCGGTACTTTCTTTCGGATGTGTCAGAATAACCATCTATATCCTCAATTCTTTCTAATATATCCCCCGGTTGGCAATCTAATAATTTACACAATTTATCTACAACTTTTATATCTATTGATTCTCCATTTATGCCATTGTTTTTAAAAATTTTTGATATAGTAGCAGAACCTAAAATTCTTTCTTGTTTCAATTTATACTGGCTTATATTATTTTCTCTTAATTTTTTTACTAACTTTTCATAACTTATCATTCTATCACCACCTTTTTAGTATAATAACATATTTTCTTACCTAAATCAAGCGTACCCTAAATATAGTAACATTGTACAATTATATGCCCTAAAGATTGGTGATTATGCGCATAGACATCACTATATTTAGGGTATATAATAACCATAACAATTCAAGTACAAAAGCACATTGACAATTCAATAGACTTTACACTCCGGATGTGATATACTTCTATCTAACAGTAACAATCAGAACAACACTAAAAAGGAAGTGTATATAATATGGAAACAAACGAATTATTGCAGGCAATCAGTGACATAATGGATCAGAAATTAGAACCGATTAAATCTGAATTGCAATCATTAAAAGATGAACAGTCAGAAATGAAATCTGAATTACAAAAGCAAATCAAGCGTACAGAAAGAAACTTGAAATCAGAAATTATTGACAGCGAAAATCTTATTTTAGATGAAGTGTCAAGAGTTCACCACATATTAAATGAACACATAGAGGATAAAACAAAACACATAGCATAATCACATTCACACAACTACATAACCATATCACATACCAGAGTGTAAAGCGTATTGAATTGTCAATGCCTTTGCACTTTTTTATTTAGGAGGTTATGGCTATGATGTATTTTAAAAATGTAGAATCATTACAGGAACTACGGAAGCAGTACAAAGAATTATTAAAGATTCATCACCCGGACAACGGCGGCAATGTAGCACAGATGCAGGAAATCAATGTGGAGTACGACAAACTGTTTAAACAGTTAAAGGACAGGCACGACAGCACAGCAACGGACAGCGACAAGACAAGCTATGACAACATGAAATATGACTTCACTGAAGATGCCCTGTTGCGTGAAATGCTTAATAAGATAATAGGGTTTAGCGGAATCACGATCGAGGTTTGCGGCTCATGGATTTGGGCATTTGATTCATTCAAATACCGCAAAGAATTAAAAGAAATGGGATTCAAATTTGCATCTAAAAAGAAAGCCTGGTACTGGCACTCTGAATCCTTCCGCAAGAAAAACCACAAAGTGTTAAGCATGGACGATATACGGAACTATTACGGCAGTACAGAAGTACAGACAGGACATAGGGTATTACTTCAACAGGCATAAGTACAGGCGTAAAAAATGGGTGTAACCAAATAGAACGGCTACACCCTAATATATAAATCAAGTAGATTTACAAGTAATTATAACAAATAATATTAATCAAAAAGGAAGGTAATTATGATGAAAAGAACAATCAAAACAATCGGAACTATTGCAACTATAGGAATCATGCTTGTATGTGCTTACCTGTTGGGCACTACAAATTCGGAAACGGTTACGGAAATTCAGACGGTTAAAAAGACTATTGAAGTCGTGCCAGATGGTTACATAAATACTAATTCAGAAGAGTTCAAAGAGAATTACGTTGATATGCGGAAAGTTGTGTATTGGGAAGTTGTGGACGGATTGCAGCTGTATTATGAAGATGGAAGCGGTTACTATTGGGAATAGGAAAGACGTGCAAAATAATAAAAGCTATGGGTTTGAACGGCTCATAGCTTTTCTTTTTTAATCATTACGTGTATAAGGCGTTTATTTGGTCAAATTCGACGTTTTCTATCTTTGGTGGTAGGAAGTATGGTTTAATGCAAAATCGCCTGTATGGGGAAAATATTGCGTTGTAGGACGTGTTGTAAATGGTTCTGATGGGATGTTTGCGGGTTATTTCTGCTGTGATGACGATTGTATTTTGTGTGGTAGGGGCAGCAGGATAAAGGGTGTTCGGGTAGGTTTACATTTTATTTTTCGGACTTTAGTGTGGGAAAGCGGCTATCTGTTCCATTCACACAATATGTCTAAAATCAAACCTCAAACGAACTACACCTGACAAGGGTAGGGGGTAGGTATCAATTTCCACATATAAATTCCTATATACAGAGTATACCCCTTATAAAAATACGCCCTTTTATCGCCAGTAATCTAATATACATGTTAGAATTTCAGTAGTAATATAATTACCCTACCAATTTATCACCTGTTTCTGTTCCGTCCAAAATTCTGATATATATCATTAATTACAGGACAAAAATAGATATCCCACGAAAGATACCATATAAAAAGGGGGTAGGGGGGTACTTTACAAATTCAGGATATATTTTTCTATATATAGGATGTACCCTCTCTAAAAATCCAATGTACATCTTAAATTTTCAGCAGCAACATATTTACCTTACCAACGTACCGAATATTTTGATTTTATCCTAAAATTAAGTATAAATCTTTACAGAATAGCATGATTTCATTTTTTTGTCATGATTTAGATTAAGCATTCTATTGGGATTTTGCGTAGCAATACACATTTTACAAGAGGGCTTTAAATATAATATGAGGGATATAAAACTTGTGATTATAAAAGGTAGTGACTACATAATCACTACCTTTTCGTTGTAAAATTTATTTACTATAAATAATATAATAATCATTTTTTAGTCATCATCGTCATCATCGTCGTCATCATCATCATCATCATCAAAAAGTCCTTTTGACACATCAACTGTCTCTTCGAACTGGTAACGACCAGGAATATGGCCAGAATCACTTTCTCGCTGCGTCCTTTCTGATGTGTCAATATCCCATCCATTGCCATAATCATATCCGTAGGTAAAACCACGAGAATCACTGTTAAATTTACCTGTATTATCTCTGTTCATAAAACAATCCTCCTTTTATGGTTATGATTTTTTAATTATATCACAGCAATAAAATATTATCAACTAAAAACTCATAAATGAATTGTTTCATTTACTAAATAATTACTGTATTTTCATATTTGAGTGTCCTTCTTCAAAATATATTGTATGATTATAATACTCTTTCAGCCATTTATATTTTTCTGCAATTTTAGCTATATAGTTCTTTTGAAGCTCTGCTTCAATTACTGGTTTTATCTTAGTAATATTATTTGAGTCAGCATAAAATCTGGATACTAGCCAATCTACCATAATTATTTCTGTATTAGAATATTTACTAAATGCATCCATGCGATTAAAATACGTGCCATATAGTTCTTCTGCAAAATCTTTAATTGCATATGGGTATTTATAACCCGGAAAATAATCATCTATTTCTTTTGATTTCATATCTTGAAATATTTTTTCAATTATAGGTTTATCTACTGCTATACAAGGATTAATAGCTTCACCTTCCAGTTTGACAGCACTAATTAATGCAGGCCCAAAACAAATATTTCCATCATGGAACACTTTACCATAACTCATACCACCTCTTAGAAAAATTCCATTTAATGCAAATTCAAATTGCAAACGACAAATATCATTTAAAATTTGATGCATTTGCTTATACCAAACCAGAAATCTTTCTTCTTTTTTCGGCATATAAGATATGATAATGCTATCGGAAAATAAACTCATATTAACTACTATATTTTCTTCTAAAAGGTGTTTATCATATATCATTCCTTGTTTTGGTATTGGAAATTTAAAATGAGAATTCCAATGCGGTTTAATATATCTATTTTGTATTTCGTAAAATAACTGTGCTATTAGTTTGACTTTATCAAAAGCAGAATTATCAAAAGTGCTTATATTTATAAGATTTTTACACCCCAAAATATCTAAAAAGAAAACAAAACGATCATTATACGCAAATTCAATTGCAGGATTAATTTCATTCATAGGAACTCCTATCGTCTTTGCTAATTTGAGCTACAAATATTATAACACAAAATTCCAGAAAATGAAAGGATGGTGGCAACATGCCAAGAAAACATTTAGTTCCAACCAGTAAGTCTTTTTAACATATGAGTTTAAAATAATCTGACATATTTTTCATTATATCAAACTACAATAATAGAATTGTCAAATATTGTCGATAATCATATAAATCCGTAAAAAAATAGGCATACCAGACCAAACATCCAGTATGCCTATCATATTACCAAATAACCACAATAAATTTATTTACTAAGACGATCTATAAGGCTCACTCGATTATCCCGTTCCCGATTATCTCTCTGCATAGCCTTTTCAAGATATTTGTTCCATCTATTGCAGTTCTCCTCCATCTGTTTTGCCGCAATCTCTTCTCTTGCCTGCTTATTATTCTCTCGCAATTGATTATCTTTCATTTCCTGTACCAAACAATCGTTATGTCGTCTACTTGTAGTGTTCCTCAGCTTTTCCGCTAACTTTACAATATCATTTACTACATCTGTCATTCTTAAAATCCTCCTTCAAAATGAATCCTAAAATTTAATACGGCCTCACTTCAAACCGCAACAGCGCATCATACACCTTCCTTGGGATATAGTTCTTATACTTTACCGCTATTACCATAATATCCGCTTTCTTGACAATCTTATATTCTTCAAATGCTTCTTCTGGCGTACTCCACTCTTCTAGTTTTGCAGGCTCATCGTGCCCAAATGGGATAATTTTCCCATAATACATATTGGTTTCCTCATTATACCGTACTCCGAGAGGAAGATTTGCAGCAGTCGTATAATCGGGATTATTATGCTTTTTACAGTTAGCAATCATTGCATTTATCGTCACTGGAACAATACAGCAGTTCTCCGGTGAATATTCTTTGCTCCCATTGCCAAATAAATCCTTATCCACCACCATTATTTCATCTTTTACTGGATAATAATTTTCTAAATACCAGTCAATAAACAATTCCGGATTTTCAAGCCATTCTTTACATATGGTTGCCCCATCGTAACAATCATGGTAATTTGTATACTTATCCCTTTTATAACATCTATTGTATATGCCCTGATAAACCGCATATGCCTTACTTCTGGCTTTGTTTGGATATTCATAATATTCCTGGTTTATTTCAATATCATCAATGGTTTTCCTACCATATATTAAATCATCATAGTCTTTGTTTGATACATAGACCAGATTCTTATAATAATAATTTGACTTGTCACCATCCAGAAACCATATCTTTGTATAATGATTCGGGTTTTTCAGAAATATCTTCCCCATCAGATTCTTTGTGTAATGGTCTTGCATATATGCGCTTCCATCAATATCAAAGAAATTCATCGTATAATGATTTGCTGCGCTATGTACATAATATTTAAAGGGATTCCGCAAATTATTTACTACCCTTCCATAGTTAGAAATCCAGTAATTATATGTACCTTCAATCTGTACAAAGGTTTCAAAAACATTAATCAGTTTCACATTGATAGGATTGTCATTTTCTTCTATATCCTCGACAAACTGAACATTATTATTTTCATCAAGTACTTTCATTTTTGTAGGCATTTTAGACTTCAACTGCCTGTTTTTTTCACACCGCTTGCATATTTTGCTGTATATTTTTGTTTTATTCTTATTAACGGACGATACTTCAAAATGACATAGTGGCAGTATTTTTTCACACTCATTACAATACCTGTATTTTGATGTATCTAACCCTGTTAAATTTTTTCTGTTCATTTTATTTTTAATATTCCTTTCGATATGATATTAGATACGTTCCCCATTTTGGGAACGCTAAAAAGAGCATCCTGAAATGGACACCCTGATATAAGACAATATTCAGTTGTATGCAATTTCAGATGTCAAAAGTATTGACATCTAAATTATTAAACATCTCCCCAAAATTGGGGATATCTCAATTTTGTGAAATCGTGATATAGCCACACCCAATCGGGGGACGTTGATTTTCCTCCACTTGTGGGGGAAATAGAATTATTTTCTAAACCGATTATATCGGCTTAGGATTCGTTCAAATTGGAAATCGCTTGCGAATTTGGTTAGCCCACATGGACTAATTCATAATAAATTGCAGTTGTCCATCGTGGACAACCTTTTTCTTGATTCTGCGAAAAACTCATCCCCTAACAGGCGTTGGGTTTAAACCCATTTAATTATATGTGGCCTGGCTTAATCCCTTATAACTCAAGGGTTTTAAACATTTTTTATCATAAAAATGACCCAGTAGGATTAAACCTATTCGCAACTCATACTTACAATTATTACAATTTGCTATTTTTTCAGAAGCAAACCTTTTAAAACGTTCGCTTATCAGATTTCCTAAAGTGCATATCAAGCATTTCAGGATATCCAGAATTAAGACACAGAAATTTTACCTTGTCCTCTGATAGAAAATATTTACCATCAGCCAGCACAAATTTAGGTTCGCTACAGTGGAACAGGAATTTTTCGACCACTTATGAGCGAATAGATTAAATCTATCACATTGTTTTTAGACTGATCTGTCCAAAACCTGTAAATACTCCCAGTTCCCCACAAGGAACCACCGTCTCACGGGTATACGGTGAAATACCGCCCACCTATAATAATTCAAATCAGCAGCAGTTGTGTCAAAGCGTCACATCCGTTGTCCATGGCGGACACACTTTCCACTTTTACGGAATCGGTTCTAATTTTCTACACTTTAATTCAATCGCCAATTTTGTCGGTTTATTTTCAAACTCGCATTTAGCAACTTTTGGATTTTCTTACTTTCAAGGGCGTAAATATTCTTTACATCCTTTTATTTATTCACAATGAAGGTAACTAACAGTGACCCACCGCATAAATGGACAGATTTGTCCAATCAAGCAATACCGTATTCTTCAAAAGATTCGCTTCTACTGCGTACCCTCTAAATGATGGATACCGTTACCTTGAAACAGAGCACCCGAAAATTATAGGGTATCTACACCATAGCCACCCTTTAAAATATGTAACGTTTTGTTACCGACTGGAAATATGTGTCCACGATGGACACAATACAGATTCATTTCTAAAGGTATGTCGTGTTTTACGACCCACCAATAAATAAGTGTAAAATCGCACTTATCTTGAATATGCGGTGGCGTTTTGACACCCCATTTTGGCTCCGTCAATTTTGTCAAAGCCGTACTTTTTGGTACATGTTAAGCATCGTCAAATTTGACGCACCTTTCATATTTTTAAGAGGGGTACAGAACATACCCCACCTGCATAGTCTCACAAGCAACATTCCTAACGCAAAGCATATATTTTCAAAATACAGCCTATATGACAATCTTATCATCCTCAAAGTCTATAAACTCCAAATCATTCCCAGTAACGCAAAATATCCCATGTTCAATTTTACAACCATGAGATTCATTATCTGCTATATCAGAATTATTCGGAGGTATCACTTTGCAAAGTTCATTATGACCTATGCAAACTGTATTTGCCAGGTCTGATTGAACCTCGCAATCTGCATTTTCCAAGGGTAGGTTCATTTGAACCTCACCCTCTATAGGAATATCCAATATTTCTTCAACACTGAAATCAATAGGCTCTCCCCAATTATCATCATCTTTCAAGAAATCAAACTGCTCAAAGATACTTTCATCCTTAATCTGAGATTCCAGATTTTCAACCCATCTTCTATCGCTGTCTGTCATATATTCCTGTGCGTGTTTTGCATCAATTTCCTCTTGCAAAGTTTTGTTCTTATTGACAATATATTTCCGTACTTTTCTAATCGTTTCTTCATCGTATGTATCACCATATCCATCACAGATACGATTATAAATCTGTGCCAAGCGTCTATTATTGTCTGCCTGCTCTTTATTCTTTTGGGTACGCACAATAATGTGCTGTGAACCATACCAGTTCTCATAATTTGACGCATATTCCTCACAAGCATCTTTATCAGCATATCTACTGTAACAGTTTTTAATCTGTCTTAATTTATCTCCAACGCGCTCTTTATCATTGCTCTTGTAAACATAAATCATCTTCATTTCAGATAAAATATCATTATATCTGATACAAATCCTTGATGAAATATCCGCTTGCAATGCAATATATTCCATAGACATAGCCCCAATCTTTCCCTGCAATTTCTTCATGCTTTTAGACCAGTTAAAAGTGCTTACAATTGCAACAAAATATTTCAACATAGAAATTTTCTTCTTCATGACCTCTTCACAAGCCAGAATTTTATATATTTCTTCTGAAAATATTGTTACAAACTGCTCCTTCTCTGTATCAAGATACAAATTTGAAAAATCAAGAAGATACTCATTTGATGTTTTTGTGCTGAAATTTTGTAATACTCTAATTACATTGGCAAGCTGCAATTCATAGATTCCTCTCTGCAAGGAATCAAGAAAAACTTTCTCATATTTCTCTTGCGAACCTATAAGGGCATATGCCATTCTATTTACAGATATACAATCCACTACTGACGTTTTATTATATAATGGAATACTTTGATCCATTATTGCTCTTAATGCTATGTATGTTAATACACCATCTTGTGTCAATTTACATCCAGTAACTAAATCTTTCTTCAAAAACAGTTTATCCACTTTTTGTGCTCCTTTTTTTGTGTATTTTTTATTAAATTTTCTAGGGTGACAACTACCCCTAAAAAATGACTATAGTTGTCTAAAACATGGTGACAACAGGACAGATAGAATGACCATAGTTGGCACACTTATAAGTAAGAGATAATTAAATAAGTAAGAGAAATAGATAATGTTACTCGTTTGACAACGAGTTACCCTCTCACAACTGCTTGTTGTTATACTCTTTTATTTTATCTTCTATATGGTTTTCATTTCTAAAAACAAATACACTTCTTTTACTATCTTTGTCTGTCCTATCTGGTTTAATATCTACAATAGTGAATCCATCCTTTAATAAACTCCTTGCTAATTTTGCTGTAAAAATTATAATTGTACTTCTATCTATCACATTGTTCGTCATATAAATAATCCTCCACAAATAAAATATTCTTAACCTAAGTTTCACTTCAGACAAATAGATGCCCTTTTTTCTATTTTTTTCGAGGACAAAAGGGCAATCATTTGCCGATTTCGATACTGCTACTAAAGGAGATCCATTTACTACAAGAGATCCATTTGTACCCCTAACGGGGTGACACTCTGGTTTTCTGCCTGTAGTTATTTTCTCCTTGTATACATTTCTGTTTTAAATTTATTTCTATATCGCTTACTCTTTTAAATCATGCTTGCAATGTCTCTTCCACATATCTGCTCCTTCCCATGTAGTTACTGATTCAATTCCATTAAATATAAATCTACTTTTTATTTTTCATTTTCACTTCAATGTAACTTCCCATTTGGGACGGCACATAATTACATTTCTACATGTAAATAATATTTCTGTTAATATATTTCACTTCTAAATCATCCACTCATATATTCTCTTTTTGATTTACTGGCAGATAAAATATAAATAATATTTCACACCCGAAAATTTTAGGGGGTAACAAACTTCAATACCCCTATATACTTCTTCCACTTCTGATTCAATAAGGTATGGTGAACTTCACCGCCCCTTATATATTTCTCAATCTGATTGCAGAAAACCTAACAAAAATTCCATATTTGCATTTTCTAACTTGTTTAGCCCACAAATCAAAATGTTGACTTTTTGCATGGTAAACAAGACTAAACTTTTCATTCAGCCCTTTTGCTTACATTCACTAATGGAACTTAAAAGTTTTAAGACCCTTAGTGATTTATTCTGTATTCAGTTTTTATCATTATTTATAGGAATTATTGTGTTGAACTACACAGTGAATCGGTTGACAGTATTATAAACCCTTGAGTTTCAGTTTTTTACAAAATATTTTGATTGCCCTGTAATTGGAATTATTTTAATACGGCCACATTTTCGGCTATACTACTTTTTCTAAGTGGAACAGTTTAACTTAGACGAATTTTCGCTTTAGTATTTTTAACCACTACCAAATAGTTGTCGTTAAACTTTTATGCGCTTTTGCACATCTCCTTCGTAATCCTTGCTATTACACTTCCACAGCTTTCATCTTCATTAATGCGAATAAATTTACAATGTATCTGTTTTTCTATGTATTTCTGCCTTATCCTGTCACACTCTTGCTTATATTTATGTTCTTTTTCATCAATTTCTATGGCAATGTTATATTTAGGAATAAATAAATCAATCCTGTAATTATCAACTTGATATTGCTCGATATAATCAATATCCATTACATTTAAGAAATCTTCTATTTCATTTAGGTATTTATATTCAAACCTTGCAGAACGGACATTATATTTGAATCTGTTCTTTAAAATATCAACACCCATATCATCCATTTCATATTGTTTTAAACATCTGCCATCTTTTGAAATATAGGAACTTTCGATAAAATATTTGGATAATTCAGGATTTTTCTTTGTGATTTCACTAATTGTTCTTAATACACTATCATGCCGTTTTTTATATACTATTGCTATTTCTCTGCTGTTTGTCAAAATATCTTTATCACCTCAAATCTATTATTTCTCCAACTAAAAAGAAGATTGCATGAAAACAATCCTCATAAACATCACTATATAAATTCTCATTACTTTTTCTAAGTAGCCACCAAATAATCAACTGCTTTCTTTATCCTCGACATTTCATCATTATACTTTCTGTATGCTACATTCTTTGCTTCCTCTAAAGAATCATATGTATCAGGCTGTAATTTTCTAAGACTTCCTTTGCCAAAGGAATATAAAATATATTTATTTTCTTTTGGTTCATGATTGATTTTAAATTCCATACTAATTATTCCGCATAAATTCATCCTGCAATTACTACAAACAACCGTTCCATCTGACACAATATCTTTCCATGCTAATTCTTTAAACTGCATATGTTTTCTCCTTAAAAAATTGAATCTGACCAATATTCCGGCTCTGGTACACTTACTTCAATAAACGTTCCGTCTTTATCCGTTAATGTTACGTTTGTGTTCATTTGAATTATATCTTCTGCCTTGTGTTTCACTTTTCTTTTATTCCGTAAAATATTAAAAATCCTCATAAAATGCTTTCTTACATTTGATTCTCTTAATGGGCAATCAGTTTCCATATTTATTTCACTTGTATGTTTCATAGTTTTGGAGCAGTAATCATCTAAATCAAAATATCTGCTTACATCTTTCCTGTAAATACAATGGTTACAATTTTCTGGTTTCCTGTCCACATAGATATCCATTACATATACTCCTGTTATTCATTCTCAATATTTTCTGTCAATGTCTCGCTTGGGTAAAACTTCACTTTTTTACGGTCTGGTATAATACATGGCTCCCCTGTTTTCGGGTTCTTTGCTTCCCTTCCTTTGACTTCCTTCAATTTAAAATGACCGATTCCGTAGAAGTTCACCTTCTTACCCTCTTCCAAATAATCCAGGAGCGTATCCCAGAATAATTCCACCATTTTCATTGCATCCTTTTTATAAAATCCGCCTTCCTCTGCTATTTTATAGGCAAACTCCTTCTTGTTTACTGTTTCCATACTGTTATTCTCCTTCCTATCCTCTTACTGGTATACCCTGACTTCTCAAATATTGAATTGACAGATTTAATAAGCAGCCATTGTTGATTGTGTTATCTAACGTATCATCCCAAACACGGGGCTTATGGCTTACCGATAAACCTCCGTGTAATCCTGTATTCGCCCATTCTGCTACCTGATACCCGGTTGCATTTACATAATCATCCATAGAATTGTAATCAATATATACGCTTGCTTTTACGCCGCCTTTATAGGGACGAGCATCTACTTTTACCGCTGAACGGAGGAACGCTTCTGTCCTCCTGTAGCTATTTGGTGTCCATCCTGTGTAATAATCGTTCAGGAAATGATTCAAGGTTTCGTATACCCTTTCTGCTAACTGGTCTACCATTTTTGTCATGACTGGCTGCAATGCTTTTTGCAGGTCATTCATGTTGCTTATTCTTCTTGCCATGCTTTGTACTCCTTTCTTTTTGATGTGCTATGAAATCGGTGTTTTAAGTTATGTTGTTTTGTGGTGTGATAATGAACTAATAGTGAGTGTAAGATACGTCTGTAATGCGTTGTATGGCTCGTAGAAGCGTTTTAGGGTTGCAAGTGTAATATTTTACGTAGGTTTATTGGAAGATGGGTATAACCCAATTTCAGGCATTATAATAAGCCCACAACCGACTGGAAATCGACTAAAAAACCAATCAGTTATGGACTTATGGTAATGTCCGTGGATTTAATTATGCATATTTACACCATCTTTAATGATTTTCATACACCATTTTTTACGCCATTTTTATAAAAAAACACACCACTTTGCGATAATTTACGATAGTTTTCCGTTCTTTAAAAACCTCTGTAATCCTCATAAATCCAGCATTTCCGCCCCTATTTCTCCTCACAAACCTGGAACATATAAAACTTCAGGTAATAACTCTCGTCCGCATCCAAAAGCACCGGATGATCCGGCGACTGCGTACGGCATTCCACCTGGCGGAGCCTTTTATGCGCATTTTTCGCCGCCTGCTTTACGGTTTTTGTAAACAGGGCGTCGTCCATAAAATGCGAGCAGGAACAGGTAGCAAGATAACCGCCCGGCTTTACTAATTTCATAGCCCGAAGATTGATCTCCCTATATCCTTTCACCGCATTTTTCAGGGAATTTTTAGACTTTGCAAAAGCAGGGGGATCTAAAATTACGACGTCAAATTTCTTTCCTTCTTTTTCATATGCAGGCAGCAGTTCAAATACATCCCTGCATAAAAACCGTACCGTATCCTCAAGCCCGTTTCGTTTTGCATTTTCCTGCGCCTGGCGTATGGCAAGCTCCGACGCGTCCACGCCGGTTACATGCTTTGCCCCGGCTATTCCCGCGTTTAAGGCAAAGGAACCCGTATGGGTAAAACAGTCCAAAACGTCCGCGTTTTTGCATAATTTCTGGATCGCCAAACGGTTATATTTCTGATCCAGGAAAAACCCGGTCTTTTGCCCGTCTTTTACGTCAACTACATAGTTTACGCCATTTTCTGTAATTTCCACATTTGTGTCAAACGCCTGCCCTAAAAACCCTTTGGCGCGTTCCATGCCCTCCTGCACACGCACCTTTGCGTCGCTGCGTTCATATACGCCCCGGACGCAAATACCGTCCTCTGCCAGCGTGTCTTTTAACAATTCTATAATTTCATATTTCATCCGATCGATCCCCAACGCCAGGGACTGCGCCACCAATACGTCGGAAAACTTGTCCACCACCAGTCCGGGCAGAAAATCGGCTTCCCCGAAAATAACGCGGCAGCATGCGGTATCCACTGTTTTTTTGCGGTACTCCCACGCGTCCCGGACGCGCATGCGAAGAAATTCCCGATCGATCTGCTGTCCGTTTTTCCTGGTCAGCATACGTACGCGGATTTTCGAATTTTTGTTAATAAACCCTTTGCCCATCGGATAGCCGTCAAAATCACAGACATCCACAATCCCTCCGTTTTCAAAATCTCCCGAAACGGAAGCGATCTCATTGTCAAATATCCACATACCGCCGGATTTTAAGACCCTGCCTTCCCCTTTTTTCAATGTTGCAACTGCCATAAAAACTCCTTTCGTCCGGATAGCCTCCGCCCGCCTTATTCCGCCATAAGCGGCATTTCCCACTGATCCGCTTCTTCTTTACACTGTTTTTCCATATTCTGATAATACTGCTTTTCTTCTTCATCCTGCGCCTGCTCTTTTAGGCTGCGGTAACACTCTTCTAAAGCCAACAGAGAAAGTTTTCCTCCCCTGCGCACGTCAATAGCCGGCTGCGTATGGTACGCCGCTGTGTCAAACCACAAAACGGCCTCTTTGAAATCTCCCCGTTCTTTAAAATAACACCCAACCTCATAACACAGTTCCGCACAAACGGCGTCCGGCATCAGCCGGAACGCAAGCGCAAAAAACCGATCCGTATCGCCTGCGGCGCGATGTTTATGGCAAAGCACGCAGACGGCTTCTTTTTGCATGTCAACCGAAGCGTCCGGCTGGTTTAAAATGCACTCAAAAATATCCGCCGCATCTGCAAAATCATCTTCCTGTCCGCTGACAAATAATTCCTTTGCATACATGGAACAAAGCTTTGCGGAAAGGCGTCCTTCGCGCTCAAATACGCGCCGGAACAATTTAAAATCCCGTTTGGCATGCAGATTTCTCGGAAGATGCATAATTTCAATTTCACTGTCGTAAACTACCGGATCCAGGCGTACCGTTTCATGCACCGCGTCAATCCAGACAAATTCCCGCAGCCTTTTATAAAGTTTCGGGCGGTATTCTCTCCGGTAATTGGCAGTCGTATTGTAATTCTGCGGCGTCACATAATGCATCTGCACAATTTCAATCTCCGGCAAAAGCGCCTGTTTTAGCTCCGCAAACTTCCTGTGGTTAAAATAATCTACCACTTCATCCGCATCCGCCGAATAAATATATTCCATTGTGGCCTTTGAAAATGCAAAATTCCTGGCTGCCGCAAAATCCTCCTGCCATACATAATCATAAATTTTATCCGTAAATTCCCCGGCAACTTCTTTGGTACGGTCTGCCGATCCGGTATCCACAATTATAATCTCGTCCATCAAATCCGCTATGGAAACCAGGCATCTGCGCAAAACGTCCGCTTCGTCTTTTACTATCATACACAGGCTTATTGTAACCAATCCCTGTCAGCCCCTTTCTCTGTTCTACAGAAGACGTTTGATTTTTCAAGCGCTCTCCCGGATTTATTATATCATATTTTAAAATAAGACGCCATTCCAAATCCCTTCCGGAAAAAATTTTCCTCTTTACCTTCCGCGCCATCTATGTTATGATATTGCAGAAAAGACGAAGAAGAGGAATAGTACCTGCCCGTTTATTTTTCAGAGAGCTGTTGGCCGCTGCGAAACAGCAGATAAAGGACAGAGAACTCGCCTTGGAGTCGCTGCGTGAAACCTGTTTCATACGAAGGGAGTAGCCCAAGCCTGAAGCCCGCCGTTATCCGGGAGCGGTATAAGGACGGTTTTGTCCCGTACCGGCTGAGTGCATGAGCAATCATGAATTAGAGTGGTACCGCGTAAGTATGTCTTACGTCTCTAAATATTCCATAGAGGCGCAGGACTTTTTTTTGTCCAAAAACGCGCCCAAAACCCAAAACCAGAAAGAGAGGATGTAACATGAAAGGATTTGAAAAGTACCGTAAAATGTATTTTATGCCGCCGCAGGACTGCTTTGACTGGGTAAAAAAAGACGCCGTTACAAAAGCGCCGGTCTGGTGCAGCGTCGATCTGCGCGACGGCAACCAGGCTTTGATTGAACCTATGAATCTGGAAGAAAAAGTGAAATTTTATCAGATGCTTGTCGCTATCGGCTTTAAGCATATTGAAGTCGGTTTCCCCGCAGCGAGCGAAACGGAATATCAGTTTTTACGCGCCATCATTGAACGGGATATGATCCCGGACGATGTGACGGTACAGGTACTGACCCAGGCCAGGGAGCATATTATCAAGCGTACTTTTGAAGCGATTGACGGCGCGCCGAACGTAATTGTGCATGTGTACAATTCGACTTCGGTAGCGCAGCGCGAACAGGTTTTCAAAAAATCCAAAGAAGAAATCAAGCAAATCGCCATAGACGGCGCGAAACTGGTTTACGATTTATCCAAAAACGAAAAAGGCAATATTTCCTTTGAATATTCTCCGGAAAGCTTTACCGGGACGGAAATGGATTACGCGCTTGAGGTCTGCAACGCCGTGCTCGACGTCTGGAAACCGACGCCGCAGCGCAAGGCGATTATCAACCTGCCTTCCACGGTACAGTATTCGATGCCGCATGTATTTGCCAGCCAGATTGAATATTTTGATAAAAACTTAAATTACCGCGACAGCGTGCTGATTTCCCTTCACCCGCACAATGACAGGGGCAGCGGTATCAGCGATGCGGAATTGGGATTGCTCGCAGGCGCAGACCGCATTGAAGGGACGCTGTTCGGCAACGGCGAACGGACCGGAAACGTCGATATCGTAACGCTTTGCATGAATATGTATTCCTTAGGCGTTGATCCGGGGCTTGATTTTCACAATATGAAAGAGATCCGCAAAACCTATGAGGAACTGACCAATATGGAAATTTCCATGCGACAGCCCTATGCCGGAGACCTGGTGTTTACCGCTTTTTCCGGTTCCCATCAGGATGCGATTTCCAAATGCATGGCGTGCCACGCTTCCGGCAAAGATCCTCACTGGACCGTACCGTACCTGCCGATTGACCCAAAAGATCTGGGACGTACCTACGATTCCGACGTAATCCGGATCAACAGCCAGTCCGGCAAAGGCGGCGTAAGCTATGTGCTAAAACAGGCTTACGGTATCCTGCTTCCGGACCGGATGAAGGAAGAATTTGGCTACCTGGTCAAAGATGTGTCCGACAGGGAACACAGCGAATTAACCGCAGAACGGATTTACGGTATATTCAAAGAAACCTATCACGACGTTTCGAGCGGTTTCCATGTATCGGAATGCCATTTCCGCCAGCAGAACGGTATGGAAGCCACTGTTTCCATTACAACCCCGGAAGGGACAGATGTTGTAACGGCAAACGGAAACGGGCGTCTGGACGCGGTCAGCATTGCCATTAAGAAGCATTTCAATATTACGTACGAACTGACAGAATATGCAGAGCACGCCCTTTCCCGCGGCTCTTCTTCCAAAGCCCTTGCCTATGTGGGAATTACGGCGCATGGCAAACTGATCTGGGGCGTCGGAACAGATGAAGATATTATCAAAGCTTCCATAAACGCGCTTACGGCGGCGATTAACCGCGCAGGTATCAAAACCCTGGAGCGTCCCCTCTCCTAAAAAATAAAAAACAGGCTGCGGCAAAGTCCTTTCTCTGCCGCAGCCTGCTTTTTGCTCCTGTCTTTTGAAAGCTTCCCGTTTTAAATTCCCTCCGGCTCTTTATCCTGAAGCATCGCCGGAATCTGCGAGAGCATGTTGTCTATATCCTCAAACATAGCGCTTTTCGTCGTGCCAAGCTTGCTGGCGCGTTCTATATGTTTTACAACCTCCTGATACTGCAGTTTAATCTCATCAAAAAACTGGCAAATCTCCTGCAGCTCCTTTCTGGAATCTTCAATTACGCCCGAAATTTCCGTCTGCACCGACGCCGCCCCTTCTGCCGTCGTAATAATATTCTGAAACGAATCATCCGTGCTTTTTACCGTTTCGATATTGGTCCCAAGCGCTTCTTTGGAATCCAAAATACTGCCGTTTAGCTGCTTTGTGCCATGCTGTACGTCACGTATGCCGCTGTCTACTTCGTTTGCCAGACCCTTAATCTCTTCTGCAAGTTCCCGCACTTTTGTCGCAACTACTGCAAATCCTTTGCCCTGCTCCCCCGCCCGGGACGCCTCGATAGACGCGTTAATAGCCAGAATATTCGTCTCGTCTGCAATAGATACAATCTTAACCATACACCGCTGGATGCCCGAAACCGCGGCCTGAAGCTGCTCAAATGTCTGCGTCATCGTGCTGTACGACTGTTCTACTTTCATGGAAGTGTCCTTTAACTCTTCCACTTTTCCTTTCGTCTCCGATACCGTCTGCGTGATTGCTTCCCGTACCTGGGCAAACTGCCCCGCCGCTTCGTTGATATTGGAAAACGAATCCCCAAATTCCTGCAGCTGCTCATGGAAATGATCTGCTTTTTTCAATACGCCGGAAAAAGAACTGCCCACCATATTAAGTTCAAACAGGGATTCCACTTCTTTTCCAATCAGATCTTTTTTGTAATCATTCAAGCAGTCTGTCACATGCAGAACCGGATACAGGCTCTTTTCCGTATGTAATACTTCTCCCTGTTTCTTTCTGTTTCTCCCTGGAAACACCATCGCCCTTGTTCCCTCCTTTATTCAAATACCACACATGTCATAGACTGGTTGACAAAGCGGTTGTTGTAATGTTCCCCGTACCCGACCAGCCCGGCATGGCTTCCCAAGGACGCCATGTCCTGCAAATACTGCTGCATATAACCGTGTTCGCTGAACAGTTTATAGCGAAACAGGCAGTTGACGGAAAACACGGCGGAACGCTTCGGAAATTCCTGGCAAATCATCTTTATCGTTTGGCGGGTGATTGCCTTATAGTCGCCCAATTCCAATAAAATCAATACGTCGGAATCGTTCACCTGCCTGAAACATGCCAGGGAATTGCCGTTGACCTCTTTGATTGAAATAATGCAGATATCATCCCCGTTGAGTTTACCGAACGGATTTTTAAATGTCTGTGTTAAAATCTGCTGATCCGTTACATGCAGGATACTCTGGTAAACCTGTTTGGCCGGACGGCCGTTTAATTTCCCAATAACGTAATTGGCCTTATCCGTATCCGACGCAATAAACCGGTAATTTTTATACGGATGGTAAATATTCTCTTTATATGTCTTTACCCTGCCGTTTTGGTTTCGGATCATCCCGTATGCTACCGCATCCTCATAAATTTTTCCATTTGCAGAGACTTTTCCGGCGTCCCCCGTCCCGCCAACCAGCGAAATTCCGGCGCGCTTTAATACCGTATTAATCGTCGTCAGCACACATGCGTCGTTCCCGGCGCAAAAATCAATACACACCGTATCCTGCATGGAACCGTTTACCTCGCGAACGTCTTCTTCAAGCCGGTGAATGTATTTCATCGGCATACTGGATACCTGCTCAAGTACATTTGCCGCAGCAGATACACCGTCAAGGAATGCAATGACGCATACCCCCTGTTCTACAATCCTGGTGTCATATCCCATCCCAATGCATCCGATACTCGGTACTTCGGGATAAAGCTTCTCCAGCTGCTTTACATGCGCTTCAAACTGACCGTTGTTTGATAAAAGCATCAGAAACTGAGGACGATTTAATCCCGAAACTGCTTCCTCCAGATTCCCGTGCTGGCTCATTCCAAAAAACTGCCTCATGCTGCTGCCTCCCTTCCATTATGTATAAATTTTCCTGATAGCATTCAGATTAAATTATACGTTAGAAACTGGGGCTTCGTCAATCATTTTTTCTGATTTTGCCGACAGGAAATAACAGTTTAGCCTTCCGGATTCCCTGCTACTCTGCAATATTGGCTGCGAACTGCGCAGTAGCAGGCTGAACTCTTACGACAGAAAAACTACAGGCTACATAGTGAAAGAAGGGAACGCTTTTAAAAGCGCTCCCTTCGCATTTATTATTTTGTAATTTGGAACGATCTGGTAATCGGGGCTGCCTGATAATTGCCGCCCAGTGTAACTACCGTCACTACATAGCGTCCCGGCTCCGTCGGCGGAGTCGTTGTGCTGGAATAAACTTTCCACTTGCTTGTAAACCCGGAATACAGGTAATGCACATTATCCTGTACAATCGATACGTCTCCATCGTAAGACAATGTCGCGCCAAAGTCAAAGTTTTTGGCGTCCGCAGCGCTGATCTTGCTTCCAAGCCCCTGGTTCCAGGTCAGCTTTACGCCGGATAAACGCATCCTGACTAACAATGCCCCAATGCCTACGCCTGTGTTGTAATTCTTATTGTCCGTAATAACCGTTGCACTGTAAAGCCCTGCACGGTTCGGCGCTCCAAACCCGATACGCACGCTGTCTGTAATAGACGGAAGCGCATTTAATACTTTTAAGATCTGGCCAAACGCGCCGGTATCCACGCCTACTTTGTCTAAAAGTTCCAGCAGTTCCGTGCTGTCAAACATCTTGCGCAGTTCCCCTAACGTAACGCCGTCCTGCAGCATTTTGCTGAAGCTTTTGCCCGTAATCTTCTCGGCAATCGGATCGATAATCCCCATCAGCTTGTTATTGCTGAATTTCTCCGGAAGATCCAGATAAAGTCCTAAGTTTACATTGCTGGTTGCGCCGGCATAAATGGTATAGAAATCAAATTTGTCGGCCGGGTTTGTCGTAATAAAATTCTCCGGCAGCGTCTGATCCGCATAGATATTCGCCGATTTCACGCTTACCTTTACATTTGCCTTCTTAACGGTAACCGCTGCTTCGGCTCCGTCAGACGGGCGGTATTCGGCATTTCCCTTATAAGAAATCTGCACCTGATGCTTCCCTGCGCCCATTGCCGTATAAGGAATCCCAAGGTATTTGCCGCCCTCGATTGGCATCCAGCGCTTTGTGCTGTCGTTTAAGCTGCCTGCAATATTGTCAATGCTTCCGCCTATGCCTTCAAGCCCCGGGATTTTGTCCAGCAATCCGCCTAACTTTCCGGCGTCAAAGCTGTTGTCCAAAACGTCGATCTGCGCTTTGTAGAGGATTTCAAAATCATCCATGCTAAGCGTCTCTTTTGCCGGCAATTCGGAATTTTCCCAGTCGATTACATTGTCAAAAATCGCCTGTTTCATAACGGCCGTATCCATATTGTAGGTAAAGGAAGCGCCTTCCTTCACTGCTACTGCGCTTGCAATCCGGTTGTCGCTAACCGTTACTTCTACCGTAACGGAATTGCCGCGGTATGCTACCGTATCGCTGCAGGAAATACGGATTTTCCATGTCCCGTCTTTAAATTTTACAAGGCCGGTCAAATCCTTTTCATCCAGCGGCTTATAGCTGTTTGTAAGGCCTGTTAAATCGGTGTTATACTCTACCCGGATGTCTTCATAAGCCACTTCCTGGCTGACCGAAGCCACTACCGTATCATAAATCGCACGGGCGGTAGCCGCATAATCATAACCCTGATCCGCCGTAAATACAATGCCTGTCTCATACGGAGCTTCGTTTAAGATAAACTGTACCTGCTCCCGATCCTTTACCTCTACGTCCGCTTCAATTACCGTCGGCGCATATACCTGGCTGCCCGGCCATGAAATACGGATCTTCTGCACGCCTGCCGGAATGCCCGGGTATTCCAGACCGGATATTTTGCCGCCCTGGATCGGCGCCCAGCTTTTGCCTAACCCTCCTACGCTGCCGGATTTTGCCGTCGCATAGTACTCAATAGTCGCATTATCAGCGGAAATTACTTCCGACTCCGCTACAACGGCATTGAAAATCGCATCCTCCATAGCGTCGTAATCTACGGTCAGATCTTCTCTGATCGGTAATTTGGCGCTGCCAATCGGATCGTTTTTCACATATGGCGCTTCTTCGCGATCCGTGACGGTTATCGTAGTTTCGGCATAAAATCCGGCGTGTGTGCTGTCGCCGTCCCATACGAAACGGATTTTCTGATTTTCTCCAGCGGACATGCCCGGGTACTCCAGGCCGGATATTTTACCGCCCTGGATCGGCGCCCAGTTTTTGCCCATACTGCCTACGCTGCCCGTTGTGGCGGTAGCATAATATTCAACCGCTACGTCCGCAAGCGTCAGCCCCGGCGTCGTCTCCGCAACAACCGCTTCAAACACCTTTGCCTCAAGCTGCGCATAATCAATCGTACTGTCCTCCGTGTAAGGCAGGCTCACCGAAACACCCTCGTTGAGCACAATAGAGGAATCCAGCTTGTCTTTCTTTTCCAGGGTAACTTCCTGAGCTGTGCCGGCAAGACGGATCTGATAATTTCCGTTTCCGTTGTCTACCAGCGCGGGATGTGTGTAATTCGTTAACACTTTTTTGGAAACAAATCCATTCACAGAACCCCAGGCGCTGTTCTTTAACAGCCCGTTTTTCCCTTCACAGTAATACTCCCACTCCAGTCCCAGCAATTCTTCCTCTGAAAACTGATCGCTGTTGCTAATCAGCGCCTGTGCCAGAATCAGCTTTACGGCATTCTCGTCGCTGCCTGCCGGAATCAGCGCCGCGCCGCTTTGCAATGCAGGCGAAACCGCTTCTGCCTGTAAAACCTGTTCCTGCGCCGGAAGCGCTTCCGATTCTTCAGCAGCGTCCGTTAAAGCCTCGTCCTGCGCTTCGGTTTGAACGGTTAATTCCTGGCTCTCCGGCCAGGCGTCCTCCCCTCCCGGCATCAGTCCCGCAGCAGACACGTTCATTGGCTGCACGAGCATTGCTGCCGTCAGCATTATGCACAACAGCCGTGCATTCTTTTTGTTTTTCATTACTTTCCTCCTGTTATATTTTTTGTATCCATATAAAGAAATACACATCAATATTACCATAAACTTGTAATTTTTACAACATTTGGAAAAAACAAAACGAAACTGTCGCAAAAAGGATACGTCTCAAATATAACTGGTTCAGAACATTTGATCAATGCTCGGCCCGGTGCATGGAAAACGAATCCATTGCGTATTGATCCAGATTTCCTACAATAGTGCGTCCGTCCGCATCCCCAATCAAAGCGTCCCTGTCCTTCCTGGCCAAAATCTGATCCTTAAACGCGCTTGGTCCGCCGACGCACCCGCCGACACACGCCATCCCTTCAATAAAATCTTCCGGAAGCTTACCTGCCTTTAGGAGCAGCAGCGCTTTCTTGCAGTCCGCCGCACCGTTTGCCTTGCAAACCTTCGGATCGCAGTCATAGTCTTTTTCTTTCATATATTCCAGTACCGCCGCTGTTACGCCGCCGGAATTGCCGAACCGTTTCCCAAAAGTAGAGGATTCCTGATAATCGTTGTCTGACGGCTGAAGTTCTACGCCCATTGCTTTCATAATCGCACGGATCTCACTGTAAGTCAAAACAAAATCCACGTTTCCTTCGATCTTATGCTCGTTTGCCTCGGATTTCTTAGCGATGCAAGGCCCGATAAATACGGTAACGGCATCCGGCTCTTTGGCCTTAATCATACGGGAAACCCCGCACATTGGAGAAACCGCAGTGGAAATCAACTCTTCCAGTTCCGGATAATGCTTGCGAATCATATTCACAAATCCCGGGCAGCATGAAGTCGTCTTCTTCTTGCCCTCTTTATAAGCTTCATACCATTCGTCGCCTTCTGCCTGCGTCGTCATATCGCCGCCAAGCCCCGCTTCTACAAGATTTTTAAATCCCATCAGTTTCACGGCGTTGCGCCAGCTGCGCATCGTAATGTCCGTACCAAACTGCCCTTCGGTTGCCGGAGCCAAAATTGCGTAAACCGGCTTGCCGGACTTTAACTCCTCAATTACATCCACGATAAAAGTCTTAGAACCGATTGCCCCAAACGGGCATTTATGTATGCAAAGGCCGCAGCGAATACATTTTTTCTCATCAATTACCGAAATCCCGTGTTCGTCATTTGTAATCGCGTTTACCGGACAGCTGAATTTACATGGCCGTTTCAAATCTGCAATCGCATGATACGGGCAGGCTTTTGCGCATTTACCGCATTCCTTGCATTTAGACGGGTCAATATGGGAACGATGGCTCCCAATGGAAATCGCATTAAAATTGCATGCATTGATACATGCCTTTCCAATACAGTTCTGGCAGTTGTCTGTTACAACATAACGGGAAATCGGGCAGTCCTCGCACGCAGAATGGATTACCTGTATGATATTGCCGTCGTCTACTGCGCCTGGCGCTTTGCCTTCCGCAAGGCGGATTCTCTGACGGATAATTTCCCGTTCTTTGTAAATACAGCAACGAAACTGCGGGTTTGGCCCCGGAATCAGCTTATTGGGGATATGATCCCGTTTTTCTTCCAGATTTCCCTCCAGGGCGGCTTTAGCCACTTCGTATAAAACCTCATGTTTAATTTTGATTACATTCTCATCAGCATACATACCGTTCTCTCCTTTTTTATATAGTGGTTCTATTTTATAACATCTTTAAAATATTCTCAATAGCATACGACAGGATTCTGCATTTTTTTATCTATGTTTGCTTGCGGATGTATTCCACGCTTAGCGGAAGATTTGCATCAAATAAAGAAGACGCAGCGGGCTGCGTTGACCGAATGAATATCACAAGCGAAATGCCGTACGACGTTTCTTTTGTACTATCGCAGCAGCCCCGTTTGGAGCGGATAAAACCATGACCGCCGTACTTTCCGGCGAAGCGGACATTGGTTTTATGGGACCGGAAACGACTGTTTATGCTTTTAACGAAGGAGCGTCGGACGTAGTAAAAAATTTCGCCCAGCTGACCCAGCGCGCCGGGAATTTCCTGATCGCAAGGGAGCAGGCGGAAGATTTTAAATGGACGGATTTAAAGGGAGCGAATGTGCTCGGAGGACGCGCGGGCGGTATGCCGGAAATGGTATTTGAGTTTGTATTAAAGAAAAACAATATCGATCCCGCCAAAGATCTGAACATTGACCAGAGCATTGATTTTGGATCCACGGCTGCGGCTTTTTCAGGCGGAAGCGGGGATTATACGGTCGAGTTTGAACCTTCAGCGACCGCGCTTGAATCCGAAGGCGCAGGTTACGTCGTAGCGTCCGTAGGCGTCGATTCCGGTTACGTGCCATACACCGCCTTTTCCGCCAAAGAAAGCTACCTCATCGCCCACCCCGAAATCATCCAGGCGTTCACCGACGCGCTCCAGAAAGGCATGCAGTTCGTAACCGATCACAGCAGCGAGGAAATCGCCGACGCCATCGCCCCGCAGTTTTCGGAGACCGACAAGAAAACCATTGCCGCCATTGTATCCCGCTACAAAGAGCAGGACACCTGGAAAAACGACGTAATCTTTACCGAAGACGCCTACACGCTGCTTCTTGATATCTTAGACGACGCCGGGCAGCTTGACGCGCGGCCAGAATACGAAAACCTGGTCAATACGAAATTTGCCGCGCAGTCTGCCGGAGAAACAACCGGAAAATCAAAGGAAGCAAAATAGACTTAAGAGGAGGCTGTCGCTTTAGTACTACAGCGAACTTTTGATGGCCTGTGCCCTCTTTTTCTGATATAATAAAA
>OFGG01000713.1_pt1 | contig 25931 bp, 22 predicted proteins | sample 1521701 | NCBI WGS metagenome assembly OFGG01 (sample SAMEA3504081, study PRJEB24116) | mouse gut metagenome | biome: mouse gut; feature: mouse-associated habitat; material: faeces | place: Denmark | collected 2011
CGTCGGAAGTAAGGAAGCGCCGGAAGCGGCGCGGATGGAGCTTAAGAACCTGTTGAGCGACATGGATGTATATGCGTCAAGGATGGAGGAACTGCTCCGGAGGATAGAAGAAAAGCTGAGGGAGATCCCATATATTGACAACCTGCTGGCGATCAAAGGGATAGGGATGGTGACGGTCAGCGGCTTTATAGCAGAAGTGGGGGACATAGGACGCTTCGACAGCCCCAAACAGCTGCAGAAGCTGGCGGGATACGCCATCGTGGCAAATGATTCCGGTAAGCATAATGGGGAAAGCCGTATCAGTTACCGGGGACGGAAACGCCTTAGATATGTGCTGTACGAGGCCGCAATATCGCTGGTGGGAAAGAACGCAGAGTTCCGCCAGATACACGAGTATTACCGGACGCGGAAGGAGAACCCGCTCAAAAAGATGCAGTCGGTGGTAGCGGTGGCATGTAAGGTGCTGAGGATTTTTTACACGATTCTTACCAAGGGTGTCCAGTATGACCCTGGGAAGCTGCTGGGCGATATCAGGAGGCCGCAGGTACAGGCTGCATAACAGCAGGAATAAGAACAGACAATACCCTGCCACGGCTGGACTGAGCTTCTGGCAGACGCCGCCGGGAGCTGAGTCCGGTCATGACAGGGAAGGCTGGGAGACATGTGGAACAGGCTGGTCGAAACGTCCACCGCAAGGTGCCGGCCCGGTAACCATGCAGGACAGTAAGACTTATAACAAAGAATGAGCCAGTAGTCGGCAGGAATATTTTCCATAGGGCAGGACCCTGTAAAGGAGCTAAGCTGACACCCTGGTTATGGACAGGCGGAACGAAGGAAGTTAGGACCCGCGAGACGGTGATCCTGGTAGATACGGGAGGTTCGCTGCCGTAGAAGGAAGGGTATACACAAGGCCATGTAGAGCGGAAACAAAGACGTTCTACTTCGTGTACCCAACACCATCTATTTTCGTACCAGATACAGAGAAATGTCCATCTCCTTGGCTCATTCATCTGAGATATAAAGCTTAAAATTCCTTGATTTTTTAAGGAAAATCACTTGACAAAATAGGGAGGGATAAAGAATGTTTAAGATGCTGAAATTAGACTGGTCTGCAATGAAAGGTTTTCACATGTATATTCTGATGCCCTTTATAACCCTGCTTGTAACAGGGGGGTATTCCTCAATCTATCTGATTCCCCTGGGGGTTTTTCTGCTGTTTTCTTTCTCTGTCAACACTTTTGCGGCGGAGGAGAAGGGTGATCTGAACAGACTTTATCTGACGCTGCCCATAAGAAGGAGCCAGGTGGTGGCAGGCAGATACCTTATGGCCTTTATTCTGTATCTGGCAGGGGTTCTGGCTGGACTGGCACTGATGCCCCTGGCTAATCTGTACTCTATGTCCAGGTGGTATCCTGACCTGAAGTGGGTTCTTGCCATAGTTGCCACCAGTTTTTTTCTCTTTGCGCTTATGACCCTGGCCATGTATCCCATCCTTTTTAAATTGGGATACCAGAAGGGAAAACTCTGGGGGTATTACATTCCTGCTTTTTTAGTCTGCCTGGTTTATGGCGCTGTGATGGGGTACGAAACTATGACAGGGGGAACCTTCCTGCATGAGCTGCTGCTGTATGCTTCAGAGCATGTTCTGATTGTCAGCTTCGGAATCTTTGGGCTGGGTGCGGTGATACTGACTGTATCCGTTCTGCTGTCCATGAGGATATATTCCAGACGGGAGTTTTAAAAACGAAAAGCAAAGAACGGGGGAGTTATCCTCCGTTCTTTGTCTGTGAGAGGCATATCTCTGCCTGCTGTAAAAGTCATGCGCTGGATGGCTTTACTCAGTCATATAATTCTTTTCTCAGTTCTCCGCACAGTGCCGCCATTTCCAGCATGTCTTCCTCCGGGCAAATTTCACTTAAGTCGTAGGCTAGAGGAGCGGAAGCGAAATCCATCAGAGTCCGGTTGATCAGATCGTGTTCTTCCGCCGTGGCCGTGATGCGGATATGGGGGATGGAAATTGCCAGCTCCAGGCCCGACAGCAGGCACAGATCCACATTTCCGCTCTTTTTGCACTCCAGCAGCAGCGCGGCAAGGTCAGTGACCAGGTCGATGGCATAGAGAATCTCTGTCTCCCAGCCTTCCGGATCCATGTACACCAAAGGAATCTTCGACTGCCGGAAGTTTCCCTGCAGCTTGTCCAGTTCAAAATCGGAGAATATCTCTCCAAGGGGAATCTCCTCCCTTTGTTTTCCTGCCAGATGTTCTACAAGTGTCAGGCTGTCGTCTGTATCACCTATGTAGTTGTTCCAGTACTTGTCTTTAATATACATTTCGTTCTCCTTTTCAAATGTTCTATAATTTATTTTACTGTATCGCGGGCCCTTTTACAAGGGTAAACCGGATTGAAACTTTGATGAAATGGATTTGGAATTCGATTGTGTCACAGGGGAGATGGGGGTATAATATTATCAGCAGATAAGTATGAAGATGTTCGATTTACATGAGCGGGAAAGATCAGGAGGAAAAATTCATGGGGAATTATTTGAATCCTGGCAACAGTGGGTTTGCCAGAATTAGAAATGGGCTCTATGTGGATAAGTCAGGACTGATCAGATTGATCAATCAGACCATTGATACACAGGAGTGTTTGACCTGTGTCAGCAGGCCCCGCCGTTTTGGAAAATCATTTGCGGCCAAAATGCTTTGCGCCTACTATGATAAATCCTGTAATTCAGAGGAACTTTTTAGAGATCTGTCCATTGCCGGTGATGCCGGGTATTGGACTTACCTGAACCGATATGATGTGATTTATCTGGATATGACAGGGGTAATAGGAGAGGCCTCCAGTGGAGACATTGTGCCCTATATTCAGAGGAATGTGCTCAGGGAACTGACAGAGCAGTACCCTGGATTGAAGGCGGAGGAAGGATTTGTGCCCACACTGGCCAACGGGGTGGAAGAGGCGGGAAACAGATTTGTAATGATTATTGATGAATGGGATGCACCTATCAGAGAGGCAGCAGGCCGTTCCGGTATGCAGAGAAAATATCTGGAATTTCTTCGCTCTCTGTTTAAAAACAGCGGGATGACGGCCAAAATATTTGCGGCGGTGTACATGACCGGTATCCTGCCTGTCAAAAAAGACGGTTCTCAATCAGCCATATCGGATTTTCTGGAGTATACCATGGTCAAACCCAGGCAGTTTGCAGAATATGTTGGTTTTACAGAGGATGAGGTCAGAAAGCTTTGTGAAGGCTACGGCAGCAGCTTTGAAATGATGAAACAGTGGTACGATGGATATTCTTTCCGGGATCAGGTATCGGTATATAATCCCAGTTCGGTCATGAAGGCAGTCCGCAATGATGATTTTGACTCTTACTGGACACAGACTTCTGCAGCAGAGAGTCTGATGGGGTACATCAACCTTGACTTTGACGGATTGGGGAGGACGGTTTCGGAGCTGGTGGGCGGCGTGGAGACGAAAGTGGACACGAAAGGTTTTGCAAACGATCTGGTGACGTTCAGGGACAGGGATGATGTGCTGACGCTGCTGATACATCTGGGGTATCTGGCCTATGATGAAACCACCCAGAGGGCGCGTATTCCCAACGAAGAGATCCGTATGGAATTTTCCAGAGCTGTACGGCAGGTAAAGCGCAGTGACACCATCCGGCGGGTCAGGGAGAGTGAGCAGCTTATTAAAGATACGGTATGTGGGAATGAGGAGGCCGTGGCAGGACAGATAGAAAAGATCCATGAGGAGGAAGCCTCTCTGTACTATAATAATGAACAGGCCCTGCGGAGTGTAATCAAACGGGCCTATTTCAGCTATGGGGATGAATATGTCCTGTTTGAGGAGCTGCCTGCAGGGGCCGGTTGTGCGGATATTGTGTACCTGCCCAGGAAGGACTCTGTATTGCCGGCATTGGTGATAGAACTGAAATGGAATCAATCGGCGGAAAGCGCTCTGAAACAGATCCGGGAAAGAAGATACCCGGAGGCAATCAGGGGGTACGGCGGCGATATCCTTCTGGTAGGAATCAGCTACGACAAGGAGGCTCCGGCGGGGAAGAGAAAACATCAGTGCAGGATAGAAAAATATGAAGGAAAAAGATGAGGATGGGAAAAACAGAGAGCAGGGAATTTGCGCGGGAGTATAATAGAAACTGCGGGGGTATCCTGAAGAGAGCGCGGTTAAAAAGGAACATATCCAGGCAAAAGCTGGGGCAGGGGATCATGAGCGAGATAGCCCTTGGCAACATAGAGGACGGAAAAGCCGGATGGACGAAGGTGATCGGAGACACCCTGCTGCAGAGAATGGGAGTGTCTGCCGACTATTTTGAAGTGGTGGCTTCTGCAGGGGAGTTGGACAGGTGGCGGATGCGGGAGGATATCTGCATGCTGATGCCGTTCCGCCGGGATGAGGCATTGATGAAGGTGCAGGAGTATCGGAAAAAATTTAAAAATATGGCATCTATAGAAGAGCAGTTCTTGAAGAAAGTGGAAGTTCTGGCCAGGTTTGCAGGCGGAGATGGGGAAAAGACTTCCGGCAACTGTTTTCAGGATGCCCTCACCAAACTTAGCCCGAAGGATGGAAAGCAGATACTGGATATGGCCTGTGAGGCGGTGTCCTGTACCATACGAAGAGAGTGGCAGGAGAATCTGGACAGTATGTGGCTTTCACCGGGGGAGCTGGAGGCCTTGCTGCTTGTGGCGGCTGCCCAGGCGGTCTGCTGCAGGGGGGAGGAGGCCTGGGGACTGCTGCAGGCAGTGTGGGAGTACCCTCGCAGACATGGGTGGGAGGAGAGGATAGAGGTGCTGGTGATACCCCAGGCGGCTCTGCTTGGCATGGAACTGGCCTGCAGGGATGGGGAAAGCCATAAAGCATTCTGTTTTGGCAGGGAGGCGCTGGAGCTGCTGCGCCGTACCTGCAGCCACTGCTATGCACTTCCCCTTCTGGAAAAACTTTGCAGCATACCGGGACAGGATGCCGGGGAGAGGGACTATCTGGAACAGGCGGAGGGTTTCTGCCGCATGTTCCAGGAGATATACAGATTGTATGGCTATCCAGGGTATCGTCTGTGGCAGGGGATTGCGGTTGAAAATACCCGGGATGCAGGGCAGACTTTAATGATGCTTCGGAAGTTTGCAGGGAAGTCCCGGGCTCAGGTACTCTATGACGGAACCGAGATGGTGGTAACAGAAAGGCAGTTGGAGAAGATAGAGAAGGGAACCCATAAGCCTTCCTATGAGAATTATGACAGACTGGTAAAGCAGTATGGGAAAACACCGGGATGGAAGAGCAGTATATTGGAGACTGACTCTGTGGAGGTTCTGGAGTTCAGGCAAAGGATTTCTACTCTGATTGGATATCGTGAGTGGGAGAAAGCGGAGAAGGAGATAGAGAAGTTCCGCAGAAAGGTGGATGCAGAGTACCCCAGAGTACGGCAGAACCTTTTGCACTTTGACGCAATAATACGCTGGAAAAGGGGGAAAGGGGACAATCTTGAAGAATGTCTTAAAATGCTTCTGGATGCGCTGTATTGTACCGTACCTGATACAGAAGGAAAAAATATAAAATGGTGGGTCTTTCAGAGAGAAGAAATCATGATTGCCAGCAACATTGCTACCTTGTATCGCATACTGGGACAGATGGAAGAGTCGGAGAAATGGATCGAGATAGTAAAATTTTCTCTGGAAACACAAAGGGAGCGGACAGGAATTGTACATACAGGTTATGCGATTTTGATGGATGGTTATGACAATCTGCTGGGTGATAAAAGATGCTTTAAAGAAGCATTGAAAATGGATGAAGAGGCGGCTGAAAATTATTTGTATAATTCCAATATTTTTTGTATAACAGGTATGTTTTATCGAATTGCCTGGAACTCTTATGAGATAGCGAAGGATTCTTCTATGGAACACGAATATGCAGCGCTCCGTCAAAAATGGAGCACTGCATTTCAATTGAGCGAGCTGTTGGCAGATTATATGAATGATAAAAATCTTGCAAACTTTTTGAAAATGGAAAGAGAAAAATTTTTATTGTGCTAAACATTCTTCTAAGTTGGACATTGGTGCAATCCCATTCTCCGCCTCAGAGAATTCCGCCGCCGCAGGTGTCTGCACTTCCCCGGGCGAGGGGAGAATTGTGCTCTGAACGGGGAAGTGCGCTAACAGAAACCCGACAGATGCCATAATTAAAATTGTGTTGCGAAGTTTTTGTTTCATACATGAAATCCTCCTTTGATTTTTATGAATAAATTGGTGTATTAAAGTATGTATGTTAATTTTACCATATGCTGAAGAAATACAAAATATGTCGAATTGCTTTGGAAAAAACAAAGTAATTCGACATATTGATTTTATACGTAAGTGAACTTACAATAGAAATAAATACATCAATTAGTTGAACACTTATGACAAAACTTTATAGTATTATAAGCGAAAACTTCAATATTAAAGGGGGTGTGAGTTTTGACTAAAAAAGTTTAAATATCTATCTGTGGTGGCATGGTAATAGATCTATGTTGTATATCAGGTCAGTAGCTTGTGTTGTTACATAAGAAATGAGCTTAAGTGTTGTGAAAATATTAATTTGATAATTGAAGTAATGGAAACGGAGGGAAAATGGATTATAAGTACTCAAAGTATAATTATTGTATTCCTAATAAACATGGAGAATTGCTCATTTATAATTCATATAGCAATAGGTTTGTAAAAATAATGGGAACAAAGATCGGGGATATTCAAAAGTCCATAAAAAATTTTGAAAGAGTTTCAGATTTAAGCAGCGACGAAAAGGATTGTCTTGAGCAAACGGGGATTATTGTTCCATATATTGAAGATGAATCTGATAAATTAAAAATTCGTTATCAAGAAATAGTCAACAATGGTACTTTGGCATTTACTATTTTACCTACTGAACAATGTAATTTTCGGTGCAGATACTGTAATGAACCGTTTATAAAGAAAAGTATGTCTAAAGAGATACAAGATAGTTTAATAAAATACTTGCGCATTAATATTCATAAATATAATCGATTAGATGTGGCGTGGTTTGGGGGAGAGCCGTTGCTTGCGGCAGATAACATTGAATACATGACAAATAGTTTTCTTGAAATTTGCAGGGCATATCGAATTCCATATACAGCAAATATTACGACAAATGGATATTTATTAACGGAAGAAATGGTTCGGAGAATGATAAAGTGTCATATAACATCTTATCAAATCACAGTAGATGGTCTGGAAAGTACACACAATTTTCAAAAACCCTTAGCAGGAGGAGGAGATACATACAACACAGTGCTTACCAACTTGAGAAATATACGCGATCATATTAAGACTAAAATGATCCGGATAATAATTCGGACAAATATAACAAAAGAAATATACAATCAATTTGATCAATATCTTGATTTTTATCAAAAAGAATTTGGTGATGATGAGAGATTTTCATTTTTCTTTCGGCCAGCAATGGATTGGGGGGGAGAGACTGTAAAGGATTTTTTCGACCAATTAGTAGATGATGATGTTATGAAAGAAGTTTATAAAAAGATTTTGGATACTGAAAAGCTTAAGAGGTTTGACAGTCATAGAGGATTTTTTTCTCTGGGAGGCACGGTATGTGCAGCGGCGAAATTAAATTATTTTACACTTGAGCCGGATGGGAAAATACATAAATGCAGTCAAATTTTTGATGATGATTTTGATACATGTATAGGTAAGTTAAGCAAGGATGGTAAGTTTATTATTGACGAGTCAAAGCATGCCAAGTGGATTTTAGAAAGAACCAGTTGTGATGACAGGGATTGTTCATTTGGTGGAAATTGCCTGTCGGAATTTTGTCCCAAATTGCGAATTAATGGTATACGTAAAAAAAATTGTCCACATGAGAAGAAATATATTGAGTTGATAATGCAAATATTGGACTTAGACAAGAATAATTATGTAATTGTCAATACATAAAGGAGTTATGGTGGCGATGCAGGAAAAAGAGATATACAACATTGTAAAAGAGGCGTTTGAACAAGCGGGAATATTGTTCTCTTCTGATGAAGATATTATGTTGAGTGAATATGTGGTTGACTCAATACAATATATTACATCAATAGTCAATATAGAGAATGCGTTAGGTATTGAAGTTCCAAATGAGCTTTTATTACCTGAAAAAATGCAGACACTTAAAGCTTTTAGTAGCGTTTTGGTGGATTTGGTGAAAAACCCAAGCTCAGATATTTTAAATATAGAATGGGATAAGGGTGAGATTGGAAGGAGGTGAGATTATGAAAAAAGAGCTTAAAAAAAACAGATCTAAAAAGAATGTACTAGAAAAAACAAAGAAAACGACTCTTTTACGTTTTTATGTCAATGAAGGGTCACAATGCCAGTGTTCGTTTAATGGATGTGTAAGTCAATGCCATTGTTAGTTAGAATGCGGTTGGTGTTACCATGAAGAATTAAAAATTATAGCAGTGCTGGCTCTAGAAAAGTCAGCGCTGCTGTATGATTTTAGGCGATATGTTTAAAAGAGGTCACGATTACAATAGGGAGAATAAAAAATGGGGAGAAAAATATCCTTTATAGTAAAAAAGATATATGGGTATAATGCAAGTTGGATTTATCTTGTTGGATTATCTGAGGTTATCTCCTTATTTATTATATTTGCAAATATCTATTCACCTCAATATATTTTCAAATATTTATTTGAGGAGCCATTGTATGATCGGGCATTTATGGTAATGGTCTCTTACGGAGCTTGTTTGCTGTTGTCTCATTTTATAAAAAATAATGTGGATTTAGTTATTGCTAAAGTTGAAGAAAATATTTGCAATTCTTATACGGTTGAAATGAGTGAACTTAAAACCTCATGTATGTATATGTATTTGGAAGATGATAAAGTAATGAATCTGGTAAATGAACTGAAAGAATACGATATGAGTGTTTTTTTGGGGACAATGCACAAAGCAGCCAATGCAATTGCACAGCTTGTAACGATAGTAGGTATTACGGCAATAATGAGCAGGCTTAATATCGCTGTTGTATTATTACTTCTTTTGATTTTTATAGCGAATTATGTGGTGACAGATAAAATGAATCATGAAGGCTATAAATATATGACGGAGGTACAGCCAACAGAACGCAAAGAACAATACTGTTTGAATCTGATGGCAGATTTCAGTTACGGCAAGGATTTGCGCGTGTATAATATGTTTCCTTTCATAAGAGATAAGTACTCAGTCATTGCCAAAAAGATGAGTGGATGTTATCAAAGAATTTTTTTCTCTAATCTGAAAGCAAATATTTTTGAGAATATGACAAATGTTATACAGATAATAGGGGTATACATATTTCTGGCTTGGGAAGTGATGAGAAAGGGATTGGGAATAGGAGAGTTCACACTTTATTTTAATGCTGTAAACCAATTTTCAGCTTCAATTAACATTTTGCTAAAGAGTTATCTTTCATTAACAAAAATGGGACTATATGTTGATGATCTGATAAAATTTATGGCACTGCCACACATGGATAGTGTAGGGGGAAACGAAGATTTTGTAAAGGGAAAAAAATTCTGTTTTGAATTCAGTCATGTCAGTTTTCGTTATCCTGGCTCTGAAGCTTATGTTCTTAAAGATGTCAACTTACAGATTAACTCGGGGGAGCGGTTGGCTGTTGTGGGGACAAATGGTGCGGGAAAAACTACATTGATAAAACTGCTGTTACGCTTATATATTCCTACGGAGGGAAAGATACTGCTCAATGGCAGGGATATTAATTGTTTTAAGTATGAAGAATATGCAAAAGTATTTTCTGTTGTTTTTCAGGATTTCAAATTGTTTGCATTTTCCATAGATGAGAACATATGTTTTAAAAAGGCGTACAATGGGCAGAAACTCAAAAGTGCTCTGGAAGAAAGCGGATTGGCAGATAAAATTGACAGGCTGCCGCTTGGGAAAGAGACACCACTGTTTAAAGTATACGACGATGCAGGAATAGAACTTTCTGGCGGAGAGGGACAGAAACTTGGTATTGCAAGGGCCTTGTACAAGGATTCACCTGTTATTATTTTGGACGAGCCTACCTCGGCATTGGATCCAGTGGCGGAATATGAAATCTATCAGCGTTTTGGCGGTTTGGTGAAGGGCAAGACATCAATCTATATCTCTCATAGGCTGGCAAGTGTTCGTTTCGCGGATAATATCATTGTTTTGGACAAGGGCGTTATTGTAGAGAAAGGCGCGCATGACGTGCTTATAGAAAATAACGGATTGTACTCCACAATGTATCATATGCAGGCTGACTATTATACCGATGTAAAGGAGGGCAGTTCTGGTGAATCATAAAATGTGGCATGCGCTGAAATATATGATCGGTTTTGCCTGGAAATATAAAAAGAGTTATTTGGTTTTTTTGGGAATAGAACAAATATTGTATCTTTTTTTGGGGCTCGTTACGGTAGTATTTCCTGGGTATATATTAGCGGCTATCTTTGAAAGAGAAGATTTTGTGTGGTTTCTGCAAGTGTCTGGTGTTTATTGTGGCGCATACCTGTTCTTTAAATCTATGGCACAATACATTCGGACTCAAATATATAGGTGTTCCTATAGTCTGAGCATGCGTTTTTCCATCTATATAGGAGAGGTAACTGCTAATATTGAGTATAAATATTTGGAAGAAGAAAAGATAATGAATCTCCATGACAGGGCCATAAATTGTGTTTATAATGGTGGATTTTTTGGTCCGTTGGAGAAATTATTTTCCTTATTTAAAGAGATTCTTATGTTGGCCAGTGTGATATATATTTTGATCAGACTAAATATCTTCTTAATCTTTTTATGCTTGACTGCGATAGGCATAGTTTTTATTCTGAATTATCAGGCAGAGAAAAAACTTTATGATTTTGAAACGATCAAAGTGAAATCGGAAAGGAAGAAAAAATATCTTATCTCTCTTTTTGATGACTATACGTCTGGTAAGGAAATCAGAATAAATGGGCTATTTCCTTTTTTAGAAGAAAAGCTTGTTGGGATTTTTTCTGAGATATATGGTATTAACAGGAGCATTCGTTTATTTACAACAAGACATGCAAATATCGAGAGTGGAATCGCAGTAATTCAAAAAATAGGAATCTATGTTGTGCTGGCTTTAGAATCCATAAAAAAGGGACTGGGAATAGGAGATTTTACGATTTATTTTCAGGCGGTAAATCAATTTACAGACTCAATGAATGCTCTGTTAAAAGGGTATTTGGCATTGGGAAAAATGGGATTGTATATTGACGATTTGGAATCCTTTATTGCGCTGCCATATATGGACGGGATGGAGGGAAAGGAGAACATTGAGAAGGAGAAAGAGCTTTGTTTTGAGTTTATTCATGTCAGTTTTCGGTATCCTGAATCAGATGTATATACACTGAGGGACATAAATCTAAAGATTGATTCAGGAGAACGATTATCTGTCGTAGGGGCCAATGGTGCAGGAAAAAGTACATTGATTAAGCTGCTGCTGCGTCTGTATAAGCCCACAGAAGGGAAGATATTGCTAAATAAAAGGGATATTAATCTGTATAAATACGAGGAGTATATTGAGCTTTTTTCGGTTGTCTTTCAGGATTATAAGCTTCTTGCATATTCTGTGCGAGAGAATATATGCCTAAGCAAGGAATACTGTGGGCAGGAATTCAAGAGGGTGTTGGAGGAAAGCGGTTTGGCAGAAAAGATTGACAGATTGCCGTTTGGGGAAGAGACGCCGCTGTTCAAAGTTTATGATGAGAGAGGGATAGAACTCTCAGGCGGTGAAGGGCAGAAACTTGGCATTGCAAGAGCCTTGTATAAGGATTCGCCGATTGTGATTCTGGATGAACCCACCTCAGCTCTGGACCCGATGGCAGAATACGAGATTTATCAGCGCTTTGGCAGTTTGGTAAAGGGAAAAACCTCCATATACATATCTCATCGCTTGGCAAGTGTGCGTTTTGCGGACAACATTATTGTTCTGGACAAGGGATGTATCGTGGAAGAAGGTAAGCACGATGAACTTGTAAAAGCGAACGGATTATATTCAGAGATGTATCATATGCAGGCTGAGTATTATACCAACTGAATGGAGGGGAGTCATGTTGAATAAGGTAAAGATACTCATTATTGACAGTGGAGTTTGGGTGGAACATCCAGATTTGAAAAACGAAGATATCAAAGGGATGCTTTGGATTGATGGAGAAATGCGCAGTGAAATATATGATAATTTTGGGCATGGGACGGCTGTTTATGGAATTATTAGAAATGCTTGTTCATTCGCAGAAATTATTAATATTAAGCTAAATAACATAGAAAATGGTGTAGAATATAGTGAATTAGTGAAATTGTTAAAATATATTTATCTTAATATTGAAGTTGATATTATAAATTTGAGTATTGGTCTGGAAGATTCAGAATGCTTGAAAGATTTATATCCTATTTGTCAGTGCTTATATGAAAAAGGAATCGTTATATTAAGTGCTTTTAGTAATGAAGGGTGTATCTCATATCCGGCTGCGTTTGATAATGTTATAGGTGTATGTTCGGATATGAGATGTTGGAAAAATGATATATTTTATTATGTAGACAATGATATAATGAACTTGTGTGCAAAGGGAGGAAAACAAAGGTTATTTTGGCATCAGCCAGATTATATTATTGGACAAGGCAATAGTTTTGCCTGTGCTCATGCAACTGTGCAGGCAGCTAAATTTATGGCGGAAGGTAAAAAAACATTCAAAAATATTATTCAAAGTTTCAAAAATATATCGAAACAGTGCTATCATTTATATGATAGGAATAGAAAAGAGGAATGTCAATTTAAAATAGAAAGTGCTGTGTTATTTCCGTTCTCAAAGGAAATGCACAGCCTTCTTAGGTACCACAAGATGCTACCGTTCACAATAAAAGCTGTCTATGATGTCAAATATTCAGTAACGGTTGGTTATACAACGCAGCAATGCATGGATGACAAAAAAGTATTAAACATAACTATAAGAAATATAAAAGATATCAATTGGGATGAATTTGATACGTTAGTATTAGGACATATGGATGAATTATCTGCGTTACTGGATAAAAAAGATTTAAAGGAGATTATAATAAAAGAAGCATTGGATAAAGGAAAGCAGGTTTTTTCATTTGATGATCTTAGTGAATATGTAGACAGAAATTCAAATAAAATATATTTTCCTATCATCAATCAAAATAATGTTCCCCCCAATATATTGGGTATGCTGTATCATATAACTAAACCAATTGTCGGAGTGTTTGGAACTAGCTCCAGACAAGGAAAGTTTACCTTGCAATTAAAACTGCGAGAGATTTTAGTGAAACAGGGTTATAAAGTTGGACAAATCGGTACAGAGCCAAGTTCTTTATTATTTGGTTTTGATTATTGCTATCCTATGGGATATAATTCGTCAGTATATATTCATGAATATGATGTGGTCAGGTATATAAATCATATTATAAATAAGTTATGTGTGCAAGATTTTGAAATTATTCTTGTTGGTTCACAATCAGGAACAATTCCATTTAACACAGATAATATATTACAATTTACAATACCTCAACAAATTTTTTTGACAGCAACACAGCCAGATTGTGTTGTATTATGTGTCAACCCATTTGATGAGATATCATATATAAGGCGGACAATTCTGTATATTGAATCAAGCATAGATACAAAAGTAATATCAATAGTTGTATTTCCAATGGATATAAGTGCTAATCAATATGGGTTATTTCAGGGGAAAACTAAGTTGGGGCGGGAGAACTATAATAAAATAAAAAAAATTTTTGAATGTGAATTTCATGTTCCTGTTTTTAATCTGGATGATGAAGCAGGGATGGAGGAACTGGTTGAAGAGATAACGGATTTTTTTTCTTAATGTTAGTAATTTTCTTTAAATTATAAGTGATAAAAAATATCTTAAAAGGGTGGTAAAAAATGAAAGAAAAGTATAAAATGGAGTTATACACAAGAAATGATTTTATGGGGCCGCAATATGTATGCTTTCCTATTGTAGTACTAATGTCAGAGAAAAATCTACACAATTGGTATTATATGAATTATATGCTTCCTGTTATTAGATTAAATGGTCCTTCATGTTTATCCTGTAACATCATTGATTCATTTGAATATGGATCGAATTCCAATATATATAATAAAATACTTAGAATAAATAGTATAAATATAGCTTTTTGTGAACAAATAAAAGATATTAATAAGGTGATAACAAATGAAATTGCTGATGAATATTATTGTGTTTTGTTTTTAGATTCATATGATTTGAGGATTTTTTCTGATTGTTTTCACCAAAGACATAGTGTACATGAAGTTTTGTTTTATGGGTATGATAATATTTTGAAAATATATAATTGCTATGGATATGTAGGAAATTCTTATCAATGTTTTGAACTTTCATATAACGAGGTAGAATTAAGCTTTTTAAATGCGTTAAAATATATATGGGAGACATCAGGATGGCATGAGTATATGTTTATGACAATGGATATTGTAGCTCACAATAAAAAATACCCATATACAAACTACTATTTCATCAAGAAGCTAAAACAATATCTCCAAGGTGAGATTTCTAGTTATATGTATTACGAAAATCGCTATTATATGATGGAAAGTAAAGATTCTCGGATCGCATTTGGAATTAAAGCAATAAATCTTGTATTGGAATATTTAGAATTACTAAGAATAATGGTGAGAGACGGTAGTATTTATGAAAAATTTGTTAGCCAGCAGTCGCCATTTAATATGTTATGGAGTATTTATGAAGGTATGACTAAACGGTTGCAATATTTTGCAAAGTGGAATGGTTGGGAAAATGAGTTAGAGCAACAGATTATAGACTATAAGGAAAAAGTTGCTAGACGAAGTGAAATAGCACGAATGTTATATATAAAGCTTTCATGTAAAATAAAAATGAACTATAATTTAGAAAGTGTATTGGATAGTTTGGTAGATAATTTGGTTCAAATCAGAAATCAGGAGAAGGAAATATTAACAGAATATTTAAATAAAGTCTTAAATTTAGATATGCATTAAATGCACATTATTACATGCTTTATACATAAAAATCTTAAGTTTAATGAGCATGAAATACCTGATCTTGTTAGTCTGGATTGTTTTGATGATTTGCAGAAAACAAAAGAGGGGATGGTGAGCAGGAATTTTTTTTGGTAAACTAGCTCAGGAATGGAGCATTTACTGAACAAGACGAAGGAGCTGATCAAAATCCTGGACACTTATGGGAGAGAAAAGTATCTCTGGAGAGCCCCAGGGCTGTTTCAGAGGATGTTCCCTGCCGGGATCCTCTTGTGAGAAAAGAGAGATGAGAAATGAAAAGAATGAAAAAAGTAATTTCAAACTGGATCTTTCTGTGCCGGTTTGCCTGGGGTATCAGCAGGCGGGTCTTTGCTGCAAAGGCAGTTGAGACTGTGATGGATGTGGCGGAACCCTTTGCAGTTCTCATTGTGCCCAAATTTATCATTGACGAGCTCACAGGACAGAAGCGCTGGGAGGCGGTTCTGGGGTATATTCTGCTGCTGGTGGGGGTGCTGACGCTTCTGCGGCTTGTGCGCTTAGGGATGCAGGTGTTCTGCAACATGGCGGTAAATGGGTGTGACTTGCTGAATGTAAAGCACTACAGCAGATTTTTTCTGGACATGGACTTTGCCAAGATGGAGGACGGAGCTGTGCGGGATCTCCAGGAGACCATAGCCGGGGATGTGCATGCAAACACAGTGGCGGACACTGTGCAGGAGTTGGCCACCAACACGCTGCGTCTGGGGGGATATGCCTGCCTGGTCTTTACGCTGCATCCGGCGGTGCTCTTTGTGGTTCTGGCCGTGGCGGCGGTGAACTACAGTCTGGGATTTTTGAGGGAAAAAAGCACCTATGCCTTTCGGCCGGAACAGGCCTCGGCCGCCAGAAAATTCAACTATCTTTTTGAGACCATGGGGGATTTTAGCTTTGCCAAAGAAGTGAGGATCAATCAGGCTTCTGCCTGGCTTGCGGAGAAATTTTCCAGGGTACTGGACGCCTATGGAGGAAGGCTGAAAAAGTATCAGAACAGGATCCTGATCCTGGGATGTGTGGAGGGTGTGGTGAATTTTGGTCAGCTCTTTTTGATGTATGGCTATGGGGTGCACCAGGCGGTGACGGGCAGCATCACCATAGGGGATTTCACCGTCTACACAGGGGCAGTTCTGGCCCTTTTCGCCGCATTCAGTGGATTTGCCAACGGTCTGACCCACATGTCTTATATGTCCAAGTATGCGGATAAGTACAAGGAATATGCGGAGATTGCCAGGCCTGCGCACCTGACGAAAGGCACAGTGAGGCTTACCGGGGAGGAAAAGGAAAATGTGATTGAGTTTCGGGATGTTTCCTTCAGCTATCCCCACACAGAGCGGAAGGTGCTGGACCATATCTCACTGGTTATCAGCGACAGGGAAAAACTGGCGGTGGTGGGCATAAACGGGGCTGGCAAGACCACGTTTATCAAGCTGCTCTGCCGTCTGTATGAGCCCACGGAAGGGGTAATCCTGTACAACGGAACAGATATTTCCACCATCCGCTATGAGGACTATGTGAAAAAACTCTCGGTGGTATTTCAGGATTTTCAGCTGCTTGCTTTTTCCATGGAGGACAATGTGGTGCTGAATCAGCGCTGTGACAGGGAGAAAGTTTTGGAGGCTGTCCGCAGGAGCGGACTGGAGGATAAGCTGAAGAAGCTGCCCAAAGGGCTTGACACTTCCGTGGGAAAGGATTTTGACGAGGAAGGGGTGGAGTTCTCCGGAGGGGAGGGGCAGAAACTGGTGACAGCCAGAGCTTACTATAAGAATGCTCCGATTGTCATATTTGACGAACCCACCGCTGCCCTGGATCCTATCTCGGAGAATCATGTGTACCAGAATTTCCGGGAGATTATGAAGGGGAAGATGGCCATTTTTATCTCCCACCGTCTGGCGTCCACCCGGTTCTGTGACCGGATTGCCGTATTCAGACAGGGACAGATTGTGGAATACGGCACCCATGAACAGCTCATGGGACGGGAAGGGCTTTACCGTGAAATGTTCGACAAACAGGCAGAATATTATAAGGAGGCGGCAAAGTGAGAGAGAAAAAAGAAAAAAGCGCCCGGACAAGGGGACTGTTGTCCAACTGCTGGTATCTGCTGAAGATTGCCTTTAAACTGGAACCGGCTCTGTTCTGGACCCGGATACCGCTGATCCTTGTGAAAGCTGCCCTGCCTTTTATTCCCATTGTCTTTCTCCGGCTGATCTTAAACGGCATCACGGCCAGGGAGGAGGAGAAGGATATTCTGCTGTATGTTCTGGCTTTTGCCCTTTTTACCTTTGCGGGAGGCATGCTGGAAAAAGTTCTGGAATCCCGGTCCGGTATCCGGATGGAGACTGCCCTGAGAAAGCTGAAGAATTTCCTGGGCGGGTGTGTGATGAGGATGCCCTATGGGGAGGCAGAGCAGCCGAAAATGAGGGATTTTGTGCTGTTGGCCAAAGAGGGGACGGAGCTGGCGGCCATCTTTGAAAATGTGGCGGCCATGGTGGTGAGTGTGCTGACCCTGTTCGGCGTGGCCTCCATTGTCATAACGGTGCAGCCCATGATTTTCCTGCTGGTTTTGGTGGTGGTTGCCCTGCGGCTGTGGGCAGATGGGCGGAATCTGAAGCTGTGGGATAAGTGGCGGCCGGTATATGCGCCGGTGATGCGGAAGGGAAATTATCTGATAGGGGTCATGCGGGGAAGCATCTATGGAAAAGAGGTGCGGCTGAACCATCTGGAGGACTGGCTGGATAACAAGCTGGCTGACAGTGCGGAAGAGTATATGAAGACCTGTACCGGACACAACTTGGCCCTGCAGCGGAACAATGCGTTTCCGGAGCTGGCGGCGATTTTTCAGGAATGTATTGTCTATCTCATTCTTGCCTACAGGGTAGTGTTCAAGGGCATGCTGATAGGTGATTTTTCCATGTATATGACCAGTATCAATACCTTTTCCGACAGGGTCAGGCAGGTGGTGGCATCCTTCTCGGAGCTGGTAAAAAACGGTCTTTTCGTGCAGGATTTCCGCCGTTGTGTGGAACTTTCCGGATATACCGGAGGGAAAACGGAGGCGGAGATTGTGGAAGAGAAGAGGGGAGCTTCCGGGGAGGCGGGGCCTCTGGTACTGGAATTTCGGAATGTGTCCTTTCACTATCCCAATGCCCGGAATATGGTTCTGGAACATGTGTCCCTGACACTGCGGGAGGGGGAGTCTCTGTCCATTGTGGGGGTCAACGGAGCTGGCAAGACCACGTTTATCAAGCTGCTCTGCCGCCTCTACGAACCTACGGAGGGGGAGATACTGCTGAACGGCAGGAATATTGCTGAAATCCCCTATGAGGAGTATGTCCGGCGGCTGGGGGTGGTTTTCCAGGATTTCAAACTATTTGCTTTCAGCATGGAAGAAAACATAACCATGGGGCTGCCTGCCAGCGGGGATACCATAGAGCAGTGTGTGGAAAAGTGCGGTCTGGAGACAAAGCTGCAATCCCTGCCCCAGGGGCTGCAGACCAATATCTCCAAGGAGTTCGACGAGTCCGGGGTACAGTTCTCAGGCGGGGAGGGACAGAAGCTTGCCCTTGCCAGGGTGCTCTATAAGAATGTGCCCGTCATTGTCCTGGATGAGCCCACAGCGGCACTGGATCCTCTGGCAGAGTATGAACTCTACAGCAAGTTTCATGAGATTGTCAAAGGAAAGTGCGCGGTCTATATTTCACACCGGCTGTCTTCAACCCGTTTTACGGATAAGATTGCCGTGTTTGACCAGGGGCATATGGCGGAGTACGGAACACATAAGGAGCTGATGGAGATCCCGGGCGGGGTGTATGCCTCCCTGTTTCAGATGCAGGCACAGTATTATACTTAGAGTGAGCGGAAGTTTATTGGGAGTGGATTGCGAATCCAACGGCCCGCCTGCATTGCAGGAAACTGCGTGCAGGCAGACCATTGGACTGCAGCTGCCAATATTCCCTTATTCTGAATGATAATTCCATCATAAGCTCTATTTTTATCCCCTCACTTAACCGTTTTTTGTTTCCATTTTCTGGCAGAGTTCTCCGGTTTCTGAGTATATTTCTTGACTGATTATTGTACGCAGGCACAGAAAATCTTTCAATAACTTTTCTCCTCAGGATTCTCATTTTTACAGGGACTGGCCCTCCCCGGTACTTTGCGGTGAAAGGCTCTCAACTCATTTGACAGATATGTTTCATAATTTTAAAAAATGGGTTGATTTACCAAAAGAAAAAATGGTATATTGAAATTGAGTGTAATAGGCATTTAGAACTGTGCCGAAGAGAGAAACACAATGGTGTTGAATGATGAAAGTATATCTGCCGATTACAGGGGGAGAAGAACATGGAAACTATAGTAAAGACGACAGGTCTGACAAAGAAGTATCATTCCGTGTGTGCTCTGGACCATGTTACGCTGTCCATCAACAGGGGGGATATCTTTGGGTTTGTGGGGGCGAACGGCGCGGGAAAGACCACTTTCATGCGCATGGTATGCGGTCTGATTAAGCCCACCCAGGGCACACTGGAACTGTTTGGAGCTGTATCCAAAAAAGAGCTTCAGGAGAAGAGGAAGAAGATGGGGGCTCTCATTGAACATCCCGCTGTCTATGCCAATATGTCCGCACTGCAGAACCTGGATGTACAGAGGCGGTATCTGGACAGAGATCTGGGGAGACAGCCAAAGCAGAAGCTGATGGAGCTTCTGGATCTGGTGGGGCTGGCGGAGGTGAAAGACCGAAAGGCAGGGAAGTTTTCCCTGGGGATGAGGCAGCGGCTGGGGCTGGCCATAGCGCTGGTGGGAGATCCTGAGTTTATCATTCTGGACGAGCCCACCATCGGCCTGGATCCGCTGGGAGTGATGGAGCTGCGGCAGCTGGTTTTGAAACTGAACCAGGAGAGGAACATGACCATCCTGTTCAGCAGCCATAACCTGGCAGAGATGGCGCAGGTGGCTACCAGATATGGATTCCTTCACAAAGGGAAGCTGTTGGAGGTGATCTCAGCCCAGGAGGCGGGAGCAGCCTGTCAGGAGCGGGGGATTAACCTGGAGACTTATTTTGTGGAACTGCTGCTGAGTCAGAGAGAGGCTGAGAGACATGGGGAGGCTGTTTAAAAACGAATTGATGAAACTGAAGTATTCCAGGACACTGTGGCTGTTCTGGGGGGTGGTTTTGGGGCTTGTGCTCCTGTTTTCCGTGGCGCCTGGAATATATTTTGAATTGGAGAGCTACGGATATACCACAGCTTTTGTCTATATGAGAAACTGCGGTACTTTTGTACTCATGTTTCTGGCGCCCATCGCGGGCTCCATGTTTACCCTGGAGTTCTACCAGGGAACCATGCAGAATACCCTGAGCTGCGGGGTCAGCCGTCCCCAGTACTTTGCGGTGAAGGTCCTCTGCCTTTTTGTGACGGGAATTCTGGTGTACCTCAGCGCCCTGGTTGTGTTTGTGGGGATCAGGAGCCTACGCCTGGGGTTCCGCCCTGAGGGTATGGTCTATCCTGACTACGGGTTATCCAGTCTGGCATTTCACGGAGGAACCTGTCTTCTGCTCTGCACCTACATGGCTTTATACATACTGATTTCGCTTCTGGTGAAAAGGCCTGGGGTGGTGTATCTGTCCGGGGCAATTGCCACTGTGGTGGAGACCTCCCTGATGAACACTGTCCCTGGTTACAGTGGCGTGATTCCTACCGTGGTGAGGATGTACGAGATGGCGGAGGAGAGAAGGGTGCTGACAGGAGAATTTGCAGGTCTGTTTGTCCAGAGCAGTGTCATGTGTGCGGCATTTCTGCTTCTGTCATACCTGATTTTCCTGAGAAAAGATATCAATTGAGATTTCATTGAGATTGAAAAGAAGGAGGCGTAGAGAGTGGGAAAGCTAGTGGGGGTGGAACTGCGGAAAATGAGCCGCTGCCGGCTGGTGTGGGGGGTGGCCCTGTTTATTCTGGGGACCAGCAGCCTTACGGCGTTTAAGGATACATATGACTATGCTGCATATACCAGGTATGCGAACTTTGAGTATATGATGTACACCCACGCAACGGCGCGTGTTTTCAGCGCCCTGACCATTCTGGTATCGGCCTATGTGGGGGCGGAAGATTTTGCCATGAGGACGGTTCAGAATGTTCTCTCCGTGGGCATTGGGAGGGTAAAATATTATGTGTCAAAGCTCCTGGCCCAGATGCTTTTTATTTTTGGGCTGTACGGGGCGGGAGCGGCGGTCTATGTGGGCAGCCGTGTGATCCTCACGGGAGGGCTCAACAGGGCCATGCCTGCAGGGGAGTATCTGGTGATCTTTCTGGTGACATTTCTGCAGCTGGGGGCCTATGTGGCAATGGCGGATCTGGTATGTGTCCTGATCAGGAATCAGGCCGCCGCCATGGCGGTTGGAGAGACCTGGTTGTATCTGTCCCTGGTACTCAGAGTGTTCTGGATGGAGGGAACACCGCTGACGGGGATTGTGTCTTATGAGCCCTTGACGGTACTGGAGAGGTTTGCGGATGACTATGTGGGCACGGGTAAGGTGTTCAGCGGAGAGTTCTTTCTGTGTGGGCTATGTGCCCTGTGCATTATTATACTTTCTTCCGCTCTGGGATGCTTCTGGTTTGTGTACAAAGATGTGCAGCAGGCTGCCAATCCCATGGTCCGCTAGTATAATCCACAGAAATTTAGACAAGTGAAACATGTGGTTAATTGGTGGGGGTTATACTAGCATTGTTTGCAAAGTTGTTTGAACTTCATTTCCTGTATAAAAAATTTCTCCCTGGAGATAATGGACGAAAACAGGTTCTACAGAACCCGGATTCATTATGCGCTGAGGAGGAATTTTTTTATGGCCATATATTTGGAAATTGTATCCATACACGCCAGGGAAATCCTGGACTCCCGGGGGAATCCCACCGTGGAGGCGGATGTGACCGTGCTGAACCATCAGGACGGGCAGCAGTATACAGGCACTGCGGCGGTTCCCTCAGGAGCCAGTACCGGCCGGTTTGAGGCGGTGGAGCTCAGAGACGGGGAACCCCGGTATTTTGGCCTGGGAGTGCAGCACGCGGTGAAGAATGTAAACGACAAGATTGCCCCTGCCCTGCAGGGGGAGAATGCCCTGAACCAGGTGGGAATTGACAGGAAGCTGATAGAGCTGGACGGCACGGAGAACAAGGAAAATCTGGGGGCCAACGCCACTCTCTCCGTCTCCCTGGCCTGTGCCCGGGCGGCGGCCTGCGCCCTGTCCCTGCCCCTGTACCGCTATGTGGGAGGAGCAGGCGCCCACCTTCTGCCTGTTCCCATGATGAACATTTTAAACGGAGGAAAGCATGCCGCCAACACGGTGGACTTCCAGGAGTTTATGATTATGCCTGTATGCGCGGACAGCTTTTCCGCAGCCCTGCGCATCTGTGCGGAGATCTACCACAACCTGAAAAAAATCCTCCATGACAAGGGACTTTCCACGGGAGTGGGGGATGAGGGCGGCTTTGCCCCGGATCTGCCGGATGAAAAATTATCGTCCATTTGATATAGCAATCATGATTGGATGGTATTCTGGCCTGCGAATTTCTGAAACTTTTGGTCTTACATGGAATGATATCGACTTTGACAACAAAACGATTACTGTAAATAAACAAATTATAAAAAGGACCTGCAAAACTGACGACCAAATGATTTCCAATCAAAAAAAAGAACCTTTTGCATGGTATTTTCAAGCTCCTAAAACTTTAACAAGTAATCGAACTGTATTTGTATCTCATGAATTGATTAACGTTTTAATAACATGGAGAAAAAATCAGTTAGAGAACCAAAGCAAATATGGAAATTTTTATAAAGAATTATACCTTAAGGAAGAAAAAGACGAAAAAGGAAAAAACATACAAAGAATAATTGAACTTGAAAAAGGCTTTTCCTGTGATTTACCTGCAGCCAATATGATATTTCGAAAACAAACCGGGGAATATATTTCAACAGACTCATTCAAATATCCTTCAAGAATTATCCATTATAAGCTTGGTTTTGATAAGTTTGATTATCACTCATTACGCCATACACATGCTACCATGCTAATTGAAGCAGGGGTATCACCTAAGACTGTGCAGGAACGACTTGGCCACGCGTCCATACAAACTACTTTTAATCACTATGTACATAATACAACTTACATGAATCAGCATGCTGTAGATGCAATTGACGAAGCTTTAAAAAAATTAAAATAAAACACGAAAAGGCTTACAGGCGAAGGGCCGGTGAAAAGAAGGATCATGGATATGGGAATCACGAAGGGCGTAGAAATATTTGTCCGGAAGGTGGCGCCCCTTGGCGATCCGTTGGAAGTGACAGTGAGAGGCTACGAGCTTTCCCTGCGGAAAGCAGACGCAGAGATGATAGTGGTAGAGTGATGGCAGTATTCTAATTATCAGTAAGAAGGAGGATGGTTATGTCTGTAAAAATAGCACTTGCGGGAAACCCAAACAGCGGCAAGACGACGCTGTTCAATGCCCTGACTGGTTCCAATCAGTTCGTGGGCAACTGGCCGGGGGTAACGGTAGAGAAGAAGGAAGGAAAATTAAGGGGGCAAAAGGATGTCATCATCATGGATCTTCCGGGCATCTATTCTCTGTCTCCCTACACATTGGAGGAAGTGGTGGCGAGGAATTATCAAATCGCTGATAGGCCGGATGCCATCATTAATATCGTAGACGGCACGAACATTGAGCGTAATCTTTATCTGTCCACGCAGCTTATGGAGCTTGGGATCCCGGTGATCATGGCGGTGAATATGATGGATATCGTACAAAAGAACGGCGATATGATCGACACGGGAAAGCTGGGTGAAAAGCTTGGCTGTGAGGTAACACGGATCTCTGCGCTTAAGGGAACGGGTGTTATGGAGACGGCGGATCGGGCGGTGCTCCTTGCGAAGTCCGGGAACGCGGCGAAGGCAGTCCATGAGTTTGGAGAAGAAGCAGAGAGTATTATAAAAAGAGTAGAAGAGCGGATTGTCGGAATCGTGCCTGCTGAACAGAAAAGATTTTTTGCGGTCAAGCTTTTGGAGAAAGATGACAAGATCAAGGAGCAGATGCCGTCCGTGCCGGACGTATCCGCAGACATAAAGGAGATGGAGGCGCAGTTTGACGATGATACGGAGAGTATCATCACGAATGAGAGGTATGTCTACATATCTTCGGTAATCGCGGAATGTGTGCAGAAAAACCGGACGCAGAAACTCACCATATCAGATAAGATAGACCGCTGGGTGACAAACCGATGGCTGGCGCTGCCTATATTTGCAATTGTCATGTGGCTGGTGTATTATGTATCTGTATCGACAGTGGGGGCATTTGTAACAGACTGGACAAATGATGTGCTGTTCGGCGAGATCGTTCCTCCGGCAGTCGAGGGCATTCTTGTGGCCGTAAACTGTGCAGACTGGCTTAAGGGGCTCATTCTTGACGGAATTGTGGCAGGAGTGGGCGCGGTACTTGGCTTTGTACCGCAGATGCTTGTGTTGTTTATCTTCCTTGCATTTCTGGAAGGTTGCGGATATATGGCGCGGGTGGCGTTTATCATGGACAGGATCTTCCGCAAGTTCGGTCTTTCAGGGAAATCCTTCATCCCGATGCTCATCGGTACGGGATGCGGCGTGCCGGGGATTATGGCATCCAGGACGATTGAAAATGACAGGGACCGCAAGATGACGATCATGACGACTACATTTATCCCCTGCGGAGCAAAATTGCCGATCATCGCACTGATTGCAGGAGCGCTCTTTGACGGGGCGTCCTGGGTTGCGCCGAGCGCATATTTCGTGGGGATTGCGGCCATTATCTGTTCGGGTATAATCCTGAAGAAAACGAAGTTATTCGCAGGAGATCCGGCTCCCTTCGTTATGGAACTCCCCGCGTATCATTTGCCGACTGTAGGAAATGTCTTAAGAAGTATGTGGGAGAGAGGCTGGTCCTTTATCAAGAAAGCCGGAACGGTGATTCTTCTGTCTACAATCTTTATCTGGTTTACCTCAAGCTTTGGCATCGTAGACGGACAGTTCGGTATGGTGGACAGTTTAAGCGACGGTTTCCTGGCCAATATCGGGCGGGCGTTCGCATGGCTATTTATCCCGCTTGGATGGGGCGACTGGCAGGCGGCGGTCGCGGCGATCACAGGCCTTGTAGCGAAGGAAAATGTCGTTGGAACCTTTGGTATTCTTTATGGATTTGGAGAAGTAGCGGAAGACGGGACGGAGATCTGGGGCACGCTGGCGGCAAGTATGACGGCGTTCTCAGCGTATTCATTCCTTGTATTTAATCTCTTGTGCGCGCCCTGCTTTGCGGCGATCGGCGCGATTAAGCGAGAGATGAACAACGCGAAATGGACCTGGTTTGCCATCGGGTATCAGTGTATATTTGCCTATGCGGTGTCTCTTTGCGTCTATCAGTTTGGGATGCTGTTCACAGGAAAGGCATTGGGAATCGGAACGGCTGCGGCATTTCTGGTTTTGATTGGATTTTTGTATCTGTTGTTCCGTCCTTATAAGGAGAGTTCATCGCTGCATGTAAATATATCTGGTGTAAGAACCGGAGCAATGAGAATGTAGTTATTCAGGGAGGTGATAATATGGCGTTGGCGGCAAGCAGCATCCTGGCCACCCTGCTGCACAGCGTCATGGTGCTGGGGTCTATGTGGCTGTTCTTCAATGCCATGCCCCTGCGGGATGTTTTTATCACCATCGCCAGCCTAAACTGCATCGTGGAGATGATCGCCGCCGGCGTGCTGGCCGCCGCCGTCTGCAAGCCTATCATGGGCTACCTCCGCCGCGGGGC
>OFGG01000717.1_pt1 | contig 25785 bp, 31 predicted proteins | sample 1521701 | NCBI WGS metagenome assembly OFGG01 (sample SAMEA3504081, study PRJEB24116) | mouse gut metagenome | biome: mouse gut; feature: mouse-associated habitat; material: faeces | place: Denmark | collected 2011
AACCTGAATTATTCACGGAACAACAGAGTCAACTGCTGAAATCCGCATAGCTACTGCATTTTAATTGAATGTTGCTTTTCATTTATTTAGTGAATAGAAAAAGACCTCTATCTATGGTAAAATTTAGGTATCCAATCCAAATCAAAAACCAAAGAAAGGGTCTTTATATGGATATTTTAAACACCATAAGCTTAGAAAGCAATAGCCAAATTAAAATTAATTTTGACGGGGGCGATTTATCCTCCGATGCAGGACTTCTCCTGTTTAAAGAGTTCCTGTTTAAGATTGGAGCAGTCAAGCTCGTTAATCGTATGTTCAAAACCAATGATAACGCATGTTTCCGCGTCCATAAGGATGATACGAATCTGATGCAGGTAATTTATCAGATTATCAGTTCCTACTTTGAGGATGACTGTGCAGACGAACTGACAAACGAACCTGTTATGACAGCTATTTTAGAGAAGGATGCCTTGGCATCCCAGCCTACCCTGTCACGCTTTTTTAACCGTATGGATGGAGATACGCTCAGCCAGTTAAACCAGATCATCCGTGAACTCCGTAAAGCCATCTATTCCATAAAGAAACCGGAATTCATGCTTTTTGATCTTGATTCCACACTTCTTGATACCTATGGGAATCAGGAAGGGGAAGGTTTCAACTGCCATTATCAGGCTCACGGTTATCACCCACTGTTATGCTACGACGGGCTGACCGGCGACCTGCTAAAGGTACAGCTTCGTGACGGCACCATGTATTGCGGCAAAGAGGCAGATATTTTTATGAAGCCCCTTCTGGATGAATTCCTCTGCGATTTTCCGGATATGCCGCTTTACTTTCGAGGTGACAGCGGTTTTGCATCACCAGACCTGTATGAAGTTCTTGAAGATAAAAACTGCAAATATGCGATCCGGCTCAAGGAGAATACAAAACTCCGTGAATTGGCAGAAGAGGAAAACCAGGCACTGTACCGTGCAACGAAATTCAACCAGGTGGATTACGCCGTCGAGTATGGGGAATTCCTATACCAGGCCGGTTCATGGAACCATCCACGCAGGGTAGTCTTCAAAATAGAAAAGCCGTATGGGCAGATGGTCCATTTGTATACCTTTATTGTCACAACACTGGAAATGGAGCCTTATCAGGTGATCCAGTTTTATTGCGGAAGAGGCAGAATGGAAAATTTCATCAAGGAAGGAAAAAGCGGTTTTGATTTTGCCTGTGTAAGCAGTTCTACAAAGCTGGTAAATGCGAACCGCCTTCTGGTCCATGCGCTGGCTTATAACTTATTCAACTGGTTTCGCCGATTGGTGCTTGCTGCCAGTATGAGGAAACAACGTATAGATACCATCCGTTTAAAACTGCTGAAGATAGCCGCAAGAGTGGTAAGATCAGCACGGTATAAATATTTCAAACTGTGCAGCAGCTGTCCCTACAAGAAAGAATTCTACGAAACACTGGAAAACATCCGTAATCTGCGGCCACAGTTGGAATAACAACCGTTAATGGACTTTGACAACCACAATAAACTTTTAACCCTATCACAGGAGAAGTCTGCCCATTTTTAGACTATCCTGTGACCGAGTGAGGTGTCGGGAGTGGTTGTAATGGTAACTATGGCGGATTTTATGTTACTTATACCGCCATGAATAATTCAGGATCAATAAGCACTGATGGAAATTTTCTGCTAGTGCTGATTGAAAAAATGTCGGGTTAAATGCTATAATATTTATAAATGCAATATAATAATTATTACCATAAGTAAGGGCAGATGGTATCTGATGAATAGGAGGTTGTTATTGTGTTAGCAGCAGTAAAAGGCTATTATGACGGAAACCATATAATTATGGATGAAGATGACCGTAAAAATCTTAGGGTTGGGGATGAAGTGATTATCACTATCTTAGATAAAATCAGTAAGCAGAAAGTTGAGACAAGAGCGGAAAAGAGAAGACATCTAATTGATTCTGGTGCGTTTGTCATTCCTACTGGCAGGACTGTGGAAGAAATTGACGCATATATAGAGGAGTTAAGAGACAATGACAGGTTCTAAGAAGATTTTTTTAGATACAGCGCCAATCGTGTATTATCTGGAAAATAATGAGATATATTGTCCAAGGATGAAAAAGTTTTGGAAAATGTATGGGGATTGCGATTATATCACATCGGCTGTAACCATAACAGAATACTTGACATATCCATACCAGCATAATAATTTAAATATGATAAATGCTTTTTATGCTTTTGTTGATGGAATGGATATAGAAATCAAAAGCATTGATAAAGCCATAGCGGAAAGAGCAGCACAAATCAGGGCAGAATATAATTTTTTCAAAACTATGGATGCATTACAGCTTGCCACAGCATGTATTACTGGATGTGATTTATTCTTGACAAATGATAAGCAGTTAAGGCAGTTTAAGGAAATTAGATGCTTTACGGTAGAAGAAGTGGAATAATTATGGAAAAGTCTGCTTATAACAAAATAAAGCACCAACGGGAGAAATCAATCTTCTGAAGGTGCTTTCTTTATGCCCTGCTGCCTTTTATGGATTTCGTCAACAGCATCCTGCAAATACATGTTCTGCCAAGTCATTTTGATAGATTCCGCTTTTAGTTTTGCGATCCTTCTATCTAAATATCGGGAAAGCCAGTCCATAAGCGGGGATGGAATGAGCTTTTCAGGCAGTTTAGTAATAATGGAAAATAACAAGTCTTCAAGTTTGCTGTGGAAATTCTGGAAAAATTCTTTAAATCTGTTACGTTCTTTAAGTTCTATGTTTATTCTAATCAGCTCCTTTTTAAATCGTTATGTATTGGAAAAATTAGTGTGTTTTCATTAATAGTATAGTCTGGAATGGAGAAAAAGACAATGGATAGGAAAGACAATAAAAATGTTGTAAAGGAAATGGAAATAGAGTTTTCTTTTACAATTCAGATTTGTGCTGGTATTTTTGGAGAAATATCAGTTAGCAATTAGTGGAGGTAATCATAAATGGAATATGGATATGCACGCTGTTCAACTAATGAATCCAAACAAGATATAAATAGGCAGACAAGGCAATTAAAAAATATGGGGATAAAGGAAGATAATATTTTTTTGAGTATGAAAGTGGGGCAAAGGATGATAGGAAGGAATTAAATCGTCTGATGCAGATTGTAAAGCCTAGCGACACCATAATTTCACTGGAGGTAAGTCGGTTAACAAGAAGTACACAAAAGTTATGTGAGATTATTAAAGAAGTACAAGAGAAACAGATTAAACTTGTAATTGCCGGAAGTATCACAATTGATTGTTCACCTGGAAAAGAATTCTGAATTATCAAGACTGTCGAGTATTAGCAGACCAACGCTATATAAATATCTGAAAATCGTGGAGAAATGAAATATCTAATATATTAACATTTGCGGAAAATTTTTGCATCAGTGGAGAAATATAAAGTATTGATAGGAAAATTTAAACGATTGGAGGAATGGATATTGAGTGATTTGATGAAGAATAAAGCATTTTGCAGTGGGATTGTGGTAGGAATCGGCATAATGAAAAGATACATAGTGGAAGTTACACGGACAGGCTATAGAGAAGTTGAAGCGATAGATTGTGATGATGCGGAGCAGACAGCAAGCGATCTTAATACTTGTGATGGCGTTCAATGGTCGGATTTTGTGAATGTAGTCCGAGCATGGGAAAAGGATTATGAGGGTATGCGGTGGAAAGATTTATCACCAGAAGACAGGAAATTGTTATTGTCGAATTATAAACTGACTGATATTGACGCATGGGAGAATGGGGAGCATAAGGAATTTACAGGAAATGGAATGTGTTTTGTAGATTTGAATGCGGAATGCTGCTTTATCAATGGAATCGTCCATGATGGACAGCTTTATATTAATGAAGATGATGTGATAGTTTGTTTGTGATTGGAGGAGGAATGATAAATGTTTACTGTAGACAATAAATTTGAACTAAATCAACAAGTATTTGTGATTCGAAAAGAACATAGAACGATTGAGAAAAAAGAGACTTGTAATATATGTTTAGGGGAAGGGAAAATTTCATATAAAGGTTATTCAACGAGCTGCCCTAAGTGTCATGGGAAAAGGGAAACGATTTTAGAATCCAATCAAATAGATGTATACTATGTTGACAGTCATCCTCATACGATTACAAGTTTTCGGTATTCGGTTGCAAGGCAAGGTAATGTTTTGAAATATAGAATTGATGGAAATACCTTTGACGGTAAAAATATATCGGAAGATATGATATTTGGAACATATGAAGAAGCGGAAGAGCGTTGTAAAGAATTAAATCAAGAAGCAGAGGATAATATATATTAGATATTGTATAGGTATAGTATAAACGATGTTTACCTTAAAATCAGCACAATTAGTAAATGCAATCGGTTTATAATTTGATTCTTTGATATTAGATTTCAGACAGTCATTTTAATGATTATCTTTTAATTATATAGATAATTTTAAAAATTGAAAGGATGTGCTTGTGACACAAATTATACTTATTATAGATTAAAATTGTGTATGATTTCAAAAGACTTAAAACTATGATTTCATTTACAAAATTTATAGCTCACATATCTTATCTCAACCGCACAAACAACTTTACATATTCATACCCCATTTTCAACACTTGAAATGACCAACAAAGCCGGAATTCCTTGGAAAATAAGGAAATTCCGGCTCTTTCTATGGCTAAAAATGTTGTATATTTTTTCTAACTTAAATATTTTTTTATCATCCGGTTTAAGTCCTTTGGCCTATAGTGGCGTCTGTCCAATGGCAGCATAGTCAGCTGAGTCAACGCATTCAGGGATTTGCTGCCTTTATATAGCGCCATATAGTCAATATCATGTATGTTTGCAACATTCATGTTTTTAAGTGTTGTCACCAGATGGTCTGGTGTGACATGTGTTTCCTGGTCGTCAAGCCGGGCTTCTAAAAGTCTGTATACAAGCAGTGCGGTATAACAGATCAGAAAATGCGCCCGGATCCGTTCTGGCAGCCTATGGTTCACGGGACGTCCGTCAAAGTTCGTTTTTATGATCCGAAAACATTCTTCAATCTGGTATCTTTTCTGTGATACTGCAAGGATGTCTTTTGCGGGATCTGCAAGGTTCGTGGCAACGGCATAGTACCCATCGTATTTTTCTTCCTCCGCAATCTTACTTTCATCAAGCACGTATTCTACAACCGCATTTTCACCGGTTTTTGTTTTCGAGACGCGCTTCATGAAGCGCCTTACATCGTTGGGGCCTTTTTTGATCTCTTCCGGATCCTTTAAGGCCAGCAGTTTCTTTGCCCGTTCTATCTGCCGGTCCCTGACAGCCCTCTGGTATTCCATCATTTTTCTGGAAAAAGTGACGATAATGCGCTGCTTTAAGACTCCTTTTGCCTTCCTCTGTACCGTCCGCCCATTTTTCAGGGCAACATCTTCGTAAAGCCCCAGGTCGAGCGCCTTGTCAGCCGCGATGACTTTATATGCGCAGTCTTGATAGAGGGCAAGGTTATCTGGGGCATGCCGGTCAAAATGTTTCATTTCTTTTATCGTGACGGGCGAATCGTCTGAAAGAAGTTTGTAATCAAAGTCATTAAAAACGGCTTTTTTTAGTATGTCGCTCAGTTTCTTGATGGACTGGGTGATAATGAACGCCCTGCCGCCCATGCTGTTGAACTTTCTGATGTTGTAGGATCCAAGCCCTGCATCAGCACAATAGATAAATTTTGAACCCGGAATCATTTTTAAGACTTCTTTTTCCAGAGGAACTGCCGTCAGCTGTTCGCTGGTGTTTCCGGGATGCAGGCACATGGTGATGGGGATTCCCCTGCTGTCCATGAACAGCCCCATTTCCACGATGGGGTTTGGCCGGTGCTCCTTACTGACACCGTATTGGCGCAATCCGGTTATGGTCTCTCCAGTGACTTCGTCCACGATCTCGTCATCCGCCTGCTCACATTCAAAGTAGAAGTTTGAGCAGTCATAATAAAGTACGGAGGGATCCCTTTTTACGATCGTGTCGCTCTGCCTGTAGAGCCATGCCAGATAATCATCGTAATGATCTTCCAAAAGGTCCATAAACCGCAGGATATGCTGATAGCTAAAGTCTGGCTTTTCATAATAGGAATCCAGCTTGTCCAGCATGGCATATTTAGAAAGCGGTTCCATGATTCTTGAATAAACAAGGAAACGGTGGATGGTGTGGCAGTCAAATGTCAGTTTCCTTCCTGCAGTCTTTTCCCTGAAGAAATCCTTGAGCCGGAGGCCGGCCATCAGGTACTGTAGGAAAAAGTATCCAATGTTCAGCCCCGTGGATGAGGAAGCCTCGTCATCTGTCTGTTCCACCCGTTCATTATAATTAGTAGAAATGGTGTATTCCACCTTGCCGACCCGGTATTCCTCGTTCATTTTCTGGATCTCCTCCTTCACATAGGAAAGCGGGTCGTCGGTTATTTCCAGCAGTTCGGAGTGTTTCCCGAACCGTTTAACGTTTCTGGTCGTGACCTTTTTGCCGTTGCGGATCCCAACTTGGGCATAATAGATAGGGTCTTTACTATTTTTGTTATAAAAGAGTTTCATTCTGCCACCACCAAATCAAATAGGAATAATAATATTATTATACAACATATGCAACACAAAGTAAAGTAAAATTTGACAAAAAAACACCGCATTTCTGCGGCTTGTAGAACTTTTACTCAATTACAAGTGTTGAAAACCCGGATGTGCTTGTGACACAAATTATACTTATTATAGATTAAAATTGTGTATGATTTCAAAAGACTTAAAACTATGATTTCATTTACAAAATTTATAGCTCACATATCTTATCTCAACCGCACAAACAACTTTACACATTCATACGAATAATATATAATAAAAGTACGAAATGGAGGTAGTATGTATGTCAATTACAGCAACGGAGCTAAAACAAAATCTGGGGAAGTACTTACTTCTTTCCAGTAAGGAAGATATTTTTATCACAAAGAACGGGAAGATCATTGCAAAGCTGACGAATCCGTACCAGGACAAAGTAAGTACAGCACAATCATTGTTTGGTATCCTTCCACAAGATGCTGACATCAAGATTTCCAAAGAAGAAAGGCTGGCAGTAAAATAATGAAAATCCTTGTAGATACCAATATCATAATTGATGCACTAACAAGCAGGGAGCCTTTTAAAGAAGATGCAGAACAGATATTTTTATTGGCGGCAAACCAAATAGAGGATATGTATATTACTGCAAGTTCTGCTGCTGACATTTATTATTTGGTAAGAAAGCACCTCCACAGCACTGAAAAGGCTAAAAATGTAATGTCAAAGCTGTATGAATTGTTTCGTATTTTAGATGTAATATCTGCTGACTGTTATGAAGCGTTATCATCAGAAGTGAATGACTATGAGGATGCTGTTATTTCATGCTGCGCTATGCGGAATCATATAGACTATATTGTGACTAGGAACATTAAAGATTATGAAAAAGCCAAAACTAGTGCTATCCTTCCAAAAGCATTTATAAATATGGTTACACAAGACGAAGAATAAAAAACTATTTTTTACAATCCCAAAAACAAAACTACCTGGATGCAGCCCCAAAGCTCATAAAGGTAGTTTTTTATTATAAGTCCAGTTTTTAGGACATGCTGTCTGGTATAATAAGATCTGTAAAGTTGATTCCAATCCTATAGGAACTAAAATAATAACAATCTGGAAGAATTTGGATTACAAAATAAAAACATGCGTTTGATAAAAGCTTGAGTTTCCGCAAATTGTAATTGATAAATGGATATATCTACCCAAAGCACCAGTCTGCCCGATTTTTGAGATGATAAGAATGGCAGTTTCTTGATTAGGGGCACCTTAATAAGCCCCGCCGGAACCGGGCTTTGGGAGACATATTCTTTTATCTATTGAAACAACCAGCTTAAGGCAGAGCTGACGGTTTGCAGGACGCTTTGTCCTGAACCAGAGCCTGACGCCCTCGAAACCTTAAGGGCATTGGTTTCTGACTCCATGGAGACCATTGCAAGAAATGCCATGCATAAGGTGATATAAAAGTTAAGTGCGTTGATCGCTTTAAGCCTGCGCACACGGAATTTTTCAAACTGGAACATCTGCTTTTTGCAGCGTGAAAAGTAGGTTCTTGCCACCCGGACCACGTCATCTTTGGATTTAATCTCTTTGTTGGCGGCAAGCATCATCGGATGTCCGGTAATGCCATAAACAAGCACCAGGTAAATATCTTTTTTGGATGCGGTAATCTGCACTTTTACATGAGAGAGATAAGCTTCATGTTCTTTCCCCTTGTAAAACACACTGGTTTTAACTTTTCCTTTTCTGCGGCTGCGCAGTTCTGTAGCCATAGTCCATTTGTTATGGTACAGCAGCTTACGCCTGGCGGTCAGGCGGATGACATAATCCTGCCCAAGTTCATCCAGTTTCAAAAACATCTTATTGTCATCGTATCCTCTGTCCATGGCGAAAGTTGCCCTGCCGAAAAGAGCGGCTCCTTGTTCCATGGCATGGAAGGTGATTGTATTTGCGGATTTATAGTCTTTTTCCTGTGAAGAATGGATGTGGGAAAAAATACTGACAGGATGGCTGCCGGCGGTAAGGACACAAGCTTCCGTGACATGGCAGACCTTCTTGTAAACATTTTTTGTGGCAGTGCTTTCAGAACCATCCCTGACAATACCTAAGGCTTCGAATTTGTAACCGTCAGGTTTTACAACATCGCTGTCATCAATGTGGATCACAGGGTTGGCAGGCGCCATCTTTTTTACCTGTTGGAGATAGGAAGCCGCCGCAGGTGCCGGGGTTCCTTTATCAAGGTGTCTGGACAAACGGTCAGCAATGTTTATTTTTTTAGAGGGTTCGTGAAGCTGGTCTACGACATCGGTCAGAAGGCAGCTTCCGGAAGCCAACATACCATAAGTGATGTCAGCGGCAAATTTCTTTTCGGGTTTTGGAAGGTGTTTTGAAATTTTATTAGTATAAGTTAAAATTTTTCGTTTTAAAGTGTAAGTATTTGATGTAAAATAAGCTATAAGGAATCCTTTCTTTTTTGTTTAGTAACATTTTTGTTTGACAGCTTAATTTTACATCAAAAGGGAATAAGATTCCTTATATTTTAGGCATTTTTGAAAGTTGTTCACTATGATACTCATAAGATCAGGGGCTTGTGGATAAAACTGCGGAAACTCAAGAGCAATGATATATTGCAGTTTATCATAAGTAATGGTATTATTGACATTAACGATGTGCGGAATTGCATGGAAGATATGAAGAAAGAAGAATTATTAAAACAACATCCACATGAAATATGGCAAAGCAAAGATTGGAAGTGGTATACATATCTGCCAGCGCAAGGTGGTGGCAGGGCGCTAAAAAAGAGAAAATCTAAAAAGACTTAGAAAGCATAATAATTGATTACTACAAAAACAAAAAAGAAATCCTATTAAGAGACATTTTCAAAGAATGGTCTTCACAAAAGCTTGAATATGGAGAAATCCAGAAACAGACATTTGATAGGTACACAACTGATTTTCATAGGTTTTTTGATGGTTCTTATATTGCCCGAAAAGATATCAGGAAGATAACAGAAGATGATTTGGATTTGCCTAAAAAGTGCTTTGCCAAAAAAGCTATTAAAGATGATGAATCAGTTTTTACAGATGGTGAAGTTGAAAAGATAGCAGACTTTATTCGAGAAGATCCGTCATTGTTAAACTATGGGATTTTGCTTGCTTTCCAGACGGGGGTACGTGTTGGGGAACTTTGTACACTTAAATATTCAGATATCCAAGGGAATAAGTTATGCATAAGACGTACAGAAGTCAGATACAGGGATAAGGATGGTAAATATGTATTTGAAGTCCGTGAATCTCCTAAAACAGAAGCTGGGAATAGGGATATAATCCTAAGTTCAGAAGCCAAAAGGACATTGAAGGAAATCAGGAAGTTAAATCCATTTGGTGAGTATATATTCATGAATGATGGGAAACGGATTAAGGAACGGTCAATGCATAAGGCAAGAAAGACATATGCAACCAAGCTGATAAAAGGTAATCAAGCAGAAAACGAAAAAATGCCGTATTTACAAGGAAAATGGGCAGTGTGTCGAGGGTTCAAATCCCCCTCTCGCTACTAAAAAACACCGCTTAACAGGCGGTGTTTTCCATATACATGGAGAAATTCAACTGAGAATTTCCGCTATATTTTAAGGATAAAAGGAGAATAAAATGAAAGCATTGACTGCACCCATGGGGTGGAACAGCTGGGATTGCTACGGAACGGCGGTGACAGAAGAGACCGTCAGGCGTAACGCGGAGTTTATGGCAGAAAATTTAAAGCAGTACGGATGGGAGTATATTGTGGTGGATATCCAGTGGTATGAGCCTATGGCCGCTACTCATGAATACCATCCTTTTACGGATCTTATCATGGATGAGTACGGGAGACTGCTGCCGGCGGAAAACAGGTTCCCTTCGGCAAAGGACGGGAAGGGTTTTGGACCCCTTGCGGATTATGTGCATTCCCTGGGACTTAAATTTGGCATTCATATTATGCGTGGGATTCCAAGACAGGCCGTGCACCGGAACGTGCAGATTAAAGGAACTGATAAACGGGCAAGGGAAATAGCCAAGACCGCAAGTATTTGTGCGTGGAATACGGATATGTACGGAGTGGATTCTTCCAAAGAGGGCGCAAGAGCTTATTATGACAGCTTATTTGAGCTGTATGCATCCTGGGGCGTGGATTTTATCAAGTGTGATGACATTGCAAGGGAACTGCCCCATGAGGAAGAGGAGATGGTCATGTTAAGCAGGGCTTTAAGGGATTGTGGGCGTGACATGGTCTTAAGCCTTTCGCCGGGGCCTGCCCTTTTGGATAAGGCGGAGCTTTATAAAGAGACTGCCAACATGTGGCGGATCACGGATGATTTCTGGGATAAATGGGAACTGCTCTATGATATGTTCTCCCGTGCGGAAAAATGGTGTACCCATACCGGGGCGGGAAATTGGCCGGATGCGGACATGCTGCCCATCGGGCCGCTGCGCCAGGACTATGATACATCGGACTGGACGAAGTTTACGGAAGATGAGCAGGTCACGATGCTGACACTTTGGGGGATTTTCCGTTCTCCCCTTATGATCGGAGGGGAAATGACCGGCTTTGACCCCTTTACCATGAGCCTTTTGACCAATGAGGGGATTTTGGGGATGCACCGGGATGCCCGTCATTCCCATCAGGTATGGCGCAAGGAGATTGGCGGCATAGAGCATATCTTGTGGACGGCAGCAGGCGCAAAGGGTGGCCGGTACATTGCCATATTTAATGCGGGGGAAGAAGACAGCACGGTAAAAATCCCCTTGTCAGATTTAGAATTATATGAAAAAGTAACAGGATATGAGCTTTGGAGCGGGGAAAAATTTACGGAGGCAGACTGTATTTGCGCTTCTTTGAAAAAACATGGCGCAAAGGCATATTTTTTGGAATGAAAAAGAAATTAAAGGAAATATTCCTTTTTGCTGCTGTGGCGGCCCTTTTCTTATGCGGCTGCGGCCAAACGGATCAGGAGTTAAAGACAAAAGAAGCAAGGGAAAAGGGAGAAGTGGCATTTGTGGATGACCTTGGCAGGCAGGTGGTTTTAGGACACCCGGATAAGGCGGCGGCTTTGATCGGCAGTTTTGCGGATATCTGGCTGCTTGCGGGGGGAGAGCTTACAGCGGCGGCCAATGATTCATGGGACAGCTTAGGCCTTCCCCTTGATGAGGGGGTGGTCAACTTAGGCAGCATTACGGAGCCGGATGTGGAGCAGCTGATTGCATCGGGGCCGGATCTGGTTTTGGCCAGTGCCAATACGGCGGCAGACTTAGAGCTGGAAGAGCTGCTTACCGGGGCAGGGATTCCGGTGGCTTATTTTGCCGTTTCCAATTTTGAGGAATATCTCCATATGCTGGATATCTGTACCAGGCTGACGGGAAGAAGAGATCTGTACGAGGAACACGGGCTTAAGGTAGAGGAAGAAATTGCGAAGGTCTTAGAGCGTGTGGACGGTTCCGCTCCGACGGTTTTGTTTTTGCGCGCTTCCGCAAGCAGTGTAAAGGCGAAGGGAAGCGAAGGGAACGTGTGTGGGGAAATGCTGGCGGATTTAGGCTGCGTCAATATTGCAGACAGTGAAGGCAGCCTTACGGCTGACAAGGGCAGCCTTGTGGCTGACCTTAGCATGGAGGCGGTCATTGCGGCGGACCCGGATTATATTTTTGTGACTCTTCAGGGGAGTGATCAGGAGGCGGCCATGGAAAATATGGAACAGCTCTTGTTACAGCACCCTGCATGGTCAAACCTTACCGCAGTAAAAGAAAACCGGTATTATATGTTGGATAAGCGATTGTTCAATTTAAAGCCCAACGCCAGGTGGGGAGAGGCATATACTCTGCTGGCGGATATTTTATATCCGTAAGGAGGGAAGATCTATGGGATATTTTCCGTTTTTTATGGAGATAAAAGGAAAAGACGCTTTGGTAGTGGGCGGTGGGAAGGTTGCCTGCCGTAAGGCGGAAAGGCTGCTTGTTTTCGGTGTAAACCTCACGGTGGTTGCGCCCTCTATCGAAAAAGAACTTTTGGAAAACCCGCTGGTCTTCTGCGTGGAGCGTCCGTTTGAAGAAAAGGACATCTGCGGGCGGATGTTTGTGGTCGCGGCTTCCGGTGACCCGGAAGTGAACCGGCATGTGGCAGAGCTTTGCAGACAGCGCCAGATACCTGTAAACGTGGCGGATGATAAAGAAGCGTGCAGTTTTTTATTTCCGGCGCTAATAAAGGAAGGATGCCTTACGGTGGGAATCTCCACGGAAGGCGTAAGCCCTGCCCTCTCGGGCTATCTGAAGGGCCAGATACAAGGACTTTTACCGGAGGGTGCAGGAGACCGTATCAAGGAGCTGAAAGCTCTGCGGGAACATGTAAGGGAACAGATACCGGATCAGGAACAAAGGGCAAAGCTCCTAAGGAAGGAAGCCCTGAAATGTATGAGGGCAGACGTTTTGAAAGAAGGAACCGTGACTCTTGTGGGTGCGGGGTGCGGTGCTTATGATCTGATCACGTTAAGGGGAATGAGGGCTCTGCAGGGAGCGCAGGCCATTATTTATGACGATTTGATTGATGAAAGGCTTTTATCTTTTGCAGGGGAGAGCTGCGAGCGGATCTACGTAGGGAAACGAGGCGGTCTTCCAAGCACCCCACAGGAAAAGATCAATGAAATCCTGATACAGAAGGCAAAGGAAGGTAAAAGTGTGGTACGGCTGAAGGGAGGCGACTGTTTTGTGTTTGGAAGGGGCGGGGAGGAGATCCTTGCTTTACAAAATGCCGGGATCAGGACGGAAGTGGTTCCCGGGGTTTCCTCCGCTACAGGCGTGCCGGGTTTGGCCGGGATTCCTGTGACCTATAGGGGCATAAGCCAGAGTTTTCATGTGGCAACGGCCCGTAGTGCGGTTCCGGCAAAGGAAGCGGCCGGGGAGGATGATTTTCCGGAGGATTTGGATAAGCTTGTCTCTTTAAACGGAACGCTGGTGTTCCTGATGGGCCTTGGCAGATTGGAAGAACTTGCCGCAAGGCTGATAAGGTATGGCAAATCCCCGGACACACCTGCTGCAGTGATAAAAAGCGGGTTTGATGGAAACATTTCCATGGTACGAGGATGCCTTGGAGATATTGCAGGGAAAGTGAAAGAAGCCGGGATCAAAGCCCCGGCAGTGATCCTGGTGGGGCCTTGCGCCGGCCAGGAACTAAAGTAGATAAAAATGGTTATTGAAAGAAATAGTATGTTCCGTCCTTGTCCTTAAACTGCTTACAGGATACGTGGAAGATATCCTGTATGATATGGTCATCCAGACATTTCTTGGGCACATCCTGGGCAATGACTCTGCGGTCATTCATGATGATCAGGCGGTCAGCAAGGGAGATGGCATGGCTTAAGTTATGGAGCGTTAAAATTACGGTTTTTCCCTGCGCTTTTAATTCCCGTGCCATGGAAAGAAATTCCCGCTGTCCGTCAGGATCAAGATAGGTGGCAGGCTCGTCTAACACCAGATAATCACAGTCTTGAGCCAAAGCCATGGCAAAGAAGACGCGCTGGCGGATGCCGCCGGATAGGGTGTCAACGGGCTGATTGGCATAAGAGGCTGTGTGGGTGAAGGACAGGGCATTTTCCACGATCCGGTCATCCTCTTTGGTTTTCTTCCTGGAAAATCCAAGGTAAGGGAATCTGCCATGTTCTACCAGCATACGGGCAGGAATGGCAGGGATGATGGTGCGGATCTGGGGCAGGAAGGAGATTTTCCTGGCCCGTTCCTTTAAGGAAAACTTCAGGTAGTCTTGCCCTTCCAGGTAAATTTCCCCGGAAGTTACCCGGGAAGTACCGTTTAAACATTGCAGCAGGGTAGTCTTTCCGCAACCGTTGGGCCCTATAAGGACAGTGATGATACCTTTTGGGAAGGAGACCGAAACCTGCTCTAAAATAGGGGTGCGCCCGCAGGAGGCGGAAACGTTTTTAAACTCAAGCATTGACCCGGCGGCCTCCTTTCTTTTTCAGCAGCAGGTATAAGAAAAAAGGCCCCCCGATCAGGGATGTGAGGATCCCCACCGGCAGTTCAAAGGGGCGGAACAGTACTCTGCCGGCAAGGTCGCAGATCAGGACCAGGCTTCCGCCGAGTAAGGAACTGCAGGGCAGGAGGAACCGGGCGTCACTGCCAAAAAGCTGCCGGCATATATGGGGAACCACCAGCCCGACGAAGCTGATCAGTCCGCCAAAGCTGACCACGCAGCCTGCAAGTAAGCTGGCCAGCAGCAAAAAGACAAGCCTGATAAAGGGAACATTTAAGCCCAGGGATCTTGCGGTATCTTCCCCAAGGCTTAAAATATTCAATGCCCGGCACAGGCTGAAGGATAAAATAAGGGCAGTTAAAATGCCAAGGCAGGGAAGAAAAAGCTTTGCCATGGTCAGACCGGAAAGAGAGCCCGCCATAAAAGAAACCAGGTTGACAGATAGCTCCGTATCCAGTATCTTTATCGTATTGGTACCGGCGTTTAAGAAACTGGAAATCGTGATCCCGGCCAGTATGATGGTGGTCCTTGAGCTGTCTGCAAGGTAAGCAAGCAAAAAGACTGCAAGGGAGGCAGTAAATGCCCCTAAAAAGGCACTGAGGGGCAATAAAAAACCGCTTTGGGGAAAAAGCAGCATGGCGAGCATGATGCAAAATCCGGAGCCGGAATTTATGCCGATCGTGCTTGGCCCTGCCAGCGAATTGTTCATCACGGACTGCAGGATGATGCCGGAAACGCTAAGCCCCATTCCGGCAAACAGCCCGCCTAAAGCCCGGGGAAGCCGGACTGCGGTGATCAGGGTATGGGAAGTGGAGCCGGTATTTAAAGATAAAAGGCTTTTCAGGATGTCCGATAAGCGGACAGATACACTGCCGAATAAAACGCTTAAGGTAAAAGAAAGTAAAAGCGTAAAGCATAGCAGCACGATGATAATAAATTTTTTTCGTTCCATATGAAAATCTCCTATTGTTTGATGGTATCATAGAAAGGAAAAGGAGTAAAGGCTCATGATATGGTCTTATTTGACATTTGATAATATCTGCCGGGCATTATCGGTGGTCGGGCTGATTTATTTTGTCGTTAAAAAGTATCTCTTAAAGACGGCGCCGGTTCCCAAAAGTGCGTTAGGGTATGTGCCAAAGGAACTTTTAGACCGGTGTATCGCACTGCTTAACAAGCAGGAAAAGGAGAACTATGGAATATATCATGTGCCGGAAGCGCTTATGGACCGCTTAAAGGCGGATATGTCTGATGAGGAGACTTTAAAGGAGCTTTTATGTGATATTTGTGCCCATATGGGGATTAACGGAGACTTTATCCGGCTGGTATTATGGAACACGCCGACGCCGGACCGGGCGGGGCAGATCTCCACAGATCTGGCATTTACCACCATCAGCTTAGAGATGCAGCCTTACTATACGTTAGATTCCGTGATCGCGGTGCTTGCCCATGAAGCCACTCATTTGCATTTGTATTATAAAGGGATCAGGATGAATGATACTTGGGAAAATGAGGTGCTTACGGATACGGCTGCGGTCTTTTGCGGTTTTGGGGAATATATTTACCGGGGATATGCGGTATTTCAGGGCCAGATGGCACTATCTTACCGGAAAGTTGGGTATATTAAACAACAGGATGTGACTTATATTTTAGATGTTCTGGCGAAAAGAGAGGTGTAATTATGAGGATTGGGATGGGATATGATGTTCACAGACTTGTGGAAGAAAGGAAACTGATCTTAGGCGGTGTGGAGATCCCTTATGAAAAGGGTCTTTTAGGGCATTCGGATGCGGATGTTCTGCTTCACGCCATTATGGATGCGCTTTTGGGCGCTGCGGCTCTTGGGGATATCGGAAAGCATTTTCCGGATACGGATCCGGCATACAAAGGGATTTCTTCCATCAAGCTGCTGGAGCATGTGGGAAGGCTTTTGGAAGAAAATCTGTTTTTGGTTGAAAACATTGACGCCACGATTATTGCCCAGGCACCGAAGATGAGGCCCCATATTGAGGCTATGCGTGAAAATGTTGCCACGGCCCTTGGAATTGATATCAGGCAGATCAATGTGAAGGCGACTACGGAAGAAGGGCTTGGGTTTACAGGCAGCGGGGAAGGGATTTCCGCTCAGGCAATCTGTATGCTGACCAGTCCGGTAAACATGTTCTATCAGAACATGCCCTGTGAGGATGCACCGATCCAGAATGGTGCAGGGCAAAAGTGCGAAGGCTGCGGCGGATGTCCTATGACAGCTGACAGGTGAAAATCCAGCAGGGAAACCATGGGAATAAATGAATTTAAATTCAAATAAGGATAAAATAATGAAATTAAGAGAATTTTTCTTAAAAAATCCCGAGACAGCCATTGCTTTTTCCGGTGGTGTGGATTCTGCTTACCTGCTTTATGCGGCAATGCGGTGGGGGAAAAGGGTAAAAGCCTATTACGTGAAATCTCAGTTCCAGCCGGAGTTCGAGCTGCAAGATGCCCTGGAACTGGCAAAGGACTTAGGGGTGGACATGGAAGTGATCAGGGTTGATGTTCTGGCGGATCCGGTGATTGCTTCTAATCCTATAGACAGGTGCTATTATTGCAAAAAGATGATATTTAATGAAATTAAGAAGGCGGCAACGGCGGACGGCTTTTCCTTGCTGCTTGACGGAACAAACGCTTCGGACGATGCAGGCGACAGGCCTGGGATGAAAGCTTTGACGGAACTGGAAGTAAGGTCGCCTCTCAGGGAGTGCGCCCTGACCAAACCGGAGATCAGGGAACGGTCAAAAGAGGCAGGACTTTTTACATGGGAAAAGCCTGCTTACGCCTGTCTGGCCACCAGGATACCGGCTGGAACGGAGATCACGGAAGAAAAACTGCAGATAACGGAACAGGGGGAACGATTTCTGGCGGGGCTGGGCTTTACGGATTTCAGAATCCGGATGATGGGGAACGGGGCAAGGCTGCAGGTTCCCGGGGCACAGTTTGCCATGGTCCTTGCGCACAGAAAAGAAATTACTGCGGAGCTTAAAAAGTATTACGGCGCTGTTTTGCTGGATTTGGAGGAAAGAGGATGAATCATGAGGTGAGGAAAGTCCTTGAGGCGGTCAAGGATGGAGGGATGTCGGTAGATGAGGCATTGCTTAAGATAAAGACGGAACCCTTTGCGGATATCGGGTATGCCAAGGTGGACCTTCACAGGAAGGTGCGCCAGGGAGCGGCGGAAGTAATCTACGGTGCAGGCAAAACGCCGGAGCAGATCAGCGGTATTGCGGATACTATGAAAAGGAACGGGCAGGATGTGATTCTGATCACCCGGCTTTCCCCGGAAAAAGCGGAAGCGGTAAGCAGAGAACATGAGATGACATATTATGAGCAGCCCGGCGTAGGCATCATGGGCGTTTTTCCCGTGCCTGACGGGATTGGGAAGATTGTGGTGGCAACCGGGGGAACAAGCGATATCCCGGTGGCGGAGGAGGCCGCCCTTACGGCGCGGGTGCTGGGAAATGAAGTGGTGCGGCTTTACGACGTTGGGGTTGCCGGGGTGCACCGTCTGCTGGCCCATAAGGAAGAGATCATGGATGCAAGCGTGATCATAGCAATTGCCGGGATGGAGGGCGCCCTTGCCAGCGTGATTGGCGGACTGGCGGACTGTCCGGTGATTGCGGTTCCCACCAGCGTAGGGTATGGCGCGTCCTTCCACGGGCTTTCCGCTTTGCTTTCCATGCTGAATTCCTGTGCCAGCGGAGTTTCCGTGGTAAATATTGACAATGGGTTTGGGGCAGGCTATCTGGCCTCCATGATCAACCACAGATAATCTGTTATCACAAACATATCATTAGGAGGTAAAAGGAAATGAAAACATTATATTTCGACTGCGGCATGGGTGCTGCAGGGGATATGCTGGCTGCAGCCCTTCTGGAGCTTGTGCCGGACGGGGATGATATTTTAGAGGAATTAAATAATTTGGGAATCCCGAAGGTTACCCTGGGAAGGGAACGGGCTTGTAAGTGCGGTGTCTGCGGCACTCATTTTTCCGTGAAAGTGGGGGAGACGGAGGAAGGGGAAGATTCTCATGACCATAGTCACATGCATCACCATCACAGCGGGATGCATGAGATCGAACATATTATTTCCCATCTAAAGCTCAGTGAAAAGATAAAGAAGGATGTGATGGCTGTTTATAGGCTGATTGCGGAAGCGGAAAGCCATGTGCACGGCGTTCCCGTGACGGAGATCCATTTCCATGAGGTGGGAACTATGGATGCGGTTGCGGACATTACCACTGTCTGTTTTTTGATGGACCGTATTTCGCCGGATCGGGTGGCAGCATCCCCTATCCATGTGGGAAGCGGGGAAGTTAAGTGCGCCCATGGGATTTTGCCGGTGCCGGCGCCTGCCACGGCGTATCTGCTGCGTGGACTTCCTATTTACGGCGGCAGCATACGGGGAGAGCTGTGTACGCCTACCGGTGCGGCGCTCCTAAAATATTTTGTATCCAGGTATGGGGAAATGCCTGTGATGAAGGTGGACGCCATCGGTTACGGTATGGGAAAAAAAGACTTTGACAGGGCAAACTGTGTCCGTGCCATGTTAGGAGAGACTGCGGATCAGCGTGAGGAAGTGGTGGAGCTTTCCTGTAACGTGGATGACATGACGGCGGAGGAAATTGGGTTTGCCATGGAACAATTGTTTGAAAAAGGGGCGGCAGAGGTTTATACTCTTCCGGCAGGCATGAAAAAGTCAAGGCCAGGCACTTTGATCCGGGTGATCTGCAAAGAGGGAGAGAAGGAAGATATGGCAGCATTATTATTTAAGCATACCACTACGCTTGGCATCCGGGAGGCGGTAATGCAAAGGTATGTGCTGAAACGCGATCTGGTTACGATAGACACTCCTTATGGCAGGGTGCGGAGGAAAGATTCCGAAGGGTACGGGGTGAAACGGTCTAAATATGAATATGACGACCTTTCCCGGATCGCAAAGGAAAAGGGGGTCAGCTTAAGGGAAGCAAGGGAACTGGCAGAGGGAAACGGAGATTAAAACGGAGATTAAAAGAAAATAGCAGTTGACAAAACCTTCACTTTTGCATATCCTGTTAATGTAAAAAGATTTTTGGTTTTTATAAGGGAATGCCTGCAACAGAATTTGCTTCTGAAATAGAGTGAAACCACGGATAACTTCGTCTCTAGGGAGGATGTTATCCGTTTTTGGTATATCAGGAAGCCGGGTTTTCCTTGTAACGATCAGATTAAGGGGTTGAAACAGTGGGTTTTATTAAAAATATTAAGGAAGAGATTGCGATCATCCGGGAAAGGGATGCGGCGATTCATTCTTCCATGGAGGTATTCCTTTACCCCAGCTTTAAAGTGATGATCCATTACCGGATCGCCCACAAGTTATATGTAAAGAAGCACTATTTTCTGGCACGGTGGGTATCACAGAGGGGGGTTAGGAAGACCGGGATTGAGATCCATCCCGGTGCCCGGATTGGCAGCGGATTTTTTATTGATCATGGCAACGGGGTGATCATTGGCGAGACTACCATTATCGGAGATAACGTGACGCTTTATCAGGGGGTTACCCTTGGCGGAACCGGAAAAGAACAGGGAAAGCGTCATCCCACTTTGGGAAATAACATTATGATTGGGGCCGGTGCGAAGGTGCTGGGTTCCTGTACCATCGGGGATAACTCCAAGATTGGGGCTGGGAGCGTGGTGCTTGAGGATGTGCCGCCCGGTTCTACGGTGGTAGGTGTGCCGGGGCGTGTGGTGAAGCGGCTGAAGCAATGCCTGCCGCAGGATGAACTGGATCAGGTAGATTTGCCTGATCCGGTGCAGGAAGACTTAAATGCACTGCACCATGCCAATGCGGAACTTACCAACAGAGTTTTGGACTTAGAAAGAGATCTTCGGATGCTAAAGAAAGGAGCGGATTAACGCAGAATGAAAATTTATAATACACTGTCAAAGAAAAAAGAAGAATTTATCCCCTTAGAGGAGGGGAAAGTGAAAATGTATGTGTGCGGGCCTACGGTATATAATTTGATCCATATCGGGAATGCCCGCCCGATGATCGTGTTTGACACGGTCAGGAGATATATGGAACATAAAGGGTATGAAGTAAATTATGTGTCCAATTTTACCGATGTGGATGATAAGATCATCAAAAAAGCCATTGAGGAGGGTGTGGATGCATCGGTTATTTCTGAACGCTATATTGCCGAGTGCAAAAAGGACATGGGAGCGATGAATGTAAAGCCTGCCACAACCCATCCCAAGGCGACAGAAGAAATCTGCGGTATGCTGGATATGATAGGAACGCTGATAGAAAAGGGGCATGCTTATATGGCGGCTGACGGTACGGTATATTTCAGGACCAGGAGCTTTAAGGGCTACGGAAAGCTTTCCCATAAAAACCTGGATGATCTTCAGGGGGGGAACCGTTCTTTGCTTGTGACCGGGGAAGATCAGAAGGAAGACCCTCTTGATTTCGTGCTTTGGAAGCCGAAAAAGGACGGTGAGCCATATTGGGAGTCACCCTGGTGCAACGGCCGGCCGGGATGGCATATTGAGTGTTCCGTGATGAGCAAGAAATATCTGGGCGAGGAGATCGATATTCATGCAGGGGGGGAGGATTTGATTTTCCCCCACCATGAAAACGAGATTGCACAGTCGGAAGCGGCTAACGGTAAACCGTTTGCCAAATATTGGATGCATAATGCCTTTTTAAATATAGATAACAGGAAAATGTCCAAGTCGGCAGGGAACTTTTTTACGGTACGGGATATCAGTGAAAAATATGATCTTCAGGTGCTTCGGTTTTTCATGCTTTCCGCTCACTACCGAAGCCCCTTAAATTTCAGCGGGGAGCTGATGGAAGCGGCTCAAAACGGATACGACCGGATCGTGACCAGCGTGAGCAACTTAAACTATCTTATTGAAAATGCTTCTTCGGATAAAATGAGCGGCGAAGAACAGGAGCATCTTAACGGAGCAAAAGGGTTTGTGGCAAGTTTTGACGAGGCTATGGACGATGACTTTAATACGGCGGATGCCATTGCGGCCATTTTCGAGCTGGTCAAGTTCGTGAATGTAAATGCAAAGGAAGGATGCAGCCGGGAGTTTTTGAATGCGCTGAAAGAAGAAATTATATTATTATCGGATATTTGCGGGCTTATGGTGGAAAGGAAGCAGGAAATGCTGGATGCTGATATTGAAGCCCTGATCGGGGAACGTCAGGCGGCGAGAAAAGCAAAGGATTTTAAGAGGGCGGACGAGATCCGGAATACCCTGCTTGCTAAGGGAATTATTTTGGAAGATACCCGCGAGGGAGTTAAATGGAAGAGAGCATAAGTTTACGGGAAATGATCAGTGAAAGTTTTGGTTTAAAAGAGGTGGATATCAGAACATATTCACCTCTTCCCCTTGCCTATATCGGAGATGCGGTTTACGAACTGATCTTCAGGACAATGATGGTGGGAAAAGGGAACATGCCTGTCAATAAGCTTAACGGACTGACGGTAAGGTATGTAAAAGCACCGGCGCAGGCCCTGCTTGTCGAAAGTATTTTAGGCGAGCTGACGGAAGAGGAGCTTACGGTGTATAAAAGGGGCAGGAACTCCAAACCCTATTCGATGGCAAAACATGCCACCGTGGAGGAGTACAAAAAGGCCACCGGCCTGGAAGCGCTGGTAGGCTTCCTTTATTTAAAGGATCGCACCGCGCGGATACTGGAATTGATACAGATTGGTTTACATAAGTTGGAAAATCAGGAAGGGAACGCAAGTGGAAGATAAAAATCAGGATATTGAAATCAATGAATTTATGATAGAGGGCAGGAATGCGGTGACGGAAGCCTTTCGTTCCGGGAAAGTAATTGATAAGGTATATATCCTTGACGGCTGTCAGGATGGGGCCATTAACACGATCAAGAGGGAGGCAAAAAAAAGGAACGCTATGGTCAAGTACGTGACCAGACAGAGGCTGGATCAGATGTCGGAGACGGGAAAACATCAGGGGGTTATGGCAGTGGCGGCAGCTTACTCCTATGCACAGGTAGAGGACATGCTTGCCCTGGCAAAGCAAAAGGGGGAGCCGCCTTTTTTGATCCTTTTGGATAATATCGAAGATCCTCATAACCTTGGTGCGGTGATAAGAACCGCCAACCTTGCCGGTGCGCATGGGGTGATCATTCCCAAAAACCGTGCGGTGGGGCTTACTGCAACGGTGGCGAGGACTTCCGCCGGGGCTTTGAATTATACGCCGGTGGCAAAGGTGACCAATCTGGTAAGGACCATCGGGGAGCTGAAAGAAAAGGGATTGTGGTTCGTGTGTGCGGACATGGACGGAACCCCGATGTACGACCTGGATCTGAAAGGACCTATCGGTCTTGTGATTGGAAGCGAAGGGGAAGGCGTGGGCAGGCTGGTAAAGGAAAACTGCGACCTGGCGGCCTCAATCCCCATGAAAGGCGACATTGATTCCTTAAATGCTTCCGTGGCAGCAGGTGTGCTGTCTTATGAGATCGTGCGTCAACGTCTTGGAAAGTAGGGATCCGGATAGAGTGGTGTGGTATCGCAGGCATGGCTTGCGGTATGCAGGGGTAATGAAATGGGTAAGATTAACAAGGCAATGCTGATGCTGATCGCAATGCTGGCGATCATGATCACAGCGGTAGGAATAGACCGGGCTGTGGAATATTCAGGCACGAAAAGATGGGCGAAAGAACGGCGGGAACGCTATGAGCAGGCCCGGGCGGATGCTGCGCAGATTCAGATGACGATCAGTGAATTATCAAAAGATCAGCAGGCAATTGAGCAGTTTATAGAGGAAAACCAGCAGTATTTTGAGGATATGGCTGAGCAAGCACAAACGGAGGACTTTCCGGAGCCGGATTCCTTAGCGGAAAGCAATGAGCCGGGAGATGTGCTAAAAGACGATGTGTCAGGGAACGAGGTATCAGGAAATGATATTTTGTGGGAAGACATATCAGGAAATCAGATTTCAGGTAATGATATATCAGGGAACGACGTACCTGGAAATGCAGTGTCCGGGAATGATATATCCGGCAATTCTGTATCAGGGAACAGTGTGTCTGGAAATGACATATCTGGAAATGACATATCCGGTAATGGTGTCTCTGACAATAGTATCTCCGGAAATGGTATTCCGGGAAATGTTGGATGGGAAGACGAAGGGAAGGACAGTGTGGCACCTGGGAGCACTCTTTTGGAGAAAAGGAAGATCCGCGGTTCCTATGCGGAGACGGTTTTGCACAGCAGGCTGGACCAGGAGATTTTACAAAACAGCCAGGTGGATTTTTCCGGTACAAAAATTGCCTGTCTGGGGGATAGCATTACAGCGGCAACGAACTTGGATAACCTGGAAAATTACCAGCAGTACTCATATCCTGCTTATCTGAAAGAAATCTTAGGCGCAAAACAGGTGGAAAACCTTGGGATTGGCGGGTCATCCATCGGAAGATACTGGGAAAATGCATTTGTGGACCGGTATCGTGATATTCCGGAGGATACGGATCTGATTCTTGTCATGGGCGGAACCAATGACGGATTTTGTGTTACAGGAGAAGATTTTGGCGTGATGGAGGACCGGAAAGAAGGAACGTTTATCGGGGATCTGGATGAGCTGATACGGGGACTTAGGGATCATTACCCGGATGCCCAGGTGGTGCTGGTGACGCCCCTGCCCAATGTGCTCCATGATATGCTGCGCAAAGAGCGTGACTATCTGCTGCCCCAGTCCATGATTGCAAATGCCATGAAGCAGGTAGGCGGTGAATACAAGATACCAGTGATTGACCTTTACAACTCCAATATACTGGATTCCCACGATGCGGCGGTCATTTATAATTATATGCCCGACGGTGTTCATTGCAATGCAGAAGGTTATCAGATATTGGCTCGGCACATAGCGGCCCAGCTTGTCAGTCTGTATGAGGAACAAAAAGAAGATGTTGAAGAAGAATTATGAAGACTGTGGTGATGAAGAACTGATCTTACGTCTCAGGGATGGGGAAGAGTCCATCACCGATTATATTATGGATAAGTACAAGAACTTGGTGCGAAGCAAGGCGAAATCCATGTACATCCTTGGTGCGGACCGGGATGACTTGATCCAGGAAGGGATGATCGGGCTTTTTAAAGCGGTCCGGGATTATGATGCGGGCCGGGATGCCAGTTTTTTCACTTTTGCGGATCTGTGTGTTTCCCGGCAGATGTATACGGCGATCCAGGCGGCGGGGCGGCAGAAACATACGCCGTTAAATACCTATATATCGTTGTATGCAGGTTCCACCGAGCAGGACGGGGATGGCCGGGATGGAGAATGGGAGCTGACAGGAAGCGTAAGACTGCCGTCAGAAAAAAATCCTGAAGAATTATTGATCGATAAAGAGAATGTGGAGCGGCTGGAAAAGACCATTGAGAAGGAATTAAGCGGTTTTGAAAAACAGGTGTTGGATCTGTACCTGACCGGTATGAAATACAGCGAGATCGCGCGTGTCCTTGGGAGGGATGGAAAGTCTACGGATAATGCCCTGCAGCGGATTAAGAGTAAGCTGAAAAAGGCGATCACGAACCTGCCGTGATCTCCTCATTCCCATAGGTCAGATACCGGGATACTACAGTATCCAGAGTAGTCTTAAAGCTGATGTAGGCATAAATCTTCCCTTTGATATCCGTGTATTGGATATACAGGTAATGTCGTCCATCTTCTACGGGGATATCCCAGAGCCTTAGCATGGTGCCGTTGCCGTAATCAAGTTCCACGGGATCTCCTACCGGTATCTTTTTGCTTTCCCGCCCGGATTTGTTCAGGGAAAGATAGGTAAAGATACCGTACATATTTTCTTCTGACAACTTGAATGTTCTGCCTTTTACCTTTGCGGTCAGGCAGTCATTTTTAAAGGCGTAAGTGGTGCTGGCAGATAGATTTCCCACGAAATCCGTAAAACGCCCGTGGTAGCCAAGAAACCAGATTACGGATATGATCGCAGCGGCCATCAGGCATAAGACCAGGGCGGTTGTGCCCAAGAACAGTCTGTCTTTGCGCTTTGGTTCCTTTCTTTTTATATTTGCATATAAATCGTTCATGTTGGCTCCTTTTTGGTGTTACTTTTGTGCTGCTTCTAATAATCAATAATAAAACAGATTTACAAAGAGGGGAAGA
>OFGG01000719.1_pt1 | contig 25756 bp, 31 predicted proteins | sample 1521701 | NCBI WGS metagenome assembly OFGG01 (sample SAMEA3504081, study PRJEB24116) | mouse gut metagenome | biome: mouse gut; feature: mouse-associated habitat; material: faeces | place: Denmark | collected 2011
GGCTCCCGCTGGGCCTCTGCGGCCGGCTGCGCCTCTGCGATCAACCCGAGGCGGATGACGGCGCCCACCCGGTCGGCCGGGATGGCCTCCGCCGGGACGGTGTCGCCCGGCATGTACTTGACGCCCGCGAAGGTGGCGGGCTTTGTGCAGGTGAAAACGCCCATTTTCGCCCCTCCTTTACACGCAATCGTGCATGAACAGCGCCAGGTCGTCGCAGGTTTTCTTCATGTCGGACGACATGAGCCCCTCGACAAACTCGGAATGAGTGCCCTTTTCGCCCTCAAACTGATCGAACGCGACGGCGCTGCCGTTGCCCAGCATGTCCCACGTGAAAATGTACCCGGCGGAGGGTTCGTCGATCTGGGGGCTGGGGGTGGCGTAGCACAGGAGGGCGCTCTTGCTGTCGCAGATAAACTGCATGTCGGCGTCCTGGCCGATCCCTGCGGCGTTGTAGGTGCTCTCCACGACCTTCACCTGCTCGACGCCGAACAGCTGCGCCAGCACCTGCGGGGTGACTTTGGCGGGGTTGGCGGTGGTGCCGGTGTACTTGATGCGCTCCATAATGGCGGGGTGATTCTTGAGGGCGTTGTACGCCTCCGCGCCCAGGGCCAGGCGGTTGGGCCGACGGCGGCCGTTGCGCTTCATGTCGGTGCCCCTTTCGTCGAAAAAGGCCACGGGGTCAAAGGCGCTCTCGGTGAATTTCATAAACTCACCGCTGCCGGAGCCGGTGGTCGTGCCCTCCAGCTGATTCGCCCACACGCCCGCCTTGAAAAACTTGGACGCAAAGACGATGTCCTGATGGAGTAGCATCTGTTCGGAGGCGAAGCGCACCTTGGCCCGCCGGGGGTCGGCGACGCCGGGGGCGTGGCTGCGCTGGTAGTTGAGCTGCGCAATCTGGTCGATGCCGACCAGGACCTGGTCGACCTCGCACTTGTAGTTGTTGTCCTCCTGGCCCATGATGGCGGGTTGCACCTTGCCGTAGGCGGGCTTGCGCTGCACGTTGTCGCGGGCGAGGTCGGCCTTGCTGAACGTGTAGAAATAGCTGGCGGACAACTGCACGGGGCAGATGGGGAAAATGGATGTCGCCACGAAATCGCCGGGGTCCTGGAAGAAGGCCATGGACATGTTGGTCAGGTACGCGTTGGGCCTCCAACCCTTGGCGATGGCCGCCTGGATGCCGGCGTTGGTGTTTCTGCTATTCATTTCTTCGTCTCCTCTCTATTAGGTGTTGCTGCCGGCGGACGCGAAGCCGGCCTTGATGATCTGGACGTGGATCACCTGGTCGGCCGCCGTGGCGGCCTCCAGGGCCTGGGCCAGGATGAAATTGCCGGCCGCGGCCTTGGTGGCCTTGCCGGTGGCGTCGGGGGTGAGGAGGTCGCCGGCCGTGACGGCGGCGCCGACCTTCCACAGGCCCATGTCCTTCACCTGGACGGTGACGGTGTCGCCGGCCGCGACATTGTCGGTCTCCGGGATCAACAGGCCCACGGCCACGCCGCCGGCCGTGGAAACGACCTTGACGCCGTCGGCGTCCATGGCGACGGCCAGCAGGGCCCCGTTGGTGATGGCCTGGCCCGCCTGGGCGGCGATGACCGGGCTTTCATTGATGGAAGTGCCGATATACATGACTTTTCCCTCCTTATCGGTTGTTCTCGTACTGCTGCACGAGGTCGGGGTTCTGTTCGCAGGCTTTGTCGATGGCCTGCGCGTAGGACAGGGTCGGGACGCTCTTGCGGATTTCCTCCGCCTTTTTCTCGATCTGGGCCCAGGCGGCGTCCGCGCCACACACGGGGGAGCCGGTGCCGCCGCGCTTCCCGATCTCGGTGAACGCGGGGGACGCCTGGACGACGGCCAGGTTGGCGTCCAGCACGCCGATCATGTCGGCGTATGCGGTGCCGCCGGCGGCCTTGAGGCTCTTGAGGACGGGGGCCAGCTCCTCCGGCTTCTTGCCCAGAAGCTCGTACTTCTTGGCGACGGACATGATCTCCCGGTCCTCGGCCTCCTCGCGGAATTTCCGCAGGTTCTTCAGCTCCTCCGCCACGGCGGGGTGCATACCCTTGTAGATGTCGTCGGTGTCCCCGGCGGGGGCCGCGGCAGGGGCGGGGGTGGGCTCCGCGCTCTTGACGATGGCGCCGGGGTCCGTATTGGCCGCGGGCACGGCGGGGGCGGGGGTCTCCTCCGCGATGCCGGCCTTTTTCTCGATGGCTTCGAGGGCGGCCAGCTCCTCCGCAGACAGTTTGCTCTTGTCGATCTTCATGTCTTTACAGTCTCCTTCCTTGTCGATGGTGTCCTGCTCCCCTTCGTCGGGGGGCGTCTCCGGCTCTCCGGCCGGGCTCTTGGGCTCTGCCTTGGCGATCATGTCGTCCAGGCGGTCCCTGGCCTCTTTTGCGATCTGGAGGCGTTCCTCGGTCATGGGCTGCCCGGCGGCCTTTTCCACCTTCGTCGGAACGCCGGCCGACCATTTCGGGATTGCTGCCGTAACGGCTGCGGTAAACTCCGCGCAGCTCTGGGTCATAAGCGTCGGCTTATTCTCCGCGGGGATTTCCTGATCCCTCAAAATGCTGCACAGGCTTTCCTCCAACGCGTAGCAATAATCCCAGATTTCGTCGGCCGTCCTGCGGAGCTGCCGCTGGGCCATTTTGTCGCCGAAGGTCACGGCGTCGCCCTTGGCGATCTCCTCCATGGCGGCGTCGATCTGTTCCTCGGTGGCTCCGACCGACTTGGCGATGGCCGCGACCACGCTGCGGAAAAAGCCCCCGGCCGTCTGCGGTTTCTTTTCGGCCGCGGCTCCCTCCGGCTTGCGCTTAAACAGCACAATGTTTGCCTCTGGATTGGCGCCCGCATCCACAAAGTCGATCTTTGTGACCAGCAGGTCTTTTAACTTGTTTGCCATTTGCTCGACTACCTCCTTTCCTCAAAGATTTTTATAAACAGAGGGCCGCGAAATGGCCGCGGCCCCCGGTTTACCGTGATTTTTTTGGCGGATTTCTAACTTGCCGCTAATTTGCCGCATTGCCCGCCGCCTCCGGGACGCGGACGGCCTCCCCCTCGATGGAAAACATGGGGTAGGTGCCGTCCTTGACCTTGGCCCAGACGTCGTCGTCCGTGACCTTGAAGCCGATCCACCAGCCCGTCGGGACGGTGCCCTCCGGGATGCCCATGGCGGCGATCTTCTCCGGGGTGAAAATGACGCTTTCCACCAGGACGGCACAGCCGCCCCGTTCGTGCATTTCCCCGCCCTCCCGGTACAACTCGACGAAATTGTAAGCGGCCTGCTCCAACTCCTCGACGTCGATGATGTCGCCGACGCAGTCCTCCACGGTTTCGCCGTTGATGGTGGCCGACGCGCTGGCCCAGCCGAAGGCCAGGCGCTTGTCGTCGTCCGCTTTCTGGATTTTGAAGCGGCCGTTGATGGTGCCGCCCTCCGGCTGCCGCTTCTCCACGGCGTCCGGGTGGATGTCTGAAAACTTGAACATGCCGGTCGTTCCTCCTTCATGGCAAAAGAAAAAGGCGGGGCCTTTTGGCTCCGCCTCGGTGGCGTGTTTAATTGTCGAGGACGTCCGGGTAATTGAGCCCGGCGTCCTGCCCGAAGGTCTTTCTGTACCATTCCTGCAGGTCGTCCGTGGTCTGGATGGTCTTGGCGATGATGTCGCCGTTCTCGATCCACACGACGCCCCGGCGGACGTCCTCGATGGTCAGGGCCTTAAACTCCCATTCTCCGGGCTCAAATCCGGCCGACTGGAACGTGAAGGCGCCGTCGCCGTCTTTCGTGACCTTGCCGTCGATCATGTGGCCCCGGTTGGTGTCAAAAAAGCGAAGCTGCCCGTCCTTCATGTGGCAATTCATAGCCAGGCCGTTCGGTTTCTTCCTGCCGGGCCACTTGAATGTGTAGGTTGTCCGTCTGTTCATATCGTGTTGCCCACCTTTACAAATTTCGCCAGGGGGATGCCGTTGATCTCCTGGATGCCCTGGGCCTGGAATTTCTGGATCAGCTCCGCCCGGTGTGCGGTGTCCTCGCACACGATCCCGGTGAACGAGGAGACGGGGATGCCCTGTCTAAACATGATTTCGTTGTCCGATTTGTAGCTCTGCTTCATCTGTTTCACGAAATCCACGGGTGTCAGGCGCTGGGCCATTCTTGTCGGGGACGTGGTCCCGAAGCTGTCGGATGTGTGCGCATACCAATCCGTCCGGCCGAGCTCCCCGACGTCGAAAATAATGCGGTATGGCCCGCCGCAGTAGCTGTTGTTGAATCGGACGCCGCCCGTCTTTACACCCAGGCGCGTGAAAACGCTGTCGGCGCCGCCGGTGCCCATGTCGCTCTCCGGGCTGCTGCCCGTGATCCTGTTGCCGGTGATGCAGCGCCGGTTCGTGGAGGACATGCCGCCGGTCTTGACGATCCCGACGACGCTGTCGCTGCTGCGGACGCCTGACCAGACATATTCCGCCCCAGCCTGCTTCATGGCCTTCACGGTCTCCGGGTCGTAATACGTGGCGTACCCCTCGCACACTTTCCGAAGCTGGACGCCGGCGATCCTGCTGTCGCTGATCCCGATGTCCTTGATGATGTCGTCCAGTTTATCCTCCAACGCCTGGCCTGTCAATCCTTGAAATTCCGAAACGCGGGAGGGGGCGTTCTGCCAAATAAGGCGGCTCTTGATGACTGTGCGCTCCGCCTCCGCCGTCGGGGTGGTCAGGAGGTCATCCAGGCCCACGCCCTTCAACATGCGGGACATTTCGGCGGCGTCCACGGCTCCGTCCGCGCTGACCGGGACGCGGACGCGGAAGAAGCCCTGCCAACTGTAAAAATCTTTCGCCCCTTCGTTCGTGTAAATCTCGAAGGTGTTCTGCCCGTCCACCACGATCCGGGACTTTACGCCGACGCGGCCCTGCAGGTTGATGGTGTTGCCCTTTGAAAACAGGGCGAGGGCCGGGTCGGATTCCTCAAAATCGAGGTAGCCGCTTGTGCTGCGCCCCTTGATGGCGTTCCACGTGGAGGACCAGGTGCCCTGTGTGAGCTTGCCGCTGACCTCATAGTATTCGGTGCCGCCGATGTTCATGCGGCGCGCCGTGAGCCCCAGGCCCTCGACGCTGCCCTTGTCGGACGCCACGGGGACGCCGGCCTTGGCTGTGGGCACCTTTGACAGGTCCTTGAAGATGTCGCTGGCCGCCTCCACGCCCTTCGGCATGGACGCCTGTGGGACGGTCTGGCCCGCTTTCCTGGCCGCCGCGTTGGCCGCCAGGCGGGTCTTGACCTGGTTGGACATGGCCGCGGCCTGTGTCGGGTCCGTGATGGCCGTGACCAGCTGCGTCTTGTTCATGTTGTTGTAATATGCGATGCCCTTGTTTTTGGCGATGGCCTTGAGGTCGGCGATGCTCATGCCCTTCACGGATGCCGCCGTCTGCTGGACGGCCGCCAGGGGCTGCTTCACCACAGCCGCGGCTTCGTCGGCCCAAACGAAATTGACGGTTTTGCCCGTCCTCTCGGTGAGGAGATCACTGTAAAATGCGCGGTATGTCTCCCGGAGGCCGCTTTTGCGGTCCACAATGGCGTCCAGAAGGTCCTCTGCGGCCTTGCCCTTGCCGTGCAGGCTCTCCGCATACTCCCGGAAAATCTCCCTATATTCCGCGTCGGGGATGCTCTCCACCCGCTTGATGTACGTGAGGGTGTCCTGCAAATTGAGGTCGATCTCTCCCTTGGCGAAACGCCTATACATGGTGTTATAAAGCGGCTCTGTCTCCCCGTAGGCGCTGTTCGGGTGGTATGTGTAGGACATTTTCCCGCTTGCGGCGTCCTTGATGTAACGGAAGGATTGCTCTTTGTCCAGGCCGATGATCCGGCCGGAGGCGTCGGTGACAAAATTCTCCCCGTGGGCGTCGAAATTGCCAAGCAGCCAGTCGGTGACATGCTCCCGCTGTATCTGGCCGGTGATGTCCGCGCCCAGGTCGGTCGCCGCGCCGGTCTGCCACGCCTCCAGGTCGATCCCGCCGGTGGTGTTGACCTTTTTCTGAAACGCCCCAAATTTCCCGTTGAGGTCTCCGACGCCGACCTGGACCGCGCTGTCCGGGTCGACGATGCCCTGGACCTTGTAGCCCGCCTCCTGGACGTATGCCCGGAACGGCTCCGGGGTCCCGCTGTATTTCTGCTGGGCTGGTTTGAAATACCATTCATTCCCGGCGGCGTCGGTCCAGCTCTCCATCTTGCCGGTGTTTCCGATGTTGAGCTGCTTGTTGTAGGTCATCCCGTTCGGCACTCCAATCCCAGCCGGGATGGCCGCCTGGGACGTCCCTGGCGCGGTCTGCAGCTGTGCCTGGGCACTTCCCCCAGGCCACGGCGCGAGGGCGTTCTGGGCCGTCTGTGGGGCCGTGGCGGGCTGGAAAACCGGGGGCGCCGTCTCCTCGAAATGGGTGGCGCACCTGCAGCGTGGGTGAAATGGGGGGATCATGGTCTGGCCCTGGTAAAGCGCCTTGCCCTGGAAGGGTTGGTCGATGGCGTACTCCTGGCCCGCGAACGCCTCGCACATAGGGCAGACGTCAGAATCCCCCGCGGTGTCGACGACCAGGTGGCCGTCCCCCATGTACCCGCCCGCCTGGGCCTGCCGGATATATTCGGAATACCCGAAATTATAGGCGAAGGCCGTCTCGGTCGTGGCGATGGTAAAAGCCCGGTAGCGGTGCTGCCGGGCTGCGTACTTCATGGCTGCGTCCTTGGCCGCCTTTTCGGCGGTGGCCTTTTTCATGTTGGGGTTGTTGGCCAGGAGGTTGTCCCTGACCTGCGTGTAATACCGCAAATTCGCGGCCGCCTGCGGCTTGTTCAGCCCAATGAGCGGCCGTATGGCGCGGCTCAATTCGTCGACCGTGTACTGGCCCGTCACGCCGGCGCCGATCAATGCCTGGATGGCCTGCCGGCTGTCGCTGCTGATGGCGGTGATCCACTCCGCCCCGTGGGTGTTGATCCAGGACGTCATCCCGTCGCCCATGGCGTCAAATACCCACCCCCCGGTCGCCTGGGCCGCTATGGTGGCGGCCCCGGCCTGGGCGGCCTGCTGCCAAATCGGGGCCAGGTGGACGCTCACAAAATTCGCGTAGTCCTGCTGCCACGCCTGGAGGGTGGCTTCGTCCATGTAGCCGTTTTGGATGGCCTCCCGCAGTTCCTTATACGTGACGGCGTTCTGCTGATTCGCCCACATATTATGAAGCCAGTACATGGGTTCGGCCGTGTTGGCGTTGAGGTAATCGTTCAATTTGGTCAGGGCGTCCTTGCCGGCCTTGGATTTTTTCGCCTTGCGGAGGTATTCCCGCGGGCTCCTGGCCTGGGCCGCCTTTTTTACTCTGAGCACGGTTTAATCCCTCCAAAGGGCCGCCTTTGCCTTTTCGACCGCCTCCGGGTCGTCCGGGGTGACTTCGTTGTTTTCGTCGTCCAGCGTGCCCATTTTCTTGTCGCCCTGCTGCCGGGACTTTTTGTCCGGAGTCCTGTCCGGGTTGCGGTCCGCGCCGGGGATCATGCTGTAATCGCTCAAACGCTCCGGGAGCCCGCTGACCTCCCGCAGGTAATCCTCGATTTCTTCGTCCGGGACGATGAGCCCGGCCGCCGTCATCTTGGAAAGGAAGTCTCCCAGGGGCCCGATGTCCGTGTCCTCGACGTCGCCGTGGGTCAGGGTCGGGAAGTCCGTCACGCCTACGAAATGGTCGCCGTTCATGGCTAAAAGCTGCGGGATGGCCTTGCTATTGAAAACCTCGCAGATGATGTCCAAATAGGAACATATCGCCATGGCGAACATGTGGGTCTTGTTGCTGGACAGAGCGAAGCTCCCGACGTCCTGATGGCCCAAAAGGACGAAATCAGCCAGGACGGTCATGGCGATCCGGGTGTCATATCGCTCGATGATGGCGTTGGTGTCAAATTGTCGGCGGCCGCCGGTGCTCAACAGCTCCAGCTTCCACCCGAACGGCATGACGATCCCCTCCAGGCTGTCGCGCCGGATGTTGGTGACGATGGCCTCCGCCCTGGCCCGGATGATGTTCATGTCCGGGTCGTCGGTGTCCCAGATGTTCATGCCCTCCGGGGCCGTCAACGTGGGGAAGCCCGCCAGGTCACGCTCGACGCCGATGCCCTCGATCTCCTGGATGCGCCGCTTGAAATACCAATCGCGGTATGCGTTGCGGAGGATGCTGCGCCCCTCCGGGTTGCCCTTGCGGCTTTTCGTGCGGAAAAACAGCAGTTTCTCCGCCGGGATCGTGATAAACTCATAATCGGGCGGGGGCATTTGGATCAACGCCGTCAGGTTGTCGTTCCCGTCATACTCCCATTGATAAAGGGTTTCCTGGGCCCGGATGGGGAGCTTTTGCCACGCAACCAGGCCGTCGGTGTATTTGCTGTTGGTCTGCGGGTTCCGGCTGATGCCACAGCGCCGTTTATACACGACTTCGTGGGCGCTCCACCCATACGGCAAAAACGAGAGGATTTCGCTGACGGTGTCCGTCCACGTGTCGCTCATGTCGTCCATGCACTCCCGGACGAAATCGGCCGCGGCTCTGTCGGCCTCTGTGGGCCCGCCGGGCGCCACGTCCCAGTCGACCTGCCGGATCAATAACTCAATGGCGTACATGATGGCCCCGATGATGTCGTCATTATCCAACATTTCCCGGTATGCCTCCATGCCGCGTCTGCCCCGCAGCTCCGGCAGAAATTCTTCATAAAATGCGCCGCCCCAGCGCCGCTGACCGAGGCGTCCGAGCTCTCGCATACCATAACTATTTGCCACTTGCTTCTCCTCCTTTTCCGAAAATCACCGCCGCCGCGTCCAATAGCTCTCTTTGATAAGGGCGCTGTCGTCGCTGGGCGGGCCGGTCATGCTGGGCTTGTCCATGAGGTACAAAATGCCCTGGACAAGCGCGTCAATGTCGTCCTTGTATACCCCTTTGGGGAACATGAGAAGGTCCTGGATCAAATCGTGGACCCATGGGGCCGTCGATGGGTCGGGCAGGAAAATGTTTCCCGCCTCAAAATACGGGGTCGTGGACAGGGCCCGCTCCTCTTTGCTGCCCTTTGGGTTAAACTCGACCATGCCGGCAATCTTCTTTTTCAACAGGTCGACGATGGCCGGGCCGTTGGCCTTGTTCTCGACGACCTTGGCGCGGGCTTTGGGCCATTTCCCGGACAACGTCCGCACGGCCGCCACGCTCTCGGTGAAGGTCATTTTCTCATTGACCAGGTCAAACACGTAAATGTCGGTGCCGCTGCGCCCCATGACGAAGCCGGCGACCTTGGCCGACCCCTCCGATTTGGTGAAGGCCATGTCCCACGACTGGATCAACATGTTTTGATGGGGGGCCGCCTCTGGGCGGAAAAAGTTCTTTAGCCATTCCCGTTTGAAAATGACGCCCTCCGCCGGTGCCGGCACTTGCTGATACTGCCCGGCGTACTGCAGGGAGCCCATGCTCTTTTTTAACCCGGCCAAAACCTCCCGGTCGAAACGCTGCGGGTTGAGGACGTCGCCCTCCTCCCGGATGATCTCCCGGCCGCTGATGGGGAAGGTGACGACTGTGCGCTCCGGGGCCTCCGCAGGGAGGCACAAATGGGTGTAGCCCAAATCCTCCGCCATGATGTGGCCGGTCAGGTCCTTTTCGTGGAGGCGCTGCATGACGATGATGAACGCGCCGGTTTTCGGGTTGTTCAGACGGCTTTGCAGCGTGTTCTTGAAAAAGCTGATCGTCCCCTCCCGCTCTGTTTCGCTGTTGGCCTGGAGGGGGTTCTGCGGGTCGTCCAGGATGATGACGTCGCCGCCCTCACCTGTCAATGCGCCGCCGATGGACGTGGAAAACATCATCCCTTGCCGGTTGTTCTTGAATTCGTTTTGACGGTTGACATCGTCCTTGAGGGCGAAGCAGTCGCCCCAGGTCCGCTGATACCATGGCGACAAAACGATGTCGCGGGAAAGGACGTTGTGCTTGCGGCTCAAATTGTCGGAATAGCTGACCTTGATAAACCGCTTTTCGGGGTGCTTTATCCACGTCCACACGGGATAGCAGACGGTGACGTGGATGCTTTTCATGTGCCGCGGGGGCATGTTTATCACCAGGCGGTTTATCTGCCCCAGGTTCACGGCCTCCATGTACTCACTGATGAGGTCAATGTGCCAGTTGTGGACGTACTCGGTGCCGGGCTCTATGATGGGCCACGCCTGCCGGATGAAATCGGAGAGGTTGCGCTCCGCCTTTTCGCGCCGGATTTCGGCCAGCGCATGGGCCGGGTCAACCTCCCGAAGCGCCGCTGATTTTTTCGAGTAACCGCTCAAATTGGTCGAGCTCCTCATTCGACAGGCCCGACAAATCCAGGGGGGCGTCCCTCTTGACCTCGACCTCCCCGGTGTGTGTGACGGCCTGGTTCTCGGTGCTCTCTCCGCGACTCAACCGCTCCACCTTGACCCCGACGTCCACGATGCGGGCCAGCTCCGCCGCGCTGATTTCGTCGTCCGGCATTGTGAGGAGGCGGCGTGTGGCCTTGCGGATCATTTGCTGGGCCAGAAGGGCGTGGTCCTGCTTCATCTTGCGGATGGCCGCCTCGTTGGCCTCCCGGTTCATGCGGTCGACGTGGGCGTCGTATGCCTCGCAACGCCTGACCCAGTCCCATTTGGCGCTCTGGTTGGCGATGGTCCGCTTGTTCATACCCAGGGCCTCCGCCGTTTTTCGCAGGCTCCGCTTCTCATAGGGTACGGTGCCGTCCATGACCGTTTCTGTGGTGGTTTTTTTAATCTTCCCGTCCTCGTCTTTGACCTGCCTGGTAACTTTCGGGTAGCGCATATCCCGATAAAAAACGAAATGGGCGAACAGGGTGCCCGATTCCCCCGGCTGCTGTTCCCACAGCTCCCGGTCCTGCTGATCCTTTGCCATTGCTCCCCCTCCTTCCTGGTGGCGTGTATATGAAAAAGGGCGGCCCCGGCGGCCGCCCTCTCCATGCTGTACTATTCGACCCCGTTGTCGAGGTCGTTTTTGTCCTTAATGGGCCCATACGGCAACATTTCCCCGTCGCGCTCCAACGTGACGCCCAGGTTGCCGGTCATCTTGACGTATCGGTTGACGATGACGTCGCAATATTTGGGGTCGAGTTCCATGGTGTAGCACCTGCGGCCGGCCATTTCCGCGGCGATCAAGGTGCTGCCGCTGCCGCCGAAGAAATCAATGACCAGGTCGCCGGTCTCGCTGCTGTTGGTGATGGCCGTGAGCGGTATCTCGACGGGTTTCTGCGTGGGGTGCTCGGTTTTGGTCTCCCGCGCTACCTCCCAGACGGTGGTTTGCTTGTTCTCCGGGTACAGCGTGACGCTGCGGCCCTCACTGAGCCGGATGTACCTGATTTTCTTGCCCTTTGGCGGCGTGCTGGCCAGGTACACCTTGCCGCCCTGGCCGTCGGTCAATACCACGCCCCCGGACAGGGTGGTGGCGGTGCCGTCCCGCCCGCGCAGGACCACTTTCCAGGTCGTGCGCTGGGCCCGGTCGCCGAAAAAGCGGCATTGCTCCCCGGCCTTTTGGGCGTAAAAACAGGGCTCGTGCGCCCATTGGTAATCTGCATGACCAAGGACCGGCGCCGGCTTCCACCAGATGATGTACTGCTTTTTCATGATCCCGGCGGCCGTCATGGCGTCGTCGAAGTCCCGGAAGGCTGTGAATGCGTGCCAAATGTAAAAGGCCGCGTCTGCGTCGGTATATCGGACGTAATTCTTGAACGCCGGGGTCAACAGCTGCATGAGGGCGTCTGCGTCCAGGTCGTCGTTCTTAATCATGCCAAACTTGCCGCTTTGGGTCTCATACGATACGCCATAGGGCGGGTCGGTGTGGACCAGCTGAGCCAACTCCCCGCCCATGATCCGGTCGACGGCCGCGTCGTCGGTGGCGCTGCCGCACATAACGCGGTGCTGACCGACGTGCCAGATGTCCCCCGGCTTCGTCATGGGGATGTAGCCGGTGCCCACGGCGTCGACGTCGTCGGCCCCGTCGTCCTCCGCGTCTCCCTCTCCGCCCATGGCCGCAATGATGGCCTCGATGTCCTCCTGGGTGTAGCCCGTCATTTCCAACGGGACGACGCCGGTGTCGATTTCGTTGACCATTTCCAACAGCTCCCCGGTGTTGAGGGTACTTAACTCCGCCAGGCGGTTGTCGGCGATCAGGTCGGCCCATTCCTCCGCCTCGCTGTCATAATCCTGGTATTCGACCGGGGCCTCCGACAGGTTGGCCCAGGCCGCGGCCTCCATGCGCCCGTGCCCCTTGACGATCAGGCCGGAAAGGTTGCTGACCGTGATGGCGTTCCGCCAGCCGGTGGCCCGGATGATCCCGCCCAGGCGCTCGATCTGGTCGGTGCCGTGGTGGTTCGGGTTGCCGGGGTTCGGCCGCAACTGCGACAGGGGGACGATGGCGTCATAAGCGCAAAAAACCGGGACGCCGTCCGCGGTCACGTGCCGCGGGGTCGCCCTGGTTTCGTAGTCGATGTGCGTGTCTCTCTTGGACATTTTTCATCCTCCCAATTCTAACACGTTCTTATTGCCCTGTAAATGCCCAAAAAGTGCCCTGCGGCTCCCCCCTGGGCCATACCCGCATTTATTCCTGTTTTATGCCGTCAATGCCGAAAATAAGAGCGGACAGCGGCCGCATGGCCGCCTTGATGTCCTTATAGACTGTCCGCTTTTCGATGTGTTCGCGCTGGGCCAACTCCTCCGCCGTCATTTGGTCGTCGCTGATGTACGTGTCGACCACGATGCGGTAACGCCGGAGGGCCTCCTCCCGGCCGCTCTGTTCGCAATCAATCCGCCAATACCGCAGCATTTCGTCGATGTGCTCAATGATGATGCGCGTGCGCTGCTGGCTCCGCTTGATGCTCTCAATGTAGAGGCGGTCGTCGACCTTGCGGAAGCCCATACTTTCCAGGTCGTCCAAAATATCCACGGCGTTTTCGCTGATGACCTCATTGGCCCGCGCCCCAGTGTGGACAGCGTCGAGGGCGTGGTGCTTCAATACCCGGTAATTTTTCAGCAACAGGCGGGTGTTGTGGAGGCGGCGGTCGTAACGGCCCTTGCGCTCCTTCTTGCGCTCCTCCTCAATGCGGTCGGTCGCAGCCTTGACACCTGCGGCGATTCCCTTTTCAATGGCTATGTCCAACATGCGCACGCCAACGACGGCGATCTGACCGGCTGCGATGCCGGGGCTCTCTCTGCTGTCCATAGGTAAATCCTCCTATTCTGCGTTGTCCTTTCTGCGTTTTGGGCACCACGGCGGGCTGCTGCGGGTGTATCGGCCGCGGGCGTGCTTCCCGGTCGCCCTGCAGGTGATTTTCTCCCCGCGCTTCCCCTGGCCCTCCCGGACGGCCTCCTCGCACTCTTTACAGTGTGGGATGCTGTTGTCCTCCGGCATGGGCCGGAGCTCCGGGGGGAAGTCCTGGATCAGGTCGTCGCCCCAAACGGCCCGGAGTTCATTGCTGTCTTTCAAAAGGACCGAGGCGTGGGTGATGGCGGCCGCCTCGATGATGTTTTCGATCCAGGCGCGCTCCGGGGCGATCTTCCCCTTGCGGTTGCCGGTCTCTGCTCCCACGATGATCCAACGGGCACCGCCGAAGCTGCCCAGGCCCGCGTCCAGGCTCCCGCTGATGGGCTCGATGCTCAAAAACGTGTTGAAGGTCACGCTCGGCGTGAAGGCCATGTCCCCGGCCTTTGTGACCGTCGTGCCATACCAGAAATTTGGGCAATCGGTAATCCGCGGGAGCTTCCCGGCGTTCGCCAGGGCGGCGTATCGCTCCGGGTATTTGGTCAAAAACATGTAATTGTGCCATGGGGCCGCCTTGCACGCCTCAAACACGCGGGCGATCCATTCGTCGGGCACCCACGGGCCGAACAGGTCGGCCATGCTGCACACGAAAATGGAGGCGGGTTTTTTCTTTCTGGCCGGGTCCCCCAGGCGATATTCGTGGAAGGTCGGCTCGAAGCCGGCGGGGTGGGGGATCGTCGTGCCGCGGCTGTTTTTGAACGGCTGCGGGAGGGTGTAAATCTTCCCGGCTGGGCCGTCCTCCGCGTGAATCTGCGGGTCTGTGACGTTGACGCGCACGTCCCCGGAAAACCTGCGGGCCTGGTTCCGGGCGTAGCAATATTCGCACCCCCGGCGGCAGCCCGTGACTGGATTCCAGGAAAAGTCGCACCAATCAATTTCTGATTTGTTCATCATGGTCGTGTGTCCTCCTTTTGGTTCCTGTCATACCCATTTCATCCGCGTGTATATCCAATCTACCACGGTCAGCGTCCCGTCCATGGTCCCGCCAAAGCGGGGGACGCCCTTCATGTTATACCAGGCCCACCCTGCGATTTCGAGGGCCCTGATGATGTCCTGCTCCGCCCTCATATACATGCGTTCGTCCAATTCCTGAAATATGTATTCTTCCAAGAGTATGGGGGCGATGTCCCGCATGAAGGAAACTTCCTCCCGCCCCATGAACAGGTCGGCGATCCTCTTTGCGGTCTCATTCTCCGGTATCTGCATTGTGACGGTGATTTGCTTCCCCATTTGCCCGCCTCCTATCTGTACTCCCTGCCGGTGGCCTTGTCCCGGAAGGTGATGCGGTTGACGATCTCGAAGCCGGCCAGGGCCGCCGTCTGCCGGATGATAGGCATGAGGTCTCCGATGGCCGCGAGGCGTTCCGCCTCGCGCTGCCGCTCCTCCCGTCCGATGTTCGCCATGGCCTCCCCAGCTGTGGGGTCTGCGTAGCCCTCTGTATTTTTATACATGGTCGTCCCCTCCCGGCTCCGGCACGTCGAACGCCAGGCGCAAAAGGTAGTCGATGACCTTGAGCATGGCGGCCTTGGGGACGCTGTTGTGTGTCTCCATCTTCAAAATTTGGAGGATGGCCGCCCCCTTCTCCTCGTCGGTATAATCCGGGCTGTCGATGTTTGCGAAAATTGCAAAGGCTTTCCCGAATTTCATGCTTTCACCTCCTCGGTGTTCATTCTCCATGGCATTCATCGCCCCAGGCGTCCCAGCCGTCGGCCCGGTCTCTTGCGAACAGCTCGATCCGCGGTACGTCTCCGACAAGCTGGACGATTCGCCGCCGGGCTTCGTCCGGCTTTTTGCTGTGCTTTTCGATGGGGGCCTCAATGATTTGGTGGACATTATGGGCCCGGATCATTTCGGAGGCTTTGAATCCCTTGGACACGCCCAACAGACAAACCTCCGCATTTGCGCGGGTATATGCACCCATTCCCCAGAAATTGGCGTCCTTTTGGGTCTTTTTCACCCAGACAAACGCAGCCGTTTTATACTGGAAGCCCCACGCCTCCATGACCTTTATGGCCTCCTGGATGTTTGGGAATGTTGCCCAAAGGAAGAGAACAGCCCCCCCCCCTGCAATTTTTCTTACTGGCATTTTGCATATATCCGCCGTGGTCATTGTGTGGTAATGGTTTTTTGCGGCGCCGCGGCCGCCCTGCCGATACGCCCAGGGCGGGTCGGCGTAGATTACGCTGTATTGCTTTTCCGGCAATTCGATCATGCTACCGATCCCCCCATCCGGCTTTGGTTGGCCGCGCTTTTTTCTGCCGCTTCCCGTCGACGAAGATGTCATACCCGGCCGCCTGGATCGTCGCCTCCACCGTCGGCGGGTATCTGCAGGATTCGTGCTGCGTGGACATGTACGTCCGGCCGCCCTTTTTGACTTCGTAGGTCATTTCCTGCGCCCCTTCCTTTTCTTCCCCTCACCCCAGCCGATGGGCTCATACCTGCCGCGGCGCTCCGACCATTCCACGGCCACGGGGCACCCGCATTTGTAACAGTTGACGTCCATTTGCTTCTCTGTGATGTTCGTGCGGTAGCTGTACTTGCCGCCGCACTCACACATAACCCGGAGGGGGAACATGTCGGTCAACGGGGTCCGTCCGCCGCACTCATTGCAGCGGTATGTTGTGATAGGCTGCCTGGCGCAGAACGCGTGAACGTCTCCGCAATGGGCGCACCTGATAAGCAGGAAGCCGGTTTCTCCTTTGGGCTCTGTGGCGGCCCCTGCGGGCCTGCTGGGGCGCTTTGGCGGCCAGGTGTGCGTGTGTACTCCCGGCCGCTCCGGGCCGCCCTGCCGGGCGTCCCTGGGCGGCTCCTGGGCCTTTTTCTCCCCATACGTGAGCGCGATGTCGATACGCTGCGGCTCGACGGGGGTGGGGACAGTGATGGGAATGACGGGGCGGTCCGGCTCCTCCCCGAAGGGGAAGGGGAGGGCGTCGCCCTCGATCTCCCGGATCAGGGCCTCCAGGGTGGCCCGGTCCTCCTGTGTGTGGCCGGGATCATAAAATTCCGACTGCGCCCCGGTTAATGCCTCCCGGATCACGCGCCGCTCCAATTTCTCGAAATCCTCAAAGCGTGACATTTGTGTCCCTCCATGTTTTGGTCATACCCACGTTTCCACGATCACGGGGTCGTCGTTCGGGTTCCGCTCCAGCCTGACCATTTGCCCGGTCGGGATGGCCTCCAGGAGATCCTCATACGTGCCGGCGACGGCGGCCAGGTTGGTCGGCTTGCCCACGTCGAACACGCGGGCGACATATTTGCCGGGGTAGTCCGTTGGGCTGTTGAAAATGGTGATGATGGGCATGGTGGTCTGTCTGACCAGCCGGTTATAATCAAAGCGTTTTACGATGCGGTCGGCGCTCTTATCCATTGGTGTCCCTCCATCGTCCGATGATCTCCAAATATGGGAGGCCCGTCCGGCCTCCGGGCTTTACCTCCCATTCCTGCGGGAGGTCTCCAGCTTTGACGCTGGCCCGCTGCGGGGTGTCCCAGAAATCGCCGCAATACCGCACGGGGACGGGGACGGGCCTGCACCTGGGCGGGGTCGCTTTCCACTCCTCCAGCCCGGCTTTCCATGCCGGCCACGGGACGGCGAAAAACTGCCGGAGGCTGAAGCTCACCAGGACGATGCCCACGGCCTGCGGGTCCTTGCAGAAATCGTCCAAATAATCCGCCTGGTGGGGCTCCACGCGATCCCAGCGGATGCGGTCGTCCTCGGTGTGCTTGGCCTCCACGGCCACGGGGATCGACCCGTACCTGCCCAAATAATCAACGCAACTTTTCCGCTCCACCTTTACGTTGAAAATCTTCCCGGACGCGTCCCGCAGGGGGATGAATTCCGTGGGCACCTTATGGATGACGGCGTCCCCCTGTTTCTGGTAGGCGTCGTGGACGAAAAGAAGGAAGTCCTCGAATGGCTTGCCCTTGTTCGCCTGGGCCCGGTTGTATGTATGGCCGGCGGGCCCCCGGCCGAAGCTGCGCCCGCTCATTTCTCCGCCTCCTTGCCCTTCCACAGCGCCCTCCACCTGTGGCCGCCGCAGTCGCTGTACTCACAACCGTCGTTGAAGCCGCACGCCTCGCAGACGCCCTTCCATGCCGCCAACATATCGGCGTTTTCCCTCTCCAGCTCCTCGATGCGGGCCAAAATATACAAATTCATGGGTTCCTGGCTCCGCCGGAGGAGGTCCTTGACTGTCTCATTCATTTCCGGGTAGGTGTGGATGGCCTCCGGGGCCTGTGCCCTGGGCACATACGCGCCACACGGCCACGTGAGGCCGCTCCCGGTGGAGCAGTCTGCGTATTTCTGGCAACCCTCGCATTTGCTCATTGTCCCGATGCCTCCCTTGTGATGGCCACCTCCAACGCGGGCATGTGGCCCGCCACAATGCAGTCGCGGTGCATGGCTGTCGGCGCTCCAACGATTTTTTGGAGCATGAACATCCAAATATCCGACGGCGTCGCAGAGCTGTCAAAAAACTTTTCCGCCGTTTCGTGGTTGTCCTTGTAGAAATTGGTCCCCCTGGCCCATTCTGCGATCTCTTTGACCAGCTCGACGGCCTTGTCATTGAAAACAGCGGTGTCGCCGGTGCTCTCGGTTGTCTCCAGGAGCTCCACCATTTTTTCGTTCATTTCTTCCCGTGTCATGTCTGCGCCTCCTTCAATTCGTCGAAAAGCCAGTAATGCTTGTCGCCGGTCAGGCAGTTGTACGGGATGGGTTCGCCGCTTTCTTCGTCGCACCCGCCGAAGGTCCCCCAATTTTCGCAGGTCACGCTTGTCTGATTCCACCCGACGGCGATGATTTCCGGGTGGTCGTCATATATGGCTTGGAGGATGTCCGCCTGCTCTCCCAGGTTGGTCTCTCCCTTGTGGTCGTCCCCCTCGAACGCCCGGAGCGCCTCTACAACGCGCGGGATGTCCTCCTTTTTCACCAGGCAGTCGTCGAAGGTGGTAAACAGGACGATGCGCTCATGCCGGGGAATTTCCGGGTTGTCGGCGAGGGCCCAAATTTCGCGGGCCGGGTTGTCCCCCTTCCCAAGCGTCGGCGCCGTCCTCCGCGGCTTGAATCCGTTTTTTGCCTCGATCTCCTCCGCCGTCATCCCCGGATGATACCAATTACACAGCTTGACATATTCCGGGATGTACGGGGGCAGGTGCCGCTCCTCCATGATGTTCCAAATCGTCATTGCCCCGCGCCAGGCGTTCCGGGCCATGCCGGCCATGTATGCGTTGCCCTCTTTGTTAAAGGCAAAAATTTCGGTGTAGCTCATATTTTTCACTCCCTGCGCCGGTTCCGGCGCTGTCTGATGGTGGATCGTGCTTGTGGCCTGATCCGTTGCACGTGGGCGGCGTAGGCCGTCCTGGTGCTTTTCGGCGGCCGGAGCTTCCCGGATGCCGGGCACGGGTGGGGGCGTGGTGCCTTTTCCGCCACGTCCGGCGTCAATGGCTCCAGTTCCTCTCCCCGCGCCAGGGCGTTCATGGCGTCGTTGAGCGCCTGGAATTGGTCGGCCGCTTCCCCAAATATCCGAATGAGCGCGGCCCGTACCGCCTCCACGACCTCCTCCAGCTTCGCCCCGCTGGAAAACGCCGCCCCGATGTGCAGCTCCACAATCTCCCGCGTGTGGTCGCCCATGGGCATGTCTGTCATGTCTGCCCGCCCTCTCCAAGGGCCAGGACGCCGCCCTGATAAAGCTGGTACAACGTGCGGCCCCTGCCGTCCGTCATGTATGGGAGAAAAACCTCCTCGATCTGGACCATGCCGGCCTCGATGATGGCGACCTGGGCAAGCACCCAGTCCCGGACGTTGCGCCAGGCGGTCCGCTCCGCCTGTCCGTTGTCGTCCTTGACCTTCTGCCGGGCCATGACCGCACGGACGCCCTCCACGTTGGCCGGGAGGCAGAACGCACGGGAGCCCACCGGGGTCTCGATGCCGAAGGTGACGCCCACGGGCTTCCCCTTGTCGTCATACTCGACCATGATGCGCCGGGCCCCGTTCGCCGCGAGGGCCGCCTGGATTTCCCCTAGGCTCTCGCATACCCTGACCTTCGACGTGTAATTTTTAATCGCCATTCTTGACGTCCTCCATGCTGAACACGATGCCCTCGCAGAATGGCTCCCCGTCCTCGAAAATCGTGAAGGTTTCGTGGGGGATGTCGGTCTCGAATGTCCAGCACGGGCCGCCGGGGTTATGCCAGACGGCCTTGATTTCCTTGGCCGCTTTCTTGGCTGCGGCGAAATACGGGCAGGTGCAATCCTCCGCATTGTCGCAGGTCGGCTCCTCCAACATGCCGGTCGGGGTGATGTAGAGCGTGGTTCCGTTCCAAGCCCCGACCTCGCTGTCGATGGCACCCCGAAGTTCCACATTGTCGTCGGAGCAACCGTACACCACGACCAGACCGGCGTCTTTCGCCTCCTGTTCCTCCGAACTGTCGATCTCCATGCCGTACTTCCGGCCGGACAATTCGGCCGCCAGTTCTTTCGCTGTCATTTCTGCGTGTCCTCCTTTGATTCGTATTTTGCGCAGGCTTTCCTGCATTGTGATCCCGCCCATACATGGGGCTTTACCCGGCACGTCCCGGTGGCTGACCAGGCTACGCCGTTGTGTATGCGGCTGAAATGCTTGCACCCTCCGCAGGTTCCGGGCTTCTCCCGGAGCCGTGGGAATTTCGGCCCCCTCACTGAACCACCCCGCCGTCGCCCGGCATTTCAAAATTCCAGAGCCCCTGCTTCCCCTTGACCGGGATGGGCGACTGCAGCATTTTGACGTTGGCCAGCTCCCACGCATACCGCCCCGGTGCCCAATCCCCCAGGATGATTTCCTTGCCCGTCGGGACAAATTGCCGACCGAAGGGCACGTCGATTTTGCTTCCCTCCATGCTTTCCGCAATAATCGGGTGTCGTCTGGCCTCCTCTGCGTCCTCCCCGACGTTGTAGGCAATATGCCACACGTCAACCAGCTCCGCTGTGGCGATGACCGCGCCGAAGGGCATGGCTTCCCATTTCGGGCAACGTCCGGCCGCCATTTCCATGTCGACGACCTTGGCGAGGTCGACCGGGAGGTCCCATTTCCTGGTGTATCTGGCCGCCGCATGGATGGCGATGGGGCCCCGGTATTGGGTCGCCCAGCTCCGCGTTTCGTACTGCTTCGCGCCGCCGGCGATCAACGAGGCCCACGGCTGCCAGATTGTCAATGCTTTCATGTCATCCCCCCTTAAAACATTCTAAAATTTAATGGTTCTTCTAACATACTCCACCGAAAAACCTTGTCGTCCGGCGAAATGAGGCCGTCGTCCTCCAACCGAAAACGCCGCTCGAAGTCGTGGACGGTGTGGCCGTGGGCGTCAAAATAGCGGATGCTGTCCTTGTCCCATTTCAACATGAGCGCCCAATACTCCGGGTAGTCCCGGCGCAATAGGCGGAGTTGTTGGATTCCCTGGTTATGGCAAAACCAGCACCCGCCCCGCGCCCTTCCCTCATAAATCGGGGATAATAGGCCGCGATCTTCGCACCACTTAAAACATTCCGCCTCTGTCCAGCCGGCCTCCACGAGAGGGCTTTTCTTTTTGTCGGTCAAACTGTGAAATCGCCCCGGTTCGTCTGCTGCGATTCCGATGTAGCTGATTCTGTCGCCCTTGTTTTTGTCCAAAATCCCGACTTTCAACATTGAATTGCACCACGGCCCCCTCAATATCGGCCAGCCGTATATCGCACCAGGGCGACTTCCTTTTTTGTATGTTGTATAAAACTGCTGTTCGTATGTCTTTTTTGCTCTTATGTGCTCGACCTGGATTCCCCACCGCTCCCGGATGATGGCGTCCGCTTTTACCTTAAATTCCACCATTGGCGGCAGGTCTGCGGGGATGGTATCGGTAGCCCATACCTCGGCGTGAATGATGCGATCCAACGGCCAGCCCAGCTCCTCAATGGCACCCAGGCAAGCCAGGCTGTCCTTGCCGTATGATAAACTTAAAACGTGTTCCACCGCTTACTCCTCCCGGAACATATCCATTTGCGCGGCCGGCTCGAAATTCATCCAGAGGATTTCCCGCCGCCTGGAGGCGGTCTGCGTGAACGACGTCCGCCCGTCCTTATACCATCCCTTGAGCTCCCGGTTGTATAGGTCGCTGTCATACCCCGATATGATGGCGGGCCCCCTGTGGGCCTTGATGGCCTCCAACAGCTCCATGTGGTCGTCGTCGGTCATTTCGTGGCGGTATTGCTTCCTGTTCTGCCTGGTGCCGAGCATGTAGGGCGGGTCGGCGTAAATCAGGACGTTCTGGTAATTAAACCGCCGGATGAGCTCCACCGCCGGTCGGTTCTCGATCTGGACGCCCCGGAGCCGCTCCGCCGCCTGGATGATGACCTCCGGGGTCTTGGCCCAGCATTTGGCGGCGTAGGCCGCCTCCCGGCCCTGCACGTCATTTTTCCAGCCGACCTTTTCGCCGGTCGTGCGGAAGCCGTGGCCCATCATCATACGGATGTAAAAATTGACCGCCCGCCGGAAGTTGTCCGTCTCGGTGTACTGGGCCGCCCAGGCCCGGTCGTATTCGTCCCGTGCGTATGGCGTGAAGCGTATGGCGTGGGCCAGCCGTGCCGGGTCTTTCCTGATCCAATCGAACAGGTTGACGACGTCGCCGTCGATGTCGTTGACGGTCTCGATGGCGCTGCGGGATTTGGTGAACAGTACGGCCCCGGATCCGAAGAACGGCTCTAAATAGCTGCGGTGCTCCGGGAAATGCGAAATCACCCAGGGGGCGACGCCCCATTTTGCGCCGGGGTATTTAATGACCGCGTTGGACACGCCCGCGGCGGGCCCTGGCAGTTCCTCCGGGCGGCCGATGACCGCCGGGGCGGCGACGGCCTCCCGCGGCCCCTCGCTCTCGATCTTCCAGCCGTCGTCCCTGACCTGGAAGGCGTCGCCCAGCTGGATCGTGTCCGGGAAATTGTGCTGTGTGGTCTGGATGGCATACTTGTCGATCTCGGTGGCGTAGTATTTCGTGATGGCGGCCCCGATTTTGTTGAGGGCGATATGGCCGCAACTCATACCGTCGTACATGGAAAGGACCTCGACCGGCTCGGTGGTGATGCCCGGCGCATGGCCGAGGATGTGGGCGATCACGTCCACGGTCCACCCATTCCCCAGCATTTTGTACGCCTGCGTGTCGCTGACCGGGAAAACGTAATCCTCCGGCACGGTCTGGAGGCGCTTACACTCTAAAACCGTCAATTTTCGGATGATGTAGAAGCCGTCGGCCAGCTTTATGGGGTATTGCTTCCCCTTAATGGTGATTTTTCCGTCCCTGACCTCATAGACGGGATATGTCTTGCCGTCCGCCGCCTCAATCAAAAGGTTGTTGTGGGCCCAGTCCCCGTTTGCTGTCAACGTCGGGGTCTTTTCGTACTTGATGCCGCCCTTGTTGAAGCCGTGCGGCTGCTGGTATATGGCGGCCTCCTCGACAACAAGCCGGCTCTGGTGTCCGTCCGCTGTGACGGCGTTGGCCTTTTGGTCGTCCCTCATTTCGTAGCTGGAGCTGTCGCCCCGTCCGCGCCACGCCATTCCAGCGGGGACGGCGTACAGCGGGCCGTCCACGCCTCCGCCGTTCGGCCTGGCCGTCAGTGTGGCCGCCTTTCCGTCGGCGTCGTAGATTCGATGCGCCTGGCCGCCCTTGATGATCCCGTCGGAGTTTGGCATATCGCCGACCCGGATGGGCGTGGCATAAAGGCCGGTCTTGGCTCCAACGCCTCCGCCCTGGGCGCAAACTGTCACGCTTTTCCCGTCTGGGGAGTATACCCGGTATTGCTGGCTGTCAAAGTCTGCGTTCTTGGCGTCGCTCTCAATGGTTCCGATCCGCACGGGCTCCGCCACGCCGTTAAACGAAAATTTCCCCGGCTCCATGATCGTTTTCAATACAGACGAATGGCCGCCGTGTACTCCAATCGACGCCCGGAGGGTGTATGCCTTTTCTCTCCATACCACGCTGGTCTCCAGGATGTCCCGGAGCAGGATTCCCTTGTCCTCCGGCTGGCCGACGCCGGGAATGTTCGTCCAATAGAGGCGCTTTCGGCTCTGGGCGCTGACCAGGGCGGAGTTGATTTCGATGGGCTCGACGCCCAGCTCCTTTGTGATTTGCGCCCGGATGGCCGCCGACATGGATTTGTTATTTTCGTAAAGGAAAAAATCCGGATTGTACTTTTCCAATGCGACCAGGTAATTCTTGAACAGCTCCCAGCCGATGCCGCTGGGCTCGGTCTCCCGGTTCTTCGTCTGGGCGATGCTCCAATGGGTGCAGGGGGAGCCGCCTATGAGTAATTTCATCATGTCGTTTCCTCCTCCCCTTTGGCCGCCCGTTCCTCCATGCGCTTCAGCCGCGCCGCGATCCGCTCCATATCCTGCCGGATGTCGGTGATGCCGTCCGGCACCGACTTCGACAGGGCTTTGTCCAACTCCGCCGCGGCGTCGCTGGGCCGAAATACCCAGATGCCGTGCTTGTGGATCACGTCCTGGATGGCCTTGTATACCTCATATTGCCGTTTGAATTGTGCGACCTCCTCCAGCTCCCTCTCCATGCGGGCGTTGTCGGCAACGATCCTGGAATTGACCGCCCGCGCCAGATCCCGGTTTTCCGTTTTCCCGGCGGCGTATGCCTCGAAATATGCCCGCCGGTCGGAAAAGAACGGTATGCGGTCGCTGTCTAACCGGCTGAAAATGATGTACAGAAGGAGCTCCGGGGTGTACTCGATTTTTCGGTAAATGGCCCTTTTCCGGGTGGTGAGGGTCTTTTTCTCCGGGTCGTAATACATGAGGCCGATGCTCTCCGGGAGCTCCGTGCGGTCTATCATCCCTTTCGGGCAAACGATATAAAGGCAGTTGCAAAGCTCCTCATACGTGTAAAATTTGACGTCCCGCAGGAAGTCGCTGCGGCTGACCTTGATTTCGTACCCGGTGAAACAGGGGGCCGTCCAACTCTTTTTGATGGCGAGGCCGTCAAGGATTTTCAACGTACCGGCCGCGGCGATCTGCGTGGGTCCGCTCTTGCACTCGGTAATGAAAAAATCCTTGTAATGCTTTTCTGCCAGGGCCCGCTTGATCTCGAACGCCGTGACGGCGTTCTTGGCCGCGCTCATTTCGCCCTCCAGCTCGGCCAGTCCATGTGAACGGCGACGCACATTTCACGGAGCCGGTCGACGGTCTTTTGCGCGTTGCGGTCGGTGGCGTCCCGCGGTGTCATGCGCTGGACCAATTCGTCGGCGCCGCAGTTCGATGTCACAATGGTCGGCATGTACGCCTCATATCGGGCGTTGATGATGCTGAAAATGGTGGTACAGCCCCATTCCGTTGGCTGTTCGCTGCCCAGGTCGTCGATGATGAGAAGGGGGACGTCCGCATATAGCCGCATGACTTGGGCCTCTGTGCCCTCCCTGCGGCTGTCGAAGGTCTCCCTGATCCTGGCCAGCAGGTCGATCATGGTCATGCAAATAACCGGCGTCCCGGTCTGAAGGAGCTGGTTGGCTATGGCCGCGGCCAGGTGGGTCTTGCCGGTGCCGTACCCTCCGATGAGGAAAAGCCCGTTTCGCTCTTTCTGCGGGGGCTCTACCTTCCCGCCCCTGCCCTTGGTGGGGATCATCATGCCGAAGGCGTCGGCGTATCGCTTGCACGTGCCGAAGGCTTTGCGGTTGGCCTCTGTCATTTCCCAGCGGTCGAAGGTCCGGTTCTGAAAACGGGCGCCCATGCCGCTGTCCTTGATGAGCTTTTTCACCCTGGCCCGGATGGCCTCCTGTTGCTTCCTGCGCTCCTCCGCCTGCTTTTGCTCCTCCGCCTCCCGGTCCTTTTGCTCCCAAAAGGCGACGGCCTCCGGGCAGGTGCATCGCTCCGGCGATGGCGACCACAAAAAAACGCGGTCCGGCTTGAACGGAAAAATCATCCCCATGTACTCCAACGTCCGGCCGCAAAACTGGCACGTCTCCGGGGGAGGGGCGGGCTTGTCGCAGTCATACCCGGCGGCCGCGGCTTCGCTGGCCCTGATGGTCGTTTTGCGGTTGACCTCCGGGTCCTCAGTCGTCGGTGTGGAAGCCCTTGAGGGGGTCGGTGTCCGGCGGCCGGGTTCCCCCTCTCGGAGCAGCTCTCCGATTCTTTGCATTTCGTGTGTCCTCCTGTCGTTGCTTTGATCGTTCGTATTCGTCGTTTGCCCGTTGAAGGTCCGCCAGCGTCCTGATCCCCCGGCTGCGGTACGCCCTTAACGTGCCCCGGATGTATGACCATGCGGTCTTGTGTTCGTCGAGGGCGTATTCCATGGCCTTTATGATGACTTCCGGCTGTATGTCCTCCACAAATGCGCCGAGTTCCTCAATGGACGTTGCCGACGGCGTGGCGTTGATCCTGTTCAAATAAAAATCCATGACTTTCCCGAGGCCGGGGTCGACGCCCGCGGCCTTGTCCAGCCGGCCGACGGCGGCC
>OFGG01000720.1_pt1 | contig 25748 bp, 22 predicted proteins | sample 1521701 | NCBI WGS metagenome assembly OFGG01 (sample SAMEA3504081, study PRJEB24116) | mouse gut metagenome | biome: mouse gut; feature: mouse-associated habitat; material: faeces | place: Denmark | collected 2011
ACTGGTTCAATCGCATGATTACATTAGGCAGTATTCAGCGTTATGCAGTATAAATTAGAATCTCGATTAATCATCTCAGCCACCTCGTATTTGCGACGTTTACGTTGCTATTTCCTTGTATAGTATGCCATAAATTTCCCAAATTATCAATAGCACTGTTTTTTCAAACAATAACCGAAAAAAGGCTTGACTCTCCCCTTAGGTCAGAAGGTAAACTGTCTATAGATTCGAATAATCAGCCACTAAAAAACAGGAAATCACTTAACAGCCTGCCGGGCAGGTAAAATCCGAAGCATCCTCACCATTTCGGATAACAGGGAGCTTGCGGATACGCTGCGGCGCCAAAAAGAAGCTGAAGCAGGAACAGCAGGAAATGGTCATAAAGACTGGGAGACGGAGGCCTACTTTCCGATTCGGGAAAAAGGCAGAGGATAGAGGAATCAATGGTGCGGCTTTCTCATTGTCTGTCTAGGCAGGCTTATCACTCCCAAGTCCTGCATCCTTATCTGTTCTGCTACAGGCTGTCAAATCGCCACCGGCCTCGGTTTTCAAATATCAGGCCTGTCCTTTTGCAGGAAAGAAGCCCGCCTGACGGCATCCGCGCCGAATTTCTCCCGGATGCTGTCCATGGCCCTGTCCAGCCGCTCCAGCTTCTCGTAATCCGTGTCGTCGAACAGGGACAGCTGCCTGTTGTCCCCCTCCCTGGTCACCTTTCCGGTCTGGATCCCAATCAGGCGGATGGGAGTCCTGTCCCAGAACTCGTCGAAGAGCCTGCAGGCGGCCTGGTAGATCTCGTCCGTGATGTTGGTGGCATGCTCCAGGACGCACTGGTGGGAGGCCTGGGTCAGGTCGAAAAAACGCAGCGTCACGGAGACCACCTCTATCCACGCCCCGTCCCGCCGAAGCCGCCTGCCCACGGTCTCCGCCAGGGAGAGCAGCACCTGCTTCGCCTCTTCCGCCCGGGTCACGTCATAGCTTAAGGTGACGGAATTGCCATATCCCTTATTGTCCGCCCTCTCCGCCTCCACCAGAGAGAAGTCTCTGCCGTTAGCATAATTCCAGATGGCTTCCCCGTGCTTCTTCAGCGTCGCCTGCAGCGTCCCCAGGTCTGCCTGTGCCAGGTCGCCTATGGTCATTATCCCTAAGCGCTTCAGCTTCTGCTCCGAGGCCCCTCCCACGGAGAAAAGCTCCCCCACCGGAAGGGGCCACAGCTTCTCCTGAATCTCACCCGGGAAAAGGGTATGCACCTTGTCCGGCTTCTCGAACTCCCCGGCCATCTTCGCCAGCAGCTTGTTGCTGGAGATTCCTACGTTCACCGTGAAGCCCAAGGTGTCCCTGATTTCGTCCTTCACCCGGTGGGCCGCCTCTATGGGGCTTCCGAACAGGCCCTCCGTCCCGGTCATATCCGCAAAGGCCTCATCGATGCTGTACTGCTCCACCGTATCCGAGTATCTGCGCAGGATTTCCATGAAAGCCGCGGAATTCCTTGCGTATAATTCCCGATTCGGTGACACCAGTGTCAGATTTGGACATTTCCGCAACGCGTCCACAATGGGCTCTCCCGTCCGCACATTGTATTTCTTCGCCGGGATGGATTTCGCCAGTATGACACCGTGCCGCTTGGACATGTCCCCGCCCACCGCGGACGGAATCGTCCGCAGATCCAGCTCCTCCCCCAAATCCTGCAGGCGGTGCACCGCCTCCCAGGAGAGGAACGCGCTGTTCACGTCGATGTGGAAGATTACTCTGTCGTCCATACAAATGTCCCTCGTCAGTTAGATGAGCAATTTATAAATGCAGTGGGAGGCTCCTTAACCTCCCAATATCCGGATTTGTCACTTCCGATTCTCTCTACTAAACCTTTTTTTCGCAGAGAATCCAAGGTGCGCTGGATTGTCCTTACCGTTTTGGAAGTGGCTTCCGCCAGTTCTTCCCTTGTATAGTCAGGTTTTTTTACAAGCAGATTATATACCGCTTGCTCCGTCTTGTTTAGAGCGACATTTACTGAGCCATTACTCCCTGTTCTGTCATTTATGAAAAGCGCCTTTGGAATATTTCTAATGAAGACAAACTGAAAACCGCTTTCCGAAATTTCATAGGAATATTTCACATCTGCATCCTTACACAGACTGTCGATACGCTTAAACCCACTTCCAAACTGCTCAATCGACTTGTTTAGATACAGAATTCTGGCTATGTGCGCATTCCGAATGGCAGAAGGAAGGTTTTTCCTGATATAATCCTCTGGGCTATATGTGCTCGCAAAGGTTCCCGGGCTGTAAACTGTTACCTTATCCGGATGAATGCAGATTTCATGATATGTATTGCTGTTATACACTGCATGCGCATAGCTGTTCGCCAAGACCTCCCTGATTGCCGCAACCGGAATCTCCGGAATTTCCTCCCTCTCTGTCCCTATAATTTCGCTTCTCCAGCTTATGTTTTTCAAAATATAGGTCTCTGCCAGCCTCAACAGATTCAATATATTATCCTCATACATCTGCATGTCAAGAAATGTCAATTTCTCATCTGTGGCGAAAATCGCCGCTTTGAGAGTAATCGGATGGGAATTTCCAAACAGTACATTTCCGGCATTTGTCAGATACTCTCCAGACACAAGCCCGAACCTCTTTAATACCATCGGTACTGTATACCTGCACTCCATCATCCTGCCGGCCGAAATTGCCCTTTCGCAAAAAGCTTTTACCGCTTTTTTGTCAACCTGCCTTGATACTGTCTCGGACTGCGCTTTCTCCCACCTATCCTTATATTCGTTCGCAACAAAAAACTGCTTAAGCTCCGCCGGTGTAACTTCCCTGTCTTCATCTGCTGTACGCAAATAATATCTGCCCATAGCAGAATAAGGGAAATCCTCTCCATGAAACTCCACTTTGATGACATGACGGCCCTCCAGGATTTCCTCCCGGATTACAGGGTATATCTGTGGCTTTATAGATTCATACACAAGACGGGAAACATCCCTAAGTGATGATTCAGCCACATCCTGCCCTATCACATCGCCGTTTGGTTTAACCCCAAAATACAATGCCCCGACGCCGTGCTTATTCAAAATGGAGGAAATCGAAATCATTGCCTCCTTCAATTCCCCTGTAGTTTTCTTGAATTCTAAAGTTTCCGTTTCCTTTCCCAAATTCATAATATGCTATCCCTCCCCTCAAAATATAGCATATTTCTGACAGAATGTCACTGTAAAATGTCACTGTAAAATGTCACTGTATTCTTGGCATTCCCATCGCGACTCCCTTCTGCTCCTTCCTCCCGCCATTCGCTACCATACCGTCCGTCCAAATTATTTCGCTTTGCCTCCCCTAAATATAATACCCACATATCCCCCGCTCCGACTCCCCTGTCAGCACAAGAAGGACAGCGCTATTGATGGCTTTCGTCTGGCCGCCCTCATTCAGGCAGACAAAATAGCTGCAGTAGACCATATTCCGAATCTGGAACATGTTCATGGGGTCGTATCCGACAATGAGAGCATCGCAGGGGACATAGCTGGCGTGGGCCATGTGCTCCGCCACCTTCGCCTCCTTCTCCTCCATAAGGGCAGCGTACTCCCGCCCGATGAAGTCGTAGGGGCGGACCTGCGCCTCCACCCCGTCCGTATCTACGGGATTCTGCTCATAGGCGGTAAGCTCACTTTGGAAATCATTCTCTATCTTGCGCCCCAAGGCATCCAGGCACAGAAAGAAGACCGCCCCCGTATAATAGGAAATCTTCCTGACATCGAACAGCAGCCGCCCTTCCGCCCGCAGCTCGCCCAGGTAGTCCCTGACGCGGGATATGTACTTTTCCCTGTTGATTGCCTTCAGGGCTTTCAGGCCGATGAACTCCGCCATCCCCTCTGTGGTCTCTGCCCTGAGCTCCTGCGCCACCATTCCGGGATATGCAGCCAGCCTCTGTGCCCGCAGGGCGGCGAATCTTTGAAGCTCTGTGAAATCGCAGCCTTCGCAGGCATCTGCAAGATATCGGTTCTCATTGTATTTCTCCGTGAAATTGTCCTGGTCGTCGGGATAGCGCAAAAGGGCGAAATCGGACGGGAAGCGGGCCTCACCGTTGCTGAACTGATGGCAGTGGAACATCTCGTGAACCAGGAGATACGCGAGCGTATCCATGTCGTCAACAGGCGAAAATTCAATATTCCAGATAGCAATATACTCCCCGCCGTACAGCTTTGAAGTGTTCCCCCGGAAGCCATCCTCATAGGGAATCAGCTCCCCGTCCAGGCAGATCTCCCGGCTGTCGTAGACGGCGAATCTGTACCTGTGGAACCCCTCCAGCAGCGCGCCGAAATCCAGCGTGTCCAGGATGGAATCGACCTTTGCATAAATCTCCTGTAAATTCATAGCCAGCTCCTCCAAAAAAATATTGTGAAAATATTGCCTTTCTCCTACCGGATATTATAATATAAAAATAGTCCAGTGCCAATATCATTTAACGGACATTGGGAATTGCGGACAATCTATAGACACAGCCAATTTTAAAACGGCGCGATTCCGAAAAACCGGGAATCGTGCCGCTTCTGGTTTCTTATTCCTGTCCTTTCATCCCCACTTTCCGCCCTTCAACCCGCGGACGCCTAGCCGCCCTAAACCTGCACCAAATGCACCAACTGTCCCACAAAATCCCCCTTCCTGTCAGGAATCCGAAGCCCTGCGTACATCAAGCAGTCCCCGGAGAGCACGACTTCCTCTCCGACTCCTTCCACCCGGTAGCGCGCCGATGCCTCCAGCCCCTTCAGCCGCACCATATGGCTCTGCCTCCCGGGCCCGCACAACACCTGGATCCAGGTCAACAGGCTTTCCCTCCTGTCCTTGGACACCACCTGCCAGCAGTCGTACAGACGATTCTCCGCCCCGGAGGCGATCCGGTAGTAGTCCCCCTCCCGGATCAGGTCGTTATATTTATGGTACAGCGCCACCTGTGCCGGTATCATCTCCCTGTCTTCCGACCGAATCCGCGTCACGTCCAGCTCATAGCCGAATGTCCCCGCCAGGGCCACATACCCCCTGGTCTCGAAAGGCGTATTCCTGCCTACGGCATGATTCGGGCAGTCGCTGACATGGGCCCCGATGGTGGACAGGGGATAGAGCAGCGCCGTGCCCTCCTGGATGGCCAGCCGCTCTATGGCATCCGTGTCGTCCGAGCACCAAATCTGAGGGCTGTAGTACAGCATCCCCGCATCGAACCGCCCTCCGCCGCTGGCGCAGTTCTCCAGCAGAATGTCCGGGAACCGGGTCACCAGCCGCTCCTGCAGCTCATAGACCCCAAGCATATACCGATGGGCCAGCTCCCCCTGCCGCCCGTCAGGCAGCTCCAGGCTCCCCAGGTCGCACAGTGGCCGGTTCATGTCCCACTTCACATACTCCACATTGGCGCTTCGAAGCACCGCCTCCACCTGCTCCCAGACGCAGTCCACCACCTCCCGGCGGGAGAGGTCAAGAACATACTGGCCCCTGGCCATGGAGGGCGTCCGCCCCGGCACCGCGATGGCCCAATCCGGATGGGCCCGGTAGAGATCCGAATCCGGTGAGATCATCTCCGGCTCGAACCAGATGCCGAACTTCATCCCCAGCTTACCTACCTCCTCCACCAGGTAGGGCAGCCCCCCTTTCAGCTTCTCCTCGTTCACATACCAGTCCCCCAGAGACCTGTACTCATCCCTCCGGTTCCCGAACCACCCATCGTCCATCACCAGCATCTCGATGCCCAGCTTGGAGGCCTCTCTGGCGATGTCAAGCAGCTTCTCCGTATCAAAGTCAAAATAAGTGGCCTCCCAATTGTTGATCAGAATCGGGCGCTTCCTGTCCTTATACTTCCCCCGGAGGATGTGCCGCCTGATGAAATCATGGTAGCTCCCGGTCATCCCGTCCAGCCCTCTGTCAGAATAGGTCAGAAGCGCTTCCGGAGAGGCGAACCGCTCCCCCGGCTCCAGCGCCCAGCAGAAGTCCTCTCCCTCCAGCCCCGCCTGCCATCTCACCGTGCCGAACTGGCTGACCTCCGCCCGTATCTCATAGCTTCCGGAATACACCAGCTGCACCCCGTAGACCTCGCCGCTCTCCTGGGAAGCCCCCGGCGTCAGCAGCGCCATGAAAGGATGGTCCTGATGCCCTGATATCCCTCTGCGGGAAAGGATTCCCTGATACCCCGTCCCCAGGGGCCGCCTTTCCCTATGGCATTCCTTGGCCCAGGAGCCGTGCAGCGTCAGGGCCTCAAAGCAGCGGTTGTCCATGTCCAGGCTCATGGAAGACACTTTCTCCAGGAAAATCCGCTCTGCCCCCTGGTTTGCCACCTCCACATGCCTTGCGATTACATCTATGTCTTCGAATACGGAATAGCTCAGAACCACCTCCATGCCAAGCTGCTCATCCCTGCACAGGATTTCCAGCGTGGCGCACTCCCCCTCCCCCGCAAAGGAGGCCGGAAGCCCCTCTATCCCCTTTTTTCCCGGAAAAATCTCATGGGACACATAGGATAGGGCACAGAACTTATGCCCCGCCGCGGACCGCACCCGCAGGGCCGCCTCCCTAAAGTCCCCTATCCCATGGGTTGGATATTCCATGGGGAACTTATCCAGAAAGGAGAGCCTGTCCCTCTCGTTCCGGGACGGCACGAAGGGCGGCTCGTCCGTCCGCAGCAGATAACCCAGCTCATGCCCCGACACCTTTTTCCCATAATAGATATGCCCCAGGAAACCCTCCTCATCCACCACCCCAATCAGATAACTGGTTCGCGGAGTGTCCAGCTTGAAGATTCTGTCCTGCTCATAATAAACAATACCCATACTCTCTCCCGTCCGCCCGCTTCCAGCGAGCCTTTCCTTTCATTTTAACCGGCAGGGCCTGCCAGAACGTCAAAAGCCCTATGACGAACAATCCATCTGCCGCCATAGGGCTCAGCCGCTGCCTATAGCGGCACATACCACAGAACAATCGGTGAAAGACCGGAAGAATGCCCGCACTTTGGGCATTCTTCCGTGTGAGATCGGCTTGCAAAGCGAATTTATTCGTAAGTGAATCGTATTCACTTTGCGGGCCTAGAAGTTCTTAGGCCGTGTACTAAAGAGAGGTGCTTGCACCCTCTTACGGCCTTAGAACTTCTTCTCACACTTTACTGCGCGTTCTTCATGTACTCCTCGTATTCCTTCATCTGCGCGCCGTGGAGCGTCGTCAGCTCATCGATGATATCCTGCACGCCCAGGCTCTCGATCTGCTGCACATAGGCATCCCAGTCGTCCAGAGACTTGCTTCCGCCGATGACGCCCCATACATACTCCTTCATGGCATCGCCGATGTCCGTTCCCTTCTCGTTGTTCACTGTATATGCCTCAGGATTCTTCTTCTCCACCGTATGGGAATAAGCGATACGGCTGTTGGCGGCCACCTTCTCGAAAAGCTCCGAGGTGCTCTTGGTATTCTCAATGTTGCAGGCGTCTTTCCTTGAGAACAGATCCTGGAACAGCTTCAGGCCGATGTTCTGCTCCGTATTCTGGGTACCGTCGCTGGGGACGAGGATTTCATAAGTTCCGTCTCCATTGTCCTTGTAATGCTCGCCCTCCACGCCGAACCTTCTGTGGATGTAGTTCTCTGGTGTGGCCATGTCGTCCCAGATTGCATAGGCGCGCTCAGGGTCGGAGCAGGTGTTCGTGATGCCGAAGTAGCACCATGCAGCTACCGATGCGGGATCGTCCTGAGGAGTCCCATTGTCGCCCGATACCATGTCGATGGGCACCCACTTGGCTTCCGGATGGGTGGAATAGAAGGACTGCATGGGACCAACGGAGGGATTGTTCCAGGAAACCCAGCTGTAAGTCACGCCGAATCCACCGTTCGCCATCTCTTCATCCCTGTCGGTATCCGTGATGATATTGGGCGTAATGACGCCGTCCGCATACAGTTTGGACACTCTGCCCAGCCAAGTCTTGCAGTCCTCGGTGGTAGGTCCGTAAATATAGGATCCGTCATCCATCTTCAGGAAAGTGTCGCGTCCCAGGCCATCGCCGCAGCCCTGGATCCAGGGCCAGAAGCTCCGCAGATCGTATCCGTCGCCGCCCAGTCCGTAGGTATTGTTCTGGCCGTCCCCGTCCGGATCGTCATTGGTGAAGGCGTACAGCACGCTCTCCAGCTCATCCAAGGTCTTTGGCACCTCCAGGTTCAGATTGTCCAGCCAGTCCTGCCTGATCCACAGGGTCTCACAGGCGGGCTCAGCCACGTCTCCGGGGATCCTGTAGATGGCGCCGCTGGCATCTGAAGCATAGAACAGGACACCGGGGTCAACGCTGTTATAGTAATCGCGCATGTTGGTATATTTCTCCATATAAGGGGCAACGTCCACCAACAGGCCCGCCTCCACCCACTGGGAGTAGTCCTTCTCCATGTTCCACCACCAGATGATGTCCGGCCTCTGGGTCTCATCCTGCATCAGCAGCGTGATCTTTGCCGTGGCATCGCTCCATCCGGGCAGCGCCAGGACTTCGATGTCCAGGTTGTAGCGCTCCTCCAGCCACTTCTGGATCTGGCTGTCAGGCTGGGTATAGCCCTGGAGGCATACCACGGACATCTTCATGGTCTCGGACTGGTTCAGCACATCAATCTTCTCATCGGCTGCAGGCGTATTGCCTCCTTCATCTCCAGCCTGCTCCTCCTGCGAGCCTGACTGCTCCTCCTGAGAGCCTGACTGCCCCCCCTGAGAGCCGGAATCTCCCGATCCGCTGTCCCCGCATCCGGAGAGCATCCCCACTGTCATCATACCTGCCAGTAAAAGCGCCAACGTTCTTTTCTTCATTGTAATCCCTCCCAAAAATGTATTGTTTTATTTTCTGCATGGGGGTTTCTTTCCCATGCCTAAAACCTTTCCTTAATATGCTTGGTGCAAGTCCGGAAGAATGCCTGCACACTTCTTCTCACACTTAACCTTTCACGCCGCCAATCATGACGCCTTTTACGAAGTACTTCTGCACGAAAGGATATACGCAGAGGATAGGAACCGTGGCGATGACCACGGAGGCGGACTTGATGGTCGCCGCTGTCACATTGGTAGCGGAAGCCACCGTGACGCCCGCGGACTGCATGGCCTGGTTGGTGTTGGTCAGCATGTAGCGCAGCACTGCCTGCAGGGCCCATCTGCTCTTTGTATTGATGTAAAGGACGCTGGAGAAGTAATCGTTCCAGTATCCCACGGCAGTGAACAGGGCGATGGTGGCAATGGTGGCTTTGGACAGCGGGAGCACTATCTTCCAGAAGATGGTCACCTCCGTAGCGCCGTCAATCTTGGCAGACTCCTCCAGGCTCTCCGGAATCGTCATAAAGAAGCTCTTCATGATGATGACATTATAGGCGCTGATCAGACCGGGCAGCACCAGCGCCCAGCGGTTGTCGATCAGGCCCAGTCCCTTGATCAGCAGATAGCCCGGAATCATGCCGCCGGAGAACAGCATGGTGAAGAGCACCAGCAGAAGCATCGCCTTCCCAAAAGGCAGATCCTTTTTGGAAAGAGGATAGGCCGTGGTAGCCGTGAACAGCGTGCCCAGAAAAGTGCCGCTGATGGTCACCAGCACCGTAGTCAGGTATCCTGTCCAGATGGATGGATCCTTGAACACCTGGGCGTAAGTGTCCAGGTTGAAGCCCTTGGGCCACAGGAAGATGCCTCCCTTGGCCGTGGCCTCCACCGAGCTTAAGGACATCATGACCACATGCCAGAACGGATATACCATAACGATGCACAGCACTGTGAAAAAGATATAGTTGAATACACCATACGCAACCTCTCCCCGGCCGCGCTTCACTTTCGTGAGATGATTTTTCGTGTCTTTCATTTTACACCTCCATTTTCCTGACATCAGCCTAATACAGGCCCTCGTTGCCGGTCCTCTTCGCAATATTATTGACGAACACAATCAATATGAACGCCACTACCGATTTGAACATGCCTGCCGCCGTAGAGAAAGAGTAGTCCGAATTGATCAGACCCATTCTATACACGTATGTATCGATGATGTCCGCCACCTCATACACATGGGAGGTATACAGCATGAATATCTGGTCGAAGCCCGCGTTCAGGATATTGCCGCAGTTCATGATGAAGCAGACCACGATGGTAGGGACGATGGAGGGCAGGGTGATGTTCAGCATCTGCTTCCACTTGCCGGCTCCGTCGATGGAGGCCGCCTCGTACAGCTGCGGGTCGATGCCGCTGATGGCCGCGAAGTAGAGGATCGTGCCCCAGCCCATGCCCTTGTAGATATCCGTCACGATCAGCATGGGAACGAACCATTTCGTGCTGGTCAGCACCATGACCCTCTCTCCGGTCAGGTTGTAGATCAGCTGGGTGATCAGTCCATTGTCGGGATCCAGCAGGGTCATGATGATACCTGCCAGGATGACCCAGGAAATGAAGTGGGGCAGATACAAAAGCGTCTGGGAGACCTTCTTGAACTTCAGGCTCCTCATCTCGTTCATCATCAGCGCCAGTATCACCGGTATGGGGAATCCGATAATCAGCTTCAGCAGGCTGATGACCACCGTATTGCGCAGGACGGGCAGGAACGATGCCTTGGAGAACAGCTTCACGAACTGATCGAAGCCCACCCACGTGCTCTTTGCCGGATTATACTGGTTATAATCCATGAACGCGATTCTCAGCCCTCCCATGGGCACATACTTGAAAATCACAAAGAACAGGATTCCGGGAATCAGCAGGAAGTACAGCCAACGGTACTTTACCATATCCTTCCATGTGGTCTGGCACCTGATTTTGAAGTCCACTTTTTTCGTGCCTTTGTTTTCTGCCATTTTCACACACTCCTCTCTCATATTTGTTCTGACGGGCTGGCATTTAGCACTATTTTGCACTATTTTTGTCTACTTTGCCCAAAAGGAAAAACAGGCATCAAAAAAGAGCCCTGCGCGAGCCCTTTTTATCTGCGGCGTCCTAGTCCGCCGTCATCTGCTTTTCCCTTTCCGCCTTTGGCTTCGGCTTGTACTGTTCCTCACCGGATTCGATATAAAGCACGAAGTCGTTGATCTCCTTTTCGGTCCATCCTGCTGCCCTTAAGCCCAGAAGCAGCCTTGCAACTTCCGTCATATTCATATCACCATCTCCTCTCCTGCACCGTCTCCGAATGCATGTCTCCAAAAAACAATGTCCTGCCATGGGCATTATACCATATTATGCTCTCAAAATCCATCCCTGCCGGCAGGGCGTTCAGTCAAGAACCCGCTTCACCGATGATTTCCGTATGATGACGTCTATCTTCTCAAAAGGGGCCTCAGGATGCCCAAGCCGCCACAGGAAGCACTGCACCATGCGCTTTCCCAGCCACTTCGCGTCCACGTTCACCGTGGTGAAGAAGGGATCCAGCATGCCCTCCTCGTCATTGTCGAAGCCCGTCACCGCCACGTCCTCCGGCACCCGGATGCCCCGCCCCCGCAGCGTCTGGGTCAGGAACTTGGCAATCTCATAGTTCCCGCACACCACCGCATCCGGCATCACCAGTTCCGGGACAGGTTCTATCCCCGCCTGGCGCATAGCATAGAGATAGCCGTCGAAGCGGTCGTGCATGGTCTCATAAATACTGCTGCTCTCGTTCAGGAAGCCGATTCTGCCCATCCCCTGGTCGATCAGATGCCTGACCAGCTTCACCACGGGCCGGAAGCTGTCTATCTTCACCACGTCCCCCGGCATCTCCCCGTCCACATCCTTATAAGTGTCCAGCAGGAATATCTGAATCCCCCTCCGTTCGATTACGCTAATATAGTCTATGTTCATCATCTTCACGCAGAAGACCGCTTCGATGCCATCCTCCAGCCCCGGCGGCAGGCGCAGCACATCCTCATCCTCCTGGGTCACCACCGCCACCTGGGTCTGGCAGTGGTTGCGGCTGGCCTCCTCGGATATGCCGTTGATGACCTTGTCCCAGTACACCGCCACATCGGGCTTGCGCAGGATCATGATCCTGTGATCCCCGGCCTCCTCCCTCTCCGGGGGCTGTCTCTCCCCCTCCTCTCCCGAGGATGCCACATACCCTCTCTGCTGTGCGTACCGCAGCACCATCTCCCTGGTCCGCTGGGCCACCAGGTCATTGCCCTTCAGCGCCATGGACACCGTGTTCCGGGACAGCCCCAGATCCTTTGCAATGCTTTGAATCGTAACCTTTGCCATTTCCTTACCCCCTATGCAATACCCCGCCCGCTCTCTGGCGCAACCCCTCTTTCACGCCCCGAACCCTCTTCCCGGGCTTCCCGCCACGGCCGTCGGCCGCGGCACCCGGGGCAAGCCTCACCGCACGCTTGCCCTGACCGTAGCCTTTTCCACGATATGCCCGCTCACCAGCTCCATCCGCCCCGCCCCATCGGAGCCCTCCAGCCTTGCCAGCATCTTCCCCAGGGCGGCCTGGGCCATGGCCTTCATGTCCACCTCATAGGTGGTGATCCCCCTGTCCGGCAGGCCCGGATAGAGGTAATTGTCGAAGCCCACCACGGAGCAGTCTTCCGGCACCCGTACCCCCCGCTTCTCCAGCTCGTCGATCAGCCTGCCGGCCACCAGATCGCAGTTGCAGACGAAGGCCTCCGGCAGCTCCTCCGGCAGCTTCACGATAATCTCCCCGGTTCCGTCCCGGTCCTCCAGCAGCCACTCCTCCCGGAAAGGTACGCCGTGCTCCAGCAGGCAGCGCCGGAAGCCGCAGTACCTGTCCATGATGCTGCTGGTGGCATGGATGGAGCCCACGTAGGCCATGCGCCGAAAGCCCCTCTCGTACAGGTACTCCGCCATCAGGTACATGCCGTAGAAGCCGTCCGTCACCACCGCGTCCTGCGCTATGTCCTTGTAGTAAAAATCCAGGAAGACCACGGGCATCTTCGCGCTGCTTTTCAAGAGTCCGATGTATTCCCGGTCAACCTCCCCCATGACGATCAGCCCCTCCGCCGCGCCTTCCTCCACGAAGCGGGGAAGCCTCCCTGCCTTTTCCGCATCATGCTTCAAGACCTCCGCCATCACGGCACAGCCCCTCTCAGGCGCCGCCATGGCGATCTCCATATAGATCTTCCAGTAGAACGTGATGTAGTCCGCCAGGTATCTCTCCGAGATGAGGATGCCGATGCTCCGCAGGCCGGGGGCTTTGCCGGCCGCCCTCTTCTGGTTCTGGAAGTATCCCATCTCCCGGGCCTTGTCCAGAATCCTTTCCCTGACCTCATCGCTGACCCCCTTGCGCCCTGCCAGCGCATTGTGCACCGTCACCGCGCTTACGCCCACCTGATTGGCTATGTCCTGCATCCTCACCTTTGCCATCGCGCCTCTCCATTCCTTCTTTCCGTTATACTTTATTTTACTTAATTTTGCAAGGCAAGTCATCAACTATTCTTGGATTTTATCTATATTTTTTGTATCCCTGTGGACGCAGAAAGGGGGGAGCGTTCACTCCCCCCTGTATTCCCGCAGAGTCTTCCTGTCCAATCGGCTTCTCGCCAGTTCGTCTGCCGAAGACAAAATTCGGCCGTAACTGCATTCAGCTACCTTCCATTTCAGTCAACTTCCGTATTCTCCGCGCAAATTCATCCCCTCCGCTGAAGGTGGAATCTAGATATCTTTGAATCAAATCACAGGCTGCCTGTTTTCCCACTACGTCAGCTCCCAAAGCGATTACATTCACATCGTCATGTTCTACACACTGGTGCGCCGTATAGATATCATGACAGCAGGCCGCTCGAATACCCGCTGCCTTATTGCAGGCAATTGCCGCTCCCACACCGGATCCGCACAGCATGATTCCCCTCTGCGCCTTTTTCTCCGTCACACTTGCGCAGACCTTCTTGGCCACATCCGGAAAATCAACCACTTCCCCTCTGTAGCATCCATGATCAATGACCTCGATTCCCCTTTTCCGCAGCATTTCGGTTACTGCCGCTTTCAGCGGAAAACCCGCGTGGTCGCATCCCATCGCTATAATCATTTCTTGCCCCTCTCTTTCTGCATACAGCTCCTCCAAAACCGCGCTTCTTTATTGATGAATTCTTGTCTCGGCTCTATACAGACATTCCGCCAGTTTTTCGAAGTCTTCGTCTCTCTTTGTAATTACCTGAGCTGCCCGGCTGCCGAGATATTCATAAAATCCTTTTCCGGTCTTTACGCCATAATCTCCGTTTTCCACCAGCTCTGCCAGCATGGGCATAACGGTTTTCTCATCACAGAGATCCGCAAATAAATAAGACGCAATCCTGTAAAAAGTATCTAAACCGCCTAAATCGGCTATCTCAAACGGACCCAGGCACGCATACCGAAGCCCCAGCCCATACTTGAAGACCTTATCAATATCCTCCTTTTTTGCCGCTCCGGCTTCCACCAGGCTCATCGCCTCCCGCAGGATAGCAAACTGGAACCTGTTGATCAAAAATCCCGGCACCTCTTTTTCCAGCATTACAGGAACTCTTCCTACATCAAGTCCCGTCTGCCTGACTGCTTCGGCCGTTTCCGCGTCCGTTTTTTCCCCTTTGATCACCTCGATCAAGGGACAGATGTGGGGCGGATTTAACCAGTGCATGCCGCAAAAGCGCCGCGGGCACTTTACAGCCTCCGCTATCTGCGTGACGGATAATCCCGATGTATTAGTGGTCAGAATCGCCCTCTCAGATACAATAGAAGAAATCTCCCGCCAGAATAAATGTTTTGCTTCTATGTTTTCCACAATGGCCTCAACCACAAATCCCGCCCTTGCAAAACACTCTTTCTCTCTGGTAAAAATAATCTCTGCTCCAGCAATTTCCTTCTGTATTCTCTTCCGGCATCGATCCAACCCCTTTTGCTCAATGTCATATACAGCCACTTCATATCCGTGCCTGGCAAAAAGCAGGGCGATAGAGCCTCCCATCACCCCGGCCCCCGCGATTACAATCCGTCTTTTTTCATCCATTTTCCCCTTCTCCTTCCTTTCGGGGCAGTTTGACCAGCGCATAACCATCCACCACGGTTTCCCCCTTCTGATTCTCCACAAATGTATGCAGTCGAACCCTCCCCCGATCCAGCAATTCCTCTATCACCACTGTCGCCGTTATGGTATCTCCAAACCGCACAGGATTTAAAAAACGCACTTCCTGTCCCATATAGATTGTCCCCGGACCGGGAAGCCTGGTAGCGATCACCGTGGAAATAAAGGAAGCGCTCAGCATACCGTGGGCGATTCGCTCACCGAACCGGCCTGCCTCCGCTTTCACTGCGTCAACATGCAGTGGATTAAAATCTCCCGTAATTCCCGCAAATCCATATACATCCGTTTCTGTTATCGTTTTTGAAAAGCTTGCCATCTGGCCTACCGCACATCCCATATCTGCCCCTTCTCAATATCGTCCTTCAAACCTGTGGCCACTTTCTGCCTCGCTCAGAAAGCAACCTCTTCTTTTCCTTTCAGACAAAGCATCGCTCTGGCTTCTTCAGAATCAGCAATCTCATAATCCAGGAGTTCCAAAATCTCCTTCAGTTTGGCAACCTGCTGCGCATTATCCAGGGCGAGCTCCCCATTGGGCTTTATGTACAGACCGTCTTCCATCCCCACCCGTACATTTCCTCCGCAGACCGCCATCATTGTCTCATAGCGGAACATTCTTCTTCCGCCGCCTACAGTGCTGTATCGAATATCAGTTCCCAGCAGTTTTTTGGCCTGATCAATCATGAACAGCATGGACTCGGGGGTCATCGGCATGGCTCCCATTACTCCTGGCACAAACTGAATATAGATCGGTTGCGTTATCGTACCCCTTTTTTTGAAAAAAGCCAGATTTGCCAGCTGTCCGTAATCAAACACCTCATATTCCGGAAGGGTACCGCACCGGTTCATGGTTTCTATGCAATATTGAATATCTTTAAATGTATTTTTAAATACATTGTCATATGTTTTTTCGACGAAAGGATATTCCCAGCCATAAACGGGATTTTCCAGAAAATCTGTCAATCGGCTGAAGCAAAAATTCATGGAACCGGCGTTCGCCGATGCCATTTCCGGCCGAAACCTCTGAATGACGGAAAAACGTTCTTCCACAGACATTCCCGCTGCTCCCCCGGTGGTAATTCCGATCACCGCATCGCACTCCTGCTTAATACCTGATAAAATATACTCAAAAATCCCGTGATCGGAGGTGGGCTGCCCTTTTTGATCCCTCGCGTGAATGTGGATGATTGCGGCGCCGGCCCGATGGGCATCCAGTGCCTGCCGGATGATTTCATCCGGAGTAACCGGCAGATAGGGAGACATTCCCGGAGTATGAATCGCTCCCGTAACAGCCGCGGATATGATTATTTTTTTCTGTCTTGGCATTTTACACGCCCCCTTTGCCTTTCATGATTCTCAGCGATTCTTCGGCAGCCCCCAATTTTGCCGGAACATCAATTTCCAGACTCACTGCGCCCGCGTATCCATTTTCGTACAATCTGCCCAGCCTTCTCTGATGTATCTGCGCCTTTTCTTCTTTCAGGTAACTGCGCCGCCAGGGACTTCCCTCGTCATCCGAAATATGTACGTGCAAAAGCCTCTGCATATACCTCCCCATATCCTCATCGGCCTCTTCCGCCTTCTCCAGATTATAAAAGTCGCCCAGCAGACCGATATCGCTCCAGTTTATCCTGTCCACGATTTCCATGCCCTCTTCCATACTGTTGATATAATTGCAGTAGCATGGCGCTAAAGGCTCCAGGCATATCTGGATTCCCTGCTTTCCGAATACCTCCGCTGTCTTTTTTAAAAAATCAATCAACTGCAAATCCGCCTTTTTCCTGTCATAACCCTCCGGCAGCCTCCTTGAACGGGGAGAGCCAATGCCGACACGCTTAACCCCAACCGCTCCGGCTCTCCCGGCGCACAGGCGCGCATACTCCTCCGCCCTTTTCAGGTCAAAACCCGGCCCTGCCATAATCAGGCTTTCTGGACAGTATGCATTGATCCCTTTACAGAGAAAGTTGTTTTCATACAATATCTTTTCTACATGCCAAAAATCCCGGCCGTCCATCTGTACAAGAGATTTCCCCGCCATTTCTATGTAGTCATATCCCGCGGCCTTTGCCGTTTCTACTTCGGATATATGTAAAATGCTGCATCCTGTTTCCATTTCTGCCTCCTTGACACCGCGGAGCGGCATTTCAGATTCCAATGAGAAATGCCCTAAAAAGGGCATTCCTCCAAAGACATTCCAAAACCACTGCATTATTCCATACTCATCTGCTCCACATAGGCCTTCTCTTTTTTCAGACGGTTCTGAAACGCGTCATAAAGCCCGTCCGCATTTTCCCGAAGCGTACGTCTGGAATTGGTATGCGGATTTATGCTTGTCGCATAGTCCAACTGGGTAATCCATTTCTCCGGCAGAGAGGCGGAGCCGCAAAGGGCGCCTGAAATCCCTCCCGCAACAGCGGCTACGCAGTCCGTATCGCGTCCCATATTCACACCGGCAAGAACCGCATCTTTGGTATTTCCTCCCACCATCCGGAAAATTGCCACTCCCTTCGTGACAACCTCATTCGCGTAGCTGAAAGGATACGGCATTCCAAAACCGCTGTACACACCGTCAAAGTAACTGCGCATTTCGATAATGTCTTTACATCCGCTCGTTTTCTTTAACTGCTCATCAATCTCTTTTACTACCATGTCCTTGTCGCAGTTATCATAAATTGCACCGATGACGGAATCCACGGTGGCGCCGGGCATAGTCCCTGCGGCAATTGCCACGCCCGTCACACAGGCCCACTTCAGCCCTCTGCTCTCAGCGGTCTGATACAGCTGTCCCACCTGAAGAACATCCTCCTTCGCAGTCTCGATATTACCCGCGTTGATCAGGCCCACAGCATGGCACGCCCTGGAAAAGCTGTTCAAACCGGCATAATCGCAATAACGGCCTAAATCGGTTGCGGGAATACCCGTTTTCGCCATATTCAGGAGCGTCCCCTCAAATGGTTCGGATACCCAGCCGCCCGCATTGGGATTGGCATATTTCACCCATGCGGCACGCACATCCTCAGCCGTGACCCGCCCTCCTTTTTCCATAATGGCAGTTATCATCAGCTTCTGCCTCTCAACGCCGTCCTCCGTAGTTCCCGGCTCCCTCTTCCACCCGTTTCCGTAATGCTCATAGGGCAGAAAGTCTTCCACAAAACCGTATTTCTCATCAATTTCAGGCCAGGTCATTCCCTCCACGGCCGCTCCCATCGCAGAGCCAATATGACAGCCACAGATACAGCCAAAAAATTTATCCCTTAATGTAATATCCATTGATATCATCCTCTCTTATCCTTATATTCCGCATTGATCTCTTCTGTCCACCGAGTGCCGCCACGGCTGTTCCACTCTTCTACAAACTTATCCCATTCGTCCAGCGAAGTCTTTCCTGTAATAAAGTTTGTATAGTATTCCATGGCAAATGCCTGAAGATCCGCACCGTATTCTACCTCCGCCTCTGTAATCAGGCCGTCTCCGTCATTGGAAATGGTGGGCCAGTTAAAGGAGTCCCTGCGGGACTGCACCAGAGGCGTCTCCACCTGCAGCAGCGGCCACTCCGCTTCAAACGCGGAATACCATTGAATCCAAGCCGCGTCCTCCTCATACTGGGGAAGCGTCACATAGGTACCATCGTCATTCTTCTGCCAGTGAATCCCCTCCACGCCGGTATAGGTGGTCATCATACCTTCTTCCGAATACATCCAGTCCAGAAGACGCATGCAGGCTTCCGGATCCTTTGCGCCTTGAAGCATCACTACACAGCCGTTCAGCATACCCACACCGCGGATACCGGATTGTCCGTCCGGGCCCACAGGAGGAGCGATTCTCCTGAAAGAGATATTGGGATCCACTTCCTGAAGCTGTGCTTCAATCTTAGGTTCCCATGTCCACCAGTGATAGCTTATGCCGAACTGGTTCTTCATCGCCTTATTGTTCAAATCGTCATCCGTAGTGCATGTGACAAATTCCGGATCAATCAGCCCTTCCTCGTACCAGCTTCTGATGGTCTCCAGGGCTTCCTTTACCTTCGGATTGGTAACCTGGGGTTTTAATTCCCCGTTATCCAGATACCAGTAGGTGCTGGCCGCATTATAAGAAGGAATCGGGGCCATTGCGCCAAAAGCTCCGTAAATAAAGTCAAAAGTCTCCATGCTCAGGCCGGTCATTCCATAAGTATCGTCCTGGCCGTTCCCATCGGGATCTTCAAAGGTAAAAGCCCTCATCACCTCATGATAATCCTCCAGCGTCACGGGAGTCTCCAGATTCAGATTGTCCAGCCAATCCTGCCTGATCACTACATTATAGCGGTTAGGGCTGCAGAAGACCGGAATCGCATACAGCTTTCCGTCCACACTGCATCTGTCCAACGCTTCCTGCGGCACGTTTTCCAAAATGTTGGGGCACTGCTTCACCAGCTCGGACATATCCATCAGCGCACCTTGATCCACATAATCGTATAAATCGTTGAACATCGCCGAATTCAGCTTAACCAAATCCGGCAGCCCGGACTTATCTCCCGACAGAATAATATTTACCTGTTCTGCATAGTTTGCGGAAGGAGGCGCAATGTGATCCAAGACGACATCGCTGGCTTCTTCCAGTTTTTGAAGGATTACGTCATTGTCGGGGCATCCCTCAAATCCGCCTTTTGTAAAAACAAAGCTGACTGTAGGCCTTTCTGAATCTGCCTGTTCGTTATCGGAACCCGATTCGCTGCTCTGACTGCTTTCTTCCGACTTTTCCGCTGAATCTGTACTCTCCGGCCGGGAATTCTCAGAACTTCCTTCTCCGCTTCCGCCGCATCCGGCCAGCCCGGTCATGACCAGTCCCCAACCCAACAGCATCGCTAATACTTTTTTCTTCATTCTTCCTCCTTCTGCCGCCCAGGCGGCTTCCTTTGTCTGTCCGGAAACTCATTCCTTAAGATTCCATATGTTCTAATCTATTTTCGTTTCCCGGTTTTGCAGCGTTCCCCTCCTTTCCTCTTTGCTGCATGATTTATTACCGTTCTTTTAACCCTTTACCGCTCCTACCATTACGCCTTTAACAAAATATTTCTGCAGGAATGGATAGACCGCTAAAATCGGGACCGTGGACACCATAACGGTAGCAGCGATTACCGATGAGGAAGGAGGTGCCGCCACATCTGCCATCTGTGCATTGAGCTCCGCCATGCTCATTGTCAGTACGACCTCCCTCAGCAAAGTCTGCAGCGGCCACAGCTTCCTGTCCGTGATATAGAGCACCACATCAAAGAATGAATTCCAGTGCCATACCGCATAAAACAGGGCAATGGATGCCAATGTAGGCTTCGACACGGGCAGGACAATCTTCAGAAGCGTTTTCCACTCCGAACAGCCGTCAATCCTTGCCGCGTCTTCCAGTTCCTCCGATATTCCTTCAAAAAATGTCCTCATGATAATCATGTTATACACATTTAAAAGAGAAGGTATGATCAAGGCCCATATAGTATTACTCAGCTTAAATGTCTTGACTACCAGATAAGTGGGAATCATTCCTCCGCTGAAGATCATGGTAAAAAAGAAAATCTGCATCAGGACATTCCTTCCCGGCAAAAACTTTTTCGACAACGGATACGCCGTCATCACGGTTATCACCAAATTCAGCAATGTTCCCACAACCGTTCTGAATACCGTTACCCCGTAAGCCCTGAAAATACTGTTTCCGCTCAATACGTACTTATAATTCTCCAATGTGGGGTGTTTGGGAATGGCGATTACCGCCTTCGCATTTTCCACCAGCTCCTTTGAGGATGTCAGAGAGTTGAAAACCACATCCATGAAAGGAAAAAGCGTCATCAGCCCTATGATTACCAAAATGATATAGATTAATATCGTAACTATACAATCTACCTTTGACTGCCTTACCTTTTGTCTAGATCTGCCCATTTTCACCTCCACGTTCTCAGAACAGGCTTTCCTGTCCTGCCTTAGACGACAGCCAGTTACATGTTACGACCATGATGAATGAAATAATCGCTTTAAACAGTCCTGCTGCCGCCGAAAACCCATACTGTGTCTGAATGATACCCACTCGGTATACATAGGTGTCAATAATATCCGCTACGTCATATACAGAAGAATTATACATGGTAAATACCTGTTCAAAATTGCTGTTGAGTATCCCTCCTATTCTCAGCAGCAGCATGATAATAACCGTGGGCAGAATACATGGAAATGTAACATACCGCATTTTCTGCAGCTTGCTCGCCCCATCCACTGTAGCCGCTTCATACAAATCCGTTGGGACGCCTGCCAGAGCGGCCAGATATATAATTGCCGACCAGCCCATCTCCTTCCAGATATCCGTCGCTACCAGGACTCCTCTGAAGTATTCGGAATCGCCCATAAAGAAAATGGATTCCACTCCAAGCTTGTTCAAAAACAGATTAACGGCCCCGTCAGCCGGCGACAGGAGGTTCGATGCCAGCGTGGAAATAATCACCCAGGAAATAAAATGAGGCAGATATACCACCGTCTGCACGGTTCTTTGGAATATCCGATTCCCCACTTCATTGATCAGCAGCGCCAGCAGAATCGGAACGGGAAAGCCAATCAATATTTTCCAGAAACATAACGCAAACGTGTTTCTCATAATCCGGATAAAATCTGGTGTCCTGAAAAGCTTTTCAAAATTGTCCAGGCCGCACCACGGACTTCCGAAGGGCCCCATAAAAATCTTGTAGTCCTTGAAGGCAATAAAATTATATAGTATCGGCAAATAGAGGAACAGTATAACAAATATCAGTCCTGGCAAGAGCATTAAATAATAATTGTGGTATTTTCTAAGCACATATCCTATGCCATGCCGTGTTTTTAGTTCTTTACCTTTCTTCACTGTACATCCTCCTTTTCTCCAATCTGAATCTGTTGTGTAATCGTTTACACATTGTGATGTCTATTTTATACTCACATTCCGCATTTGTCAATAGGCATAATTACATTTTACTATTCCCACATTTTTCCGGCATAATCCCCATTCCTTCAGGCGATATATCGGCCAGATGCCGAACACGCTTCTTGCGGGATTGACAAATTCCCTGATAATCATTTATTATCAGATTAGAATATATCCCATGGAAATGAGTATTTTCATATCCGTGCGAAAGGAAAGGTTGCCGAAAATGTGGGGAAAAACGACAATTAAGGATGTGGCCAGTAAATGCGGGGTTTCTACCGCCACAGTTTCAAGGGCTATAAACAACAACGGGTATGTGTCAAAGGAATTGAAGGATATGATTTTAAGTGCCTGCAGCGAACTGGGATATATTCCCAACTCTACTGCGAGAAGCCTGAAAATCAACTCAACCGGCATTATCGGCTATATTACCTCGGATATATCCAACCAATATCATATCACCGTGGCCAAAGCCATTGAGGACATCATCCGCCCCAGCAATTATAATCTGATTGTCTGCAGTACCCGCAACAGCCGGATTTCTGAAGAGCAGTATTTAAAGCTGCTCCTGGGGCGCAATATTGATGCCCTTGTCATCAATACCACTTGCGAAAATGACGACTTCATTGTCTCCATCAGTCAGAAGCTCCCCACTGTTCTGGTAAACCGGCGGCTAAGCGTTTCCGGATTCCACGGTGATTTTGCCGACGGAAATAATGTTCTGGGTACTTATCTGCTCACAAAAAGCCTGCTGGAGCATGGCCACAGGAATATCTATGTTCTGGAAGGTTCTTATAAGTTCAGTAACGCGAGAGAGCGCTATGAGGGCTTTCGCAAGGCAATGGCCGAAGCGGGAATCGACACAGAGACGGATTACCCTTACCGCTATGAAGGGGATTTCACGGAAAAATCCGGTTTTGACGGCGTTGTACACATGCTGCATCATTTCGACCATGCCCCCACCGCCATATTGGGCACCAATAACGCAATGACCATCGGCACTCTCAAAGCGCTTCATACCTATCATATCTCGGTTCCGGAACAGATGTCTGTCGTTGGCTTTAACGGAATCGACAATCTGGAGCTCATGACTACCCGCCCCACCATAGCCAACTATAATCCCTATGAGATCGGAACCGCCGCCGGTCAGTTTGTCCTGGACAGAATCGATGATCTGTCTCTGGAAAATCGGGAAGCAATCTTTGACCCGGTAATAATTCCCGGAAATGCCACATCCACTCCCAGGATCATATAGATCCGATGGGCAGGATTCCGAAAATTTTTATTTTCTCTTGCAAAGTACTCCTTTTTCTGTTATTGTATGTGTAAACGTTTTCACACATGAAGGCGCAAAGAGAAGGGAGAAATTGCATATGAGAACCTATACAACCAGTCAACTTGGACGCATAGTCCTCATCCATCTTGGAAAAGGAGAGAGGGTTTTAGAGAGCGTAGAAGCGGAGGTATCCCGCCTCGGCATTAAAAACGGCATTCTTCTATCCGCAATCGGTTCCCTCAGAAAAGCCTGTCTGCATTTCATAACAAATACCGATGACACTGCGGTGAATCGGTTTATTACTATTGAGCGCCCTATCGAGCTTTCTTCCGCACAGGGACTGATAGTAGACGGCGTACCGCATTTCCATCTCACCATTTCAGAACCGGATGGCATGTATGCAGGCCATATGGAACCCTGTTGCGAAGTGCAGTATCTTGCGGAGCTTGCGATTTTGGAGCTGAAGGGAATTTCATTGACCAGAAGGCTGGATGAATATGGGATTTCTTACATCGACACTGTCTAGGGAAAGGAGAACACATCATGGCTTTGATGACCGGAGAAGAATATATAGACAGTATAAAAAAATTAAATATGCAAATCTATCTGCTCGGCAAAAAAATAAACAATCCTGTAGGAAACCCTATCCTTGCGCCTTCTCTCAATGCCGTTAAAATGACCTATGACCTGGCGCAGGATGTCGAATACCGCTCTCTTTTAACGGCCGTCTCCCACCTTACGGGCCATGTAATCAATCGTTTTACCCATATCCATCAGAGCAGGGAGGATCTTATCCGCAAAGTGAAAATGCAGAGGCTTTTAGGGCAGAAAACCGCCTCCTGCTTCCAGCGCTGTGTGGGCATGGATGCCATGAATGCCGTTTTTACCATCACCTTCCAAATCGACCAGAAATACGGAACGGATTATCACACACGCTTTCTTCGGTACCTGCAAAACTGCCAGGAACAGGATCTGGTGGTCGATGGGGCCATGACGGATTCGAAAGGCAGCCGACATCTGCCGCCGGACAGACAGAGCAATCCGGATGCCTACCTGCGCGTGACCGAACGCCGTCCGGACGGCATTGTAGTCTGTGGAGCAAAATGCCATCAGACAGGGGCCTGCAATTCCCATGAACTTCTTGTCATGCCCACTATTTCCCTCAACATGAACTGCAGGGATTATGCGGTTTCCTTTTCTGTTCCTGTCAATACTCCGGGAATCGTTATGATTATCGGTAGACAAAGCTGTGATACCAGGAAGCAGGAAGCCGCTCCCATGGACACCGGAAACCCCGCTTTCGGCGGAGTAGAGGCATTGGTCATTTTTGATCATGTATTTGTCCCCAATGACCGTATTTTCATGAACGGAGAAACGGAATTCGCCGCCCCTCTCGTAGAACATTTCGCCGGTTACCACCGCCAGAGCTACGGCGGTTGCAAAACCGGAGTGGGGGATGTCCTCATCGGGGCTGCTGCCCTGGCAGCAGAGCAAAATGGCATTTCAGCCTCCTCTCATATCAGAGACAAGCTGGTGGAAATGACCCACCTGAATGAGACCATGTATTCCTGCGGCATTGCCTGTTCCTGTGAAGGATGCCGGACGGTGGCCGGGAATTATTTTCCCGATTTACTGCTGGCCAATGTCTGTAAACAAAACGTGACTCGTTTTCCCTTTGAAATCGCCCGCCTCGCCCAGGACATTGCCGGCGGACTCATGGTAACCGCGCCTTCTCAAAAGGACATGGCGAACCCTGAGACATCAGCCTATATCCAAAAATATCTTGCGGGAACGGACTGTGTTTCCGCACAGAAACGTCTACAGTTACTGCGTCTCATTGAAAATCTTACCCTAGGAACCGCCGCCGTCGGCTATCTGACGGAATCTCTGCACGGCGCTGGAAGTCCTCAGGCACAGCGAATCGTGATTGAAAAGCAGAGCGGTCTGGAGCGAAAGAAAGAGCTGGCCAAAGACATTGCCGCCATTCAAACAGAAAAATGCAGGGAAGAGGATTTATAACCGCATTCCCATGAAATCCACACAGGAACCAAAAATCAGCTGCCCAAAGGACTTTATGCGGTTCGTCCCTCTGCCACGGTTTTATCCGGCAATAATTTGCCTTGAAAAAATTTATGAAGTCGTATAAGATATCATTGATTGCAACCAGGCAATGCCCACATAAGAACGCAACAGAAAGGACTGCAGATATGTCCAACAACAAAACCGCTTTCGCCGACGGCCTACGGGACGGCATCCCCATCGCCGCCGGATACTTCGCCGTGGCCTTTTCCCTGGGGATAGTGGCCAAAAAAGCCGGGCTCACCCCTTTCCAGGGGTTCCTCTCCAGCATATTGAACCACGCCTCCGCCGGGGAATACGCGGAATTCACGGTCATCTCGACTGGCGCGCCCTATCTGGAGATGGCTTTCGTCATCCTGATAACCAACATGCGCTATCTCCTCATGAGCTGCGCCCTGAGCCAGAAATTCGACTCCGCCACCCGCTATGGCCACCGCCTGCTGGTGGGCTTCGGCATCACGGACGAAATCTTCGGCATCAGCG
>OFGG01000722.1_pt1 | contig 25663 bp, 28 predicted proteins | sample 1521701 | NCBI WGS metagenome assembly OFGG01 (sample SAMEA3504081, study PRJEB24116) | mouse gut metagenome | biome: mouse gut; feature: mouse-associated habitat; material: faeces | place: Denmark | collected 2011
AAAAAGGGCTGTTACATGGCCTTTTAACTTTTACACAATTATATGGACTTTATCAAAGGATAGAGAATTGATACTTTATCTATCAAAAAATAGCTATGCAGATCGGATGTTCTAAAAGTACTATCAGTCGTGAAATGTCACGTAATGGTGGTAAAGAGAAATATTCTATCGTAAATGCCCAAAATAGATATCAACAAAAGCGAAAAAAGTGCCGTAAGCCTCGAATATTATCCGAGGAATCATTACGTAGACTAGTGATAAAATATATTGTCATAATCTTATTGCTTGGAGTTAACTTCAAGTCAAGTAAAAAAACTAAATTTTTTCACCCGTCAACAAAACCGCTTTCATGCTATAATAGAAACAAATATATTGGTCACGGGAGGAAATTTTTATGTCATACTCGCTCTACTTTGTCCGCCATGGACAGACCTATCTCAACCGTTACAACAAGATCCAAGGCTGGTGTGATTCGCCTTTGACTCCAAAAGGGATCGAAGATGGGCATCAAGCTGGTAAAAGACTAGCACACTTAAACTTTGCGCATGCTTTTCACAGCGACACGAATCGCGCCGCGCGGACATGTCGCTATATCCTAGAAGAAAATGTTGCTAGTGCTGAAGAGCTGACCCCTACAGCTTTGCCTGATTTTCGCGAGCAAAATTTTGGTTACTTTGAAGGCAGTGATACCAGTCAAGCTTGGCTGATGATCGGAGCCGATCACGGGTGTCGGACTTTTAACGATATCATCACCAAATACTCGATCGAAAAAGCACGTGATTTTACCAAGGAAGCCGATCCTTTCCATGATGCAGAAAACAATGCCGAATACTGGCAACGCTTAGACCGTGGATTTGCATATCTCGATCAGATCGCAAACGATGGCGATAAAATCTTGCTTGTCGCGCATTCAACTTTGATTCGTAGCCTGACTTCACATTTTGCTCCTGAGATAGACATCACCGTCAGTCCCAAGAATGGTTCAGTTACTCGCTTTGATGTTGACGATAACGGGCAGATCAAGCTCGCTTACTTCAATCGGTACCAAGATGACGCTAAATATTAAGCAAAAGAAGATCTCCGAAAATTTCAGAGATCTTCTTTTATCTTACTGATAACTGCAAAGATACCTTTCGTAAGATCTGCTGTGCTAGATACATCATCCCAAGTGTAAGCAAGAGATCCATCAAAATAGGTAGTGGCTCAAAAAAGGTATCGCTCATCTCAAGCGATACCAAAAAATTATTCAAAATGCGCTAAATAGTCGACTAAAGCCTTAGCTGTCAAACTTGTTGGATGGTGCAATAATTCAGAAAGCGGGCCTGAAAAAATGACTTTACCCCCGTTTTTTCCACCTCGTGGTCCTAGATCTAAGATGTTATCGGCATTAACGATCAGGTTTTGATCGTGCGTGATCGTAATGATCGTCGCCCCTTGATCTAAAAGTTTTTGCATAACTTTTAGCAATACTTTGACATCAAGTGGATGAAGTCCGATCGTTGGTTCATCAAAGACAAATAAAGTCGTCTTTTGCTTGTGATCTAAGTGTTTCACTAATTTCAAACGTTGGGCTTCTCCCCCAGAAAGGCTCGGGGTGCTCTCACCTAGATGTAAATAATCTAGCCCTACTTCACATAAAAGTTCTAATTCCCGCAAGATTTTTGGTTCATCTTTAAAAACAGTCAGTGCTTGTGCGACATCGAGTGCTAAAATATCAACGATCGAATAGCCGCGCCATTTGACATCGCTGATCTCAGGGCGATACCGTTGGCCCATACATACTGGACATGTCTGTTCCATATCCGGCAAATACTGGATATCTAAAGTCACCATTCCAGTCCCACCACATTCTGGGCAAGTAGCTTGGTGTGTAGTGGCGTTCTTTAGCTAGTGGTACAGTGGCAAATAACTTACGCAAATTATCCATGATGCTCGTATATGTTGCCGTTGTCGAACGCGTACTTTTACCGATCGGGCTCGCATCAACACTAACTACATCTTTTATCGGTGACTCAAGTTCGCTTACTTGCGCCGGTAAACTTTCTCCCTTAGCTTTGGCCTTGATCGCTGGTACTAAGGAATCTAAGATCAAACTGGTCTTACCAGCACCAGAAAAACCAGTGACCGCCGTGAGTCGCTTTAGTGGCAATTCAACTTTTACATCGTGGAGATTATAGTGATCACTGATAGCTAAAGTCATTTTCTTAGTTGTCAGAGGGCAAACTTTGCGGGCGTTAAGCTCTGCTTTTCCACTCAAATATGGTCCGATCAATGAATCTTTATTGGCTGCTAGTTCTTTTGGTGTTCCAGCCGCTAAGATGTGTCCACCTTGTTTGCCCGAGCCAGGACCGATCTCGATGATATGATCGGCTGCTTTGATGATATCAACATTATGATCGACCACAACAAGTGAATTCCCTTGTGCGACTAACTGTTTAAAGACATTTAATAGCCCTTGGATATTATCTGGATGCAACCCGATCGATGGTTCATCTAAAACATACAAGACACCCGTCGTTTCAGTGCGCAAAGTCCGCGCTAACTGGATCCGTTGCAACTCTCCAGTTGAAAGGCTATTACCGTTACGTGCTAACGTCAAATAATCTAAGCCTAATTCCAATAAAGGACGTAGATCATCATCAAATTCGGTAAAGATTGCTTGTGCCATCTTAGTCATCTCAGACGGTAGTGTTGCTAACACTTGTTTTTTCCATGTTGGTAGCTCATGCAAGCTAAGTTCAGTGACTTCGGCAATATTTAACTTGCCAGCTGTCTGTTGTAATAGTTCTGGACGTAAGCGTGTCCCATGACAGGTCGGACAAGTCGAATAATGGAAAAATTCGCTGATCTTCTTTTGGGAACGCTCGCTCTTACTTGTCTTAGCCGACTCTAAAACAGCTTGGTGGGCATTTTCGTACAAGACATTAAAGTCATGGAAAACACGTCCCGTACTTGTGCGAAAATCCATCTTGAACTTCTTTTGGGGACCATTTAAAACAAAGTCTTTTTCTTTAGCAGTCAATTCTTTAAAGGGAACATCGACTCTGATCCCTGCTTGTTCAGCAACACTTGGCATAAAATTGCGCCCCGGCAAACGCCACGAAGCGATCGCCCCTTCATTTAAAGACAAGTTTTCATCGGCGATCAATTTGTTCTCATCTAATTGGCGCACTTTCCCTGTCCCATGGCACGTCTCACACGCACCACTTGAGTTAAAGGCGAGATCTTCTGCACTGTAAGCGTAAAAATCCACCCCACAAATCGGACAATCGATCAGTCCCATCTGATCACCAGTTTTACTCATCGCTTGCGCAATTTTAAGACTTGGGGCTAGTTGATGCCCATTGGGACAAACGGGGCGCCCTAAACGTGAAAAGACCAGCCGGATCACATTCAGTAATTCGCTCATCGTCCCAACTGTCGCCCGTTCAGACGGGATCGCGGGCCGTTGCCGCAAAGCTAAGGCCGATGGGATATGCTTGACGCTTTCGACTTTAGCTTTATTTCCAGTCTTGAGTCGTCTTCTAGTATAAGTCGAAAGAGCTTCTAAATACCTTCTAGAACCTTCTTCATATAAGATCCCCATCGCAAGCGAACTTTTGCCCGAACCAGAAAGACCTGAGATCGCCACAAACCGGTGCAACGGGATATCGATATCAATATTTTTTAAATTATGAACTTTGCCCCCACGAACTTCGATCTGTTGGGGGAGTTTTTCAACGTTTTCCATTTTATTACCTCATCAAAAAAAGCGGACCCAGTTTTCACTTAGTCCGCTTTGCTCTATAAAATCAAAATGCTTGGATGATCTTAATAATACCGATCAAGATCAAGTAAAAGGCAATGATCAAGACCAAAGTCGTAGCTGCGATCAATGGGTTGAACAATAGTACAAAACCAATGAACAAAGCCAAGATATTTAAGATCAAGTTCAAAATGTAATAGCCTCGATTTAATTGCTTGAAATAGCTAGCTGTCGCAATTTCAGCTATCGAATCAAAGATGAACCAAAAGGCAAAGATGTAGGCGATCACGACTACACCAGAAGCTGCTCTAAAGATAAATAAGAGACCTAAAATGATATCAACGATCCCCATAAAGAGCAACCAACCTGAGCTTTCACCAAACAAGTTGCCGATCCCACGTCTAAACCATAATTCGTAAAATCCTTTGACTAAAGCCCCGATCCCGATACAGATCGAAATAAATTTCAAAGTATCATCAGGATTCATATAGGCTGCGATCCCAGCGATCACAAAAACGATCCCAACGACCAAACTAAACCAGTCGAAATTTCGCTGTTTTGTTTGCATAACAAAAGACCACCTTAATTTTTTTTAATATCGGTTATCGATTTTAACATTTTATTAATAAATTGTCATGTAAAAACACCTAAAAAAGTGAGACCTTTGCCTCACCTTATCTTAATTCTCAAGTAAACGCCACACATGCTGTGCGATCATATATTCTTCATCGGTTGGGATCCGCATCACAGTCACTGTCGAATCAGGCCCTGAAATGATCGTTTGCGCTCCACGTTTTTTATTCTCAGTCTCATTGATCGTCACGCCCATATAAGCTAAGCGTTTCATGATCGCTTCACTTGTCTCAGGGGAATTTTCACCGATCCCACCAGTAAAGACGATCCCATCAACACCACCCATCTCAGCGATATATTGTCCAACATAACGCAAGATACTATTGTAAAACAACTTGATCGCTAACTTCGCACGCTCATTTCCAGTCGCAGCGGCATCTTCGACATCTCGCATATCAGCTGAAACACCTGAGACGCCTAAAAAGCCTGACTTTTCATTCAATAGATACACCATATCAGACATCGATTGAATATCTAGTTTTTTCATAATGTAGTTAGCTAAAGATATATCGACATCGCCCGCACGAGTTGCCATTTGGATACCGCTTAGTGGGGTGAAGCCCATCGAAGTATCAAACGAGCGCCCGTACTTGATAGCCGTGATCGATGCCCCTGCGCCCAAATGACAAGTGATCAATTTGAGGTCTTCAAAAGGACGTCCCATTAGTTCAGCCGCCTTACGCGCCACATATTCATGACTGATCCCATGAGCACCATAACGCCGAACACCGTATTTTTCATACCATTCATATGGTGTACTATACATATAATTTTCTTGTGGTAATGTTTGATGAAATGCCGTATCAAAAACGGCTACCGATAAAGAATTGGGTAAATATTTCCGAAATGCTTTGATCCCATTTAAGTTGGCTGGATTGTGCAATGGTGCTAATTGTGCTAATTCTTTGATCTTAGCGATAACATCATTATCGACGATCACTGGCTGACTGAAATACTCCCCACCAGCGACAACTCTGTGTCCGATACCTTTGATCTCGCTTAGATCCGCGATCAAGTTTAATTCCTTTAAGACATTTAGTAAAAGTTCGATCCCTTGTAAGTGATTGGTGATCTCATGGTCTAGTTCATACTTCTGCCCAGCACCATATTTCACCTTGATCTTTGAACCGTGGATCCCGATCCGTTCGATGATCCCGCTTGCCAAGGTTTCATGTGTTTCATTGTTAAATAATTTAAACTTTAAACTCGAGCTCCCCGAGTTGATGATCATAATTTTTTCCATAAGCTCACCCCTTTAAAAATTTACCTAACTTTATAATAGTATAATCTTTTTGTTCAATCAAATTTAAAATCTAAGCGCTTTCTTTTCGGCATAAAAAAGCTGGCTACGAAAAAATAGCCAGCTTTTTTGATCACCTTTGGCCATAATAAGCGTTGGCCCCATGTTTTCGATAATAATGTTTATCGAGCAAATATTGAGGAACACTCGCTTGTTTAGGAGTTAATTGCATCGTGTAAAATGCCATTTGCGCACTGACCTCCAAAACCTTTGCATTGTACACAGCTGTGGCCGCATCTTTGCCCCAAGTAAACGGACCGTGTTGCCGTACAAGTACAGCTGGGATCGCTTCTGGATCGAGTCCATGACCATTGAAAGTCTCCACGATCACTTTTCCTGTATTGGCCTCATATTCAGTTGCAACCTCTTCTTTCGTCAGTGCTCTAGTGATCGGTACAGCTCCATAAAAAGTATCGGCATGCGTTGTACCCAAAGCAGGGAGTCCAACGCCTGCTTGAGCAAAAGCAACTGCCCACGGCGAATGGGTATGCACGATCCCACCGATATCTTTAAACTTCCGATACAGATACGCATGAGTCGGGGTATCACTAGAAGGATTGAGCGTTCCTTCGACCACATTTCCATCTAGATCACAGACTACCATGTCTTTAGGCGTTAGTTTTTCGTAGTCAACGCCCGAAGGTTTGATCACAAACAGCCCCTGCTTACGGTCGATCTGAGAAACATTACCCCAAGTAAAGTTGACCAGATCAAGTTTTGGTAACCGCATATTTTGTTCATAAACAACTTTTTTTAATTCACTAAGCATATTTATCCCCTGCTTTCTATCCTACGACTGGACGCTGTTTGATCTCCAATTCAGCAAAGATCTGGTCAAAAAACGCTTTTGCTTGGGCAGTCTCTTGACATGGATCATTTGCTGTTTCTTGTGACCAAAGTTCGATCGTATAAGTGCCTTCATATCCTAAGCGTTGGAGCGTTTTTAACAAGCCTTTGAAATCAACGCAACCCTTACCAAAATCAACATTCTTAAATTTTCCAGGTGTTTTCTTTGTGACTGGTAGAGTATCCTTGAGATGGATCGCTGCGATCAGTTCGATATGATCTTCGAGATCTTTAGCCACTTCATTTGACCATGCACTGAGATTTCCTAGATCAGGATATGCCTGTAACCACGGACTTTTGATCTGTTTTTTGATCTGAGCAACGTCAGCTAACGTATTGATAAAAGGATCATCCATCGTCTCGATCGCTAACGTGACTTGATGCGCAGCTGCAAACTGCACACATTTATGCAGATCTTCGATAAAATATTCACGGGTCAAGGCCGTCTTCTCCTCATAAAAGACATCATAACCAGCCATTTGAATATTGCGGATCCCCAATTTTTCAGCTAGTATGACGGCCTTTTTTAGCATCTCCAAGGCCTTTTGGCGTGTTTTTTGATCGAGCGACCCCAGTGGATAACGCCGGTGTCCACTTAACATCAAAGTGTAGAGCGGAATGCCAGTTTTTTTGATCGCCGCATTGATCTGAGCGATCTTTTCTTCACTCCAATCTAAGCGAGCCAGACGTTTGTCACTTTCATCGATCGAAAGTTCTACAAAATTAAATCCAAGTTCTTTGGCTAACTCCAACCGCTTTTCCCAGGAAATATCACGTGGCAATGCCTTTTCGTAAATCCCTAATGAGATCATTTACCACACCTCCGTTGCTATTTGCCCCAGATCCGCACGATCTCAGCTTGAAAATCGTTAACTGTCTTTAATGGATCAGGTGCTTGTGTGATCGCGCGCCCTGCGATAAAGGTAAAAACATCGATCCCTTCAAATAATTTAAGCGTTTCAACATTCAACCCACCAGTTACTGAGACTCTAAACCCCATATCTACTAATTTTTTGACTTTATCCAAGTCTTTTTGCCCCCAAGTTTCTCCTGCCAATAAAGCATCCCGACTCTGGTGATATATTGCCTGAGAAATACCAGCATCCAACCATTGTTGTGCTTGTTCAAAGGTCCAATCCCCGTACAACTCAACTTGGATCTCACTAACTTTTTTAGCTGCTGCTTTCATCGTCGGGATCGTTGCTGAACAGATACAGGTCATCCAATCTGCCCCAGCATCAGCACAGTTCTTGGCAACTGTTCCCCCTGCATCGGCACATTTAGTATCCGCAACGATGATCTTATCTGGATAAAGAGCCCTAAAACTTTTAACGACTTCTTGACCGCCTTGTAAGAGCAAGATCGTCCCCGCTTCAATGATATCAACTGCATCGCCGACATTTTTCAGATCAGCTAAAGCACTAGGAAGATCATTATAGTCACAAGCGATCTGTAAGTTTGGTTTTGCCATCTCGTTCATCCTTTCTTTGAAAAAGAGGCTACCTTTGCAAGCCTCTTTTCGATCTTTATTTATTTAAGAATCGTTCTGGTAATGATGATTTTTCGGTCGCTTCTGCGATCTCTTTAGCCGACATTGGATTTTTGATCCCGATCACTTCGACCCCACGTGCAGCGGCATCTTTGAACATATCGGTAAATGTTGTTGGTGTATAAACAACATCATAGTTACGCGCCGTATTTTTACCTTCTGAGATCGAACAGTGATGAATATTAGTAATATCAAACCCCAAACCTTCCAAAGCCTTTTGGGCTGTCCGCATCATCATCAAACTTGTACCTGAACCATTTGCACATGAAACTAAAACTCTCATTTTAAATACCTCCATTTATGTGTGTTTGTCTAAGCTTGAGCAACTTTTTTTTCTTGCAATTCAAGCCACTTATCATAATCTTCAGCTTTCAAGAAGTAACCTTCCGGATCAGCACGATACTGTAATTGTGGAATGAGTACTAAAATCAAAACGACTAAGGCGATACCAACATAACCAGCGTATTTCATCAAAATTGTGAAGAATGGCCAAACTGTTGCCCAGTCAAACATCCCGATATAGCCACCATATTGGGCTAAACCGACCCAAGTTGCGATAAAGGCCGATCCAAGCACCTGAATGATCCCTGAGATAAATGGGAAGAGCACTGCCGCCTTGATCCCACCACGGTTATTTGCATAAACAGCAATGGCAGCGTTATCAAAAAAGAGTGGGATAAAACCTGCAACGACGATCGTTGGTGATTGTAACACGATCAGTAGGATGATCATCAAGAATTGACCTAACGCCCCCATTAAAAAGCCGATCGTAACTGCATTTGGTGACCCAAAGGCAAAGGTCGCCGCGATATCGATCCCCGGTACAGCCCCTGGCAACCATGTATTGGAGATCCCTTGAAACGATTCTGTCAGTTCCGCCACGAAAGTCCGCACGCCTAGCTGCAAAATCGCCAAATATACGGCAAACATCAGTGACGTTTCTAAAATGTAGAAGACAAAACTCTGTCCCTCTGCCATAAACTTAGCTTGTACCAAATAATCTGGACCTAAAACGATCAAGATGATCCCAAAGAAGAGGAGCATCAAGATCGAAGTTGCGACCATGTTGTCATTGAACATGGATAGAAATCCTGGTAGTTCAATATCTTCCAAACGTTTATTAGATTTTTTCTTCTTGAAACGTTCAGACCACCGGGCAAACAGATATATCCCAAACATCTGTTGGTGAGCGATCGCAAAACTAGCTCCTTCTGTAAGGTCTTGGGTGATCCCAACGGTCAAATTCGAACCAACAGCCCAGTAGAGTCCTAAGATCAGCCCCATAATAAATAGGATGTGCAAACGTCCCATATCTGGGAAACAGAAGAGCAAAAGCCAAAAGGCCGTCGCGGCTTGTTGGACTTGAACATTACCGGTAGTGAACACAGCACGCAATTTAGTGTACTTTTTGAAACGAACTAGCAAGATATTAAAGATAAATGCGATCAGTAATAAGAGCATCGTATCACCAAAAGTACGGCCAAAAGTTTTTTCGATCCCAGCCGTTACAGCATTTTGTCCAAAATATGGGTCAGTTACCATCGCGCTTAAATGGAATCTTTCCTTTAACCCAACTAGGATCGGACGAAAACTAGTAACTAATCCAGTTGAACCAACCGTTAAGATCAAATAACCGACTGTTGCTTTTAAAAAACCTGAGATACATTCATAAAGTGGCTTTTTCAAAAGCAAATAACCGATCAAAACGATAAAACCGATCAAAAAAGCGGGTTGAGTCAAAATGTTTTGAGCAAAGTAATCCCAAATACCCATCAAGATATCTAAAATCGCCTCCATTGCTTTATCCTCCTTTTATAAATTGAGCTAGAGCTGATATTTCTCCATCACAGTGATATAATCTTCCATTGTTTTTACCTTTTTGAGATCAGCGATCAGACCTTCAGTCATTAAAAGATCTGACAAATTAGCGATGTTTTCCATATGGGCTGCCGAATCCTTAGCTGCCAACATGAAAAAGAGTTGGGCATCTTTTTCAGGGTTCCCCGCCTCAAAAGAAACTGCTTCCGGTAAAAGGGTAAAACCGATCCCAGTTCCTAAAACGCCTTCATTTTTAGCAGATGAGTGCGGCATTGCGACTCCAGGCACGATCACAATGTAAGGGCCGTATTCTTTGACATCATTGATCACCTGATCGACATATTGATCAGTGATCAGTTCATTTTGCTTCAAGATCTCCCCACTCAATCGGATCGCTTCTTCCCAATCTTTTGGTGTCTTTTTGCTGATCGCAACTAAGTTATTATCATAAAAGTAACGTAACATAACGATTCCCTCCTATAGGAATGATGGGAAAGGCACATCATTTTCTTTGGTAAAGACATCTTCAAAGCCACGATCATACATGAATTCAAGGCGATCTTTGTCTTCTGGATAGGTGAATTTACCCCCAACTTGCCAAATAAATGGTTTGAAATCATATTGCAACCGGTCCTTGCGTAAGCGCCACAGTTCTGTGATCTCTTTAGGGTCGGCATAAAAATTAGTCCAAATATCATAGTGCACTGGAATCACAACTTTAGCGCGCAGTGATTCTGCCATGCGCAAAATGTCGATCGAAGTTACCTTATCCGTGATCCCCCGTGGATTTTCACCGTAAGCTCCCAATGCTACATCGATCTGATTTTCATTGCCGTGTTTTGCAAATTCATTAGCATAATGTGAATCAGCGGCATGATAAAGGTTGCCCCCAGACGTTTCAAATAAGTAATTAACAGCGATCTTATCCATATCCTGTGGTAGCTTACCTGCTAATTTAACTTCAGGATCACTTTCTGTTACTAGAGCCGTCCGGTCGAAAGCTTCCATCGCTTTGATCGTGACCGCACCGACCTTGACTTCATCGCCTGGTTTGACTACGATCAATTTTTCTTCCGGCACGCCCCATTTTCTCCAAGTCGCTACAACTTCTTTAGGACCGATAAATTTAGCTTCCGGGCAGTTTTTATTGACTGCCGCTGCTGTGTTGATATCCAAATGATCAGAGTGGATATGAGAAACACACAGCGCATCGACATCCTTGATCGCAAATGGATCGATCACAAACGGTTGATTACGTAAGTTAGGTTGTTGATTCTGGCAACCTGACATTCGCATCATCTGATGACCAGCCTTCATTTTACCTGTTCCATGTGTCTGTTTACCTGTTCCGCACCATAGATCACATAAAATATTGGTATCTTCATGTGTCTTTAGCCAGATCCCGGTGCAACCAAGCCACCATATTGAAAAGCTACCAGCTTTGACCTTTGTAGTGGCGATCTCTTCATTTAAGTATGTGCCCCACTCTGGAAAAGTTGACAAGATCCAACTATTTCGCGAAACATCATTGATTGTTTTTGCCATATTGCTTCCTCCATTTCAAGTTTTTCTCTACGCTTATAGAATAACACTTTTGGAAACGCTTAACACAACTTTATATGTTAATATAACATATTTTATGTTAATAATCATAAAAATAAAATTTTTTCAGGAAAACAAACTATTTATTGTTAATGTAAACGCTTTTTGTTATCATATAATTAGAAAAGATCCGAAAGGAGAGGCGCATTTTATGAAAAAGTTCTTTTGGAATTCCTACTCAGTCACTAAACAACTCGGACTTTTGTTCATCTATCTTATTTTCACGCTTTATATCGTCACAGCTACCATAACTACTCCAGCCTTGAGTGCTAAATTGCTCTATGCACTTGGTGGGGGGGTGATCTTAGTTGGTGCGTTGTACTATGAGTACTTGAAATTTCTCTATACCAAAATGACAACAGCTTTGACAATGCAGACTGATCTTGCACAATGTAAAAAAGCCCGCGAAAAGTTAGTCAAATATGATATTTTTAACGGCTTCAAAGGCTCACTGATCATTTTCGATTCTCTTTGCTTGATGGATGAAGGAAATTATCAAGGTTGCCTAGAACACATGAACCAGCACCATGATTTTTTCCACGGTTCACCTGATTATTTGTTCATCTTTTGGTACAACCAGCTTTTATGTTATTATTTTCTAAAAGAGCCTACAAAAATGCTTTACTGTGGCGATAAATTACGCGAATTCAAACACAGTGATCAAAAACATTTTAGTCCACTTTTTTCATTTGATGAGATCGACGCCTTGATTGCTTCAGCTAACGGTTTGCACCAAAAGAGCATTCGTCACTTGGATAAGATCTCACCTAAACGACTAAATGCGCGCGAAAAGGCTTATTACTATCATATTTTGGCAAATGAATACCGCATCTTAAATGATTCCAAACAGGTGGGGCACTACTTAAAACTCGCCCGCAAGTATCAAAATACTATGCACTTCAGGGGGTAATTTATAATGAAAAGCTCTAATCAAGCTATCAAAAAAAGGCGCACTGCATTGACCGACTATCTCAAAGGAAAACAAACTGCCACGATCAGCGAATTGAGTCAGCAATTTAACGTTTCTGAAATGACGATCCGCCGTGATTGCGAGATCTTAGCAAAGATGGGCTTATTAGAACGCTCCTTTGGGAAGATAGTTTACGTAGAACAAACTGTCGATAAGATCGGTTCTGAAGATCCGCTCGACAAATTAAAGGATAAATTAGCTAAAGAAGCCAGCAATCTGATCAGTGATGGTCAGATCATCTTTATCAACTCGAGTAACACGGCTGTCAAAGTCCTTGAATATCTGGCAGATAAAAACATCACTGTCTTGACTAATAACCTTCATGCTTTAGGATATAAAAAAAATTCTAAGACTAGTATCTTTTTGAGTGGGGGAGAAGTCAATTTTGCTAAAGAGGTCATGATCGGCGATATTGCTTTTAATTCATTTAACAGCATGCGCTCAAATGTGACCTTGGTCGGCTGCAATGGCCTAAACGACCAAACTGGGATCTCGACTTCTCAGATAAATGAAGCTCGGATCAACCGCAAGATCATTCAAAACTCTGGGCAAGTCATTGTTTTAGCCGACTACACCAAACTGGGCAAATCCTCTAACTTTACTGTAGGTAGCATTGATGATGTCGATATTTTGATCACTGATTCATTTGCTGATCCTAAGCTCATTGCTAAATTTGAAAAAAATGGTATTCAAGTCATCCAGGTACCGATCTAGCTTTCAGCTATATAAAACAACTAGGCCCCACCACGATAAATCATGGTGAGGCCTTTATTATTGTCTTAGTTTTCGATTTTCGTATATGCCTGGTAATGTTCTAAAGTATCTGGTGCTAATGAGCTATTAGTCAAGAGAGCATCGACATTATAGAGACTATAAAAGTTATAAAAATCATTCCGGTTAAACTTGTATTTGTCCATCACGACATATCTTTCTTGTGCATTATTCAAACCAAGTGCCTCAGCTTGACCTTCCTCAGTATTAGCTGCCATCATATTATCATTATTGACCCCATTGACTCCTACAAACGCCTTGGTAAACTTGAGATCTTCGAGTAATTTGATCGTTAAACCACCAATAAATTCGCCCGAATGACGCCGATAATTGCCGCCGACTAAGATCAATTCAGCGTCAGTCTTTTGCCAAGCTTCAAAAACAGGTAAACTATTGGTCACGATCCGCAAAGTTTCTGGTTTTTCAACATAATTTACGATCAATTCAAGGGTCGTGCCAGCTCCGATATAGATCGTATCTCCTGATTTGATCTTTTGCGCAGCTAGTTTAGCAACTTCTTGTTTTTCGACCAAATGAAGTTCTTTTTTCTGATTACGCGAGAGTTCGACTTCCTCGATATTAGCGATCTTTTGAGCACCTCCATGTAGTCGGATCAACTTCCCGCTCTTATCGAGTTCATCTAGGTCACGCCGGATCGTCATATCTGAAACACCTAACGTAGTGATCAACTCATTTACCGTAACGATATCTTGTTGATCAACGATTTCTAAAATTTTTAATAAACGTTCTTTTTTTAACATCGCCTTGACCCCTAATTTTATGATAACTCAACTATAACATAAACGGACAAAAGCAAACAGATTTCATCATCATAGTCCAAATTCTCCCGCTAATTCCTGATCATCGGCGATCCGTTGCTTGATGCTCTTGTCAAATGCTTTATCGAAATCAGCTAGCTCTTCTTTTAGCTGATTTAGTGGTTTTAATTGCTCGTTTAATTTCTCAACTGGCTTGGTATATAAGCTTTCCTTATCAGCTCCAGCATAAGCGATCGTAAGCTGGCTGTAGTCCACCACACCATCCTTTACTGGTGCAACTGTCATCGCCTGCATATGGTTGGGAACACCATACTGCTTTTTATTACCATAGATGCCGTTGAGAATTTCGTAGTTTGAGCTCTCTAATCTTTTTCCTTCTTCGTGTTTTTCCCCCTTTAATGGGTCAGCTTCATATACTCGAATTGAGAAAATATTATATTCATTCAAATCTGGTATCATTATGTTTTCCCTCCCAATATATTACGTCAACACCTTCAAGATTTTTATCAGTCATTTTTTCTTCAACATATTTATATTCACTATTTGCATAATAAGAACCTGAGCGCATTGGATTATTGTCTTCATCAACAACTATACCTTCAATAGCATTTTGCTTCTTTTTATTTATAATAACTGATGTGCTTCGTCCACCTGATCCTAAAATTCCATACGTATATATTTTCCCTATCTCGATCGTCTTGATTGGCTCTGTTCCTTCATAATGCTGTACGACCCACAATGCGATCTTTTGTCTGGCCTTGGCTTGCTCTTTGACTTCTTTCTTACTTTCCTTGATCGACTCGGCTTTTTGGCAGTTTTGTCTTTCGATCCGTAAATGTTCAACTTCCTTAATGATCGCTATACTAGCTCCGCCTATCAAAAATAGGCTAATGACCACAATCATAACTAACTTGTATTTTCTTTGCATAGTGTCTTACAATTCCTCAATAATTTTTCTCTTTCTTACTTAAAACACATCATTTTCAAATAGAATTTTAACACTATAACTCACTAGTATCCAATGATTTTTATAATTTGCACAATAAAATAGACCTACACCATTTAGCATAGGTCTAAGTCCTCTATTCTCGTTATTTTTTCAGTGCTAATTCTCGGATCGCTTGAGCTACTCCATCGTGATCGTTATCCACAGTATGGTGTGTGGCAACTTCTTTGACTGCTGGGACAGCATTCCCCATCGCGACACCTGTACCCGCAAATTTGAGCATTGAGATATCATTTTCCTCATCCCCGATCGCTATCACATTATCTGCCGTCAAATCAAGGATCTCACACAGTTTAACGAGTGCATTGCCCTTATTGACGCCTTTTGCATAGGCTTCATAATAAAATGGTGCTGTCTTCATCAAATCTAAGCGGTCTTTGATAGGTTCAAAATATTCCTGCTTGGCGATCGCAGGGTCAAGAATTTCAGCATCTTCAATATACATGGCTTTAACAAGCGGGATCTCGCGCATTTCTTCGGGAGTCCGATATGAGATCGGCATCGACACCAAGTTTGCTTCATAGAGTGTGTAATAACCAATATCCTTGTTGCATGTGTAGATCCGCTCGGTATTGATCGCTTGGAAATGCAAATTTAATTTGCGAGCGATCGCTTCTAAGTCGACAAAATCATCGTAACTGATCTTTTTTTGGAAGATCAGCTTACCACTCGTGGTCTCAACGACTGCCCCACCAAAGCAGACTACATATTGGTCATCTTGGTCCGCTAGATCTAGCTGGGCCAATAGCTCTGTCACCCCAGCTAACGGACGTCCGGTACAAATGACGACTTTGATCCCTTGAGCTGTGGCTTGTTTGATAGTTTCTTTGACTTTTGGCGTTAGCTGCCCTTTAGAATTGACCAAAGTCCCATCAATATCGATCGCGATCAGTTTAATATCCATAACAAAATCCCTACCTTCTATTACATCTGTCTCTATTCTACACTAAAGCGCTATCAACTAACACATAATGATACTTTTGGACTAATTCTTTGATCTCAAACTGATGATCATCTTCTGCCACACAAAAGTAAGAGTACTTGGTGTCTGTTAGAAAAGTCAAATAAACGATTTTCTTAGCATATTTGAATCAACATAAAATATGCTCTTCTATCGAAACACAAAAACAGCTACCCAGATCCGCATCTGAATAGCTGTTTTGTCAGCTTTGACGTAAATTACTAAAACGTTGCTTTAAGATCTGAGCAACACTTGGCGCTTTCCGCATACTTTCACGAGGCAAGTGTTTTTGCATTGCTTTTAAAGTTGCCCGGCTATTGCGTGTTGAAAATCTAAACTTGCCATTTTTCTTGGTCCTGATCTCAAAACGTGGAATATATTTACCGCCAAAATAGTGATCAACGACGACATAAGTGATCTCATCCCAAGGAATTTGGATGTAATCTTGTAGCTTGGTCTCATTGTAAAATTCAAAGGCATAGTCACCGACCATGACATTGCCATAAAAAGGGCCATTACGATACCAAGTTCCCTTATCTGTAAGCTCTCTTATCGTATTCAGTGACTTGACCATTTGAATTCATCCTTTCTTTTATAATAATCCGATCACATGGAATAGGATCGCTAAGACAAAGATCCCCAAAATGATAATAATTGGTGATACTTTCTTCTTTAAAAGATACATGCAAAGGAAGGTCAAGCCCAAAGCCGCTAACCCTGGAACTAATTGATTCAAGTTATCCTGTAACGTGGTAACTTTTGTCGCATCGATCGAACGACCAGCAGCGTATTGACTAAAAGCTTCCTTTAATCCCTTAACACCTGCAGGAAGTTTATCCCATTCGATATAGGCACCTTTTTGTTGTTTGACTTGGGACACGACTGGCGTAAATGTGATCGAGACCCAACGTTGGATCAATGACCCGATGACAAACATCCCCATCATGGACGCACCCCGAGTCACCTTTTGCAAAAGGCCACCCGAAAGATCATCTGTGATCGAAACTCCCGCTTTATAGCCAAACTCTTGGGTATACCACTTAACAGCTGCTGCCATGATGTTCCATAAAATAAAGAATAAGAGCGGTCCAAGGATATTCCCTGAAACGGCCAACGAAGCTCCTAGAGAAAGTAAAATCGGACGTAAGGTGAACCAAAATAGCGGATCTCCGGCACCAGCTAGCGGTCCCATCATCCCGATCTTGACCCCAGAGATCGCCGCATCATCAACATCAGCACTATTGGCTCTTTCTTCTTCTAACGCCATCGTCACCCCAAAGATCGGGTTAGCCATAAAAGGATGCGTATTGAAGAATTCTAAGTGCCGCTTTAAAGCTGCTGCGCGGTCTTCTTTTTTAGAATATAGCTTTTTGATAGCAGGGATCAAAGTATACGCTACCCCACCATTTTGCATTCTTTCGTAGTTGAACGAACTCAAAAGAAAATATGAACGCAAAAACATTTTAAAGCGATCTGCTTTGGATAAACTGACTTTTTTATCGTTATTCATAATAATGCTCCATTCCTTTCACTGATATTCAAAATCGATCAGAGTTCTTCTAAGATCTCGCCTAAAGGATCGTCTGAACCCCCATCACCGTTAGAAGAGCCATTCGAATTGCCACCTTTACCTTCAAGTGCAAGGAACAAGACAGCTAAGCAAACACCGATGATACCCAAAGAGATCAGCGTTAATTGGTCGATCGCCGCCAATGCAAATCCTAAGAAAAAGAACGGCCATACTTCACGACTAGACATCATGTTGATGACCATCGCATACCCCACAGCAACGACCATCCCACCACCGATCGTCATTCCAGCAGTTAGCCATTCTGGCATAGCTTCAAGGCCTTGGCGCACAACATTGACGGGGATCAACATCAACAGTAAAGCTGGAATAGCGACCCGCAGACCTTGCAGCGCCATCCCGATGAAATGCCACATTTGGATCCCATTAATATCAGCTTCTTCAGCCCGACTATCCATGATATGGGCAATAAATACAGTTGCGGTCCGAACTAACATGGTCAAGCCTAAACCAGCAACAGCTAAGGGAACGGCTAAAGCGATCGCTGGTCCGATACCTTGAGCCCCTTGATTTCCTTCAATTAAAATAATTGCTGATGCGACCCCAGCTAAAGCAGCGTCTGGCGCCATCGCAGCTCCGACATTGGCCCAACCCATAGTGATCAACTGTAAGCTACCACCTAACATGATCCCAAGTTCAAGGTGACCGGTAACTAAACCGATCAACGAACAAGCTACGATCGGCTGATACGTTTCGATCTGGTCATTAACAGAACTACAACCTACAATAAATGCTACAATTACGACTAAAATGATTTGAAGCGTACTCATCGATTTTTCCTCCCAAATTATTTCTTTTCAGCTAATTTCTTCTCAGCTGAGCGGATCAAGTCATCAATGTTAGCCGGTTGATCGCTTGGAACACCCCGAACATCGAATTTGACTCCCATATTTTGTAATTCTTTGATCGCATCAACATCAGTCTGATCAAAGGATAAAGCTTTAGTCACGTTGACCTTACCTTCTTTATATGCTGAAGAGCCTAGGTTGATCTCCTTGATATCCACCCCTGCTTTGATCGTAGCTAAAGCATCTTCAACTGTCTCAAATAAAACTAAGGCCCGGGTCTCACCAAAACGGGGATCATTATTAGCTTTGACCATATTTTTGATCGGTGCAACTGATACTTTGACTCCACTTGGAGCAGCTTGCTTGATCATATTGGTCCGCAATTTATCCTGGCGGACCGTATCTGAAACAACAATGATCCGATTTGGATGAGTTGTATGGGTCCAGCCAGTAGCGACTTGTCCATGTAAAAGGCGCGTATCGACCCGAGCCAAAACATATTCGATCTTACCATCGCCTAGGACTGTACCTTCTGGGATCTTGGCGCTTTTTTTACTGCCTGCTGATGCCTTTTCTTTAGTTTCACTAGCTGGCATCTTTACTTCAGGATAGATCTTGATCCCTTCATTACCGACTGGCACGATCGCTTGTGCTATTTCTTTAGCCGTTTCAACTGTAAAACGTTGGCTCAAAGCTTCAATGACTAGCGGTAAATTCATCCCGGAAACGATCGCCCATTTGTCTTTATGATCGGCTACTAAACTAGCTGCTTGGTTAAATGGCGTTCCCCCAAAAAGATCGACTAAAAATAAGATCTCTGTTTGATCATCAAAACTAGCAATAGCTGCCTTTAATTTACGCTTGATATCATCAGGGCCTTCATCGGGTTTTAAAATACAGCTTTCAAATTCAGCCTGTGGACCAAAGATCATTTCCGCTGATTGATGGATCCCCTCAGCAAATCCACCGTGACTAGCAAGAATAATTCCTACCATAATTTCTTCTCCTTATCTGTAATATTTGATAATCTTCATCATATAAAAATTGTAACCGCTTCCCACAGGTTGCAACAAGTGAGCTTAGTCACTACTTTGAGTGACAAAAAACACATTAAAAGTTCGCTTTTTCTCCATTTAACATGACATTTGTCACATGGAAAAATAAGCTTATCTTTGTAAAATTAAGTTAGCGCAACATAAGAGTTCATTTATTTCTAACGGTATTTAACAATTTATATCTAAATAATGTTATAATTTTACTGAAAAATCTGGTGGGAGGTGCTGACAAAAATGTTGTTAAAAATTGATCGTCGACTGATCGTAACTGTCTTACTTATGACCAGCCTTATTTTTTTGATCTGGCTAGCCTCCCTCTTTATGGTAAAAGGTCCGCAAAAAATAGGAGCGACTTATATGACTCTAAATAACAGTTTTTACCAAGCGATCAATGAAGAGTTAAAGAAAGCCACTGATCTCAAAGGCGATATTTTGTACACCCGTGATCCAGCTTTAGATGTGGATAAACAATGTCAGCAGATCGAAGAATTCATTGAGAAAAAAGTAAGCGTTATCGTTATTAACCCCGTTGATGGGGAAAATAAAAAGATCCAGCAGGCACTCCGCAGAGCACATAAAAAAAAGATCAAGATCATCGCTGTCGATAGTCAATTAAGTGATTCTAGCTATATCGATAGTAGTATCGTATCCGATAATTTTCGGGCGGGTAAATTAAGTGCCCAATATTTAATGAAGCATGACCAAGCGGCAAACATTTTAGTCTTGCGCCATTGGAACGCTTTATCTGTCAAAGAACGTTACGCTGGTTTTTTAGCAACACTTGATAGCACTAAATACCAGGTCACCCAAAATGTCGAAACTCTAGGGCAAACGGATATCGCTTTGAAACAGACTTTAAAAACACTCCAGCAAGGAAACAAAAAATTTGATGCGATCATGGCTTTAGATGACCAAAGTGCGATCGGTGCTTTAGCAGCTTTGGATTCTTTAGCGCTCAAGGATAGTATTCCAGTTTATGGGATCGATGGGTCAAGCGATATGAAAAAGCTGTTATTAAGTGATCCAAATGCCAAAGCTACTGTGGCACAGTCCCCGATCGCACTTGGAAAAAAAGTCGTGCAAACATGTTATCAACTATTTGACCAGCGAAAAGTCAAAAAAGAGATCGTCGTTCCAGTCTATTTATTAACGAAAGACAATATCAAAAACTATGATGTTTCGGGGTGGCAGTAAAATGAGACAATTGACCCGAGCTACCCGTGCTTACTATGGACTGATCCTCATCAATTTTGTCGCCTTGATGTATAATGCCAGTTTATATTTATTGGTGACAAATTATGTCCTCCAAAGAGATCTAAGCACTTACTTACTGCAAAAACTAAATGTTGTCCCGGGAAATGTTCACGTGATGTATTGGTCGACTGCTATTTTATATGGTGTTTTAGTCCTGCTCATTTTTTATCGCCACAAACACCAAGAAAACAAGCACTCAGAATTACTATTGCTAAGTGAATTATTCATCATCATTTTATTGTTTTGGTTGACTAATGCTTCATACAATGGTTTGATTTTTTTAGCGTTTGCCGATATCTTCTTTTCCACAAAAGATCCTGGAGTCATAAAAAATCAATTTTATTGGGGCAGTTTTGCTGTAGTCGCAGGGATCATCTTGTTGTTGTCTAATGACAAGCTACTCGCCATTTTTGTGACTTTGCCTTCTTTAGATGTCTATATCGATACGCTTCCCACTAATTTAGCCGTTCTAGCCGGTGCGATACGCAATCTATTAGTTACCTTGAACATCGTTGCTTTTACGTGGGCACTATTCACTTACGTTGTCTATATGACTAATAAGCAACGCAATATCGAAGAAGAATTACGCATGATGGACCGGGCTAACCTTGAACTTAAAAGCTATATCGAGGTTGCTGAAGAAAACGCCGAGATCCGGGAACGTAAACGAATTTCCCGCGAGATCCATGATACCCTTGGTCATGCGTTGACGGGGATCTCAGCTGGGATCGATGCTGTCTTAGTCCTTGTGGATATGGATAAAGAAAGTGCTAAAAAGCAGTTGCATAATCTATCTGAGATCGTGCGCCAAGGTATCGTTGATGTTCGCCGCTCGTTAAATAAGATGCGCCCAGGTGCACTAGAGGAGTTGACTTTAAAGGCTTCGCTTCAAGCTTTGATCAAACCCTACACTAAGATCGCCAATTTAACGATCGAACTTGATTATCAATGGGGGGAGGTAGACTTTGAGAAAACGACCGAGATCGTTATCTTTAGAGCGATCGAAGAAGCTATCACCAATTCGATCCGCCACGGTCAAGCACAACATATCTGGTTAAAATTGACCCACGATGAAACCCATTATTATGTCGATATCAGCGATAATGGTCGTGGATGTCAGAATATAAAATACGGTTTTGGTTTGACCCAAATGCAAGAAAGATTGGCAACTATCGGTGGTAAAGTGAGCTATCAAGGAGATGATGGCTTTAAGATCAAAATCATGTTTTTTAAGTAATGAGGTGTTTATAATGATAAAAGTTCTAATAGCTGATGACCAAAAATTGATCAGGGAATCTTTACAGATCGTCCTCAATGTCTATCCCGATATTGAAGTTATCGCTACCGTCGATGATGGGACTGAGGTTTTACCTAGTGTTGAACGAAAAAGACCGGATGTGATCTTAATGGACATTAGAATGCCTAAAATGGATGGAACTATGAGTACTAAGCTGCTCAAAGAAAAATATCCCCAGATAAAAGTTATTATTTTGACCACATTTGATGATGATGAGTTTATCTACAGTGCCTTAAAATATGGCGCTTCCGGCTATATTTTAAAGGGTATCTCACCTAAAGAATTACACGATGCTATCATCACCGTCAATAATGGTGGTTCGATGATCAATCCCGATATCGCCACTAAAGTCGTCAGTTTATTTTCAAAAATGGCCCAGTCGGAATTTGAGATCGCGGTCGATAAAAATGGAGCTCAAACGATAACCGATAGTGAATGGCGTGTGATCACACAAGTCGGCCGGGGACTTTCTAACAAAGAGATCGCCCAAACCTTATTTTTGTCGGAAGGGACCGTTAGAAACCATATTTCCCATATTTTGACAAAATTAAACTTACGTGATCGAACCCAATTAGCGATCTGGTCCGTCCAAAATGCGCCCCGTAATTAGAGGTCATAACATGAAAAAAGTAGTCATCATTTCAGGGCTGATCGTCTCCTTGATCTTAGCAAGCAGTTTATTTATGTGGCTCACAGCCCCTAAGACGCTAACACTTGGATTTTATAGTGATAGCAGTTGGGGCGTGCGCAATGATAAAGGATATAGTTTTATCGATCATGCTATCAAGGAATTTGAAAAGCAAAATCCCAACGTCAAGATCAAATATGAAAGTGGCATCCGGCAAAAAAACTACTTAGATTGGCTCGCCGATAAAATCGTTAGCAATCAGACACCTGATGTTTATCTCGTTTCTCCTAAAGATTTTGGTTATCTTGCTTCACTTGGTGCCATGCAAAATCTAGATACTGCCTTACATTTCTCTAAGTTTGACCCTAAAGACTATTATCCCGTCACCCTTGAAGCTGGTAGATATGACGGTCATCAGTACGCCTTACCTTTGGAAGCTGACCCAACTGTGCTATGTGTAAACACAGATCTACTTAAAAAAGAAGGCATTACTGTCCCTAAATCAGGTTTTACACTTGAAGAATTCTATCAGGTCTGCCGCCAAGTTACTAAAGACACTAACAATGACGGGATATTAGATCAATTTGGCTTTGCTGATTATACTTGGAAAAACACAGTCCAAGCGTATGGAGCACATTTATTCAGTGCCGATGGCTCCAAAAGCTATTTTAATTCTAAAAAAGTTCGGCAAGCTCTCGTGATGAGTGAGAAGTTCTATAACTTGCAAAAAGGCGCTAAAGTCTCAGCTGATGATTTTGACCAAGGCAAAGTCGCCTTTTTACCAATGACTTTAGCGCAATATCGGACCTATAAATCTTATCCCTATCGGATCGCACGCTATTCTTCTTTTAGATGGACTTGCATCAAAATGCCAGCTATCAATTCTAAGGTAAAGTCAACTGCCGTAGAAACTTCTACTCTCGCGCTTTCTTCGCGTAGTAAGCATCCGATCTTAGCTTTGCGTTTTTTAAAATTCCTCTCTGCGGACAAAAAGATCCAAGCAAGGTTATTAGAGGATTCTCAAGGTGCTTCCGTGTTGCCAAGCGTAATGACTGGGCCTAAAACGCAGACTTTATTAGCGCAAGGGATCAAAGATGATAATGCTTTGACCGCTAAAAACTATGCTGAGATCATGGATAATGCAACTGTGACCCCAAAATTTAGGCATTATAGTAATGTGATGGAAAAAGCCGATTACTTAGTCGAACGTGCACTAAACGAAGGTGATATCGATGCCCAATTATCAGACATCCAAGAACAGCTCCAAGTAGAACTGGAGAAATAATAAGAGGCTGTGACATAAGTCTTCAAAAAACGGTCGTAAATGGACTTTAAAAATTGTGATATGATCCCCTTAGAGTAGACACAGAAATAATAAAATTCTGTGATTCTATTCTAGGGGGATTTTTATGTCTAAAAGAACTACTAAACACACTATTGAAGAGCGGTATGCTGCTGTTACTAAGTATCTTAGTGGGCTATATTCCAGAATAACTATTAGTAAAGAATATGGTATCGATGAAAATACTTTAGCGAACTGGATACGAAAATATAAGGCTAATGGGATTGATGGCTTAAAAGAGTCTCGAACGTGGAAAAGATATCCCGCTGATCTGAAACTAAATGCTGTCCTAGACTATTTGGAAAATGGTTATTCTTTACGCAAATGTTGTGATAAATATAATATTTCAAGTCGTGAAGTTTTACGCCAATGGATTAGATTGTATACTAGTGCTAAAAGCTTTAAAACCACTGGAGGACATACAAACATGAAACATGGCCGTAAAACTACCTTTAAAGAACGCTTGGAGATCGTTCAATATACTTTAGCTCATGATAAAGACTACCAAAAGGCGATCGATAAGTATAAAATCTCATACTCTCAAGTCTATTCTTGGGTCAGAAAATTTGAAAAAGATGGCGAAGCTGCCCTTCAAGATAAGCGTGGAAAGACCGTTAAAGATCGTGAATTCGAAACTTTATCCGAAACTGAACGCCTTAAACTCGAGATCTTACGCCTAAAAGAACGAAACGAATATTTAGAAACTGAAAATATCATCTTAAAAAAATTGGACGAGATCGAAAGGAGGAGATAATTCAAGTACCTAAAAAGATCCGTTTTAAAGCTATCAAGGAAGCCTTAGATGATGACCCTAAACTAAATATTAGATCACTATGTAAAATGTTAAAAGTCTCTCGTTCTGGCTATTATCGCTACTTAAGTGCGCCTAAATCAAATCGATGCTTAGAAAATGAATGGCTAAGTGAGATAATCAAAAAGGAATTTCATGCTTTAAAGGGCATATACGGGGCTCGGCGCATCAAAATATTGATCGAGCGAAAATACGGTAAACGTTATAATCTAAAACGCATTAAACGTTTAATGCGCAAATTAGGCATAACTTCATCGATCAGAAGAAAACGCAAAGGTTGTACTAAATCGGGTTATTCAAACTATGAAGAAAATGTCTTAGGCCGAGATTTTACGGCGAAAGCTCCTAATGAAAAATGGGTGACTGATGTAACTTATTTAGAATACGGTTCGGGTCAAAAGGCTTACTTAAGTGCAGTAAAAGACCTGTATGATGGGTATATCGTAAGTTTTGAGATCGGTAAGCGTAACGATAATCGACTTGTCATGCGAACTTTAGAAAAAGCATTTAAGACTTTAGATGAGGTTAAACCACTATTACACAGTGATCGTGGATACCAGTATACCTCAAAAGAGTATGTCTATATAACTTCCAAATATGGAGTAAGTCGAAGTATGTCACGAGTAGCTAAATGTCTTGATAATGCACCAATGGAAAGCTTTTGGAGTCACTTCAAGGTTGAATGTTACAGCTGGAAGAAATATAAAACATATGAAGAGCTAGTCGAAGATATCAACGATTACATCGAGTTCTATAATACACAACGCTATCAAACAAAACTGAACAGCCTAACTCCGGAAGAATACCGAAATCAGGCTGCCTAGGATTTTAATTATTTAATTGTCTACTTGACGGGGCCCAGTGCAATTGTTCATTTACGACCGTTTTTGTATACTATAAATAAAAAAGGACATCAGAAC
>OFGG01000723.1_pt1 | contig 25622 bp, 33 predicted proteins | sample 1521701 | NCBI WGS metagenome assembly OFGG01 (sample SAMEA3504081, study PRJEB24116) | mouse gut metagenome | biome: mouse gut; feature: mouse-associated habitat; material: faeces | place: Denmark | collected 2011
AGTTATTTCTGAAACCTGCCATGTTTAACTTGTACTATTTATATTCTAACACCAAGCTGATAATTGTAGAGGATGTTGACCAGCGAAAGGGAGACATTGGTCATTAGCTCGGAGGAACCATTGGTACAGGTTTTTATCAGGATCGAAAGTTCCTTTGCGGGTTTTGTCAGGCGAAGAAGGCTTGTATTCGGCCGGGCAAAGTAAACAAGCGGGAAAAGCCCGCCTACAATCTGGCTTATGGCAGTGGCAATTCCGGCACCGGCAATCCCCCATTGTAAGACGCCCACAAACAAAAAGTCTAAAATAATATTTGTAAGCCCTGCCGCAACCGTGATGATCAGCCCCAGGGTGGGCTTCTGGGCAGTCACAAGGAAGGTCTGGAACAGGTTTTGAACCATAAACATAGTAAGCGATGCAAACAGAATCCGCCCGTACAAAATGCAATATTCCAGAATCTGTCCTTCGGCACCAAAAAGCCGTGCGATTGCAGGCATCATAAAAAAGCCCAGAAGGCTTAACAAAAGACCGGAGACGATGGTGGTAAGGACGATCAAAGAAAAGCATCGGTTGGCTTTTTCCCGAAATCCCTGGCCTAAGGTGGTGGCAACGATGGCGCAGCCGCCGGTTCCCAGCATGAATCCCACGGCGCCGAACAGCATGGGGAATGGCATGATCAGGTTTACCGCGGCAAAAGCGGTTTTTCCCGCAAAGTTGGAGACAAAAAGACCGTCCACAACGCCGTAGATCGAGGTAAAAAGCATCATGAAAATAGAAGGCAGCACGAAGCGCAGCAGCCTTTGGTAGGTAAAATGGTCTGATAATTGAATTTTCACAGTGGCACGTTTCATTTCCTGCTTACAATCCTTTCTCTGTAAATTCTGATATACTCCTGAAAAAGCCGGAGAAATTCCTTTCCCTCTCCGGGTTTCATTTCCGCAAAGATCCCGGCTTCCATCTGCATGACGGGTATGATCTTTTCACTGACAAGTTTTTTGCCGGCATCGGTCAAAAAAAGGTGTTTGTTTTTTCCCTGGCCCTTTTGCATGGTAAGATATCCCTGTTCTTCCAGTTTTTTTGCGGAAGAATTGATAGTGGTCCTGCTTACATGGTAATAGTCGGCAATGTCCTTTTGCATGCAGCCGCTTCCCATGGAGACCAGGGCATATAAAATATCAAAAGCACTCTCTGAGAGACCGGACTTTAATGAGACTTCGTAATACAGATCCATAAGCTCCTTGATTAGACGGTTAATTTCCTTTAATTCAGGTGATTCTTTATATTCCATTTTGCTCCTCCGGTTTTCTTTCCTTTCAGGCAATGTGCCTTGACATTTTTACAAATCCGAAATCGGATATAAGCTATCTTAGTACGATTTCGGATTTATGTCAACAGTTTTTTCTTGTTGCATTCTGATAATTAAGATATAATGAGGTAAACTTCCATACTATCACTTGGCAAGGAGGAACAAATGATGACGATAGGAACACATATGTCGATTGCAGGCGGGATTTTGCAGGCAGCGGAAAACGTGGTGAAGATGGGGGCAGACACCATGCAGATTTTCAGCCGTAATCCCCGGGGGTCAGGCTATCGGGTTTATGATAAAGAAGAAATAGAGAAATTTCAGGCGCTGCGAAGGGAAAACGGTTTTGGACCACTGCTTGCCCATGCCCCATATACGTTAAATCTTGCCAGCGGCACGGAGAAAACTTATGAGTTTGCCTGTATGGTCATCAGGGAAGACGTTGAGAGGATGGATAAGCTTGGAATTGAAAACATCGTGTTCCATCCGGGAAGCCACACCGGAATCGGAGCCGAAGCGGGAATCCGGAACATCATTGCCGGCCTTGATATGGCTCTTACGGGAAAGGAAAATATCATGGTCTTATTGGAGACTATGTCCGGTAAGGGAACGGAAATCGGGGTAAGCTTTGAGGAGCTTAAAAAGATCCGGGATGGGGTGGAGCATCCGGAACAGATTGGGATCTGCCTGGATACCTGTCATGTGTTTGCGGCCGGGTATGATATTGTAAACGATTTGGACGGGGTACTTGATGAATTTGACCGTATCTTGGGGATTGATCTGCTCCGTGCGATCCATCTAAACGACAGTATGATGCCCTTTGGGTCACATAAGGATCGCCATGCGGTGACAGGCAGCGGTGAGATTGGCATGGACGCCCTGCTTCGTGTGCTGGATCATCCCTTACTTTCCGGGCTTCCCTTTTATCTGGAAACACCTCTTGACGACCAGGGGCATAAGGAGGAGATCAGCCGTATCAGGGAAGCACTGGCACAAAAGAGAAATTTGTCAGGAGGCGGGAAGGATTGATAACGATAGAAAACGGACATTTTTCGGTCCGTCAGATCTGTGAGTCCGGACAGTGCTTCCGGCTTACTTTTTTGGAAGAAGTGAAAGATGAGGACGGGCGTGTCAGCCTAAGGTATGGCCTTCCTGCCTTTGGAAAATATTTAAAGATAGACCAGTGCGGGCAATGTGTCAGTTTATCCTGTCCTGAGGAAGAATTTGAGTCTGTCTGGAAAAGCTATTTTGACCTGGAGGAGGACTATGGAAGGCTGATCTCGTCTATTGATCCGGAAGATGCTTATCTTTGCAGGGCTGCGGAATTTGGCAGCGGGATCAGGATTCTGCGGCAGGATTTGTGGGAGATGATCATATCTTTTATCATATCCCAGCAGAATAATATCAAGAGGATCCGCCACTGTATCGACCTGATCTGTCAAAGATACGGGGAAAAGAAAGCCGATGATGAGGGCAATGTCTACTATGCGTTTCCTACGCCAAAGGCCCTGATGGATGCGGATTTAAAAGAATTGTATGCCTGCAATCTGGGCTACAGGAGCCGGTATGTGAAGGAGACGGCAGCAGCCGTCTGCATGGGGGATGTCAGTCTGGACGCAATCCGGGGGATGGCATACCGGGAGGCAGTAGCGGAGCTTAGCAGGCTTTGCGGGGTGGGAGCCAAGGTGGCTAACTGTATTTGTTTGTTTGCGCTGCACCACACAGACGCGTTCCCGGTGGATACCCACATAAATAAGGTGTTAAAGGAGCAGTACCCTCAAGGGTTTCCCTTTGAACGGTATACGGGATACGGGGGGAGCCTTCAGCAGTATATTTTTTATTATGACCTGATGAATGGAAAGAAACAGCAGGGAGGACGGTAAAAGTGATAAAAACGGTATTATTTGACTTGGACGGCACTTTATTGCCTATGGACCCGGAAGATTTTGAGTGGATCACTACATATGAAAATAGCAGCTATTGTAAGCCCAATCCGGCATATTATTTTGAAATTATGAGAAAATTGGACGCTGATCGGCGGAATGTAAACGAGGATGTTTTATGCTGAACCGGATGCTTAGTATGGTCTATATTTTAATGAATAAGGGAATGGTCACGGCAGGGGAGCTGGCGGAGCGGTTTGAAGTCTCCGTAAGGACAGTATACCGGGATGTGGAAGCCTTAAGCATGGCAGGGATACCGGTTTATGCCAAAAAAGGAAAAGGCGGGGGGATCTGCCTGACAGAGCAGTTTGTCCTTGATAAGATGCTGATTTCAAAGCAGGAGCAGGGGGAGATCTTAGCGGCGCTGGTAAGTCTTAAGGAAACAGGGGCCCAGCATGAGGAGGAAACCTTGCGCAAGCTGAGAGATTTTTTTAAGGCGGAGCCGGAAAACTGGGTGTCGATTGACTTTTCTGATTGGAGCGGGAGAAGGAAAGAGCTGTTTGAGAATCTCCGCTATGCCATTATCGGAAGGCGCGTGTTGGAATTTGATTATTATGGACAGTATGGGGAGATGACGAGGCGGGAAGTGGAACCAGTCCAGCTTCTTTTTAAAGAATATACCTGGTATCTGCGGGCTTTTTGCCGCAAAAGAAAAGCCATGCGCCTGTTTAAGGTTCTGAGGATGAAACGCCTCAAAGTGATGGATGAGATCTTTAAACAGGACGGAGAGCGGTTTAAGATACAGGAACCAGAGGTCTTTGTGGAAGAACCGGATACGTTTGAAATGAAAGTCCGGATCAATAAAAAGGAAGCTTACCGGGTTTACGACCGGTTTGATGAAGAGGAAATCACAGTGCTTCCGGAGGGGGATTTCCTGATCTGCTTAAGGTGCGCCTTGGATGACTGGGTGTACGGTATGATCCTGTCTTTCGGCCCTTCGGCAAAGGTGCTTTCTCCTGTGGAAATGAAAGATGAGATCAGGCAGCGGATCCGGGAGATGGGGAAATTATATGAATGAAAATTATTTTTTTAATATGACACACAATGCGTCATATTAAACCTGGTATAGTAATCTCATCAAACAAAGAAAGAGAGGATTACGAGAATGGAATTAAAGATTTGTCAAAGCTGTGGGATGCCGATGCAGGAGAATCAGTACGGAACGGAAAAGGATGGCAGTGTCAATGATACTTTTTGCTGCTACTGCTATAAAGACGGGGAGTTTGCTCGGCAGTGCAGCATGGAGGAAATGGCAGACTTTTGCGCACCTTTTGAAGTGGAAGGCGGTCGTGCCAAAACGCTGGAGGAAGCGAAAACGATGCTGATGTCATATTTCTCTACATTGAAGAGGTGGCAGAATGATTGAAATACCGGAAAGCTTTACAATTGCTAGGCAGCTGAATGAGCATGTAAAGGGAAAGCGGATCGTACAAGCCCATACGGCGCATACGCCTCATGGTTTTGCTTTTTATAGCGGAGAGCCAGAGTTTTATTCTAAGGTGATGGAAGGGAAAGTGATTGGGAACTCTCTTGGCATTGGCAGTATGGTGGAACTGGAACTGGAGGATGAAAAGGGAGGACCCCGGTACAGCTTTGTGATCGGGGATGGAACGAACATCCGCTATCATCTGCCGGAGGAAAAGCTTCCTCAAAGGTATCAGACCAGGCTTGATTTGGAAGACGGTTCTTTTTTAGTCTGTACGGTACAGATGTATGGAAGCATGTTTTTGATTCAGCCGGAGCTGTATGATAATTTTTATTATCAGGTGGCCAGGCAAAAACCGTTCCCGGGTACGGAAGAGTTTGATTATGAGTACTTTTGCTCGTTAAAAGAAGACCTTTCGGGAACCACATCCGTAAAGGCTTTTCTTGCAACACAACAGCGGATTCCCGGGCTTGGGAACGGGGTCCTGCAGGATATCCTTTTCCTGTCGGGCTTACACCCCAAGCGGAAGCTTAGCACCTTAAAGGAAGCCCATTTTAAAAAGCTGTACGACACGATGCTGGATGTGCTCGGGAAGATGACGGAGGCGGGGGGCAGGGATACGGAAAGGGATCTTTTAGGAGAAAAGGGCGGATATCGGACACTTCTTAGCAAGTTGACGGTGGGAAAGCCCTGTCCATACTGCGGCAGCAATATCCAGAAAGCAAGTTATTTGGGTGGAACGGTGTATTTTTGTCCGGAATGTCAGGAGTAGGAAATTTCCGGAAGCTATTTTAATGGAATAAATAAGGAAATGGTGGTATGATAAAACATAGAAAGACTAATTTTTGAGCCTATCCCCCACATGGGATAGGCTCATGTGGAAAGGCATGGTATCAATATGGAAAAGATCACAGTATTATGTTATGCGAAATGCAGCACCTGCCAAAAGGCGCTTAAGTGGCTTGACAGTAAGGGAATCAGTTATGAGCTGCGGCCCATCAAGGAAAAAAATCCTACTGTATCGGAGCTTAAGGAATGGTATCAAAAAAGCGGACTGCCTCTTAAGAGGTTCTTTAATACCAGTGGGAACTTGTATAAAGAATTGCAGCTTAAGGATAAACTTCCGGATATGTCGGAAGAAGAGCAGCTTGCGCTCCTTGCAACGGATGGTATGCTGGTCAAACGGCCATTACTGGTGACGGAGGGCTATGTCTGTCCGGGATTTAAGGAAGCGGACTGGGAAGCGAATATTTGACTTTATGGATTGGAATTATTATAATATTATCTGCATGAAGTTTAGTATATAGAAAGAAGGAAATAACATGACAAAGATTGATATTGTATCCGGTTTTTTAGGCGCAGGGAAGACCACGCTGATCAAAAAGCTTTTATCCGAGTCTCTTGCCGATACAAAAGTGGTACTGATTGAAAACGAGTTTGGTGAGATAGGGATCGACGGCGGATTTTTGAAGGAGGCGGGGATAGAGATCAAGGAGATGAACTCCGGATGTATCTGCTGTTCTTTAGTGGGAGATTTCGGAACTTCTTTAAAGGAAGTTTTGCACACATACGAACCGGAGCGGATTTTGATCGAGCCTTCCGGGGTTGGGAAGCTCTCCGACGTAATGAAAGCCGTACAGGATGTGATCGACACGAAAGACGTTGCATTAAACAGCGCCGTAGCGGTGGTGGATGCTTCTAAGTGTAAAATGTATATTAAAAACTTTGGGGAATTTTTTATCAACCAGATTGAATATGCAGGAACCATTATCTTAAGCAGGACAGGCGATATTTCCAAAGAGAAGTTAGATAAAGCGATTGAGCTGATCAGAGAGCATAACGAGAAGGCAGCGATCGTCACGACCCCATGGGATCAGATCGAAGGAGATGATATCCTTGCTGCCATTGAGGGCGCTAAGGATCTGGAGGCCGAGATGATGGCTGAGGTCATGGCACACCATCATGAGGAAGAGGAACATCACCGTCATCATGAGCACTGCCATCATGACCACGAGGAGGGGCATGAGCATTGCCATCATGACCATGAAGAAGGGCATGAGCACTGCCATCACGACCATGACCATGGACACGGTCCGGAGTGCAATTGCGGCTGCCACGGTCATGACCATCATCACCATCATGCGGATGAAGTCTTTGCGAGCTGGGGAATGGAGACCCCCACGGCTTACAGTAAGGATGAAGTGGAGCGGATTCTGGAAGAACTTGAGGATGAGAGTAAGTATGGCTTTGTCCTTCGGGCAAAGGGAATGGTCCAGGGAACGGAAGGCGGCTGGGTCTATTTTGATTATGTTCCCGGTGAGAGCAATGTTCGGAATGGAAGGCCCGACGTGACAGGGAAATTCTGTGTGATCGGTTCCGGTTTAAAGGAAGATGCGTTACACCGGCTCTTTAGCAAATAGAAGCAGTTTGAAAAGAAAGAAGGTAAGACATGAAACCGGTTTATATGATCAATGGCTTTTTGGAAAGCGGGAAAACAGAGTTCATCTGCTATACGGTCGAGCAGCCCTATTTCCAGATCAAAGGAAGGACACTTTTGATTGTTTGTGAGGAAGGGGAAGGGGAGTATAGTGAGAAGATTCTTAAAATGAGCCGTACGGACATGGTTCTTATTGAGGATGAGGAGGATTTTAACACTTCCCATCTGATCGAGCTGGAAAAGGAATACAAACCGGAACGTATCATCATAGAGTATAACGGTATGTGGAACTTTAAAAATATGAAGCTTCCGTTTCATTGGAGTATCGAGCAGCAGATCACTATAATTGATGCTTCCACATTCCCCATGTATTTCACTAATATGAAATCTCTTTTGGCGGAGATGCTTCGCAAGTCAGAGATGATCATCTTTAACCGTTGCGACGATATAGAGGATCTTAGTTCCTATAAGAGGAATGTAAAGGCAATCAACCAGAAGGCGGACATTATTTTCGAGGATTCGGAAGGGGAAGTGAACCAGATTTTTGAAGAGGATCTGCCTTACAGTCTGGAAGATCCGGTGATCAAGCTGGATAATGAAGGATACGGGATCTGGTATCTGGACAGCCTTGACCATCTGGAGCGGTATACGGGTAAGACTGTGCAGTTTGTGGCGATGGTCTTAAAGCCCTCGGATTTTCCTGCGGGTTATTTTGTGCCGGGGCGGATGGCAATGACCTGCTGTGCGGATGATATGGCGTTTCTTGGTTTTGCGTGTGAGTACGATAAGACGGATATCTTAAAAGATAAGCAGTGGGTGCAGGTGACCGCCAGGGTGGATAAAGAATACTTTGCCGATTATGGCGGAGAGGGTCCGGTATTAAAAGCTATCAGCGTGGAGCAGACGAAAGCGCCGAAAGAGGAGATCATAAGTTTTATGTAACGAGGAAATGAAGATATGTATCAGTACACGATGACACAATGGTTGTTTTTCTTTTATTTTTACTGTTTCTTTGGCTGGGTCTTTGAGTCCGCTTTTGTATCGGTAAAAAGCAGGAAGTTTGTAAACCGTGGGTTTATGAGAGGACCCTTTCTTCCTATTTATGGAAGTGGGGCGATCATGATGCTGGTGGTTTCCATGCCTTTTCAGGATAACCTGATCCTGACCTACCTGGCAGGGTGTGTGGGAGCTACGGCGCTGGAATTTGTCACAGGAGTGGTTATGGAATCGCTCTTTAAGGTGCGGTACTGGGATTATTCAAACCAGAAGTTTAATTATAAAGGGCATATCTGCTTATCCTCCACGGTGGCATGGGGATTTTTGACTATTTTTATGACCGGAGTTTTGCACAAAGGCGTGGAAAAGTTGATTTTTGCAATACCATATATGGTATTGACTTGTGTTACAGCGGTGGTGACGGTCTATATCATTATTGATTTCACGTTGTCCTTTAAGGCAGCGCTGGATCTGCGGGATATGCTTATGGGCCTGGATAGGGCACGGGCGGAGTTATTGCGTATTCAGAAGAGGCTTGATGTGATCATCGCAGTGGCGAATGATGAGATCGAGACGCGCAGGCAGGAAAATAGTGAGAGGATGGACGAACTTGCGGATGAGATTGAAAACAGGTTCAATTCTCTAAAAGAGCGCATGAGGCTTCAACCTTCTGAATTTATCGAGGATGTAAGAGAGGAGATCATCGAGCTTCGGAGCAGATATACGGTTGAAAAAGAAAACAGGATTCGGTTTAAAGGGCTTAAGGATATCTATCAGAGAAATATCATTAAGGGAAACCCTACATTGTATTCCAAACGATTCAGTGAGGCTTTGGAGGAATTGAAAAAGGCGGCTGAGGAGAGAAGGAACAGGAAATAGGTACGGCTATGAAGATCATTATTTCACCGGCTAAAAAAATGAATGTAGATCCGGATACTTTTGCGGCAGATCGGATGCCGGAATTTGTAGAGGATGCCAAAATCCTTATGGATGCGGTAAGGTCTTTAGACTATGGGCAGGCAAAGGCATTGTGGAAATGTAACGATAAACTGGCCAGGCTGAATTATGAACGTTTTAAGGTCATGGATCTGAACCGGGCCCTTACCCCTGCGGTCATGGCATACGAAGGGCTGCAGTATCTGCATATGGCACCAGCAGTGTTTACAAAAGAGGCGCTTTCATACATTGAAGAGCGTCTCCGTATTTTGTCCGGATTTTACGGGGTATTGCGGCCTTTTGACAAGGTAGTGCCATACCGTCTGGAAATGCAGGCGAAGCTGTCCGTCGGAGAAAGCCGGGATCTGTATGAGTTTTGGGGCAGCCGTCTGTATGAAAGCCTGACAGCGGATGACGGATTTATTTTAAACCTGGCGTCAAAGGAATATTCTCAGTGTATTGAAAAATATGTGGCGCCGGATGTTGTTTTCCTTACCGTTATATTTGGCCAATGGAAAAATGGCAGCGTATGGCAGAAAGGAACAATGGCGAAAATGGCCCGGGGCGAGATGGTGCGTTTTCTGGCGGAGAACCGTATTGACGATCCCGAATCCATTAAGGAATTTAAAGAGCTTGGGTTTCATTATGAGGATGCACTGTCCGATCAGAGTAAATATGTTTTTATTACTGCAGAAGCATGCTTTTAGTGGATGCAGGTCAGATGGCGGCACGCTTTTTAAACTGCATGATCATTTCTCTTGTAAGGCTTAAGTGATCGTCGGTTAATGTGATCTCATCCCGCTTAAACCATCCGGCTTCCGCCAATTCATTTCTGTCAAGCGTAATCCGGTCAGAGCCGTCTAAGTCGCAGAAAAATCCCAGCAGCAGGCTTCCGGAAAAAGCCCAGGGCTGACTTTTATAATAGCGGATATTTTTAACTTTTAGCCCTACTTCTTCCATCACTTCCCTTGCAACGGTCTGTTCCGCACTTTCCCCAATCTCGTTAAAACCGGCGATCAGGGCATAGTTGGTGTAGGGGTGCCCGGCATATTTGCTCATCAGAATTTTATCCCCGTTTAAAACCCCAACAATGACGGCGGGAGAGATGCGGGGGTAGACCATATTGCGGCAGGAAGGGCAAAGGAGCATACGTTCCTTGTGGTCCGGCTTCATTTCATGTCCGCAGCGCCCGCAGAATAAGTTGGTCTGGTACCAGCCGAAAAGATGGTGTGCGGTAATACCTGCAAAGGAAGTGGAACGTGACATTGCTGTGCGGAAAATACGTACATTTTCGTATGAGTAACCGGGCAATGTTATGTAAGGGAAGGATTCATCTTTTTCATTAGGAACGGGCCCGCCGTACCTGCACCTGGCTGGAGCAGCCAGAAAATATCGGTGTTGGTCAATGGAAAACAGATAGTGACAGGAAATATGGAAGCTTTTAAGCTCATTTAAGGTCGGATATCTGAGCTTATCGTCCACAAAGCGCACCAGCACCGTGTTTTGGTGGAAGACTAAGACCAGGTCGTTGTCCTTAGGCTGTGTATGCAAATATTCGTTATGGTATTTCCTGGGGTAAATGTCCTGTATCATTTAAGGCGTTGTCCTTTCACGGTAATTGTTATGTCTGAAACAAAAGATCTGTTTCTATGTTATAATAGATTGCAGGAATGTGCAAGCGGGAGAGGTAAAAAAGGAGGGGCAGTATGGTAAGGGAAAGCAGGAAGGAAGATTTAAAGGAAATATTGGAACTGTATCTGCACCTGCATGAGGAATCAATCCCGGAACAGTCGGACTTCTTATCGCAGACATGGGAGCAGATCATGCAGGATATAACAGTACAGATAAAACAGCATTTATTCAGTGGCTTCCATTACGGCAAAATTTATTTCATGACAAGAGGGATTAAATATGAGTAATGTTATTATGATGTGCGGAGTATGTGGTTCAGGTAAAACAACTTACGCAAAGCAGAAAGAAAAAATGGGTATGTCAGACTTTCGATAGATGAAGAAATGTGGAAAATTTATGGAAAGAAAGATATTGATTATCCGGATAGTCGTTATGAAGAATTATCAGAGAAGGTAGAGGTTATGCTTCGTGAGAGATTAATTCGCCTTATGAAAGACAGGAAAAACGTAGTAATTGATTTTAGCTTTTGGAGTAGGGAAAATCGTGATTTTTATAGGGCGATCATTAAAAAAGCAGGGGAACGACATTTGATTTCTCTGATTCTGCGGTAGAGCGTTCCCATTCCTTATTGTGAAAAATAGGAGTTGTTTCATTCATGAATATATAAAAACCGCAAACCCTTGATTTTACTGAATAATCCTTGGACTTGCGGTTTTCTATAAAAAAGCAGATGACGGGAATCGAACCCGCCTCCTCAGCTTGGGAAGCTGATATTCTACCAATGAACTACATCTGCACTGTTCCTTACAACAATTAACATTATACTATCCTTTTGTCAGGTTGTAAAGAACAATTTAAAAAAATTTATGTAAACAATTTAAAAAAATTTATGTAAACAGGAGGACCTGTAGTATTTTGTCGAAGCCGGTCAGCACACGGTCTTGGCACCGGCGGCTTCATTTAAGTTACTTATATCATATACGGAAAATATGTCCAAAGTGTTACGAACACAATAAGAATCAATAAAGAATATATAAAAGAAATAGGAATCGCTGTCAGGTAGATTTTTTATTGACCGATTATCTTAGTATGAAGTATAATATTATTTAATAATGTGAAATTAAATTCGTGATAAGGAAGAGAGGACAACGTTTTGAGACAGTTTTATGGTATGAGCCAGAGGGGAAATCTGCAGGAAGCGGTCCGGGGACTTAGAAATCCCCAGTTGATCATGCTGTTATCCAATGGAGATCAGTTTGAATCTCATGTAGAACAGCTTGAAAAACTATATCCCCGTGTTCCAAGTATTGGGTGTATCGGGATGAGTTACGATACGAAAGTGGTGGAAAAAGGTGTTGGCGTTGTGGCGTTTTATGATGGGGTAAGTGCAACGGCAAATGTTTTAGAAGAAGTATCGGTCATGCCAGTAAAGTATATTGAGCGGTTGGAGCGTGATGTACGTACGATAAACAGTTCAAATGAAGATACGGTATGTATTGACTTTTGTGCAGGGAACGATGCGTGTGCACTGACCACGATCTACAGTGTATTGAAGCATAAAAATATTTCGCTGGTAGGGGGAACGGGGGATGCCGGCAAAGTATCTGCCAATGGTAAGGTCTATCAGGATGCGGTAGCGTATGCGCTGGTCAAAAACAATCGCGGCAGGGTAAAGACATATAAAGAAAATATTTATCATCAAATGGGGAATTACCGTTTCATAGCGTCTAAGACGGACAAGGCCAAGTACATATTAGGAAAATTAAACGGGGTGCCCGCAAAGCAGGTTTATCAGGATATTCTCCATGTAACGGAAAAGGAAATACAGACGCAGACTTTTAAGAATCCTTTCGGGAAGATCAATGGGGATGACATCTGCATCATATCCATCAAAGAAGTGAGCGGGAACGCACTGACATGTTTCCGTCAGGTGAATGATTCGGATGTGCTTATCATGCTGGAACTTGGTGATTATGAAGAAATCGTAAAGGATACGATCCGGATGATCAAAAATGATTTCCCCAAGGTTTCAGCGGTGTTTTCCGTAAACTGCTTATTCAGATACCTTCTTTTTACGGACAATCATTATATGGAAGAATACTTGCATGAAATGAGTGCCTTAGGCAACCATGTGGGTTTGGTAGGGTATGGGGAACATTATAATAACCGTTTTGTCAATCAGTCGATGACATGTGTTGTATTTGAGTAGGTAAGGGGGAACGAAAATGAAATTATGGAAGAAGACCCAGTCTGAGGCAAGGAACCTGCATCCGGTGTTATACGTAATAGAAAGCCTTAAGGGTTATCATCGTGCCCTTGTGGAAAGCGAAGTGGAATCTTTGCATGAACTAAGTCTGGTGAGTAAATCTTTTGGGAATGTGTTGGCGGATTCGGAAGGCTTTAAGGAGTCCTTACAGGAGTTTGAACAGACTTTTTCAAGTATCAATACGGTATCCGGTCAATTTGCCGAGGTAAGGGAAGACATAGAAAAATCCACGGTTCAGGCGCAAAGTGAAGTGGAAGAGCTTAAGAACGGTTCCATGGTGATAGAAAGTTATTTTGAGGAAATGCAAAGTACTTTTGAGTCTTTTCAGGCTTCTTTGAAGGAAATCAAAGGCTGTATGGGGAAAATCGTATCAATTGCGGACCAGACAGATATTCTATCCATTAATGCGTCTATTGAGGCGGCAAGGGCCGGAGAGCAGGGAAAAGGATTTGCGGTAGTGGCCAGTGAAGTGAAGAGTTTGTCAGAAGAAATTAAAAACCTTGTTGCTATGGTAGAGTCAAGTATTGGCGATGTGGAGCGGGGAGCGGATCAGCTTAGCAATAGTATCCATACTTCCCACCAGGCATTAGGGCAAAGTTTGTCTAAGGTAGATGAAACCTATGAAAGGTTTGATAATATCACGCAGGCAGCAGAAGGCGCAACCAAGGTCCAGACAGAAATAGCGGGGGTAATTGATGAATCCAAAGCTGAACTTCAAAGATTGTGCAGTTTCTTTGAGAAAATGAAAGACAGCTATCAGGAAGTGGTACGGCATATCAATCGCGCCAGCAAAATGGGAACAACCAAAAGCGCTATGTTTGAGGACGTTGACAACATGATGTCTCAGATTCCGCCCATCATTAAAGATTTTAATGCTTGACGGAACGGGAAAGCGAGCGGTGTGCTGGTTTAAAAAGGACAAAGACGGGAGAAGGATGGATGTATCAGCATATTGTTTTTGACATTGACGGAACATTGATCAATAATGAAGAGGCTATTTTACATTCCCTTCAGGATGTGCTTTGTGAAACCATGGGGAAGGAATTTCCCTTTGAACAATTGAGGTTTGCCCTGGGGATCACCGGAGAGGATACGCTTAAGCGGCTTGGGATTGGAAATATTCCGGTAGTGATGGTGCGGTGGGTGGAACTGCTTCAGGGCTATGGACATATGGTATCGGTTCATGAGGGGATTGAAGAACTGCTGAAAACACTGGCAGGACAGGGGTACCAGCTTGGTCTGGCATCTTCCAGGACACGGGAATTGATGGAAAATGATTTTGATAATTTCAAAATAAGCAAATTTTTTAAAATAAGGGTCTGTTCGGATGATACACAGGAACATAAGCCTATGGCAGGCCCTCTTCTTAAGTATATGGAGTGGGCTAAGGCTAAAAAGGAAGAGATCCTTTATATTGGCGACAGTGTACATGACAGTATGTGTGCCCGGAATGCAGGGGTGGACTTTGCACTGGCGGTCTGGGGCAGTCATACGAAGGAGATACCGGCAGCGTATTATTTATCGTCGCCGGCGGAGCTGTTGCCCGTGTTAGAAAAGTAAGGTGGAGGAATGAAACTGTGCATTGCATTAGCTCCATGTAAAGCTGGCAGGAAGTATTTTGGCTTTTTGTTTTTTGCCATTGCCTTTGAGGGGATAGGGTGTGCCTTTATTTCCGAAAGGATATGCAGATATGGGAATTGGAAAAGGAATAGATCTTTATGAAAACAAGGCATCCTGGAAACGGGATGCCTTGCGGTTAATTTAGAACTTATAATCAATACAGGCCCTTTGGATCCTGACGGCAGAGACGTATTTTCCGAACTCCACATGCTGCGGTGATTTTTGGTAAAAGTCCAATGCTTCCACCGTGTCAAAGTCAAAGATCAGGGCAACGTCATAGTTGGAATCCGGGGTTTTTTCAGCGTTTTTAACGACTTGAAAGCTTTTTATGGTATCGATCTTTCGCAGCGCTTCCGCCCGGTCAAAAAATTCTGCTATGGTTTGTTCTTTATTTTCCGGTTTTAGTGTAAACATACAGATATGTCTTATCATATCGCAGCCTCCATATAGTAAGATTCCCCGCTCTTTTGTCTGGGGTTGTTGGTCATGGTTGTAATTATAATCTGTTTTTGTCTGGAATACAATTCTTAGAATGATATTTTTGTGCTTAACAGTTTCCTAAGAACACATTTTTAAGGTACTTCCCTGCGGCATCCGCAAGGCGGTGGATCTGCCTGACATCGGTGGGCTCTTTATCCGTCATGTGGTATTTGGGGAAAAAGCGGGTCACGTGCAGGGGAATCTGCCCGGAAGAGTTTACCGTCTTAACGGAAGCGATCCATCTGGCTTCTTCTTCCATTTGCGTGATGCTGTCGTTTTCGTCCGGAACAATCAGGGTGGTGAGTTCTACATGGCAGCCGGAGGCCGCCGTTTGTATAAATTCTTTTACGGCTTCTAAATTTCCGCCTAGTTTTTGGTAATAGGCCTGTGTATAGCCTTTTAAGTCTATGTTCATAGCGTCTACGAAAGGGAGAAGCTTATCTAAAATATGCGGCGCGGCGGTTCCGTTGGTGACAAGCACTGTTTTCATGCCTGCTTTTTTGATCAGTTTTGCCGTGTCATATACATATTCCCAGCCGATCAGCGGCTCATTATAAGTAAATGCAACCCCGATATTCCCTTCCGCTTGGTATTCGGCCGCTTTTTGGACCAGAAATTCCGGTGAAAGGTAAACGAAATCGATATCCTTAGCGCAAGCCATGGAAATTTCGTGGTTTTGGCAGAAAGGGCATCGCAGATTACATCCATAGCTGCCCGCCGATAAGATCATGCTTCCCGGATAGAACATGTTAAGGGGCTTTTTTTCAATGGGGTCTAAGGCAAGGGAAGTTGTCTGCCCGTAGTTGGCGCAGATAACCGTTCCGTTTTCGTTTTTTCTTGCCCGGCAGACCCCATACTGGCCGGGTTCTAATTGACAGTGGTGCATACACACTTGGCAGGTTGTTTTCATTTTCATTATCATTCCTCATCTAAGATGCCGGCTTCATGCCGTATCACTTTAAACCGTTCCAGTTCTACCGGTTCTTCTTCAGCTATTCCGGCTTTTCTTTTGGCGATTGCAATCTGGTCTTCCACCGTATCTATGCCTTCCAGATTAGGAAGCAGCAGACCCCGTTTGCGCCCTTTGGTAACGATAACGCCATATCGTGTGGGGTCAAGCTGGTCTGGGGAGGCGATTTTTTCTTTTTCCCCAAGCACGTCCACGCTGATGGATAAGCGTTCTAATTCCCAGGGCTCGATAGGGGAAAAACGGGGATCTTTGGTGGAGGCGCTTACGGCGTTTGCAATGATTTCCTCCGCAATGGAATCCTGCACGGCCTGGATGGTTCCAATACAGCCCCGAAGGCGTCCGTCCTCTTTGATAGAGACAAAGACTCCGGCTTTTTGGGCTGTCATTTCCTGGTCAATGTTTTTGGGCAGGTCTAGGATTTTTCCGTTAAGGATGTAGGTTTCTATGGTCTTGCGGGCAAGGCGGATATAGCTGTCTTCTTTATCGCGCTGTTTCAAAAGGGCGGCTTTTTGCTTTTCTTCATATTGGAAACGGAAATTACGGCTTGGATCTTTTCCGGCAGTGCGGTAACAGCAGATGCCGTATCCCACGCCAAAGGGGCCTTCATAGGACAGCTTTTCGGGAAGGAGTGCGGTCTCATCCAGCGCTCCTGCCATGACGGTAAAGGAGCGGTGGCCGCATTCACCTGCTTTTTCACAGAAATCTTCGGGAAAATCCAAAAGTTCTCCGAAGGCGGCCCGTTCCATCACATCCATGATGCGGTGGTCATACTCAGGACCTTCCTTTTGGAAGCCGTAAGGTCCATCATCCTTTAACCTGTGGGAAAGGTCGCCGCTGGCAATAAGGAGGGTCCTGCGCCCAAGGGTATTGGATGCCTCTTTGATAAGCTGTCCCAATTCGTAATGCTTGATTAGAGGAAGACCGGATAAGCCGATCCTTACCAGCCGGTAATTTCTGAAATATTGATTCACAAAGTAAAGAGGAACCATTGTGCCGTGGTCAAGGTACTTGTTTTGCTCCCCATAGGTTCCCGCCGGAAAAGCAAAGCGGTCTGCCAGTTCACACAGTTTTTGGACGAAAGCAGTATCGTAGGAAGCTTCCATCTTTACATTGCCTGCCCGGAACTGGGAAAAGCTGCCTTTTGCCCCTTTTCCCGGAGAGATGTGGAAATAATCTGAATACATGGTTTGATGAGGTGAAATCAGGATGATGGTGTCGGGCCGCAAGTCTCCAATCCTGCGTGCCGCTTCGTGGCAGGCTTCGGTGGTGTGGCTGATTGCGCGCTCCTGTCCTTTGCCGATCTCCGGTACAATAAGCGGCGGGTGGGGGAGCATATATGCGGAAAGTATTGACATGATGGATTCTCCTTTCGTTTGCTTGTTCCTATTGTATCAAATTGTGTTAAAATAGAAAATAGCATATTGTAAAGGAGAGTAAGAGAGATGAAAAGAAGATGGAGATATCTGTTTGGCGCTTTTTTGCTGGCGGCAGGTTTACTGGCAGGATGTGCGGACGGGGTGGTGCCAACGCAGCAGCCGGCGCAGGAGACGGAGCGGGGGGCAGCCGGTCAGCAGGAGCAGGAGACAGCGCAGGAGCCGGGCAGCCGGCAGGAGTCGGAAACCCGGATTCTAGAAGAGGGTACTTACACTTCCAAGGAAGAGGTTGCGGAGTATATAGCGCTTTACGGGCATCTGCCGGATAATTTTATTACGAAAAAAGAAGCCAAAGCCCTTGGATGGGTGAGCAGTGAGGGGAACCTGGCCCAGGCTGCGCCGGGGAAGAGTATCGGCGGAGACTATTTTGGGAATTTTGAAGGCATCCTGCCGGAAAAAGAAGGCAGGGAATACCATGAATGCGATATCGACAGTGACGGAGGATACCGGGGGGCTAAGCGTATCGTGTATTCTAATGACGGGCTGGTCTACTATACGGAGGACCACTATGAGACTTTTGAGCTTTTGTATGGGGAGGAATAGGCTATGAGGATAGTGCTGGATGCAAAACAAATGGCAGAGCGGGAAGCGGCGCATAGCTATCTGGCAGAAAAGCTGGATTTCCCGGAGTATTACGGAAAAAATTTAGATGCCCTTTATGAGTGCCTTTGTGAACTTGGAGAAAGCAAGCTGTGTATTTGTCATGCCCGGGAGGCGGGGGGATATTATACCAAGGTGGAAAAAGTGCTGAAAAAAGCGGCACAGGATAGTGAGGGCGCTATAAATATAGTGGTAGAATGTGGTTCGGATCAGTGCTATAATAAAAATCAGAAAAGAAATGATGAAGCGGAGGGAGCAGCCATGTTAGAGTTTAAATATGATACACAATTGCTGATAGAAGGCGAGGATCTGGACGAAGACGTGATCTCTGAGTATTTTACGGAAAATTTTAAGGGAGATTGTCTTCTTGCAGTAGGGGATGAGGAATTGATCAAGATTCATTTCCACACCAACGAACCCTGGAAAGTGCTTGAGTATTGTGCCTCTATCGGGGAGATCTACGATATCGTGGTGGAAGATATGGACCGCCAGTCAAGAGGACTGAAAGGGTAATTGGAATATAAAACGAGACGGAGGCGTAAGATGGACAGGATATGTAATTTGACAAGGCAGCAGGCATTGGATTTGCTAAAAAAATATAATTCGGAATTGTTCCACATTCAGCATGCCCTTACGGTAGAAGGCGTAATGGGCTGGTATGCCGGAGAGCTTGGCTATGGCGGGGAAGCTGATTTTTGGGCGCAGACAGGGCTTTTACATGATATTGATTTTGAACGGTATCCGGAGCAGCATTGTGTGAAGGCGCCGGAGCTTTTAAGGGAAGGCGGCGTAGGTGAGGACATGATCCATGCAATCTGTTCACACGGTTATGGATTGTGCTGCGATGTAAAACCGGAACATGAAATGGAAAAGGTTTTGTTTGCGGCAGATGAGCTTACGGGGCTTATCGGTGCGGCAGCGCTGATGAGGCCGTCTAAAAGCGTGATGGACATGGAAGCGTCCAGCATCAAAAAGAAGTTTAAGGACAAGCGGTTTGCGGCAGGGTGTTCCCGGGATGTGATCCGCCAGGGAGCGGAAATGCTGGGATGGGAGCTGGAGGAATTGTTTGAAAAGACCATTCTGGCAATGCGCTCCTATGAAAAGCGGATACAGGAGGAAATGGCGCAGATGCAGGGCTGATGTGATCGGAGGGAGAGAAGATGGCAGGCAGGAAACATTTATCCGGCTTATTGACAGCGGACATTTTTGCAATGGCGGTTTTGTATTTGATACCTGATAACTGGGGTGACTGGCAGGTAAAAAAGATACTGATCATTCTGATGGCGATAGGGGCTGTTGTCCTGACCGCCCTGATTTCGAGGAAAAAGGAAAAGGAAACCCATGTGCGGGTGGCGGAGATTGATTCGGTCAGCCAAATGAATCCCGGCCAGTATCTTTCAAAGGGCGGTCCGGTCTGCGCCGGGTCAGACGGCAGGTATCATGTTACTTTTTCACTTAAAGATGATACCCGTCTGATTCTTTCCCTTTCGGGAAAGCAGGCAGGACAATTGGCAGCGGGTATGTACGGCACACTGATCCATAATGGCTCCGTGTTTGTAAGCTTTACCCCGGAGAAATGAAACCCGGCGCTGCCAGCCGCGGGATTAGCGGTCCTGCAGAAGGATTTCCATTCCCACTTTCTGGGGCTTTAACCCGCAGGAGCGATAAAATTTCATAGCGGCTTCATTACAGCTCCAGACGTTTAAGGTGACATTATAGCAGCCGTTTTCCCTGGCATAGGCAAGGACATGGTCATACAGTTTCCTGCCGATATGCCTGCCGCGGATGACTTCATCCACGCACAGGTCATCAATATATAATGATTTGATGTCTGTCAGGATGTTGTTTCCAATCTGCTGCTGGAAGATGCAAAAAGCATATCCGAGTATTGTGCCATCTTCGCCTACGGCGGTAAAGATGGGGCGCTTATCATCGCGTATGATGGCCCTTAGCTCTTCGTCTGTATATTTTTTGGCCCCGTATTTAAAAAGATCGGGCCTGCCGTTATGGTGGACAAGGCATACCTGAAGAAGGAGTTTGTTGATTCCGTCCATATCCTGTTCTTTTGCGCGTCTGATTTCCATAAGATTCTGATTCCTTTTTTAGCTTTTCTTGTCTGCAGGTTCTTTTTCCGGGCGGTCTGCCCGGGCGATCACACAGATATCATAATATAACCGTCCGATGGGTTAGTCAAGCCTTGACATACTTTCGGGTAAAGGATACAATTCATATTGAAATAGTCGGAAATGAAAAGGCGGGATTTATATGAAGATATCCACGAAAGGAAGGTACGCGCTGCGGCTGATGCTGGATCTTGCAATCCATGGCAGCAAAGGCCCCACAAGTCTTAAGGACACTGCCAAAAGACAGGAGATCTCAGAAAAATATCTGGAACAGATCATTGCCCTTCTTAATAAGGCGGGTTTTGTTAAAAGCGTCCGGGGAGCCCAGGGCGGGTATCTGCTGACCAGAGCTCCGGAGTGCTACACGGTAGGGGAGATTCTGCGCCTTACGGAAGGCGGCCTTGCGCCGGTAGGCTGCGTGGGGGAAAACCCGGAAGAATGCGGGCGGAGGGGCGGCTGCGTGACGGTGCTCATATGGGAAAAGATTTTAGAGGCGGTGAACGGCGTGGTGGACGGGATCACATTGGCGGATATGGTCAAATGGCAGGAACAAATCCCGGAAATTTAATACTGTTTCTTTCAGGTGGTTTATGATATAATAAGCGTTAGCTAGAAAAAAACGAAACGATAAAATAATTGGATAAAGGAGTAGTTATGGTACAGTCAAGGACACATACATGTAATCAGTTGAGGATGGAGCATGTGGGAGAGAAGGTCACGATCGTGGGCTGGTATGACAATATGCGTAAAGTCAGCAAGAATCTTGGTTTTTTAATATTGCGGGATTTTTACGGAGTGACACAGGTGGTGGTGGAGACGGAAGAGATGATGGATAAGCTTTCCGGCATCAACAATGAATCCACACTTTCCGTAACCGGTATGGTGCGGGAGCGTTCCAGCAAGAATGCTCAGCTTGCCACAGGGGATATTGAGGTAGTTCCGGAGGATATCGCCGTGCTAGGCAAGTGCAGGTACAATGAACTTCCCTTTGAGATTAACCGTTCCAGGGAAGCGGATGAGGCGGTGCGGTTAAAATACCGTTATCTGGATCTTAGAAACCCTGTAGTTAAGGAAAAAATCGTGCTAAGGAGCAAGATTGTCGCAGAAATCAGAAAGAGCATGACGGAGCATGATTTTCTGGAGATCACGACACCGATTCTTACGTGTTCTTCCCCGGAAGGTGCCAGGGATTATCTGGTGCCGGCAAGGAATCATCCGGGCAAGTTTTATGCTCTGCCACAGGCGCCCCAGCAGTTTAAACAGCTCCTTATGACGTCTGGCTTTGACCGGTATTTCCAGGTGGCACCCTGTTTTCGGGATGAGGATGCAAGGGCGGATCGCTCACCGGGTGAATTTTATCAGCTTGACATGGAAATGGCTTTTGCCACTCAGGAGGATGTGTTTGGTGTGATTGAGGACGTGCTTCCCCCCATTTTTGCCAAGTATGGTAAGTATCAGACGGCGTCTACCGCACCTTTTGCAAGGATTTCCTATCATGACGCCATGGAAAAATATGGATCTGATAAGCCGGATCTGCGTATTGACCTGATCGTTCAGGATGCAACAACGTGTATGGATGGCTGTGGGTTTGGTCCTTTTGAGGGGCAGACGGTAAAGGCAGTGGTGGTGGATCGGTTTAGCGCCACAAGGAAAGTAATCGACAAGATCTGTGCGGATGTGGAAGTGCAGAGCGGCCAGAAGGCGTATTGGTTTAAGTTAGATGAAAACGGGGAACTGGTGGGCGGTATTTCTAAGTTCCTTCAGGAGAGGAAGCAGCAGGTGATTGAAGCCCTGGGCCTTAAGAAGGGTGATTTTATCGGGCTTACTGCAGGGAAAAAGTTAGATGCCCAAAAAACAGCCGGGGTTTTGCGCAAGTTTCTTGGCATGGCATGTGAAGCCCATATGAAAAAGGAGTGTTATGAGTTTTGCTGGATCGTGGATTTCCCCATGTATGAGATTGGGGAAGAGTCCGGTGAGCTGGAGTTTTGCCACAATCCTTTTTCCATGCCCCAAGGCGGTATGGAAGCGCTGGAAAAAATGGATCCGCTGGATATTTATGCATACCAGTATGATCTGGTGTGCAACGGCGTGGAGCTATCCTCCGGTGCGGTGCGGAACCATGACCCGGAGATCATGGTGAAGGCATTCCAGATTGTAGGGCTTGAGGAAAAGGATGTAAAAGCAAAGTTCCCTGCCATGTACAATGCATTCTGCTATGGAGCGCCTCCTCATGCGGGGATTGCGCCTGGCGTTGACAGGATGGTGATGCTGATCGCAGGGGAAGAGAGCATCAGGGAGATCATTCCTTTCCCCATGAACAAGACGGCCCAGGATGTGATGATGGGCGCACCTTCCGAAGTGGAGGAAAAGCAGCTTCGGGATGTGCATATCAAGTTGGATCTTCCGGCAGATAAGGAGAATGAATAAGATGGAAATGCGGAAAATGGAGAAGTTGGGTGTGGATATATCGCTGTTAGGCTTTGGCTGTATGCGTTTCCCTCTGACAGAAGCGGGCAGGATTGACGAGCCGCTGACAGAGAAGATGATAGACCATGCTCTTGCGGAGGGCGTCAACTACATAGATACCGCCTATGCCTACCACGATGGGCAGAGCGAGCTTGTGGTGGGGAATGTACTGAAAAAGTATGACCGGGATTCTTTTTATCTGGCGACCAAGCTTCCGGTGTGGCTGGTGAAGACAGCGGATGATGTGGACAAATATTTGGAGGAGCAGCTTACAAAGCTTCAGACGGATCATATTGATTTTTACCTGATGCATGCCATGGGGAAGGAACGCTGGGATGAAATGGTGAAGATTGGCTGTATTGAGCGGCTGGAGGAGCTGAAAGATAAAGGGAAGATCAAATATTTAGGATTTTCTTTCCATGATAAATACGAGGTGTTTGAAGAGATTTTAAATTACCGGGATTGGGATTTTTGCCAGATCCAGTTAAACTATATGGATGCCGAAGAGCAGGCAGGGGTGAAGGGATGCCGGCTTGCTGCGGATAAAGGAATCCCGGTGATCATTATGGAACCGGTAAAAGGTGGTTCTCTTGCCGCCTTTTCGGAAGACATTACAGAAATGTTTAAAGCCCTTGATCCCAAGGCAAGCCCGGCTTCTTTTGCGCTTCGCTGGGTTGGGAGCCTTCCCGGGGTAAATGTGATATTAAGCGGGATGTCCACGCCGGAACAGGTGAAAGATAACCTTCACACATTTAAGGAGTTTAGGCCGTTGTCTGAAAAAGAACAGGATACTATCAGTCAGGTAACGGAAACATTAAGGGGCCGGGTACAAAACGGCTGTACCGGATGCAGATATTGTATGCCCTGTCCCGCAGGCGTAAATATACCGGGATGCTTTAGCGCATGGAACACCTACCATATGTACCAGAATTATAATGTGGTAAAATGGAGCTGGGAAAATGGGATAGGGGATGAGCATCAGCCAAAGAACTGCATCCAGTGCGGAAAATGTGAAGCACAATGTCCGCAGAAAATTGCAATCAGGGAAGACTTAAAGAAAGTACAGGCGGATTTGGATAAAAAAGAAATGATATTGTAAAAATTTAATTCTTTCGTTGACAAAGCAAATTTACCTGTGGTACAATACAATTCGGTGGCAGGAAAGCCACCGCAGGCTGCTGTGGCTCAGTCGGTAGAGCGTCGCATTGGTAGTGCGGAGGTCACGGGTCCGATTCCCGTCAGCAGCTTCAAAACCCCATGTAAATACGGGGTTTTTTTACCTTATAGGAAATTCCGTCGACAGACGGATATAAATTAACGAAGAACCGAAGGTTCTTCATGAAGTGTCGAAGACACTTTTGTACCATATCTTACCATGCATAATAAAGCCATGCAGAAATGGGGGGAATTACAATGAAAAGCGCAGAGTTAAACGGAACGGAAGAAACTGAACTGATGAAGTATGTAACGGAATTCATGTTGGATATGGGTGTGCCTGCCCATTTAAAGGGATATCATTATTTGCGGGTAGCGATTCTTATGGCGGAAGAAGATATGGAAGTGGTGGGCAGCGTAACCAAGCTGTTGTATCCTGAAATTGCGAAGCAGTTCAAGACAACGGAGCAAAAGGTAGAGCGGGCAATACGTAATGCCATTGAAGTGTCATGGTTAAGAGGAAATACGGATACCTTTGAAGACCTTTTCGGATACTCGCTGCTGACCGGCAAAGGACGACCGACAAACAGCGAATACATTGCCCAAATAGCGGACAAAATCAGGCTGGAGACATGGGCGGAAAGAAATGGGGTACGGTAATTGTTTTTAAGGATTACTTTCCTGTACTTTCCGGTTGATTTGTGCAATCATTAAATGAAGATAAGTGGTAACGAGGGCCATGGAAACGGTACAAAGATTCCATAGTCCTCGTTTTTTATATTATAGGAAATTACGCCACAGCGTTGTAAGTCGCCAAGAAAGAATGCGAAGCATTCTTTGGAATTGGCCGCTGGGCCAATTCTTTTTTACACACATGGGCGTCTAAATGAAATATGTCAGCAGGCTGTCGGACACACTAAATATTATAGAGGTATGGGGTGAAATGTTACCAAATTGTCAAATTTTTCGATAAAAACTATTGACATTTTTGAAAAATTCATTATTATATTATTATAACATTATAACTTTAATATGTTAAAAAGGAGGGAAGGAGATGAAAATTTATGATATTCACTCGCATCTTGGAAAAACAAGCTCCGGGGATGAAAATACGCCGGAAGAGTTGTTGCAGGATCTGAATGCATATGGAATATCAAAAGTGGGGATTAGCAGTTTGTCAGGTACATCTACAAGGGTACAGAATGACTTGGTGTTAAGGGCGAAACAGGCGCATCCCGATGAAATAAAAGGCTATGCGTTTATTAACCCTAAGAGCCCGGATGCGCTGGGTGAGGTGGACCGCTGCCTGGGGGATTATGGTCTGGATGGGATAAAATTTCATTCTTGGAAGCATGGCTATTATCCGGATAATACGCCGGCGCTTTCCGATATTTTAGCCCGTGTCCAGGGATACGGTGTTCATGTACAGACACATGTGGGAACAGCGCCGTTTTCCACACCATATGCCTGGGCGGAATATGCCAGGAAATTTCCGAAAATTGATTTCCTGTTCACCCACATCGGTTACTATGAATTTGGCCTTTCCACGATAGAACTGGTCAAGGATTTGAAGAATATATGGGTGGAAACATCAGGGCAGATGGACGTGGAAGCATTGCGAAGGGCAATTGATATATTGGGGTCGGAGCGGGTCTGCTTCGGAACGGACTGGCCTTATAAGCCGGTGAACATAGAGGTTGAGAAATTTTATGAACTGAAGATTCCGGAGAGCCGGTTGGAGTATATTTTTCACAAGAATGCGGAATATTTATGGAGAATGGGGGAGGAAGCATGATTCATATTGTCATAACATCTCATGGCGGGCCGGCGGAAGGG
>OFGG01000729.1_pt1 | contig 25437 bp, 24 predicted proteins | sample 1521701 | NCBI WGS metagenome assembly OFGG01 (sample SAMEA3504081, study PRJEB24116) | mouse gut metagenome | biome: mouse gut; feature: mouse-associated habitat; material: faeces | place: Denmark | collected 2011
AGATCGGCAAGGTGTTTGACAAAGAAGAGGTGGATCGGATCTACCTGAATTTTTCCGACCCGTGGCCCAAAGACCGCCATGCCAAAAGAAGGCTGACCAGCAAAGAGTTTCTGGCGCGCTATGATCAGATTCTCAAAGTTGGGGGGCAGGTGGAATTCAAGACGGACAATCGTCTTCTTTTTGATTTCTCCCTGGAGTCTGTCAAAGAGGCGGGCTGGAATCTGAAGGCATTTACTTACGACCTTCACCATGATCCGGAACTGATGAAAGGGAATATTATGACAGAATATGAAGAACGTTTCTCTGCTTTGGGCAACCCGATCCACAAACTGATCGCTGACAGAGAGAAGAACTGAATTTTTTCTAAAAAAAATTTAAAAAATTTTAAAAAAGTACTTGCATTTTCTGTACAGGTTGAGTATAATATGTCTTGTTCGTTGAACATATAAGAGATGCGCTTTTAGCTCAGTTGGTAGAGCACCTGACTCTTAATCAGGGTGTCCAGGGTTCGAGCCCCTGAAGACGCATCGGAGTACCATTTTTGAGGACATACGAGCCTTGGGGATGGTGCTTTTTTTATTGTGAAATTCCGGTTTTGATATCTGGATCCCTGTCTGATACTGAAACCGGAATTTCACATTGTGTACTGCTTTTTAAATTGTTTGGGCGTAATCCCTTTCCATTTCCTGAATGTTTTGATCAGGTGGCTGCTGTCCGAAAATCCGGTCTCCTGACTGATATAGCTTAGATCAAACTCCGTAAACAAAAGCAGATCCGCCGCTTTGCTGACCCGGATAAACTCTATGTACTCCTTACAGGAACGGCCGTAGTACTGTTTAAAGCTTTTGGCAAAATAAGAATAGCTCATATTGCACATATCAGCTAATTCCTCCACCCGGATGGTTTCACCTGCATGGACGTCGATATACGCCGTAATCGCCCGGATGGAATTTGTTTCCGAAGAATGGGCTGCGGCCTTATCCGTATTAAATCCCTGTTCCCGCCAGATCCGAATCATCTGCACCAGCAGATAGCATATCTTATTATGGACTATAATATCATATCCATAATTTTTATTCCAAAGCTCCTCTCTGCATTCTTCCAGTATATTTCTAACCATCAAATCCCGGATCTGCTTCTCTTTAAAAAAAATATCAGCATGATTACTCTTACTGGCATTTTCCAAAATCACCCGCAGCTTGGGCGCATAATTATTTTCCGTGTACAGTCTGCTGACATCAAATTTGATCCCCTCATACTTAAGGGGCATATCAGCAGCCGTGTAAATAGCGTGTACAGCTTCCGGGTGAAAAAGAATCATATCCCCCGGCTCTACCACGTAACTTTTCCCATCGCACTCCACCAGCCCGGTTCCTTCCAGCATATATATGATCTCCATAAAATAATGCCAGTGAGGCCGTACAGGAAATGGCATCGCAGCAGTATCATATAAAAAAGCCTCATAAGGACAATCCAGAGTGTCACAATACTCAAACAAATACTGCATAACTTTCCCTCACGAATAGGTTTTTACAATTTTGACATGGCTACATTATAGCGGATAACCCTCACATATGCTATAATTATTTTAATGATAACTCAAGTACAATAAGACGGTCGAACAAGAACGGAGGGTTTTTATGCAATTAATAAAAGGGATTACATTTGCTCCCTTTTGTCCAAAAGGAAGTTTTCTAAACAAAAAGGCCTATGAAAGTTTTAACAGCCTTGTTAAAGGCACCGGAGCAAACTTTATCATGCTTGTTCCTAACGGACTGCAGGATACCCCGCAGTCAGAAGAAATCTCTTACACATCTGATGCCACAATATCAGACGAAGAATTGATTCAAATGATAGATCATATCCACAAGGCAGGACTTACCGTTGCGCTAAAGCCAACCGTGAACTGTAAAAACGGAACCTGGCGCGCCCATATCAACTTTTTTGATATTGATGTACACTGTGAGCCTAAGTGGAGCAACTGGTTTGCCTCCTACACCAAGTTCCAGCTTCATTATGCAAAGATTGCCCAAAAAACAGGATGTGAAATGTTCATAGCCGGATGCGAGATGGTCATGTCAGAACGCCGCAGCGACGAATGGCGGAAATTAATTTCCGATATCCGCACCGTTTATGACGGTCCTGTTACCTATAATACCGACAAATACCAGGAAGATCATGTGACGTGGTGGGATTGTGTTGATTCTATTTGTTCCAGCGGATATTATCCTGCGGGAAGCTGGGAAAAAGAACTTGACCGGATCGAAAAGGTAGTTGAAAAATTCCGGAAGCCTTTCTTTTTTGCCGAATGCGGCTGCATGTCTGTTACCGGCTCTTCCAAAGCCCCTAACGACTGGACCATCCGGGGTACCGTTAATCTACAGGAACAGGCCGACTGGTATGCGGAAATGTTCGAAGCCTGTCAAAAGCGGAGCTGGGTAGGGGGATTTTGTCTCTGGGACTGGCCCTTTAAGCAATATTCCACGCATAAAGCAAAATCCAACTGCGGCTATAATATTTATGCAAAGCCGGCGCAGGATGTAGTCAAAAAATATTACAGTTTATTATAAAAAACTCGATCAAAACTCCGGCTGCCACACCCAGTCCATAGAGGGTCAGTGTAATTTTCATATTTTCTTTCAGGTCCTCATTTACCCGGAAAAGAACCAAAAGGCCTACTCCTGTTCCGGAAAGCAGCCCTGCGATCATGGAACCGGCCCCCAACACCCCTTCCAGATAAAGCTGAGTCAGCAAAATGGAAGAGGCACAATTGGGGATAAGGCCCACTAAGCCTGCAAGGGCAGGTCCTAAAACCGGCTTTGCCAAAAGAAGATTCTCTATTCTGGCTTCTCCTGCCAGCCCAATCAGCAGATTTAAGATTATGGAAATCAGAAGAATAAATGTAAATATCTGAAGCGTATGTCTGAATGCCGACAAAATGATCTTCCCTTCGCCACAGTGGCAGTGCTGATGGTCACAGAGATGCTCGATCCGGAGTTTTTCCTCTTCTTTTCCTTTTCTCTTCCGAATCCATAAGTCAATCATCAGGCCTGCCAAAACACCGGTCACGACTTTCACCCCGAGAATTTTAGCGATCATCGGCAAAGGAGCCTGTTCCGATATCAGCACAGGCAGCATCTCGTCGGATGTTGATAAAAATACCGAAAACAGGGTTCCCAAAGTAATGACCCTTCCGGCATAGAGGTTAGAAGCCGCTGCGGAAAATCCGCATTGGGGCACCATTCCTATGATCCCTCCAAGCACCGGCCCCCATTTCCCGGCCTTTTGCAGCATGATTCCAGCCTTTTGGCTGGTCTTATGTTCCATATATTCCATCACAACATAAGTCAAAAACAAAAAAGGAAGCAGCTTTATCCCGTCCAGCAGCGCATCTGCCACAGCCTCAGTAAACATTTCAGTTCTCCTTCCGCCCGTCTGCTATTAAAGCAAACCGGTTCCATCCAATAATGTAAGCACCCCAAAGGCTGCCGGCTGATGCAGCATATAGATCAGCAGAGAATGCCTTCCCAAAAAAGAAAGCGGCTGCCAGGATGCCATAAAGTACTTGTCCATAAATTCCTTACGGTCTTCTATCATACGATAAATAAAGTATCCTGACAAGAACAAAAAAAACCATGGGATCAAAGAAAAATAATCCGTCGAATAAAAACCGCGTTCAGGGAATCCTAAAAAGGTCATAAAATACCCTTGATACAGGCTCTCTGGCAGCCCGGTCATGTTCCATCGTTCAAAGCCTAAATAACCCATATTCACATTCCTTGTAACCGCGAACAATGCAAATGCCCCCATAAGCCCCGGCAAGGGCGGAACTTTTTGAAAGAACCGCCCCAGCCAAGCCATAAGGAGCATACTGCTTCCGATCAGGGTCAGAACTCCGAAAAGAACCCTGTCTTCCGGTAAAAACAACAGCGTAACCACACTCACCACCGCCCCGGCGCCAAAAACAATAAGCCCTCTTTTAACCGGCTTTTTCCCGAGAGACCAGCAAAATCCCGATAAAAGGATAAAACTCCAGCAGATGCTTTGCTGCCAGATGTAGGCCCACCCGCCTTTGTACCAGCTCCAATCCTTCCCAAACAAGTACACCAGATCCCAGCAGACATGATAGATGACCATGCTGACCAGAGTAATCCCCCGGAAACTGTCTAATATCCCATAACGCCTTGCCGCTTTCTTTTGTTTTTCTTCCACTTTCATTTTACAGATCATAATACATCTTAAATTCAGCAGGATTGGGAATCTGCTCCATCTTCTTTAACTCCCCGCGTTTACGCGCTACCCATACGTCAATAAGCCTCTTAGGGAAAACGCCTCCCTTAGTCAGATAATCATGGTCTGCTTCCAGCGCATCCAATGCTTCGCCTAAAGACTTCGGCAGCCCTTTGATCTTCTTCTGCTCTTCTTCGGATAATGTATACAGATTAAAATCATACGGTCCCCATCCGTTTTTTGCAGGGTCGATCTTTTTTTCAATCCCGTCTAAGCCCGCCATCAAAATTGCCGCATAGGCATAATAAGGATTGGCTGTGGCATCCGGATTTCTCAGTTCAAATCTCTTGGTTTCAGGAGACTTGGCATAAGCCGGAATCCTGATCACCGCACTACGGTTAGAAGTCGCGTAACCGATCGTCACCGGCGCTTCATATCCCGGTACCAGGCGCTTAAAGGAATTTGTTGAAGGATTGGTAAAGGCACACAACGACGCAATATGGGAAAGCAATCCGCCTATGAAATAATGTGCCGTCCGGCTTAAGCCGGAATACCCGTTTTCATCATAAAATAAAGGGTTCCCGTCCTTTGTAAGCAGCATATGGACATGCAGGCCGCTGCCCGCTTCCTGGTAAATCGGTTTCGGCAAAAAGGTTGCGGTCTTCCCCACCTGTGCCGCCATATTTTTGATAATATATTTAATGATCATGGTGTTGTCAGCCATTTGAGGCATATCAGCCAGCTCTACTTCTATCTCCATCTGGCCCGGCCCGCCTACTTCATGATGGTGGTATTTTACCTGGATCCCCCAGTTCTCCATCATCATGCACATGCGGCTCCGCAGATCATACCCCACGTCCTGAGGCGCCGCCACATGATAACCCCCTTTATAAGGCACTTCATAGCCGTTATTCCCAGGGGTATCCAGACTAAAGTTCCAATCCGCCTGTCTGGTATCAATCCGGTATCCACATTGCTGCGGCGTCACTTCAAACCTGGCACTGTCAAACAGATAAAACTCAAACTCCGGCCCAATCACCATCCTGTCGGCAATCCCGCTTTCTTTCATATATTCCACAGCCCGAAGGCTGACATTTTTCGGGTATTGGTCAAAGGGCTTATTTTCTCCCTTTCCGATCGTGCACACATTTCCACACATAGTCAGCGTGGGCACTGTTGCAAACGGATCCACATACGCGGTATCCGGGTCCGGCAAGAATACCATGTCACTTTTTTCAACAGGAGCATAGCCGTAATTTGATCCATCAAAGCCAATACCATACGTAAACGTGTCTTCACCAAACCGTTCTACCGGAATGGTGATATGACGCCAGCGTCCGTCAATATCTGTCATCTTAAAATCAATCATGCGGATCTGTTTCTCTTCACATAGCTTTTTGATTGCTTCGGTCTTGTCCATAACTTTATTCCTTTCCCTTGATCCAATTTTGAGATAATTATATCATACGCCCCAAACCTTCCGCACTACATTTTTGTCACTGTTTCCCTGTTTTCTTCATAGCCTATAACAGATAGGAAAAAGGAGAAGACTGCACTTATGGCTATTGGTTACCTAAACATACAGACAAGGACTGCCCACGACGCTCTCCCGATAAGCGGCGTTCAGATTAGAATCACGGATTTTCAGGGAAACAGCATCTATCAGCTGACCACAGACCAAAACGGGGAAACCCAGACCGTTCCCTTAGAAACACTGGATAAAAGCTTTTCCCAAAATCAATATTATTCCGGCTTACCTTATAAAAGCTACAATGTGCTTGCACAGGCTGCCGGCTTTAATTCCCTTTTCATTTCAGATATCCCTATTTTTGACGGGGAAACCGCTTCCCTGCCCCTCTTGCTGATTCCCATGCAGGAGATACAGCGGAATCCAATCCTGACGGAAATCCCTATCGGGAAACCCGCAGTTGCCGCCCAAGGACCGCGCCAGCAGGAAGGATCCGTGGTTTCCCCTTATGTACTGCGCCAGGTAGTGATTCCCAATCCCATTACCGTACATTTGGGAACGCCCAGTTCCTCGGCAGCAAATGTGCAGGTGTCATTTCCGGATTATGTGAAAAACGTAGCCAGCAGTGAAATATATCCCACCTGGCCTGCTGCCTCCCTCACCGCAAATATCTACGCCATCATTACATTCGCTTTAAACAGGATCTTTACGGAATGGTACAAAAGCAGGGGATACAACTTTGACATTACAAACAGTACCGCTTACGACCAGGCTTTTGTGTATGGGCGGCCTATTTATGATTCCATAAGCCGGATCGTGGATCAGATCTTTAACCAATATGTAAAGCGGCAGGGGCAGAACGCACCCTATTTTACTTCTTTCTGCAACGGAACCACCGCCACCTGCCAGGGCTTATCCCAATGGGGAACCGTCACGTTGGCAAACCAGGGGATGACGCCGCTTCAAATCCTGCGCTCCTATTATCCGAAAGATATCGAGATTGCGGAGACAAATACCATCACTAACGTACTTTCCTCTTATCCCGGCTCCCTCCTTAAAGTAGGCAGCACAGGACTCGACGTACAGACGATCCAGACTTACTTAAACCGGATCAGACAAAATTATCCTGCTATACCCGCCATTACCGATGAACCCGGATCTTTCCAAAACAGTACCAAAGCTGCCGTGACCAAATTCCAAAGCATTTTCAATTTAGCGCCTGACGGGATAGTAGGAAAATCCACATGGTATAAGCTTTCAAGCCTGTATACCGCCGTGACCAGACTGGCGGAACTTAACAGCGAGGGCACTACTCTCGGCATCGGAACCGTGCCCCCTGACAGCATGCTCCGTCAAGGGTCAAAAGGTCAGGACGTGATCACCCTCCAATACCTGCTAAATGTCATTTCCGAATATTATCCCAACGTTCCTCCCCTTGCCCAAGACGGCATCTTTGGCAGCGGAACCAAGCAATCGGTAAGCGCATTCCAGCAGACCATGCGCCTTACGCCCGACGGAATTGTAGGCCCCCTCACATGGAACGCATTGTACGAAGTTTATCTGGGAATCAACCAAAACGTTCCCTCTCCCGGACCGGGCGGCGGTTTCTTCCAATATACGGTAAAGTCCGGGGATACTTTATGGCTTCTTGCCAAGAGATTTGGCACAACGGTAGATGCAATCAAACGGTTAAACGGGCTGACCAGCGATATGCTGAGCATCGGGCAGGTACTGAAGATTCCGGAAGGATGAAAAAATATTTAACATATATTCCATAAAAGGAGCCCGCAAACGGGCTCCTTTACCAATGACCATCTTCTGTTATTGATCTGACAAAACGTTTAAGAATAAATCCCTGATACGGTCCTTAGGATAATTCCCTAATAGGAACACCTTTTCCCTGCTGATAAATCCGCCGCCCATAGTGGAATGGCCGCCGCCGCTTCCCACATCGGCCAATGCCTTATGCAGCAGATTTCCGGCATGAACCTCCGGGTCTTCCGAACGGACAGACAATTTAATGCCATCCTCCCGGAAGGAAGCCACAATCGACACCTCAACCTCAATCAGTGAAAGGATAAAGTCTGACAGGATCGCGATCAGAGCGTCCGGACAGGAGAAAGGAACGCAGGAAATCCCGATCTTATCGTAAAGTTCAATATTTTCAATTGCCGCGCCGTAAGCTTTCAGATCGGTAAACTCCATATTGTTCCTCTCAAGATCTGCCAGCATATCCGGATCGCAGTGCCGAAATAAAAATCCCAGCATTTCAATATCCAGCGAAGTTACACCTCTGGTCAGATTCAGGGTATCCATTTTTATCCCGTAGAGCAGTGCCGTAGCCACATCCCGATCCGGCACAATTCCTGATAAGGAATAATATTCCGCGATCAGGGTGGCACACGCACCGGTCGTGCGGATATCCTGGTACTGATATTCCATAGGAACAAAGGTGGGATGGTGGTCGATACAGGCAATCTCATCCCCTATGAAATCCGTTACATTCCCTGCATGTTTCTGCGTATCCACACAAATAATGCGGTCCGACTCCTTCATGTCTGCTGCCAGGCTTTCATAAGACGACATGTCGATATGAAAAGTATCTAACATCTTAGAGGCGCTCAGCTTATCAATCCTTCCATCGTAACAGAGCTTTGATTCAACGCCGCAGGCCGCAAGCAGCTTCTGCAGCCCAAAAGCAGAGGCAATGGCATCCGGGTCCGGAAAATTGTGGGTCTGGATATAAACCGGACAGCCCTGAAATAACGCAGCCAGATCATTCAATTTACTCATGAAACAAACCCTCCTTATCAGTTTGGCCCCTTCCAATCATCTATCTTGAAGTAATGCACGAAAAGTCCAGCACCTGCACAAACATACCGCACTCCATCTGGGAGATACCCCCTTCGTTGTCAGCGTTTATGATACCGCAGAACACTTGGGCAAACCTGCAAAAATCTGCCTGTTCTTCTTTCCCCAATGCTGAACGGACAAGCACATCCGACTCCGCACTGCAAAGCCCCGAAAGAAGCTCCGGTGTCACCAGTCCTCTCATCTGCACCAACTGATCGTATACGACCCGAAATCTGGTCTGCATACAAAGCAGGCCAAACAAGATGAGCCGATTGTCTTTACTTTGGTACATGTCCTCATCGGCAAGCGCCTTGAGCATCTGAAACGAATCAAACAAGTGATGGATACTTTCCGCCTCATTGCCCACGGAACGAGTAAGCAGCTGGCAAAAAAGCCCTATCTCCTCTTCACTGCCCGCAGACGGTTCAATAAGTTCCACCCTGTTTTTTACATAACTTTCCATCTGGAATCCGGATGTTGGCAGTTGGAAGGACACACGGAACACCTTGTTAAAAAAGTTTTTCCCTCTGATCTCATCCTCTTCATTATACCGCTCGCTCATTCCACGGATTATGGCAGCGTAATCCACCGCAACAACAAACACACATCCCGCACAGTCAAAAAAGTCTTCCATAGCTTCCAGGCCTTCCACTACTTTTGCAGGAGTAATGGCATCCAAGCCATCTACAAAGACAATAACCTTGTCCTTTTCACCTTTCGACTTTTTCTCCACCAGGTCAGAAAACGCCTTGACCAGATCCTCCAAAGAATTTGCCGGTGTATCCTTAAAAAGAGCATCTATCAGGAGCTGCCCGTCCAAATTTCCCTGGGTAGTAAGTCCTATTGCAAGATTAATAAAAGCTTTAGCAAACTTGACTACCCGCCCGTCATTTGCACCGCCCAGCTGGCTGACAAGGGCCGCTCCAATAAGCATAGGAAGTTTTTCACCCAGATTGGAACGGAAAAGCTGCTTGGCATGAAACCAAATCAGATTTTCCTTATACTGCTCCTCCAGGCTTGCGGAAAGCATTTTCATTTCTTCCCCGCTCCTTGAATTTCCCTGGAACGCAATTGTCCAGGGCGTCTGGCACATTCGGATATACTTGGATATACGTTCGATATATTTGCGGATCTCCGGAAAATCTTCTTCATTGGGTGCAGGAACGATCCCCGCCTGTTTTGCCGCTACAGCGGACTCTCCGTTAACGGGCATATCCTCCTGCGCTTCTATTGCCATAAGTTTCGCCTCCGGCAAAACCGGAATGACCAATTCACACTCCGGACAATTTTCACTTAAATAATCCATTAATCCGGCTGCGTCAGCCGCATACTGCGCATATTTCGGATTCTGCCTGCTTATCCCTAACGGAAAATCACCAAACCGTACCGTCTCTACCTGCTGTCCTCTCTCAGTCTGAACCGTCAGCAATATATCTATGGAACGAATCATTTCTTCCGTATCCGCTGCTCCCTGCCGTCCGGATGCCTTGTTTGCTATGGCCTTACTGCCCAGGCGGATTCCGGCAACCATAGCGTTGAGTTCGGCAGGCTCAGTCTGCTGACATTTCACGATATTTCCCAACGGACATTCATCCGTGATCACGGCCCCATTTTGACGGATGATATGGAATACACCCCGTTCCTGATTGATCTCAATTCGTTCAACCGAGCCAAAGGTTGTTTCAAATCCCTCTGTCCGTTTCTTCACATAAGGTTCTATCGCCTTTCTGACAAAGGCTAAAATTTCATTTTGCTCATCCTTGTCCACGGCATACATTTTAATCCTGCCATCGACCAGATGAAACTCCAACATTTCCGAATACAGACTGACCATCCGGACCTCTTTAAATTCAACGGAATCCGTTCGTTCCAATCCAGCCGTAAATTCCGCCCTGTCCTCAAAAAGATTTAAAGTACCGCTCACCTGCCCCATTCTGCTAAGGAAAGAATAGTAGATTCCTTTAGCCAGAAGGGCTTCTTTGCGCTGTGCAAGAAAAGGCTCAATCGCCTTTTTTACAAATGAAAGGACCTCATCCCGGCATTCCTTTTCCAGGGAGAAAGTCCTTGTTTCCCCATTAAACAGTGAAAATTCCAGCGAACCTGCATATAGGGAAACAGATTTGACATCCGGGAAGGATATCACTTCCTTTTTTCCTGATTTGGCCTGAAATTCTGCCCTGTCATCCGAAATGTTGAGAATCCCGCTGTTCGTCATCCCCGCACTGCTTACAAGAGAGTATCGGATACCTTGGGCCAAAAGACGTTCTTTTCTTGCCTCTATATAAGGTTTGGCTGCCTGTTCAACATGCAAAAAAGCCTCATGTATATTCTTCGAAGTTGCGGCGCAGGATTCCGTCCTGCCATCCTCTGTAATAAAAAGAATTGCCGGTGTCGGGATAAGCCGTTTCTTTACAGATACAAGACAAGAGTAGTCGAAAACCGTTTTATGTACGCTGCTGGTGCTAAATTCCACCCTGTCACAATATACTGCCAGCTTACCGGACTTGAGCAGTCCTTTCACATCTGTCACATAAATAGGATTGCACTTGACACTTTGCATAGCACAATAATCTCCTTTCCCCACCCGCTATTATAAAGCAAACAAAGCAGGATTGCAATATACCGACAAACACTTGACATATACCAAAAGATTATGCATGAAAGACGGAATGAACTGACCATATCTTCTATATATGTAAAAAAAATTGTAAGTCAGATTATTTTACAAATAATTATTTGATAATTATTTTCCTTTTATTGTCATTTTATATAGTTAATTTATAATTTTCTACATAATATAGGTATTTTTATATAATAATTACTTGACTAATCACAAAATAAGTGATATCATCCAGATAATAGATAAATAATTATTTCAAATTATTTGTCTTTATTCCAAAAAATATTTAATGTATAATATTCTTAACCACAATCGTCCTTATTGACATTGGTAAAAATTTTACACAACACAAGGAGAAGGAATATGAATATTATCCATGAAATTGCAAATCTGGCGGGAGTTTCAGTTCCCACAGTGTATAAAGTTTTTAGCGATACCTATACTACAGGAGAAGCCATCCAGGAAAAAGTTCTGCAAGCCGCAAAGGAACTGCATTATACGCCAAAAACCAAAAGCAGCCCCCTTAAGCAGAAAGAAAAAGTTGTAGCAGTAATCTTAAGCGAAGTGATGAACCCGTTTATTAATAGCCTTATTGATGCCATAACGAAGGAGTTAAATAATTTTCAATATAAGGTAATTGTACTCTACAGCAACGAAAACGTAAGGATGGAAGAAAGTAACCTTTCCTTGTTAAGCATGTTGCAAATCGATGCTCTCATATATGGTCCGATATCCGGAAACAGATACCCTCAAATAGATGAATTGATCAAAGAGGGAAAACCTGTTATCCAGCTCTTTTCACCGGTTTATGAACAGTTGGATACCATCATGTTTGACGATGCTCACGGAACCTATCAGGCAGTCAAAAAATTACTTCAGAGCGGCCACAAAAAAATTATGATGATATACAGGAAACGGCCTATTATGCCCAGCAGGGAACCTGGCTATTACAAAGCTTTCAAAGAAACAGGGTTAGAAGTAAATCCAGACTTTTTATTCAGCTTAGATGTCCAGGACAGTATTAAGGGAATGATCAAAGATAAAGTAAAAGAATTAAAACCTACAGCAATTCTTTCTGCCAATGAGTCAATAAGTATTGCAACAATACAAGCATTAGATGAACTTGACCTGAAAGTACCCTCTGATGTCAGCATGATCCTATATGATGATTCTCCCTGGGAAGCTACTATGGGCTATACAGCAGTGGCTCATCCGTTAGAACAAGTCGGCACATTATGTCGAAACCTTATTATGAAAGAGAATGGCAACAAATCACAGGGGCGGCAGGCGCCGGCCAAACTTGTGATTGACCCCATGATTATTTCCAGAAATTCTGTCAGAATTATTCAATAAAAGTGACAGAAACGGGAACATTTTGTTTCCTGATCAGGGAATAGCTGGGGATAGAAACAAGTAAATAAGCATAAGATGGAGGGCTATGATGAAAAGGAGGATATTTACACTCATACTATGTACCAGCATATTTACCGCTTCCCTATCAGGGTGCGCAAAAGAAAAAAATGACAACAATCATATCACAGAACCTACAGCAAATGAATCATCCGAAAGTCAAGGACAGGCAGCACAAACCACAAGTCAGAAAGAAAATGGAGAAAAAGTAAAAATCATATTTTCTGAACATCTGGCAGATATAAAATCAAATGCACCACAAGTATACAACATTGTACAAGCTTTTAATGCAGCAAATCCTGATATTGAAGTGGTTTTAGAAGGACAAGCATCTGATGAACATACCACTCAAATGAAACTGGCTGCCCAGACAAATTCCCTTCCAGATATTTTCTATCTTCTTTCCGGGGATGCAAAAGAAATGGCAGATGCAGGATATCTGGCGGATATTTCAGAAGATATCTTAAATGATCAGGAATTTGTTGATAGCTTTTTACCAGGTATGCTGGAATCCATGAAAATAGGCGATTGTCTGTATGGCATTCCTGCAGAAATGTTTGTAAATGGCATCTGGTACAATAAAGCACTTTTTGACCAAAACAACCTAAGCATTCCGGTAACATTTGATGACATGCTGAATTGTGCCCAAGTTCTAAAAGAAAACGGCATAATCCCAATGGCAAGGGGTACAAAAGATGTTTTTAGCTGCTGGGCTACTTGGACCATGCATTGTCGTTATGGTTTCTATGACCATATTGATGGAATCATAAATGGTACGGATAAATGGAATAATCCGGATTATAAAAAATTTTATCAAATGATAGAAAAAATGGCCAAGGCAGAAATGTTTCCCGAAAATATGATCACTATGGGCTATGATGAAGCACAGCAGATGTTTGCTTCCGGGCAGGCGGCTATGTTTGACAGCGGTGTTTGGGATACAGCTCAATTTGAACAGTCAGACTTTGCAGACAGCATTGGATTTTGGTGGGGGCCGCAATTTTCCGATGGAATCGGTAATCAAAAAATTTCCATGAAAGCTCCTTCCCACCCGTATTGTATCTCAGCCAAAACTAAAGAAGAAAGCCCTGAAAAATATGAAGCATGTATCCGCTTTTTAAAATTTTACTACGGAAAAGAAGGTACACAAATTATTGTCGACTCCAACTGTGTGCCTGTCACAAAGTATGACGGCGAAATTGACCAAGAACAATTTCCGGTATATGCAAATATCATGGCCGCTATAAATGATGACTGGGAAAGCCCTCTTATCTGTCCAAACGTTTATGTAGGTACTTTTGAAACTACCTACTTTGAATCCATAACCGGAGTTTTGAATGGAGTTTACACACCAGAAGAAGCCATGGATTTTTTAGATGAACAATCAGAAATCCAAGGATTAGTCAAAAAGCAATAAGGAAACTTATGGAAGATACCACCCTGCAAGTAAATATTTCTTAAATTATGAACAGACTGCTTGCAGGGAGTATCTTTTTGTTTGGAAAGGAAGGGAACATGTATTGGTTAAGTAAAAAAACAACAAAGATCGTTATGATTCTTCCGGCACTTTTGCTCTTCACCTTATATATTATAGTACCAATTTTTATCATGGCCTATTACAGTTTTTGTGACTATACGGGAATTGGTAATCCAGTTTTTGTTGGAGTCCAAAATTATCAACATCTTTTCAAAGATAAATTTTTCTTTTCTTCCTTAAAAAATACAATAATCATACTATTAATGATCATGCTATTAGTACTGCCTTTTTCCTTTCTTTTGTCGTTAAAACTGAATCAGGCATTCAAAGGAAATGGATTGATAAAGGCATTTAACTTTTCTCCATTTGTAATAGCTCCAATTCTTGTAGGTTTAATTTGGTACTTTATTTTAGATCCTTCAATAGGTTTGATTAATAATTTACTATCTTTATTCAAATTAGATCAACTAAAACAACAATGGATAGGCGGAAAAACATTGACACCTTATTCTGTGGCTGTTGTATATCTCTGGCAAGTATTGGGATATTATACCACTATTTTTCTAGCCGGACTAAAAGGGATTTCGCAAGACTATTATGAAGCCGCAGCAATTGATGGAGCTTCCTATTGGCAAAAAGTATTTTATATCACTATCCCAATGCTGCGGGAAACAATCGTGATCATAGTAGTACTTCTTATAACCGGAGGTTTCAAAATTTTTGAAACCGTGCAACAGCTGACAGGCGGCGGCCCTAACCATCTTTCTGATGTTTTGGTTACTTATATGTATCATACGACATTTACTACGTCAAGATACGGATATGGTATGGCAATTGCATCTATTTCTGCTGTTTTTTCCTTTGCATGTGCGGTCATTTATCTGTTTATTAACAAAAAATCTATAAAGGAGAGTAATTGAAATGAAAAAAACAAAAAAAATTATTTCCTGGCTGCTCCTTTTAATGGTAACATTTATCATCTTATTTCCTTATATATGGATGTTTTTGCTTTCTTTCAAAAATAATACAGAAATTATGACCCAGCCCTTCTCATTTCCGAAATCAACCGGATTTGAAAACTATAAAAGAGTTTTAAAAACATTAAACCTCTCGGTCATGTACAAAAATACGTCTTTAATCGCTCTAATTGCATTAATAATCAGTGTAAGTGCAAGTTTTATGTGCTCTTATTGTATCAGCCGGTTGAATTTCAAAAATAGAAAAATAAGCAGCATTTTGTACTTTTATTTTATCGCCGGTTTAACAATTCCACCTTATATCATGATCTTTCCTATTTACAGGATCACCATGTTATTAGGGCTTATGAATACAAGAATAGCGCTGATCCTTCCACTGGCAGCGACAACATTGGCGTTAGATATCCTGCTGCTGACAGGTTTTTTAAGAGGCTTTCCAGGCGAAATAGAAGAAGCAGCTATTATAGACGGCTGTGGAATCATAAGGCTATGCCTGCGGATAGTTTTGCCAATTGCAAAACCAATATTGGCAACCGTTATCATTTTTAATGTAATCTATTTCTGGAATGAATTTCCTATTTCTTCTGTTTTAATCAACAAAGAAGAAATGATGACGATTTCTTTGTCAGCCTCTATGTTCAAGGGGCGTTATAGTATGGATTATGGCGGACTTATTGCCGCTACCGTATTGATAACAATTCCAGAAATCATTTTTTACTGCTTTTTTCAAAAATATCTTGTAGACGGCATGACTGCAGGTGCCGTAAAAGGATAAATAAATACAAAAAATTATACTAGGAGCATACTGTGAAAAATAAATTTTTCACAGACAAATTTGTGCTTGCGCCCAAATTTGCAGGTTTTTGAAAACATGGAGGATTACTATGAAAACCAGAAAATATACCGTAAATGAACTATATTGCAGCAATGACCAAAAAACTTATGATGATCAGGCAAAAGAAGCTGCCTTTCTATTGGGCGGAATTGGAACAGGAAACATTTCCATAGGCTCTAGGGGCGAGTTCAAAAGCTGGCAAATATTTAACGAACCGGGACAATATAACTACATGCCTTATACATTTTTTGCAATCCGTGCCCAGGAAGAGGGAGAACCGGCAATCAGCCGGGTTTTAGAAGCAAAGCTGCACCCTCCGTTTGCAAAATCACAGGGCTTCTTACGGGGAGAACTGGCAGGACTTCCCCGGTTCGATCGATCTGTAATGTCATGCAGATATCCTTTTGTGCAGGTCGATTTTGAAGACCAGGAGATACCGGTCATAGTAAGTATGGAAGCGTTTACACCATTTATTCCTTTAGACGCAGACAATTCCGGAATACCAGGATTTTATTTAACATACCGGATAAAAAACCCGTTGAATAAAAATGTAAAGGTTTCCATTGTAGGAACCTTGGATAATCCTGTTGGCTTTGAAAAATACGATAATTTCTCATTGGTAAAAAGAGCCGGAAAAACAGTTAATTCTTATCAGGACGACTCAGGAATGAGGGGATTGCTTTTTACAGGAAAAGATATCCCCAAAAATCATATTGCCACCGGCAGCATGTGCCTTATGACCACACACGAAAAAGTAACAGCAAAACCTTTATGGGTGCAAGGTGAATGGACTGATGGAGCTGAAGACTTCTGGGAAGATTTTGTGCTTGATGGTAAGTTAGAAAATGAAAATAAAAAGATACCTAAGGGTTGCACCTGGGCGCAGGCATCGGATTACGGTTTTCTCCATTTTACGGATGCCATCGGGTCATTATGCCTGGAAGCTGACCTAGGACCAGAAGAAGAAAAAGAATTTCCTTTTATTTTAACTTGGTATTTTCCCAACCGCCCTAAAATATGGAATGATCTGGATATACATAAAGAAGCAATTGCACAGGGAAAAACAGATATCGTAAAAAATTATTATGCCGGCCAATTTGCAGATGCCAATGCAGTAGCAGCTTATATGGTCAAAAACAGGGAATATTTAGAAGGCTATAGCCGTAAATTTGCAAATGCCTTCTATCAAACTACATTGCCCGGTTATGTGTTAGAAGCTGTGGCAGATAATATTACTGTTTTAAGAAGCCCCACCTGTTTTCGGATAGAAGGCGGCAATCTTCTAGGATGGGAAGGCACAGAAAATGAACTTGGCTGTGGAGCAGGAAATTGCACACATGTGTGGAATTATGCACAGACACTTGCTTATCTTTTTCCTGAATTGGAACAAAAAATGCGCAAGATAGAATTTGTGGATGAAATACAAAAAGATGGATATATGCCGTTTCGTACCTACCAATCATTAGGGCTTCCCATATGGAAAATGACACCTTCTGCGGACGGCCAGCTGGGAGCGGTCATCCGTCTTTATCGGGAATGGAAAATCAGTGGTGACGATACGCTGATGAAAACTTGTTTCCCGGGCGTAAAACTTACAATGGAATATGCCCTCAAGGAATGGGACCGGAATAATGACGGCGTGCTCGAAGAGCCCCAGCATGTTACCTATGATACTGAATTATACGGTATTAACAGCATGACAACGACAATTTATCTATCTGCTCTGCAGGCCGCTTCCCATATGGCAGCGTATCTTGGAGAAAATGATCTGGCAAAAGAATATGAGATACGCAGAAAATCGGGAAGCAAAAAACTGGACGAATTATGTTTTAACGGAGAATATTACGAACAGATTATAGATCATGTGGATAATTATCGCTATCAATATGGAAAAGGATGTCTGTCTGACCAGCTTTTAGGGGAATTTATGGGATTTTGTGCCGGCCTTAAAGAAAATCTCCCGAAACAGCATATTATAAAAGCTGTCAAATCTATCTATAAATACAATTACATAGAAAATGCAAAGCATAATGTACATCCAGAAAGGGCATATATCCTAAATGACGAAAAGGGATTGACTCCTTGCACCTGGCCCAAAGGCGGCAAACCAAGATTTCCATTTGTTTACTATGGTGAAGTGTGGACCGGAATTGAATATGAGGTTGCTACTATTCTTTTACACTATGGTCTACTGGACGAAGGCCTAAGCATAGTTAAAACAATTAGAGACCGGCAGGACGGAATTAAAAGAAATCCATGGAGCGAAAATGAATCAGGATATTATTATGCCCGTGCCATGTCGAGTTATGGGATTTTCCTTGCATTAACAGGATTTCAATATGATCATGAAGAAAAATGTTTTTCAATTTCTCCTATGATCAATAAAAATCATTTTTCAACCTTTTATTCAACCGGCAGCGAATGGGGTATGTATAGCCAGATTCAAGATGAAAAAAGTGGAAACTTAAAAATACATAAAGAAATTATATTCAAAAGATAATAGGAATTCTTCCAAAGAGCATGCAGGAACTATCCCAAAGTTTGTGTAAACCTCCAATCTGATGTAAGATAAAATTATTCAGTTTGGAGGTTTCATTATAAAAAGATAGCTTTGATTCCTCATTCTATTTCATCGTCTCAATCTTTATACTGCTTGAATCCGTATTTCCCTTTTCCGTGTCCGGATACCGGCTCGATAACCCCATGTTCTACCATCTCTTTTAAAAGCTCTGATGCTCTGGAAGGCTTAATATCTATCACATCCATCACGTTTGAACGTCCAAAGATTGTTTGTTCCAGAAATACTTCATGAAGCTTCAAAATATGATTTACTGTTTTAGGCTGGAACATTTTCTCAATGTCCGGTTTATCCAATTCTTTGAATGTTCCACTGATGTGCAATGTCCGGTTATGAAGCACATGCTGTTCATTCAGCAGAAGGTTTCTCAAGAACAGCTCCAGATACTCCGTCGTTTCATGAATACCACTTTTCAGATTGTTGTAGTTCGCCCGAACAAGAGAATTGCGGAAGTACCATGCATTTTCAGCAAAAACGTCATTCGTCACATCGAAGCCCATCGTGCGTAAATACTTGATAAAAAACACAGCCGTCGTTCTGGTGTTTCCCTCACCAAACATATGAATCTGCCACAATCCGGATACAAAAACCGCAAGGTGGTGAATAATTTCATCCATTGAGAGATTTTTATATGAGAACTTTTTTTCTTCCGAAAAGTCATAATCCAAAGTTGCCCGCAGCTCCGTGGCACTGCCATAGAGCACCGTTGCGCCATTAAGCACCCATTCTTTTTTTTGTAATATTGTAATCTCGGATGCGGCCTGCATGCGAATAAGTACCTGTAAACAACTTCCGGTGAACGGCAAGATACTCATTCGGCGTGAAACTGAAAGCACGTTCCAACAAAAGCGCATTTGCTTCTTCAAAAGATATCTCGCCTTCAATATTTCGGACAGCAGTGCGCACCAAGTATTCTGACGTCTTAAGCCCGTCAACCGCCTGCAGTCCAATGGCTGTATGCCACGCATATCCTTTATCCCGTTTGTCCGGCTCTGACTCTTTGATATACTCTTTAAAAGGATCTTTATTCACTCAATATCACCTTCCCCAAATTTTGACCTCGGACTTCCTAATGTATATTGCTTTTTCTGCTCCATCGCCATATCCTGCAATTCTTCCACCCTGCCAGTTACGGCATTCAGCAACATCTCTATACGTTCCTCATCAATAAACTTTGTTGGCACAAAAACTTCTCTTATATCGTCTTTTAAATATTTTAGCTCTTCAAAGGGAATCCAGCTAAAATCTGAGACCAATTTCATTTGTCTTGAAACGCTCGAATAAAACGGCTTTATTTCTATCTCTTCTAACGGATTGATCACTCTTGTAAGTTTATTATGCCAGAGACTTGTTCCGCTATCAAATATTGGCGCCGGTCCTGTCCATTCCAAAGTTTCTACATTTCGGATTGCTCCAAAATTCCCAAAGTGCCGATCTGTGTTCGCCATTAAAAAATCAAATACCAGCATATAATCAACAAATTCTTTCATCCCCGGAATGCCAAGCCTATCACAAGCATTCAAAAAATGTTCGTAAGAAGAAAACTCATTTCTCTTTTTCATGCTGCGATTGATACTCACTGCACTTACCAATTCCGTATTAATATTGATAAAGTTTTCGCATATACAATAGGGAACATCGTTTTCTAAAAGTATATTATAAGGCACATAATTTTTACATCCAAGCCTTTGATGGAGTCTCGTTCCAAATACTTCATTAATTGGTTCCTGCATATAAGGATTACTTCCAGCCTTCACTAAACATCTTTTCGAACCTATAATTACCCACTTCTTTTTCAACCATCCATCTGAGGTATTACATGGAGACATCAAATCAATTCTCTGTTCAGCCGTCTGACCAAACAGAATATTACCTACATCATCTGAAAAATCATTTTCAAAGAAATTGATATTCTTCCATTCCATTTCACTATTCACAGATTTCATCCAATACTGATCAGACAGACTCAGCCCATAGCATCTTAGCAACAATTGCTCTGGATACTGAACCCCTAATTTTTCTAATGCAGTTCTAAGCCCTAATCGGCTTGCAGGAATACTTCTTCCAAGCCACCATTCATTTAAATCCTTTTTGTTCGGAATACCGGTTTTTACATCTATTCCGACAGGCAGAAAATCCAATTCGAAAGATTTCATCACTTTTAAAATTATCGCAGTATCATTGTCCAATTCCAGCTCTACTACAGGCATATTTTTATTCATCAATATACATCTCATCGGATTTCCCTCTCTCTAATTCTATATTTAAATCTGACATATATTTTTCAATCAAATTTACTCACATATCCGCCAACCCGCCATGCTCCAATACATAATCCCTAATTTCCTCATATGTCGCCTTACTCTCCGCCATAGTCAAATCCATCTCATCCATATCCAGCTCCACCTCAACATGATGCTAGACATTAAGTTAGGACAGCAAACACACCGTCTCAACGGCATTACCTCTTTCCCACAAGAACTCTTTGACTAACTCCAACTTAATTTTACAAGAATTCATGTCTGCAGAGGCTTCATCTTTTATCAGAAATGCATGTAAAGATTTCGAACGGCTCAAATATTATAAAAAAGTATCTATATTATAAATAGGCAATCCATTAGATCTACCAACGTTCAAATAAACTATTTTAATCTAATATTTTTTTCACATCTTTTGTCCTTTACAAATAATAAATATTTAATCTACAGAAACTCCATCTCTACATAACTTTAACAAACCATTTGTTTGCAATGTATTAATCCGTGCCAATAAGCCTATTATATATTCTCTCTTTATGCTATTAAATGTTTTATCAGCAATGCTTCCATACTGGCTTTTGGAAAAGCTTATAAAGTTCTGCACCAGTCCCCTTACTGCACAACGCAGTTCTTTCAACGCTTCTTTTGTAATATTTAGATTATTTCCTTCATGTGTTTCGTTCGAACGCTCTTTATACATTCTTAGTGCATCGTCATATCTGGAAGCACTATATCCTCTTCCAAATCGCTCCATAACATCTTCCAACTCATCTTTTAACACTTCTGGCAACCCAACCATATTCTCAAAACAGGTCAAATTATCGTTGTTCCATTCATACACGTCATCATATATACTGATAGAACTATCTTGAGAAGACACCTCGCTTCTGTTAATATTGTTACACTTATAATTCGCTTTCATTTTATAAATTTTATCAGCAACTTCTATATTTCCCTCTTGGGTTAATCTTAACATAGACAATATGTAAAAAATCTCTTTATTCCATTTATTGGTAATTGCATCGAAATACTCTCCTGCCTTCTCATATCCTCCTAGCATCTCTCCAATTGAAAAATATTCTAATGGCATCGAATTATTTTCCGTTTTACATAAAAAGACAAATTCTGGAGTTCTCTCATAAAGCAAGATTACTTGCTATATACTCAATATCCAAGTTACCCCTTGCGTTTACCACTTCATTATATAGAGGAGTATCCTTGAGTTTTAAATGCTTCAATACATAACCGTACGGCATTTTACCATTACCTATCATTTTCCAACTTTTTTTGATAAAAATACACACCTGTATTATTCAAATCACCCCATCCGGACATTGATTAATATATTGTATTCCTTACCAGTCCAATTAGAAAGTTCACTAATCCACTTGTCTGTCAATTAAAGATTGATGAATCGCCTTTCCTTTCATTTACCTTACTGTTAATAATCTGAATTTTTCTAACATTATTTATTTCTATGAATTTACTCTTAATCTCGGCAAATTATTTAAACTCACATTTTCCAACGTTTCTAACTGTTGTATTGCTAACTGCCGAAGCTATTCCATCCGCTCTTTTTGATTCTTTCCTTGTTTAATCAGTACAGCATTATAGCTTTCCAAATTTGCCAGTACCAACAACTGATTTAAAGTCGCCACATCCCGCATATTTCCTTTCATCGTTGGATTTTCATCTTTCCATTGCTTCGCCGTCTTTCCAAACAAAACAACATTCAACATATCTGCTTCATTAGCATAAGTATACGCCACCTGTGCAGGTGTTAATTCTGGTGGAATCAGATTCTCTTTAATTGCATCTGTATGTATCCTGTAATTCAACTTAGAAATTTCTCTATTCAAAAAACTCTTCCGAAAGTTTTTGGTAATCTTTCTTTATATTTTTACTCCACTTAATATGCACCTGAAAGTTAGTATCATTTATGTCATAAAAACTATGACCTTCAATTGGCCACAGTTCGTCCATATAACCCATATATTTCTCCAAAACTCACGATATTTCTTAACATACCTTGTTTATCACTTGTTATGTTCTACAATCCAAAGCACAATATCATCATCCTTATATTGGCCTGCAGCAATTCCTAGTCCTAAAGTAACCATCTCTTCATCACTACATTCTATCTCTATTCCATTCAGTTCTAAAAATACCAGCATTGCGTAAATCCCAATTCTCTTATTTCCATCGAGAAAAACGTGATTTTTAATTAATCCATAACATAATCTGGCCGCCTTTCGTGGAATAGTTGGGTACAATTCCTCTCCACCAAAGGATTGAAAGGGTACAGATAATGCAGAATTCAATAAACCTTCATCCCGTATTCCATCAATACCACCAGTTTCCTGTATCAACTTACTATGAAGATGCTTTATCTGTTCTTTGTTTAATAAAATCATTTTGCCAATTCCTCAAATGCTTTCCTATGCTTCTGTAATAATCGAGTTGCCACATCCTCCAGTGTTTCATTATCCGCTTCTACATCTGCCTGTAGTTTACCATAATCAATCAATACATACCGTGGCGCATTATTCTTTAATATTACGGCTGCACCGTTTTCATCAACCATTCTTGCAACTTTTGAGAAATTCTGATTTGCCTCTGATATAGATACAAGATTTTTTAAATTAACATTCATAAATTACGTTTCCTTTCCTTTTTTAATTATATTATATACTATTCGTTAGGATAAATTCAACCTAACAACTAATTTTTAATAAATTTCTTTATATCCACCTCACCACTCCATCATCCCTCTGCCTGTGCCAACAATAAAACACCCGTTCCCGACGGGCATTTTATTCTTACCGCAGACCGGCAGGAACAACACCTTTTATTCTGTTGTCATCCCTGCCCTGTTTTACTCATTCCCAATCTCCTGTTCCATGACGATACCGGACTGGAACTGTATCTGTATCCTGTCCGCCGAGATTACTTTGATGCTGGCAACCAGCCGCCTGACAAGGTCATTATCAAATTCCAGTATCTGGCCGCTGTTTCCGCTCAGGAAAGCATCCATGTCCTTCACCCGCTGTTCATAGTTTTCTGCCAGCTTTTTCTTTTTCCCTGCCTCTGCCTGTTCTTCTTTCAAGGCATTAATCTCCTCTGCGATCCTGCGGTAGCGTTCATCAAACTCCTGCGTATAAGCGCTTGTCTTGGCGTTTTCCGCGATCAACGCAACCATCTCTTCCTGTTTAGCTTTTATCCTGCCGATGTATTCGTCGGGCTGCTGTTCCCTTCCGTAACTGCCGATCACCCGGATAACATTCTGCCGGAATGCGCCTACAAAATCGCCCTCGTTTCTTGTGATGCGGTGGATGGCCTCCATGACCGCCCTGTTTAATGCGCCCTCTTCCAGCTTTTCGGAATCCCCGCATTTCTTTACCCCGTTTGTCAGGCGGTTCGAGCATCTCCAGACGATCTTCTTTCTGCCGTTTCTTGCCCATGTTACCCGGCGGTATTTCTGCCCGCATTTGCCGCAGAGCAGGATGCCTGTCAGGGCATATCCCGATGAATATTTGCTTTTCTGGTTTTTCTTTCTTGTGACGGCGGATTTGCACATGGCCGACCGCCGCATGATCTCCTCCTGTACCCGGAAAAACAGTTCTTTCGGTATGATGGCCTCATGGTCGTCCTCCACATAGTACTGGGGGACGATGCCGTTGTTGATGACTTTCTTTTTGGTCATAAAGTCTACGGTATAAGTTTTCCGCAGCAGGGCGTCACCCATATACTTTTCATTCCGCAGCATCTTCATCACTACGGTGGCATGCTATTTTTCCTTGCCGGTCGTCGTCCGGATGCCCTTCTCCTGCAGATGCGCGCTGATCTTGGCGGCGCTGTACCCTTCGAGGTAAAGCCGGAACACCGTCCGTACAATTTCCGCTTCCTCTGGCACGATGACCAGTTCGCCCTTTTCATTTTTGGTATAACCCATGAATTTATTGTGATTGACGATGACCTGTCCTTTTTCGAACCTTCTGACCACGCCCCACCTTGTATTCTCGCTGATGTTGCGGCTTTCTTCCTGCGCAAGGCTGCTCAGGATGGTCAGCAGGATTTCCCCCGTGCCGTCTAAGGTGTTGACGCCTTCTTTTTCAAACACCACCGCCACGTTCTTTTCTTTCAGTTTCCGGATGGTGATGAGCGCGTCCACTGTGTTCCTTGCGAAACGGCTCACGGATTTGGTCAGTATCATTTCGATCTTCCCGTCCAGCGCATCCCCTATCATGGCATTGAAATTGTCCCTTTTCTTGGTATTGGTTGCGCTCTTTCCATCATCAGCGTAGATGCCCGCATTTTTCCAGTTCGGGTTTTCTTCTATTTTATTGGTGTAATACTCCACCTGCGCCTCGTAACTGCTTTCCTGCTGCTCCAGTTCTGTGCTGATGCGGCAGTAGGCGGCTACCTTCATTCTTTTATCCGCCAGTTTCACGCTGCGGTCATACTGCGGTTTGGCAGGAATCATGGATATTTTTTTCTTTTCTGCTGTTTCTGCCATTTTTCCTCCTTTCCGGGTACCGTTTTATTGGTATCCTGTTCTGATGCTGCTCCTGCGCCCATTCATAAATAAGCGCCATGACGTCCGCCTGATCCGTACCCTGTTCCGGCCGGTCTGTGCCTGCGCTTTCCGGCGCTATGTCCTCTCCGTTAAGGAATAACCGTCTGTCTGCATAGCTGTAGATACTCTTGTATATGTATAAACCTTTATTCTTC
>OFGG01000733.1_pt1 | contig 25312 bp, 23 predicted proteins | sample 1521701 | NCBI WGS metagenome assembly OFGG01 (sample SAMEA3504081, study PRJEB24116) | mouse gut metagenome | biome: mouse gut; feature: mouse-associated habitat; material: faeces | place: Denmark | collected 2011
CCGCGGTCTCGACCTTGGCAAGGTCGCGCGTTACCAACTACGCCACTATCGCATTCATAAGAATTTTTAATTTGTCTTAACGACAAGAATTATTATACTATGGGTATACTGTTTTGTCAACAGATATTTTGTATTTTATGAAAAAATATCATTAAATTTTGTCTGTGTATGCTTTAACTTGTATTTTGGGCGGCAATGAATTATAATAATCTGGTGCGTGTATAATACCTGTCATTACAGGCAAGTAACATATTAATAAAATACAATAAGCATCAGGAGGGTTTATGGAAAAGAAACAGTTCATTTCAGAAGAGGAGAGAGTAAAATGTCTGAAGGTAATAGACGCTTATGCAGAATTATACGAGGAGACCGACGATGACATTGTGGTTTTAGACGGGGGGAAATACGGTTTTATCAAATTACAGCACTATAATTATCCCGATGGATTTAACACGTCCATGACATTTACAGACGGCATGGCATTATTTGATGACTGCTGGGAGGACTGGCTGAATATGCAGCTTTTTCATATCGCGAAGGGCACGCCGCTGGAGGAGCTTGACTATGAGGATATCTTTTTGAGACTTCCGAAGGAAACAAGACAGACATTGATGGAAAAGAGAGCGTACTTTGCAGACAAGGCGGGAATCATTGAGTAAATACGAAGGGACTGCGTGGGGCAGTCCCTTCGTGTTTGCAATCGTATGCGGCAGGAATGGCGCGCTATGCTCTGGCAAGCGCTATAATTTTTTTCAGATCGGCAATCAGCTCACTAGAGTAGGCAACCGCTTCATTATACACTTGCAAAGCCATGCCGTACTCCTGATTGTTGATCGCATTGATAACGACCTGACCATATGTATGAAACTTTCTGTGCTTGCCCTCGAGCTCCTTCCAGATTGGCAGAACGCCGGGAATATTGGGGGTTACAGCATAGTAAAAGTGTCCAAATCCACATCTTGAGGAATCTAATTGTAAAGGTATGATGTTTTTGGTATCCACAATCTTTTTGAGATTGCTAAGCCATGTCTGGTGTGCAGTTATCGCAGCGTTAAGATATTTGATAAATTCTTCGTTCTCTATATGGTAAAACGCGTCCTCGGACATGTGTCCCATTTTTTTCACAGAATCATCGAGTGTTTTTTCGATATTGACAACGGGTTCTGTCGCCTGTTTGAGATCGTGGCCGACAGAGCGCATAAATTCTGTGCTTTCGTTTAATTGGTTTTCCATCTCTGCCATAGCGCTGCTGATCTCCTCGCTGACAGATGCCATCGAGCTGATCGAGTCGTTAATCTGCGCGATGTGCCGTTTGCTCTCGTCATTCAACTCCCACACATTTGTGATTTTGTCCGCCATGGATTTGAGAGACTGAATCGTGGTGTCAGAGCTCTGCACGCTCTTTTTGGAAGCGTGGCGCATGTTCTCTACAAAGGTGCCCATATCTTTTGTCAGCTTCTGGGTCTCCTCTGCAAGCTCGCGGATTTCGCCGGCAACGACTGCAAATCCTTTTCCCGCTTCGCCGGCTCTCGCCGCCTCGACGGAGGCGTTCAGGGCGAGCAGATTCGTCTGGAGGGATATCGTGTCAATGCCAGACAGGATAGAGCTAATGTGGTTGATAAGATTTATTAGTTCATCCATATCCGTCTGCATCTCACCCGCAGCAGTGATCGTCTGTGTGGAAAAGTCCTTGATGGAGGTCAATTCATTTTGGCCCTCTTCAATTTTTTTATAGACTTGATCGGTCTCCCCGGAAATGTTGATAATGGTGTTGGTCAACTCCTCCTGAGGATTGTTGGTACTGCCAGAGGTTGCGCCGAATATGGTATCTGCGGCGTGTGCAATTTTTTTCGAGATATCGACAATTTTTTTCGTCTGATGCTGCATTGTCAGATCGAGAGAGCTAATCTGCATGACAGCATTGATATTTTTGTCAAAGACCTCGGCAAACTGTTTTCTGCCATCCGCTAATCGGTCATACATAACCCCTAACTCTGGTTCACTGGTGTAGTCAGCACGTTTCAGTTCTGAAACAGCTTTCATAAGTATTGCTTTTCTTTTTCTGGTTATCATTTATGAATCTCCGTTTCTTTTAAGATTGTAATTAAGTGAAGCTAATTACCCGCTACTTATATCTTACGTGATTTTTCTTTTTTTTCAAGTCTTTTCTGCATGAAAATAAGAAAATAAAGTTCGAAATATAAGACTTTTGGTAAAATGTGCTACGCAGATTGTCAAAAAGGATTTTAAGAAGTATAATGGTAATGATTTAGGCACAATGTCCCTGTGAAAAGATGTTCAGAACATTGCAGGGAGACGGTGGACTGGAAAAGACTGCTGAATGGCGAGAGGAGGAAATAGTATGAAATTCAGCTTTAAGGAGGACGCAAAACGGATTGTTGTCATCTGTATTGCGTCAGTGGTCATGGCGTTAAATATCAAGACATTTGTTCGAACAGGCGGTCTGTATCCGGGCGGCGCGACGGGACTGACGCTGCTAATCCAGCGGATTGTCGAGCTTTTTTTTGGATTTGAGTTACCATATACGGTCATCAATATCTTGCTGAATCTGGTGCCGATCTATATCGGATTTCGCTTTATTGGCAAGAAGTTCACACTGTATTCATGCCTGTGCATCATGCTGACCAACGTATTGACGGATGTTCTGCCATCGAGAGCGATTGTCTATGATACGCTGTTAATCAGTGTCTTTGGCGGAATGATCAACGGCTTTGCGATCAGCATGTGCCTGATGATGAATGCGACAACAGGAGGCACAGATTTTATTAGTATCTATTTGTCAGAGAAAACAGGTATGGATTCGTTTAATATTATTCTTGGCTTCAACGCAGTGTTATTGGTCGTGGCGGGGCTGCTGTTTGGCTGGGAGAAGGCACTGTATTCCATCATTTTCCAGTATGCCTCCACACAGGTTCTGCGCACCTTGTTCAAACAGTACCGCCAGCACACGCTCTTGGTGGTGACAAATCATGCAAGGCGGATTTATGAGGTGATTGCCAAGGACAGCAACCACGGCGCGACAATCATAGAGGCAGAGGGGTCCTATGAGCATCAGGAGCGCAAGATTGTCTATTCTGTCGTGTCGCGGGCAGAGTGCAAAGAGATTATCAAAGGCATCAAGGAAGTTGACCCAAAGGCATTTGTGAATGTAATCAATACACAGCAGGTTTCAGGGCGTTTTTACCAGAGACCTTATGAATAATGTGATAGCATAGTACAAAAAACAATAATTTAATCAAAAAAGGAGAAGTAACATGGAAGATTTTAAATTTTCTACACTGGAGTACAAGCGTCCAGACTGTGAGGGTTTCGCAGCGTTTGCGGCAGAGACCAAGGAGCGCATTGAGCGCGCAGCGGGCTATGAGGAGGTGAAGGAGGCAATGCTTGCGTATGACGAGCGGCAGAAGGACTTTTTCACAGATGCCTCGATTCTGCATATCCGGCATACGCTGGATACGACGGATACGTTTTATGAACAGGAAAACGACTATTATGAGAGCGCCTATCCGACGATCCTGCCGCAGCTTCTTTCGGTGGACGAGGCATTGATGAGCAGCCCATACCGCGCGGCGATTGAGAATGAGTACGGAAAGCAGTTTTTTTCGAGAAAAGAACTTGATAAAAAGGCATTTTGCGAGGCAAATATCCCACTGATGCAGCAGGAGGCGAAGCTGTGCAGCGAGTATGAAAAGCTGATGGCGACAGCACAGATTCCTTTTGATGGAAAGACGCTGAATCTGTATGGCATACAGAAGTATTTCGAACATGAGGACAGAGCGGTGCGCAAGGGGGCAGTCCGCGCGTACTCAGAATTCTTTCACCGAAATGAGGAGCGCCTGGAAGCAATCTGGGAGGAGCTGATACAGACGCGCAATCAGATGGGGCGCAATCTCGGGTTTGAGAATTATATTCCGGTGGGCTATATGAAACAGGGGCGCACAGACTATGGGCAGAAGGAGGTGGAGTCCTTCCGCGAGCAGGTACGCACAGTGATTGTGCCAATCTGCCAGAAATTGTATGAAGCGCAGGCAAGGCGCCTTGGTGTTGCTGATTTTTCATTTTATGATGAAAAGCGCATCTTCCCGGACGGCAATGCAGTTCCTGCGGGCGATGATGATTTCATGGTGAATCAAGCGGCAAAAATGTATCATGAGATGAGTCCTGAAACCGGAGAATTTATTGATTTTATGATCAGTCATGAGCTGATGGATTTGAAGAATAAGCCGGGCAAGGCATCGACAGGATATATGACAGAGTTGCAGCGCTATCTGGCGCCATATGTATTCTCGTGCTTTAACCAGACCATTGGAGATATGCAGGTGCTGACGCACGAGCTGGGACATGCCTTTGCGGGCTACATGGCGATGCGCAGCCAGCCGATCTCTGATTATTATTCTGAGTCAACGGATATCGCGGAGATTCACTCTATGTCGATGGAGCAGTTTTCATACCCTTATGCAGAGCGCTTTTTTGGCGCGCAGGCGGACAAATTCCGTTTCGCTCATTTGCAGGAGGCAGTTACATTTGTGCCGTTTGGCGTGGCGGTGGATGAGTTCCAGCATATCTGTTATGCGAATCCGAATCTGACGCCAAAAGAGCGGACACTCGAGTGGAAAAAACTAGAACAGAAGTATATGCCGTGGCGTGCCTACGATGCAGATGATTTCTTTGACAGAGGAGGCTATTGGTATCATAAGATTCATATTTATCTGTATCCGATGTACTACATCAATTATACGCTCACGACCATGGGCGCGATGGAGTTCAAGAAAAAGGAGAGGGAGGACCATGCGCGTGCATGGGAGGATTACCTCAAGCTCTGCAAGTGCGGCGGCAGTATGAGTTATCTGGAAACACTGCGCTATGCAAACGTTGCAAATCCGTTTGAGCAGGGCAGTGTGGCGCGTGCGATTGGCGTGGCGCGCGATGAGCTGATGAACAGCAAATTTATGTAGTAAGGAACTGTAGAAAAAGAGCAGCATTTTCAACAGGAGTTGATTTGGCTGCTCTTTTATGCACACGGACGCGGAGAGGAAATAAGCGGCAAATTTAGAATAGAATCTCGATCACACTGGCGCCTTGGTCCGGGGTGACGATGGAATCATTGCCTTCGAGGGTCAGGAAACCGTTCTTCGCCTCCGCGGCGCGCATATTGATCATGCGTATCGTGTAAGGCTTTGTGCTGTCTGCGGTCACAAGAATCGTGTGTCCTTGTCTCTTGATGGAGGCAGAGAGCTCAACGGTATTGTTCATGCCGTACACTTCCGTGTCAATTTTCACACCGTCATGGACGGCATAGACGCGCAGTTCACAGCCGTCAGCGTAGTCGTAGTCTGGTCTGTCCTCATGGGCGCCGACTGCCACGACAGAATTTTCACGCACCATCAAAGGAATGCTCAGGTAGCCATGCTGTTCCTCAATCCATGTGCCGCCTCTGTATTCTCTCCCGGTAAAGAAGTTTGTCCAGATACCCTGCGGCAGATAGTATTCTGCGCGGCTCTCCTCATTGAAGATGGGCGCGACGAGCAGGCTGTCGCCGAGCATATACTGTTTGTCGAGATAGTGGCAGGTCTTGTCCTTTGTAAATTCGAGCACCATGCTCCGCATACTTGGAATGCCTTCTGTGGCAGCCGCGATGGCAGTCTTGTAGAGATAAGGCATCAGCTTGGCTTTCAGGCAGGTAAAGAAGCGGACCACGTCAACCGCCTCCTCATCATAGACCCAAGGCACGCGGTAAGACTGGCTTCCGTGAAGCCTGCTGTGAGAGGAGAGCAGACCAAATGCCACCCAGCGCTTGTAGACATCTGCTGTGGAGGTATGCTCAAAGCCGCCAATGTCATGCGCCCAGAAGCCAAAGCCGGACATGCATAGTGACAGACCGCCGCGCAGACTCTCCTCCATGGACTCATAGTCCGACCAGCAGTCGCCGCCCCAGTGGACAGGGAATTTCTGGCCGCCGACGGTGGCAGAGCGGGCAAAGAGCACTGCCTGTCCCTTTCCGAGCTTTCGCTCCAGAAGCTCGTACACACATTTGTTATAGAGATACGTGTAGTAGTTGTGCATCTTTTTTGGCTCAGATCGGTCATAGTATACGACGTCGGTAGGGATTCTCTCGCCAAAGTCTGTCTTAAAGCAGTCTACGCCCATGTCAAGAAGCACCTCGAGTTTGTCCTGAAACCATTTCCATGCACCGGGATTTGTAAAGTCTACGATTGCCATTCCCGGCTGCCACATATCCCACTGCCAGACCTGGCCATTTGGACGCTTGATAAAATAGCCTTTTTCCATACCTTCTCTGAAAAGGACAGACTCTTGTCCAATGTAAGAGTTTATCCATACACAAATGTTTAGCCCTTTCTCCTTGATACGTTTGAGCATTCCTGCGGGATCGGGGAACACTCGGCTGTCCCACAAGAAGTCACTCCAGTGAAATTCTTTCATCCAAAAGCAGTCAAAATGGAAAGTCCTAAGAGGAATCCCCCGCTCTAACATACCATCGACAAAGCTCATGACCGTCTCTTCATCGTAGTTTGTCGTAAAGGAGGTAGACAACCACAATCCGAAGGTCCACGGCGCGGGCAGTCCCGGTTTGCCAGTGAGATCTGTATAGCGCCGCAGCACATCTTTCATTTCAGGTCCGTTGATCAGGAAGTAGTCAAGATACGTTCCCTCCACGGAAAATTCTGCTTTTGTGACCATCTCCGTGCCGATTTCAAACTCGACATTCTCCGGGTGGTTGACAAAGACGCCATAGCCTTTATTGGAGATATAAAAAGGAATATTTTTATAGCACTGTTCGGTGCTTGTCCCTCCGTCAGCGTTCCAGATTTTGATGCTCTGGCCGTTTTTGACAAATGGGGTGAAGCGCTCGCCGAGACCGTATAGTTTCTCATCTACACCGATGCCGAGCTGCTGGCGCATATAGGTGTCCCGGTAGTCGCCTCTGTCGTAGGCAAGCCCCTTCCAGTCTGTTTTCATCAGGGCAAGGTCTTTTGCCTTGGATTCCGTGACCAGCTTCCCATTTCGGGTGTAGCGCATATACCAGTGTTTTTTGCCAATCTCAAGCGCGAGAGAGCCGCTGTAAATAATGATGCGCTCATCATTTTCATCGGTTTTGAGCGGTTTGGCGCCAGCGTTGATTTCAAAGGCGGGATACGCGTTTACTGCGCCGAGATGATGATAGGTCTGCACGCGGAGAACCTCCTCCATTGGAGCAGTGATAATCAGCGTCAGATTGATGCCGCCGAGGGTGTCCCCCCTGTGATTGATGGGGATAGTCGGTGCGCAGATTGTCACTTTGTCTGCCTCTGCTTTTGTAAAATATGCCTGCTGTGGTGCAAAGCATTCACAGCCCTCCTGCTGAAGCCAGCAGCCGTTACTGAATTTCATTCGTCCCTCTTTTCTGCGCCGGTTTTGTTTTATCATTATATTATCGTGCTTCTGGAATGCACCCGGCACTGTGCAAGCGTGTCTATATGTATCATATCACATCACAGAAAAAATAGAATGAAATAATTAGTGATTTTTACATTATTTTTTTGAAGAAAAATTGGTCAAAATAATGAAAATATGATAAAATAAAATTAAATAGTGTTCGGAAAATTTAAGTATAAAGGAGGAATTTGTATGAAACTTACCTTTGTAGGAGCAGACCATCAGGTGACAGGAAGCTGTCATTTCTTGCAGGCATGCGGCAAAAATATGCTCGTGGACTGCGGTATGCAGCAGGGCTCTAATCCCTTTGAGTGCTGTGAGATGCCCGTGGACGAGGCGCAGATCGACTATGTGTTTCTGACACATGCGCATGTGGACCATTCGGGAAATCTGCCATTATTGTATGCGCGGGGCTTCCGCGGACAGGTTTTTACGACGGAGGCGTCTTCTGGCCTGTGTTCCATCATGCTGCGCGACTGTGCGCATATTCAGATGCAGGAGGCAGAGTGGAAAAACAGAAAGGCAAAACGGCATTCTGGGCTAGAGCCGGTCGAGCCGGCATACACAATGGAGGACGCGGACGGTGTGATCAGAAATATCGTTGCCTGTGCCTATAATGAAAATATTCAAATCAGCGACGGCATCAGAATACGGTTTACCGATGTCGGGCATCTGCTTGGCTCTGCCAGCATTGAAGTCTGGCTGACAGAGGACGGTGTGACGAAAAAGATTGTATTCTCGGGTGATATCGGCAACAAGAACCAGCCGCTCATCAAGGACCCTATCTACACGAAAGAGGCGGATTATGTGGTCATGGAAGCCACTTATGGAGACCGGTATCACGCCAAGCAAAAGGAAGGGTATGTGTCCGATCTTGCGGAGGTGATTAACAAAACCTTTGCAAAGGGCGGCAACGTGGTCATTCCGTCTTTTGCGGTGGGCAGGACACAGGAGATCTTGTATTTCCTTCGAAAAATCAAGGCAGATAACATGATTCCGAATTTTCCGCGCTTCGAGGTGTACGTGGACAGCCCGCTCGCTGTGGAGGCGACAGGCGTTTTTCAGAAAAATATCTACACCTGCTTTGACGAGGAGGCGATGGAACTCGTGAACAAGGGCATCAATCCCTTGAATTTCCCGGGACTGAAACTTGCCATCACGAGTGAGGAATCTAAGGAAATCAACTTTGACATGACGCCAAAGGTGATTATCTCCGCGAGCGGCATGTGCGAGGCAGGGCGTATCCGCCACCACTTGAAGCATAACTTGTGGAGACCGGAGTGCACGATACTGTTTGTGGGGTATCAGGCAGCAGGCACGCTGGGACGCATCTTAATAGAAGGCGCGGACGAGGTGAAGCTGTTTGGTGAGCCAGTGGAGGTTCGGGCAAAGATCACACAGCTTCCGGGACTCAGCGGCCACGCGGACAAGGGCGGACTGATTGAATGGATTAATGCTTTTGAAGAAAAGCCTGACAAGGTTTTTATCGTGCATGGAGAGGATACCGCGTGCAGCCTGTTTGCAGAATGCCTGCGTCTGGAGCACGGACATGATGCCTATGCACCTTATTCCGGCACAAGAGTTGACCTGATCACAGGCGCTGTCGAGTTTGAGGCTTCTCCTGTTGCTGTCAAGAAGCGTCTGCGCAGCGTATCGGATGTATTTGCAAGACTGCTGGCGGCTGGACAGAGACTGATCGCAGTGATTTACAAGAATGAGGGCAGGCCGAACAAAGAGCTGGCAAGATTTGCAGATCAGATCAATTCTCTGGCAGATAAGTATGATTAATAGAAATGCTATATATTTACAAAAGAAAGGGGAACAAACATGCAGCTCATAGCGGCGGTAGACAACAATTGGGCAATCGGTTTTCAGAACAGTCTGCTGGTGCGCATTCCAAGAGATCAACAGATGTTTAGAGAAATGACGGAGGGAAAAGTCATCGTTGTGGGCAGAAAGACATTTGAAACCTTTCCGCAGAAGCAGCCGCTGAAAAACCGCGTCAATATCATTCTCTCGAGAGATCAAAAATATAAAGTCAAAGGTGCCGAGGTAGTGCATAGCATGGACGAACTTTTGGAAGCGCTGAAAAATTATGACAGCAGGGACGTTTTTGTGGCAGGGGGCGCGGGCGTGTACGAACAGCTTCTCCCCTATTGTGACACAGCACATATCACAAAGATTGACTACACCTATCAGGCGGACGCGTACTGCCCGCGGCTGGACACAATGGCAGACTGGCACTGCACAGCAGAGAGTGAGGAGCAGACCTATTTTGACATCGAGTATTATTTTCAGAAATATGAGAGAAAAAAATAGCAGGAAATGTTGACTTTTGCGCGTTAACGTATAATAATAAGAAATTAAGAAGCGGACGCAGAGCAAGCCTTTGCGTCTGCTGCAACAAATCAGAGGAGGAAAAGGTGAAAATGGAGAAGAAAGATTTGGATTGGTCCAGCCTTGGCTTTGGCTACAGACAGACTGATAAAAGGTACGTTACGAATTTTAAGAACGGTGCGTGGGACGAGGGCGGACTCACAGAAGATGCCACAATCGTACTAAATGAGTGCGCCGGGGTTTTGCAGTATGCACAGACCTGCTTCGAGGGCTTGAAGGCATATACGACACAGGAGGGGAAAACGGTCGTGTTCCGCCCGGATCTGAATGAGCAGCGTATGTATGACAGTTGTGTGCGCCTTGAGATGCCGACGCTCCCAGAAGGGCGTTTTGTGGAGGCTGTCAAGCAGGTAGTACGGGCAAATGAGGCATATGTGCCGCCTTACGGCTCTGGTGCGACCCTCTATATCAGGCCTTATATGTTTGGCATGAATCCCGTCATCGGCGTAAAGCCAGCGGACGAGTATCAATTCAGAATCTTTACGACCCCAGTAGGACCTTATTTTAAAGGCGGTGCAAAGCCGCTCACGATCAGAGTCAGCGATTTTGACAGGGCAGCGCCAAACGGGACAGGCCATATCAAGGCAGGGCTGAACTATGCGATGAGCCTTCATGCGATTGTCACCGCGCACAAGGACGGCTTTGATGAAAATATGTATCTCGACCCTGCAACGCGCACCAAAGTGGAGGAGACCGGCGGCGCAAACTTCCTCTTCGTGACAAAGGACAATAAAGTTATCACGCCAAAATCCAGCAGTATCCTTCCGTCCATCACCCGCCGCTCACTGATGATTGTTGCAAAAGAATATCTTGGACTGGAGGTGGAGGAGCGCGAAGTGCTCTTTGACGAGGTGAAGGATTTTGCAGAGTGCGGTCTGTGCGGCACGGCTGCTGTCATTTCCCCAGTAGGAAAGATTGTCAACAAGAACGAAGAAATCTGTCTGCCGTCAGGTATGAATGAGATGGGACCAGTGACCAAGAAATTATATGACACATTGACTGGCATCCAGATGGGACGCATTGAGGCGCCTGAAGGGTGGATTGTGGAGATAGATTGAAAAATGATGTCATCGCAGTAAATTGTGCTGATTTGGATTATCTAAAATAAAAATGAGGCTGTTGGAAAAACAGTCTCATTTTTATGCACACGGGCACGGAATCTTCTCTACTCATTTTTGACTTCCCAGACGACAAAGACTTCTGGAATCTGATCTTCAACGTTTGACCAGTCCGCATTGGCATTGCAGGCGCCAGTCAGCCAGAAGGAATATTTTTGAAAACCATCATAGTCCTCTTTCTTGGCGGTGTCTGTCAGTTCATATACATTTTTTTCGCCGTCCCACACAGTTTCATAAGCATCTTCGGGCGCATTGATCACCGCGTTTAACACCGCAGCATCTGAAGTGATCGGAATCGTGTTTGTGCCGTCCGTCAATGCCAGATAAATGCTGGTTGATGTATCATCAGCATCGAAAGTACTGTTTTCGGACATGGTGATGCTTTCCGAGTTGGCGATGGTTGCCTTTACAGTAATCTTGACTTCGCGGCTGCTCATATTTGTCACGGTCAGTGCATTGCTCACATTGTCATAAACCGGTCTGCCGTCCTCTGTTCTGGAAGTTTTAAAATATAAAGTCTTGTCGTGTTCGAACGCCACTTCATCTGTGCCGCCATACTTCTTGGCATCAGTCAGTTCAATCAGCCCCTGCGGGTCTAAAATATAATCAAATGTTGTGTCATCCTCTGGGATTGTCGGAAGAATCACCTTGAAAACGTCCGCTGGTACAGAGGAATCAGGAGCTTCTTCTGTCTCAGTCTGGGTTTCGGTTTCCTCTGATGCTGTGGCAGATTCAGTCTGAGTCTCGGATTCTGTTTCAGTTTCCGTATTTTCCTCCGATTCCATCTCGGTAGTTGGTTCAGTACTCGTCTCGGATTCCATTTCGGAGGTAGTTTCAGAGTTCTTTTCGGAATCCGTGCCAGAAGTAGTTTCAGAGTTTGTTTCGGATTCTGATTCGGAGTTTTTCTCAGCTTCTGCTTCCGAAGTAGTTTCGGAGTTTTTGTCGGAGCCGTTCTCAGAAGTGGTCTCGGAGTTCTTTTCGGAATCCGCTTCAGAAGTAGTTTCGGAGTTCTTCTCAGTTTCAGCCCCTGTAGCGGCTTCAGAAATTGTCTCTGTTTCGATTGCAGTCTCAGAAATTGTTCCAAATTCAGTCTCGGAACTTATCCCAGTGTTCTTCTCAGTTTCAGGATCCGGTTTCGCTTCCGTGTTGTCTACAGCTTCCGATTTTGTTTCGTTTTCGCTTTTCATTCCATTGCTGACTTGAGCTTCCGAAGCAGGCTCCGAATCTGTCCCTGTGCCTTTCTCGGTTTCCGAAGCTGTTTCTGTATTTTTTACAGGCACGGCTTTAGAGACGGTGGAATCTCCAGTATAGACAGATGCATTTACCGCAGAATGGCTGCCAAAAATCAACGCCGCAGTCAAAAGTCCGGTTAATATTTTTTTAGATCGAATCATTGTCGGACACCTCCTTGAAAAATTTTATATCGAAAATAATTGATAGTTGACGTACATGTTTTATAGACAGTATAACAGGTTTTGTATGTTGTGGCAATCTATAGATGAAATTTTCAATTTTTCGAAAGTTTTGCAGTGTTTTTGTGAAGAAAATGTGATATACTTTTCCAAAAGCAATACGGATAAGCGGAATCGTTTCAGGAAAAGGGGTATGATATGACAGAGAAAGCAAAGCTTCCCATGGGCATAGAGGATTTTGGAGAGATGCGCGCCATGGACTATTACTATATTGATAAAACAGGGCTGATTAGAACTTTCTTGGAAAATCCGTCAAAAGTAACGCTTTTTACGCGCCCAAGGCGCTTTGGCAAGACACTGAATATGAGTATGTTGAAATATTTCTTTGAGATAGGCAGTGACAGGAAACTTTTTGATGGTCTGGAAATATCAAGAGCAGATAAACTTTGTGAGAAATACATGGGAAAATTCCCAGTTATCTCCATCAGCTTAAAAGAAGTGGTGGGAGAAAATCTCGACGCTGCAAAAAGGATTCTGCGCTCTGTGATCGGCGATGAGGCGCTTAGATTTTCGTTCTTGTCAGAGAGCGACAAACTGACCGCAACAGAGCGGCAGCAGTATGCAAAATTGATAGAACTTGATGACAGAGGAGAGTATGCCATGTCGGATGAACTTCTGTCAAAAAGCTTCCTCACGCTGTCGCGTTTCCTGCAAAAGCATTATGGACAAAATACGATTCTTTTGATTGACGAATATGATGTACCACTGGATAAGGCATATCAATCAGGATACTATAATGCCATGGTGGATTTGATCAGGACGCTCTTTGGGAGGGCGCTCAAGACAAACAGCAGTCTGGGATTTGCAGTTCTTACAGGATGTCTGCGAATATCCAAAGAGAGTATCTTCACAGGTCTCAATAACTTTAATGTGTACACGGTAAAGGATATACAATACAATGAATACTTCGGCTTCACAGACGCAGAAGTTCGCACGATGCTTGAATATTATGAGTTTATGGGAAAATATGGTGTCATAAAGGAATGGTATGATGGATATCATTTTGGAGAACTTGAAATCTATTGTCCGTGGGACGTAATAAGTTATTGTCATGCACTAAAAATGAATCCATCTATTGCTCCGCAGAATTATTGGGTAAATACGAGCAGCAACAGTATTATCAGAAAGTTTATAGATCAGGCAGAGGGCTCGACGAAGGAGGAGATCGAGCGGCTGATTAATGGAGAGCGTATTCACAAAAAAATACAACAGGAATTAACCTACAGGGAGCTTGATAATAAGAATGATAACTTATGGAGCGTCCTTTTTACAACGGGTTACTTGACACAAGACGGTGAAGCAGAAGATGGAATGACGAAACTGGTGATTCCAAATAAAGAAATACGATGGATTTATGAGGAACAAATACGAGAATGGTTCAATTCAGAGACAAAAAAGGACATACAAAAACTGAAAAGCTTTTGCAGGGCATTTGAGGAAAATGAAACAACTGCCATCGAGAAAGGCTTCACCGATTATTTACGAAAAACGATCAGTATTCGTGATTCGAATGTGAAAAAAGAAATGAAAGAAAATTTTTATCATGGAATCCTGTTGGGGCTGTTTGCAGGAATAAAGGGATGGAAAGTCAAATCCAACGCCGAGTCAGGCGAGGGCTACAGTGACATTAGTGTGGAGGTTGAGGACAGGGAGATTGGTATCATTATTGAGCTGAAATATGCTGAAAAGGCGGCCTTTGAAGACAGCTGTAAAGAGGCATTAAAACAAATTCGAGATAGAAATTACGAGGAGACGTTGATTGACGACGGGATGACGACTATCCGCAAGTATGGGATTGCCTGCTATAAAAAACGCTGTAAGGTGATTTCGGAATAATTTTCTAAACTGTTATTCATGGGCAGTAGGAAATGAGATGTAAAATATATTTTCCTACTGTCTTATTTTGCTTTTTATATGGTGGTATAATCTGATTGACCCCAAAATACTATTTTTGCTGGAAAAACCGCCGATTTCCATATATTTCTATCAAATTTTCTTATTGATTTTGGTAAGAATTAAAAAAAAGAATTGTCAAGTGGGTTAAAACGTGGTAGACTTATGTCGATATAAAGTTATATGGCTGGCAAAATGTGATGATTTTGTTATTTTAGATTGAGGAAATCTAAGAAGGTCATAGGACTGAAATGATGAAAATTTATTTTGTTGTAAAGCGAATAGATTTAAATAATCCATATGATAATAAAGTGATTGGAGGAATCCGAAGTGAGAAGTGCACAGAAGCAGGAAGTATTAGGACTGATCGAGAGTCTGCACCAAGCTCATGAAGAAATCAAAGAGGCATTGAGTCAGAAGAAACAAGCCTTGGCACAAAATATGATTGCAGAGTGTCAGGAATTTGCAGTTGCTCTCGGCGAAAATATTGAAAGACTAGAATGCGAAGGACACATCACTGTATCGTATGTGGAGGAGTATTGCGAGACCCTTTTTCATATTCATGAAGAACTGGCAAGCAATCTTTACAATGAAAATAAAATCAGTAAAATTCTAAAAAAACAGCTTCTCAAGGTTGAAAACAGTGCCAAGAATGATATTTTAGTCAGAAAAGAAGCAGTCTTTTTGCCATACAAGGCAAGTATGTGGGACAGCCTAGAGAGCATATGGAAGGCAGCAGACGAAGATGAAAACTGCGATGCCTACGTCATTCCGATACCATATTATGATAAGAATCCAGACGGGAGCTTTCGCGAGATGCATTATGAAGCAGATCAGTATCCCGCCAACGTCCCAATTACCCGATACGATGAATATGATTTTGAAAAACGCCGTCCTGATATGATTTATATACATAATCCTTATGATAATATAAATTTAGTCACAAGCGTACATCCATTCTTTTTTTCGGACAACCTCAAAAAATTTACGGATAAGCTTATTTACATTCCGTACTTCGTTCTAGGGGAAATAAAGCCCGATGAGGATGAAAAAATAGAAGGCATGAAGCATTTCTGCACAGTGCCAGGTGTATACAATGCAGACAAGGTAGTTGTACAGTCAGAGGATATGCGTCAAGTATATATCAAAGTACTGATGGATGCCGCCAATGACCATAGCGAAAAAGCCAGAACCTTTCTCGAAAATAAAATTCTTGGACTCGGCTCGCCCAAGTTTGACAAAGTGGCAGACACGAGAAGAGAAGAGCTTCAAATACCAAAAGAATGGCTAAGAATTATCCAAAAGCCTGATGGGAGTTGGAAAAAGATTATCTTCTACAACACAAGTGTTGCGGGATTGCTGGCCCATAATGAGAAGATGCTTGCGAAGATGGAGTATGTATTTCGCACATTCAAAGAAAATCAGAACGAGGTGGCGCTCCTGTGGAGACCGCACCCACTCATAAAAGCTACCGTTGAAAGTATGCGTCCACAGCTGTGGATAGCGTATGACAGAATAGTCAGGAACTATATAGAGGAAGGCTGGGGGATTTATGATGACTCAGCGGATTTGGATCGGGCGATTGAGATTAGTGATGCGTATTATGGAGATGGCAGTAGTGTTGTGCAGTTGTACCAGCAGACAGGGAAGCCGATTATGATGCAGGATGTGGAGATTGTGGAATAAATTATTTCTTATTTTAATTACAATTTTCAGTTTGGATATGCTAAATTCCACACGACCATTGCGAAAAGCCCACACAGCTAAACTGAAATTTGCAATAAATCTTATATTGATGGGGGTGTGATATGTCAGAACAAAAGGACAGAAAAATAAAGGGAGGGGTGATTGTTTTTGGCATATGCGCAATAATTATCATTGCGTTGTTAGCAGCAGTAATTTATCTGTTGACTGCCAAGAGGGAAGAAAACGAGCCAGTGAAACGAAACGTGGTGGTCAATGAGAAAAATGTGGATGAGGTTATTTCGCAGCTTGCAGAGGAAAGGACACCGCCGGGGGCTTATCAAGTGACGATGAACACAACATGGAATTTTCCAAGTGGCGATGAACCTTCGGAAAATGCATACGTTAAGAATGCAGAAGCAAATACAAACTCTGTTTATTTTGATGTGACGCGTTCGGACACTGAAGAAACGATTTATGAGTCACCAATTATTCCAGTGGGTAGTTGGCTGGATGATATTACATTGGACACGAATCTTCCAGATGGTGTGTACAATTGTGTTATTACATATCATCTTCTGGATGATGAGGATAAAAGTATCAGTACAGTAAAGCTGACATTGACAATCGTTGTTGGGGAATGAATCATTGAAACTACATCAATGTAAGGAAAATCAAATATATTTATAGGAGGGACTGACAAATGAAAGGTTACAAGAAAATTTTGGCAGGCGTATTAGCAACAAGTATGGTAATGGGAAGCTCTGTTGTAGTGCTTGCTGATGAGGGAAGAACAACTGGATCTGGTAAGGTAGAGGGATCTACTAGCGATAAGGTATTTCGCGTAGAGCTTCCTACAATTGCGGAGAATGATGATACATTTGACTATATCATTGATCCGTTGGGATTGATTGAAGATGCTGGGGCGGATAGATATGGAGCTTTGACATTTGAAGCAGGTGCTTCGGTATTTTTCCATAATGATAATAAGAATACTACGATTGCTAAAGATTACGCTAGTGAAAGTGCGCCACTTACAGTAAGAAATTACAGTACAGATCCTGTAGATCTTACCGTGACAGTAAAGGCAACAGAGGTAGATGGAATAACCTTGACAGATGATTCTGGATTTGCAAATGATAAAAGTACGAGTTTATATCTCGCATTACAAGGGGTTGACTCCACTGGCGCAGATGATAGCGCAAATATAGATAAGGTTGGAAGTACAGGTGTGGCTCAGATTACGAAACAGTTAGCGGCAATTACCGCAGGTACTTCAGGTAAGGATCCATATATAATAAAATGGAATCCAATAAGAGATAGATATGAATATGTAGAGGATGATACTGTAACTGATGCTGTGGTGGATCAATATTCATTTAAGCTTACTGGTAAGTGTAATCCTGTAGAGGCTAATTCAACAGCAACTACAGGCGCAAAACGTGCAGAGTGGCTTGAAGTATTAGAGTCCGGTGAGACACCTGAGTTGGAACTTATTTGGACTGTTCAGAATCCGTTTGAAGCAACAATTAAATTAGAACAAGATGGAAGTGATATTACAAAGAGGATTCTTACTTTAGATAATTTGACAAAAGAGAAGAATTATACATCTGTAACAATTAGTGATGGAAATGAAGAACTTGCTGTCGCTAAAGAGGTTGGAGGCGTGAATTGGGTGACAGACAATTGGAACGAAACAGATGGTGGAACACTCGTTGGAGAACTTGAAAGTAACTAGACAAATTGGATGGATGGAAAATTATTGACAATTACATTGAATTTGACAGATGGTTCTGCCAAAACAGTAACTGTAAAGGCGCCTTAAATTTAAAAATCTATGGGTTTAAACATATAGTTTGAACCCATAGAATGCATTTATAATGCTTGTGTGGGTTTTTTGTAATGATTGTGTGGAAGTGTTCTTACTTGTGATGCTAAAAAGGCAGTGATAGGGATATGAAGATATGAGAAAAAAAATATTAGTAACTCGTTCTAGTATGCCGCCGTATGAAGAATATATTAAAGCGATTAAACCACTATGGGATAGTCATTGGATAACTAATATGGGAGATTATCATAATGAACTGGAAGAGAAATTAAAACGATATTTAGACGTTCCATATCTTTCACTCATGGTAAATGGTCATATGGCGTTAGAGTTGGCGATACAGGCTTTTGAATTCCCAGATGGAGCTGAAGTGATTACAACACCGTTTACATTTATATCAACAACGCATGCAATTATACGTAATCACTTGAATCCTGTATTTTGTGACATCAAAAAAGATGATTTTACAATTGATGAAAATAAAATAGAAAAATTAGTAACTCGGAAAACAGTTGCTATTTTACCCGTACATGTATATGGAAATATTTGCAATATAGAAATAATTCAGAATATTGCAGATAAATATGGTTTAAAAGTTATTTATGATGCAGCTCATGCTTTTGGTGTAAAGAAAGCAGGAATTGGTATAGGAAATTTTGGTGATGCAACAATATTTAGCTTTCATGCAACAAAAGTGTTTAATACTATAGAGGGAGGAGCAGTAGCATTTAAAAACGAAGCATTATACAAAAAATTATATTATTTAAAAAATTTTGGTATAAAGAATGAAGATATTATTTCAGATGTTGGTGCTAATGCGAAGATGAATGAATTTCAAGCGATTATGGGATTGTGTAATTTAAGGTATATTGAAGAATATATACAGAAAAGAAAACATGCTGTTGAGTTATATCATTATTACTTAAAAGGTGTTCAAGGAATAGAATGGATAAAATTGAACAAACATGTTGACAGTAATTATGCTTATTTTCCAATTTTTATTGATAAAAATAGATATGGTTTGTCAAGAAATGAACTTTTAATTCTATTAGAAAAGAAAAATATTTATACAAGAAAATATTTTTTCCCACTTACAGTCGATAGTAATTGCTATAAAAAAGAATATAATACAGAATTACTAGATAATGCTCGAAGTATATCAAATTGTGTGTTAGCTTTACCATTGTATTCGGATATCGAGGAAGAAACAATATATAATATTTGCAGTATTATAAGAAAGGCTGGTAAATGAAAACAGCAGTAATGCAGCCATATCTATTTCCATATATAGGGTACTGGCAGTTAATAAATTCCGTAGATCAATTTGTTATATTAGATGATGTAAATTTTATTATAAGAGGATATATAAATCGGAACAGTATTTTACTCAATGGAGAAATATATAATTTTACAATTCCAATAAAAAAAGCATCACAAAATAAATTGATAATGGACACTGAAATTAATTTTAGTATTAGAGAAAGAAATAAGTTTTTGCATACGATAGAAAATGCATATAAAAAGGCTCCTAATTATTATCAAGTAAAACCTATACTAGAAAAAATTATTATGTACAGCAAAAATGATGTGACAAGTTATATAGAAAATAGTATTAGGGTTATTTTAGACTATTTGCAACTAGATACAAAAATATATATTTCATCTAAAATTGAAAAGAAGCAAGAATTAAAAGCACAGGATAAAATTATAGAGATATGTAAAAGAGTAGGTACAGATACATATATTAATTCGTGTGGTGGGAGAGTATTGTATAGGCATACTGATTTTGAACGAGAACATATACATTTACTTTTCCTTGATACAAGAACAGAAAAAATTATGTATAACCAGAAAAAACTAGAATTTGTAAAAAATTTGTCCATTATTGATGTGCTAATGTTTAATGATAAAGATGTAATAAGAGCTTTTTTAAAGGAGTATGATTTAAATGAATAAAGAAGATATTATTATTTTTGGTACAGGTAAAGTAGCTGAAATTGTATATAGTTGTATTATACATGATGAAAATAGCAAATGGAATCCAATTGTGTTTACAGTAGATAGAGAATATATGAGAGAAACTGTAAAGTTTGGAATACCTATTGTTCCATTTGATGATATAGAAAACATATACCATCCAGATAAATATAAAATGTTAATAGCTGTAGGTTATTATAAAATGAATTGCATACGCGATACAAAATGTAATGAAGCAAAGGACAAAGGATATGAACTAGTTAGTTATATTCATTCTAAGGTTGATATAGCTCAAGATATAACAATAGGAGTAAATACTATTATATTGAGCGATGTTAGTATAGGGGCCTATTCAAATATTGGAGATAATGTATTTGTTTATTGTAATGCTACTATATCACATCATGTTAACATTAAAAGTAATGTGTGGATGGCATCAGGTAGTGTTATAGGAGGGAATACAACGATAGGTAATAATTGTTTTTTGGGAATAAATAGTACAATAGCCCACAATATTTCAGTTGGAATAAATAACTTTATAGGAGCTAATTCGATTATTACCAAAAGTACAGAGGATAATTCAGTCTATATTGTGCCAGATACACCAAAATATAGACTGGAAACAGATATGTTTATGAGATTATCTGGCTTTGATTAATTAAGTATATTATTAAGAGGAGATAAGGAAAAATGGAAAAGATCAGAAATATTTTAGCAGAAACATTTCATATATGTGAAAGTGATATAACATTGGATATAAAAATGAAGGATATTGATTCTTGGGATAGCTTGACACATATGGAGATGATAGCAAATCTTGAGAGTGAATTAAATATTGAATTTAGTGCAAATGATATTATGCAGATGACAGATGTTACAAATATTGAGAAAATTGTCGAGGATAAATTAAATGGAAATTAAGGGGAAGGTTGTACTTGTAACAGGTGGATTGGGAAATCTAGGAAATGGTATAGCTGAAGCATTAAAAATGAAAGGAGCAAAAGTAATCATATTTGATTGTTGTAGTAGTCAAAATACCGATACTTATAAAGTTGATGTGACAAATGAAAAGGAAGTAATAGAAGCATTGTCAAAAATAGAGAAAATTGATGTCTTAGTAAATTGCGCAGGAGAGATATACTCTGAACCTATATTAAATATGTTAAAGAGTGAACATCATAGTAAGACAAGTTGGGATCGTGTTATAAATAATAATCTAAATAGCTGTTTCGTGATGAGTGTAAATACAGCGATGAAAATGGCAACAAATAGAACAAAAGGAGTTATTATAAATTTAAGTTCCATATCAGCGCTAGGAAATATGGGGCAGGTAGCATATTCGGTATCAAAGGCAGGGGTAGAAGTGCTTACAAAAGTTTTCGCTAAGGAACTTGGTATGTTTAAAATACGTGTTTGTTCTATAGCTCCTGGATTTATAGGTACACAATCTACTAATATAGCCTTATCAAATAGTATGATTGATTATTGGAAAAAAAATATACCATTACATAAATTGGGAGAAATAAAAGATGTTATATCTACTGTAGAATTTATTATTGAAAATGATTATATGACAGGAAATGTAATACGTATTGATGGAGGTTTAACAATATAATAATACAATGAATGAAAATATCATAAAATTATATAAAAATAATATTTTTTTTCCAATGATTGGTGCAGTTTTAGAAGGGCGTGCACAGGGCTTTATATTATCAAACTGTAATAGAGCAGTAACTCCTACACATTTCTTTGTTGTCAATAAATTCGGATTTTGCCAAGAGTTGTATTATGAATGGGATAATATTTTTTTTGAAAAAAGTATATGCCCATTCATAGAAAATAAGAATAGGATGAAACTTAGGCTTTATAATCCATGTGGAAAATTACGTAAATATATAGATGGGTTAGATTTTGCAAATCAGGCAAAAAGAGGGCATTATTGTTTTGGTGGTTCAATACCTAATTGTAATATAGATTTAAAGGATAATTTCATTATTCAAAAAATGGATTTAAGTAATTATGAAGATGTTTTTAATCTTAACTTATCAAAACGGTATTATGAAGATGAAAGCGATTTTTGTAACAATGCAATGCCATTTATTGCAAAAAAAGGTAAAAGAATAGTGGGTATTATTTATTCTGCTGCCTATAGTAATAAAAAAAGTGAGATAGATATATTTGTGGCAGAAGAATATCGTAAACAAAATATTGCAAAAGCGTTGATAAATAGATACTTAATTGAATGTGTAAAAAAACATGTGGAAGCAAACTGGGATTGTTATATAAATAATTATGCTTCTGTTGCTGTGGCAAATAAATGTGGTTTTAATTTAATTCAACAATACAATTATTATAATATAGAAAATTATGAAAAGTTATACTGAAAGTTAAGGTGAAAGCATGAAGTGGGAGAAAAAAGGATTAATAATTAAAGCCAATGGACAAAAGGAATGGATGTATTCTCATATTCAAAATCCATTTGCAGTCGTAATGAATGGATTTATTAGAGTTTATTTTACTACCAGACCTAAAGCCGAAAAGGGGCTTTTTAAAAGTGTTACAGCATTTATGGATTTGGACAATAAAAATTTGTCGAATGTTTTAAGAATTGCTGAAGAACCTATATTAGAGTATGGTATGACAGGGACTTTTGATGAATTTGGTATAATGCCGGGTTCTGTGGTGAAAAGAAGCGACAATGAATATTGGTTATACTATGCTGGATGGCAACGGATGATATCTGTTCCATATGCTTGGAAAATAGGTCTAGCAATTAGTAGAGATGGTGGAGAAACATTTGAGAAATATGGAAAAGGCCCAATAATGGGGACAAGTTTTAACGATCCTTATCTATTGGCGGCTCCAAGAAGTGTATTTGTTGAGAAAAATGTTTGGCATATGCTATATGGTTCTGGAACAGGATGGATAATTGAAAATGGTAAATTTGAGTCAAGGTATTTAAATCGTCATGCGGTTTCAAGTGATGGAATTAATTGGAAAAGAGATGATAATCATTGTGTAAACATTGTATATGATGATGAGAGCCAAAGCGCTTGTTGCACAATTAAAATAGGTGATGTTTATCATATGTTTTTTCCTTATAGACATAGTATTAATTTTAGAAATAAGGAAAGAGGATATTTGATAGGATATGCTTATAGTAAAGATTTAAAAACATGGATTCGTGACGATAGAGAGGTAGGAATCGGCTTATCTACGGAAGGATGGGATAGTGAGATGATTTGTTATCCACATGTTGTAAAGATAGATGATAAAATCATTATGTTTTATTGTGGAAATGGATTTGGTCAAGCTGGATTGGGATATGCGGAGTTACAAGCAGGATTGGTATAGAAAGTAATTGATTTGGAAATTCGGTGATAGATAGTATGTATGTGTATAATTTGGGACAAAAATTCAAGTTTAGTGTTAGAAATAATAGCAATAAAGTAGCTATTGTTTTTAATGAAAAAAATTCTGTAACTTTTTTGGAGTTAGAGATTTTATCAAATAGAGTAGCTAATTTTTTAATTGGGCAGGGTGTAAAAAAAGGAGATGTAGTTGCAATACAAAATAATAAAACAGCAACTGGTTTTGCGGCCATGATTGCTTGTTTGAAATTAGGTATTATATATACTAATTTCGATTATACTAACCCGAAAGAGAGAATTAGTAGGATTTTTGAAGTCGCAAATCCAAAATTAGTATTAGCAGATACAAGAAATGAAGAGATATTTGATTTGTGTCAAATAATAAGTATTCCATATATTGATATGGGAAATGTAGAAGTATACGATAATATATTAAAACAGGAAGATTCTATAAATGAAGATTTATTAAAACAGGTTTCTGATGGTACACCAGTATATATTATGTTTACGTCCGGATCAACAGGAATTCCAAAGGGGGTATTGATCAGGCAAAGAAGTTTATTAAATTTTATTGAATGGGGAAAAGAAACATATCAATTAAATGAAACAGATATAATGACGAATATAAATCCGATATATTTTGATAATTCAGTATTTGATTTTTTTATATCAATATTTAATGGAATCAGTATGGTTGCAATATCAAAAGATACTTTGGATGATCCAGTTAAAATGGTAAGAATTATAGATGAAAACCAATGTACAGTTTGGTTTAGCGTTCCATCAGTATTGATATATTTAAACAATCTCAAATTATTAAATAAGAGTGTATTGAAATCCATAAGAATATTTGTATTTGGTGGAGAAGGATATCCTAAAGAATTATTACGGAAACTATATAATATATATGCTGAAACAGCTGAATTATATAATGTTTATGGACCAACAGAGGGGACTTGTATTTGTTCTTCTTATAAAATAACTCCAAATGACATAGAACAAGATGGTCTTGCTCCCCTTGGAAATATTGCTTCTAATTTTGATTATTATATATTGGATGATAAAAATAAGGAAGCTTATTATGGAGAATTGTGCCTTATGGGAACCCAGTTAGCCATAGGGTATTATAATGACATAGAAAGAACTAATAAATCTTTTGTAAAATGTCCAATTCGTAATGATTATTTTGAACTAATGTATAGAACGGGAGATATAGTAGAAAAAATTGATGGAAAATTATATTTTAAGGGACGAATTGATAATCAGATAAAGCATATGGGGTATCGTATTGAGCTTGAGGAGATAGAGAATGCCTTAATTAAAGTTAAAGAAATAAAACAATGTGCGGTTGTACATACTATTTCTAAAAATAAATTTTCAAGGTTAGTAGCTTATATTGCTGCTGATCAAGTTTTGGAAATTTCATATTTGCGAATCCAATTAAAAAAATATTTGCCTTATTATATGATACCAAGCGATTTTAAGTTTATGAGTGAGTTGCCAAAAAATGTTAATGGAAAAATTGATAGAGTATTATTAGAGCAAAATATGCTATGAGTATACCGCTTTACAACTTTTGAGAATAAAATAATGCACAAGACACGTTTCGTAGAATTATACGCTTGCAACCCAATTCTTACGAAAGAGAGTGATCTTGTACTGAATCCAAACTGAAACTGGCAGCCTACATCAATGGTATGTCCGGTATTGCCGGAACTCACCGGAAAGAAAAAAGTTATCATCCTGTGCCATGAAAATACTGCCGTATCAGGATGAGGTATTTTCAAAATACCAGTCAGAAAACGTACAGGAATTTCGGTTTGATTTTAGCGGATGGATCCGAGAGCAAGTATTTTATACCTAAAAAATGGAGATGTGTTGAATTAGAAAGAGTATTAGAGAAACATCAGAAAATAATTATATATGGTTGTGGATATGAGGGTAAAATAATAAAAAGATTATTGGAATTATGTGGTTATGACATACTGTGTTGGTGTAATAGTCATAAAAAAATGTCTGGAGCTTATATAGAAGGAAAAAAGGTTGTTTCACCTGATGAGTTACTGAACGTCCATTAAGCCCCCAGCAGAGCTGGGGAGAATAGAGTGAGCAGTA
>OFGG01000734.1_pt1 | contig 25295 bp, 30 predicted proteins | sample 1521701 | NCBI WGS metagenome assembly OFGG01 (sample SAMEA3504081, study PRJEB24116) | mouse gut metagenome | biome: mouse gut; feature: mouse-associated habitat; material: faeces | place: Denmark | collected 2011
CATTGGCAGGTGGCGGCACGTTGACTTGCCCGATTTTAACAACGGGCGGTTATGGCGCTGTTATTGAATGCCAGGGTGTAAAAGCCCTGTCCAACACAGGCAATGGGTGGAGTTATGAAATGACACCGGCAGAACTTGCCAAAAAGAATGAATTTTATTCTATCTATTGGACAGAGTACCGTTCTGTTAAGAACAGTGCAGGGGCAGAACTTTCAGAACTGCCAGATTATCTGGAGGAGAAGCACTCTTTTGATAGGAAAGCATAAACAGGCAGTCATATTGGGAGATTATTGGATGAAACACCTTTCTCTTAGACGCAAGTCTTGCCCGGACAAAAACAGGAGGAACATATAAGATGGAAGTTAATACGTTTCTTGCGATTAAAGATAGACTGAATTATAATGACACAATTGATGAGCAAAGGAAATATGTTCTGCTGATCATTGAGATATTGAAAATACATCAGGAAGTTATAAAGGAAGGACTTCCTGCATTAGAAAAACATATACAAGATGATAAGCTGCCTTTTTTGCTTAAAAAGGGATTAAGTCTTGTCCATTATGCAATGGAACCGCAAATGATTGAAACCATCCTGCTAAATATAGCTATCGTGAACTGCATGGATGGATTAACTGCTTTGATTTGTTTGGATGGAGCACTTTCTATTCAAAAGATGTATTCACCGGATATAACGAAGGAGTTGCTGTGTTCCTATTTGAGTCCGGATTTATCGGATGAATTGAACGAGGAAGCAGGAAAGCTGAAACTGGATGGTGGATCTCCGCTGAGTACGAAAGAATTGCAGAAATTATTGAATGGTGCAGAAAGGCAATGTTTTATTGATAACAGGGCAGGTCTGATTGTGAAAGGGTGTCTTGTGTAGGGATAAAGAATGTAGAAATTTCTGAATAATATAAGAAGTGCCGAAAATCCAATACCTCTTAATAAGCAAATTATAAACACGATATGTATATTCTTTATTGGAATTATTTTGGGAACTTTTTCAAAGTTTTTAGACACCATGCCGACAAATGAATTACCATTTAATCTTAGAATTGATAACATTCCTTTTTGCAATAGTGTTTTTGAAACGAAAGGTTATAAAGGATACAATGATTATGTTGGCATTAAGTGTTGGTATAGAGTTTGCTCTTGATTTTGTAGTACCATTTCATTTTGGATAAGCAACTTTCCGTTTGTCAGACAGTTGTTTAAAAGTTTATAGGGGAAACGTAATGACTAATCCATGGGAAGAAATATCATTATCTGATTATGAAAATCATATGAAATTAGATTCAGTTATGCAATTACAGAACCTGAACCAAATGATGAAAGATCAGTTCAGTGCTTATCCAGTAAGTTCTGTTATGGTTTTGGGGATTGCGGGTGGGAATGGCTTGGAACACATTGATAATAATAAATTTGAAAAAGTATATGGTGTTGATATTAACAGAGAATATCTGGCAGCGGTTACAAGAAGATATTCAGATATTTCAAATATATTGGAATGTATACAATTAAATCTCATTGAAGAAGCAGATAAGCTTCCAAAAGCAGAATTATTGATTGCCAATTTGTTAATTGAATATATCGGATATGATTGTTTCCAAAAAGCAGTCAAACAAGTGCAGCCCCAATATATCTCCTGTATTATTCAGATAAATATAAATGACAAATGGGTGTCCGATTCACCATATATTCATGTATTTGATGGTCTTGATGAAGTTCATCATCAAGTGGAGGAAGATTTATTGATTCAGACTTTGGACAATATTGGATATAAAAAAATTGCACAAATAGAAAGTCCGTTACCAAACGGAAAGAAGCTAGTCCAAATAGATTTTGCAGGGATGTAATGGAGCAGGAAATTGAAAGGGATAAAACAAAAAATTTACTGATTAGATAACAGCACCTGTGTCGCTTATACATGGGTGCTGTTTGCTATGATGCAGAACCGATGACTGGATATGCAGGGGAGATAGGAAAAAGTCGCAACTTTGACACATCTATTTGCTACAATAAATATATTGGAGGTTTTGGGATGAATGTTTTGATTGTAGAAGATGATGAATCTATTGCAAATTTGATAAGGATAAATTTAACGGCTGAAGGGTATAAATGTGTCTGTGCCTATGATGGGAAGACAGGAGCGGATTATATTGAGAAAGGCGGCTTAGACCTGATCCTGCTGGACATCATGCTGCCGGAGATTGACGGTTATGAACTGTTGGAGTATGTAAAGCCGATTGGAACACCTGTTATCTTCCTGACTGCCAAAAGTGGAATTGATGACCGCATTAAAGGGCTGAAAATGGGAGCTGATGATTATATTGTCAAGCCATTCCAGATTGGGGAACTGATGGCCCGTGTGGAAGCCCTGCTCCGGAGATATGGCAAGATCAATAACAAACTTACCTTTGCGGATGTGGAGGTAGACATGGTTTCCAGAACGGTCAGCAAGGGAGGAAAGCCGGTGGAACTGACAGTGAAGGAGTTTGACCTGCTGGTGGAGCTAATCCAGAACAAAAACGCAGCATTGTACAGGGAAAAGCTGTATGAGAAGGTGTGGGGTGAACCTTATGTGGGAGATACCCGTACACTGGATTCCCATATCCAGCGGCTTAGAAGAAAGCTGGATTGGGATAACTATATCAAGACCGTATTCAGGATCGGATATCGGCTGGAGGATGGGGAATGAGGCTGTTTCATAAAATCTTTCTATGTTTTGTAGTCATATTCAGCATCACTTTCCAGGTGGCGGGATATTTGCTGATAAATCATACTTATGGAAATGCGATCAGCCAGGAAAAGAAACTTGCCATTCAGAATTTTCAATATAACAGGTATATCCTGCAGTCTATCCTGTATTCTGATCCGGAGTTCTTTTTTAAGGAAGAGACAGAGGTTGAAAATATCTCAAACAGTTTTTCAGTTCCAGTTGCGGTGTATGGAATAGATGGAAAATATTTCTTTTCCAATCTGGCGACACAGCCAGGGGAGCTTGACTTTGTTGAAGTTGACGATAACAGGATATCTTTTCGCATTTACGAAAAAGACGGAAGAAATTATATTTTTGTATGTGATTATATAAGACAAGGTGAAAATGCAATATATCTGATCACACAAACAGACATTAGTTCAGTGATAGATACACAGAAAAATATGATTGATTATTTCCAGAAAATATATATCGTTATTTTATGCATCAGTTTCCCGATGATTTTTCTGCTGACAAATCTGATTACGACACCAATAAAGAAAGTAAGGAAAGCGACTAAGAGGATTGCAGGTGGAAGGTATACCGAAAGGATCAGCATAAAGGGAAAGGATGAGATCAGCGAACTGGCATACGATTTTAACCAGATGGCAGGACAGATAGAGGAAAAAATCACGGAATTATCGGACGCTGCAAGGCAGAAGGAGGATTTTGCCGCGAATTTTGCCCATGAATTGAAAACACCGATGACATCCGTGATCGGGTATGCAGATATGCTTTACCAACGGAATCTTCCGAGAGAAGAAGTAAAGAGCGCTGCCGGATATATATTGAAAGAAGGAATGAGGCTGGAGTCTTTGTCTTTAAAGCTGATGGACTTATTTGTGCTGGACAAGCAGGAATTTATTCTGGAGAAGATGTCTGTCAGGGAGATGTTTGAAAATCTGGAACAGGGCATAGAGCCTGTATGCAGGAAGCATGGTGCAATCCTGCATATGGAGATAGAGGACGGAATTATCCGGGTGGATTATGACCTTTTTAAGACAATGATATTGAATCTGGCAGACAATGCTTTGAAGGCAGACTGTAGGGATGTTTGGGTAGAGGGGAAGCAGGATGGGAATATCTACCAGATCAGGATTAAAGATAATGGAAAAGGAATCCCCCCGGAGGAACTGGAGCGGATTACGGAGGCATTTTATATGGTGGATAAGTCCCGCTCCAGGAAACAGCATGGGGCAGGAATAGGAATGGCTTTGGTATCAAAGATTGTAGAGGTGCATGGTGCGAAGATGGAGATTGAAAGTGATGGTAAAACGGGAACCCAGATTTACTTGAATTTCGTGGCAGGGGGAGAAGAAAATGATAAGTAAATATAAGTATACCATTGTTTTACTGATATTCGCTGCTTTTTTTATTTTTGGCAGTATGGAAGTTATGGATTATATACTGCGGATCAGGGAAACACAACTGCTGACGGAGAGTGGCAGGGTAGAAATGGAATCACCAGTTCGGACATGGGAGAGTTGGGAAAATGATAAAGAAGGTATAGTGAGTGAAGATATAGCAAGTGAAGGAAATGTTCTGAAAATCGAGCAAATAGAAGATGCTATAAAGTGTTGGAATGAACGTAACAGTTCAATACTGCATGAACCGGTGGCAGGACAGGTTTCGATGGAAGAAGCTATTAAGGCCGGTGAAATGTGGCTGGTTGAAATGGGTATAGAGGAAGAAAAAGATGCAGCAGCCTATACTATAAATGCGGAGCTGGGCGTAGGTGTGCAGACAGGAGAAGCCGGGGAGCAGTTAGAGGCATATCATAGTTTCTGGACAGTAAAGTATTCCAGTCAGTCCATAAGTGCAGTACTATACCTGAATGCCGTCGCAGGAAAAGTATGGGGTGCGGAAATCGTGCTATATGAGGAGCAACCGGAAAAAACGCCTGATGACAGATTGCGGCTTTTTGTGGAACTGGCTGGTCTGCAGGTATCGGATGATGATTCTGTTGTAATTGATTCTGGAGAAACCAAGATTGAAATTGCAATAAAAGAAAGCCAATTATATGCACAGGAGCGCTCATATAGTATGTCAATCGGATTGGAAAATAGTTATAAACGTACTACTTATCAGTTACTGATAAAACAGGATTAAAAATTTACAACTGTAACGCAACTATGTTGCAGTTTTAACACAACTTTACCGAAAGTAAGTCAAAACACTCAGGTAGAATATAAATATCCTATCTGGGTGTCTTTTTGATGGGAAATATAATGTGGAGGTAAAGAAATGGAGTCAAGGATGGAATTGCAGGTAGAGCATCTATGCAAGTCCTATCGAAAAAAAGAAGCACTTAGGGATGTCAACTTTAAGCTGGAACAGGGAGTGTATGGACTTTTGGGTGAAAATGGCGCAGGGAAAAGCACGCTCATGAGGATTCTTACCACGGTAGATTTGCCTACCAGCGGAAACATCTTGTACGGCGGAAAAATCATCACTGAGATGGATGAGGATTACCGCAATTTGATCGGATATATGCCACAGGATTACAGTGTATATCCCAGTTTCACAGCAACAGATTTTTTGTCTTATATGGGTACGCTGAAAGGAATCCCTAATGACAAATTGAAAGTAAGAATCCCGGAAGTGCTGGAGTTTGTCAATCTTTTCGATGTTGCTTGCAAGAAAGTGAGGACTTTTTCCGGGGGTATGAAAAGAAGGATTGGCATTGCACAGGCGATATTGAATGATCCTGAAATCCTGATATTGGATGAACCAACTGCAGGGCTTGATCCCAAAGAAAGGATTAGATTTTCCAATATACTCAGTAACATGGCAAAAGAGAAAATAGTCTTGCTTTCAACGCATATCGTGTCAGATATAGAAGCTATTGCAAGTCGGTTGATTGTAATTCGTAAGGGGGAGATTACTGAGACTGGCAATATAGATCAACTGATAGAAGGAGTGACTGGTAAGGTATGGGAGGCAACCGTCGGGCAAGATATGTTGAATACCGTAAACACAGAGCGGGCAGTCATTCACATCAAACAAATGGGAAAGGATGTTCAGGTTCGCTTTGTGGGAGATCAAATTCCGAACATTGAATGCCGGTCTGTAATGCCTACGTTGGAAGATTATTATATATATGTCAATGAAAAAACAAAAAGGAGTGGAATGATATGAGAAAAAATCAGGTAAAGTTAATGGTGGCGGGAATGCTTGTTATGGTACTTATGACAGGATGTGGTTCAAGTGATAATAATGCAGATAACAATAATACAGACAGCGGGTCAAACAGCATTATTTCTACAGATATGGAGGATGTTGGACAGAATGCAGAAGAGCAGGAGAGCCTGGCAGATATCGAGACTGCACAGATGGAAGAAAGCGGTCAGCCACAGTCTCAGTCCCAGGCTGCAGAGAGTATCGAGGAGGAACTGGCCGCTTATCGGGCTGAAAGGGAAAAAGGAGTATCTTCTAGTGGAGGCTATACGATGGTGGAACTTCCGAATGAGGAGAACTATCAGTACGGTGTTGGTGACAGTAGCGGCTATACATCCAGATTTGACTCCAAGGAATTGAATGAGGCATTTAAAGCAGCGGGCACTTATGTTGAAGGTACGCTTAACCTGGAAAGCGAAGTATGGACTTGCATCGATCCAAGGATGATCGCTATCTATGAAGATGAAGATAAAGGGGTTGCAAGTGGATATGATGCGGACAATATATTCCTTTGTGAATATAACGATAATGGAAACTGGCAATATTTGATTCTTGTCAGGGAAGGAAAAGGTTCTGAATGGGAAGTGCTGCACCATGGCAGCAGTTACAAAACGGATTAGTGCGATGGGAGCGGTAAAATGAAAAAACAAATATGGATGGAATATCGAAAGTTATGGAATAAGATAGCTGGCGTGGCGGTCATTGCCATGTGTGTTGTAGCAGTGTTACATCTTTTCGTATATTTAAACCTGCAGTATCGGTCAATAGACGGCCGGGGAGAAATTGTGGAGGGTTTGGCATCTTACAGGGCACTACGAGAAGCATCTAAAGAACTGGAGGGAGTCATGGACGGGGAGTATATACAGAACCTGATAACCAGTTACAATAGCAGCTTCGATAAGGCATATATGGCGGAACATAAAGGTTTCCTGGGTACAGGCGGCATGACAAAATATATGGTTCCTAATTATTTTATCAACTATGCTTATTTTGGGCCGTATATGTCAAATGGAAATAGTAAGGCAGGCTTGGATTACGATTTCTTGGAATCGGAGGAAAGGTTTTACGCAACTTATAAGGAAACAGTAAAAGAGCATTTAGAAGATGACAATATGTATACGAATATGTATTCAGATGAACAGCTCCTTGTCCTGAATAGGAAGGTAGATAATTTGAAAACACCTTTCTCTACAGGATATTATCAAGGGCTGGCAAATCTTAGGTCATGGTATATTATGGATTACAGCCTGGTGTTTATAGTATTGGTATTTACAGTGGCGGGTTTGTTCTCAAAAGATAACACTGGTGGTATTACAGAGTTGACGCTTTCCTCCAGATATGGGAGAAAGATGAATCTGGATGCACGGTGGATTGCCGGGAATCTGTTTGCCGTAAGTGTTTATCTGATTTATTTGGGCATTCAGCTAATTGTGAACGGATTGATTGGCACTTTAGCCGGATGGAATATATCTGCACAAATGTTATGGTTTCACAGTCTGTATAATATGACGATTGGGGATGGATTGCTGATCATGTTCGTTGGCGGGTTGTTGGGAGCACTTGTTGTTGGGAATTTAGTTATGCTGTTTTCAATAAAGCTAAAAAATGTAAAACTTGCAGCTGTCCTTGCCATCATAGCGGTATTGATAATCATGCGGACGAAAAATATGTACGGCGTGATTGAACTGGTCAGTCCGATGCACTTCGAGAGCGACAACATGTTTCAGAAGTTTATGTTCATAGGGAATGTGGCAGTCCCTTATTTTGTAGTTGTTTTTGTTCTGACTGTGCTGTATGTAGCAATCTTGTACATTGGTACAAGGCTGTCTTATAAAAAATATCATATAAACTGATGGTGGTGATGTGATGAAAATTATGATATTAGAGTGCAAACGGATGGTGAACAGGATAATTCTTTTGGGGTTTCTGGCATTTGTCCTTATTTTCTCCGTTTATGACAGCCAAAGGAATTTGGATAGATATAATGAGCGTGACGAACAGGGAATTGCAGTCACCTGGAGGGATAACCTGTCAGAAGCGAGAAACGCTTCCAAAGGGCTTTATCTGGATAAGGAGTGCATGGAAAACCTGCAGGAAGATGCTGACCTGTATGGTTATCTCAATAGCGAGAATATCATGGAACTGATATCCAGCAACTATGAGAGAAAACCCTTAGAGGAATTATCTGATAATGAGATGGAGCGCTTTTTTCAAATAAGGGCAGAGATAATTCATGAAAATCTCGTTCTGGATACCAAAGTAGGTTATACGGATGAAGAAATAGAGGATTTTATGGATAGGGCGGAATCACTGTCCACTTTATCTATGGAGTATGCGGAAGGGTGGAAAGCGTTAGCGGAAAAGATGGGGAACTTTGTGTTCCTAATTGTTATCATTATAGCGGTTCTGGTATTGCCGCTGTTTGGACGTGATCCGGCGGTGCAGATGGAAGAACTGGTACGCTCCAGTAGATACGGAAAGAGGCAGTTGGATACGGCAAGGATTGTAGCAGCTTATTTGACAGCAACCGTTCTTTATGTATGCAGTATGGCGGTTTATTTTATCATCGTAATGCTTCCTTTTGGTTTTGACGGAGCGAGCCGGCCAATTCAGAGCAATGTAAGGACATTTTTTTCCCTTTACAATATTACCTACCTACAGCAATTTGTATGGAATTTCTTCAGAGGGTATGTAGTACTGATCTTCATGGTTAGTCTGACGCTAATCGTTACAATCCTTTTAAAGAATATTCTGGCTGGCGCTTCTGTTATAGCGATTTTTCTGGTGATGCTCGTGATTTTTAATCAGGTATATCTCTATCCGGTAAACCATTGGTTCGCAAACTTCATGCCTGTGAGAATGACTAATTTCTGGCACTTTTATGTAGGAAATGAATTATATAGAATTTGTGGATTTAGTATTTCCTGTATGAGATGGAGCATTGTTATATCTTTGACTTTATCTGTGATTTTCTTGGTAAGTAGTTTTACTGTGCTATATGCTAATAGAAAGAAAGGCTTGATTTAAGGGAAAAGATTGCATGAGCGTAAAGACTATCAGTTTTTATTGTTAGGATAGCCGTATGATAGTTACGAAGAAAAAAGTAGGGGTAAAAAACATGATTTAATTACTTGAGGGAGAAGCAGGATGATGAGTAATGATAGAAATATCAGGATGAAGGAAAGGCGGGTGGGATATAGGAAAAAAGGACAGACAGGAAACCGGATGCTTCTCCTTGCAACGATGGCCGCTATTGCTGTACTTGTGTTCCATATCAGAGACATAAAGGTAGAACTGGAAGAAATGCGGACTGCTCTGAAGCGGATTGAAGTGCTGCAATATGGCAGAATCGAAACCTCAGTAAAAGCTGGCCCGCAAGAGGAGACGGATTATGTCAGCAGCATTGCCATAATGAACGTGGAAAAGCCGGTACAGCGTACCTGGGCAGAAACGATCCAAAGACTGGAGGAATTAGGAAAAGAAAATCCGGACATTGCGGCAATCTACAGGAACAGTTCACAATATCCGGAGGCTATGCTGACAGCCCTGGCAAATAATCCGGAGATGGAGGATTTTGTGGCGGGCTATCTGGACGGTAACGAATACACGGCAGGAGGTCTGACAGAACTGGAAAAGGAGCAGGAATGTCCGCTGCTGCTTCAATGGGACCCACGATGGGGATATGAGCCTTATGGCGGGGACAGTTGCATCGGGCTTGCCGGATGCGGTCCCACCTGTCTGTCAATGATTTTGTATTGCCTGACAAGGGATGAAACGCTCACGCCTGACAGGATAGCTGCCTATTCCATGGAGAACGGCTACTATGTAAACGGAACAGGCACCGCATGGGGGCTGATGGAGGATTTTCCTGAAATGTATGGCATCAAAGCCGTAGAACCAAGAATGACAGAACGTGCCGTAAAAGCGGCGCTGGATAAAGGTAAGATACTGGTATGTGCCATGGGGCAGGGTGATTTTACGGTGTCCGGCCATTTTATTGTCATTTATGGCTATGATGACGGCGAGTTTTGGGTAAATGACCCGAACTGTGTGGCAAGGAGCAGGAGGGAGTGGACTTTTGAGGAAATAGAGGATCAGATTAAGAAAATCTGGGCTTATGAAAAGTAAAGGAGGACAGTTATGAGCAGAAATGAAAAAAGAAGAATGGGTATCTATGTGGTGACAGGGATCGTCCTGGTTGCGGTGGTGGCAGTCCTGTCGGTGGCTATGCTTAAGAAAAGAGATTCTAAAAATGCCCAGGCCCAGGCAGCAAATCCGTCTTATATGGATGAAAACGGAGGGGAGTATATTGCTGCGTTCCTGAAAGACATGACAGATAGTACCATAACAGTAGACATAGCCGAGTTCATTACGGATGATAACACGGAGCGGATAAAGGAGCTGAAACTTTCGGAAGAGGACATGCCGGACGGCTATTATATATACAATCCGGATGAGGAAACTGTTACATGGAAGCTGGACGGGCAGACCATATATACTTTTATTGATTGGAATGGCGATTTTACTGGTTCTGATTACCCGGAGGAGTACACCACAACGGATGCGGCGGAGTTTCAGAAGTATATTGGAACATATGAAGATTCGCAGCCGGGGATGCCGTTTTTCTTCCAGATAGAGGATGGAATGGTAAAGGTTATTCTGGAGAAGCAGTTTGCATAAGGGCAGTTTGCTTATTTGGCAGGATTGTATTCTGAAGAATATGGAATTTTAAGCCGATAAAGTTGATCCATGTCCGTATTTCGGGGAAAAAACCTGTAAGTTGGGAAAAATCAAAGTTTTTTCTGGCTTTGCATATATAATGAAAAGTAGCATATTGGTAGGGCAATTTGATATGTATCCAAAGAAAAACAGGAACCCTATTGTCTATGCAGACGGATATAAAATGATTATACGAAGAAAAGTTATACGGAGGATAAGTACAGCAAAAGACTGACAACAAAAGGGGAATTATAAATATCGGTACCATTTAGCTGAAACTTAAGGCACAGCAACCAACAGGTATGGAAACAGCGTTTTCATAGGGCATGACATAGAAAAGCCAGCGGCACAGATACCAGTCTGACCTGCTGGCTTTTCTTTTTTTCGCCATACTACGTCTGTCTGGCTTCCGTATCGGAAGGGGCAGCATGGGGATTGCTTTCTGCCAGGGCGGCGGCCGTAGCCACCAGCACGGACAGGCTCCTTTCGTCACAGAGCGTGAGCAGCCTTAACAGCTCCTGGTATGTAGAGCCGGTCCTGTCATGGCTGTCCTGGAAGATACAGTCATCTGCGGATATATCCAGTGTCCTGCAGATATGATAGAAATTTTCAATGCTTGGGGAACAGCGGCAGCGCTCCAGGTCCTTCTGGAAGGATACGGAATGGTCGAGCAGCTCCGCACACTGCGCCTGGGTCAGATGTTTTTTCTTCCTGGCTCTCTTTAAGGCGGCGCTGAAGATCTGGGCATCATTGATGGATAAAGACATTGTGGTCACCTCCTATAAGTAGTGTATTGCCATACCTTGCAAAAGTAAAAATGGTATAGACACACTTAAAAGTAGAGCAATAGCATACTAGGCATCCAGACATCTGGTGAACAAAAAAAAACATGGTTCATCAGGGTTTTGTTTGGGTGCCTTTTTGCTGCCATGGGAGAGGTACATGGTCTGCAGTGGGGAATTTTCATAAGCCGGGCACCGGCGGGGGGATTGGGTCAAAAAAATCATAAGCTTCCTGGGGGCATTCTGCGCCCAGCATGGTAGTCTTGTACGCTACTTTTTGGAGGAAGGAATAAATTTATATCAAAAGAACGGTTATCCGGGAAATGAAACGGATAATAGTTCTTTTTCTATTGTATTAAAAAGGTTCCTGCAGATAAATCCGTTTTTCTGCAGGAGACATATTATCAGGTGCCGTTCACCTCCAATTCCGGGTTTTGCAGCAAAAAATCTGGAATTTAAGGAGGAAAAGCCATGTGGCAGAAAAATAACGGAAAGAGTGAAACGGAGATCTTACAGAATCAGTTTACGGCATATCTGGCAACTGCAGTACAGCGCCGCAGGAACGATTATCTACAGCAGATGGACAGGCGCCAGCAGATAGAGAGCCTGACCGAAGACTTCATGTTCATGCCGGAATGCAGCATAGAGCAGGACATGCTTCTGGGGCTGCCCGTTCTCATGCAGCTGGAGGACAGCGCGCTTCTCCATGCACTGAGGGAACTGAGCGAGAGGGAGCGTTACATATTCCTGGCAAGGGCAGTAGACGGGAAAAGCTTTGAGGCGCTGGCAGAGGAAACAGGGATGGGATATAAAGGCGTGGCATCGGTCTATTATCGGACAGTGCAGAAGATCAAAAGAAAGATAGGGGTGATGAAAAATGAATTTTAAGGAGATGCTTTTACAGGCGAAAGCTGGAAGGGAGTCGGTGGTCATGGCTTTACTGGAGATGTATAAGCCACTTCTGGTCAAGTATGCGATCATCAATGGAAGGTTTGATGAAGATCTGTATCAGGAACTGTGCATCATCTTGTTAAAGTGCATTGCCCGTTTCAGGATGTGACATATGGGAAAGGATTGCTGCATTTCCATAATGTGGCATGAGAGGGAAAAGCGCCGGAGCATATTGCCCGGCGCTTTTCTGGAATCTGTTTCACTTACAGGTCAATCCACAAATGTATTTGGCTCAGAAAAGAGTTTCTGCAATTTGCTGGCCAGATCCATGCGTGAGGTACAACGGATATCCCGGATAGGACCATAATTATTCATCTGTTCATCTATACTTTTAAAACTGATACGGAAATCGCTGCCGCCATCATGGGTGATCCAGATGCGTCTTCTGGTGGCAGGGTCAACCGCAATGATCCAGAGACTGTGCAGCCTGTCTACATAAGTAGGACATGTAAGGTGCCAGCAGCTCCGGTCATCATATTGGAAACCAGAAACTTCCGCCATCCGTTTTTCCAATACGGAATAAAGGGCTTTGTATTTCATGTGCCATACCTCTCTTTCCAGTCATGCAGATATGTGCAGTACCCTTTCGGGTCGATTTCCTGCAGGATTTCCGGGCGGAACCGGTATTCCGGGTACTGGCAGTATCCGCTCCGGGCATATGTACCGGTGGGAACTGCCAGCCCATGCCGTATGATCCACGCCAGGATTTCTTCGCCGTTATTGTTGGTGTCGATAAAGGCGCAGTTTTGAGGACGGACGGAATCCAGATTGACGGTGAGGACATTCCAGGGTTCCGGTTCCCCGTTCTCCCAGGAAGTCATAGTGACGGCAAGGTTCCCTTCCATATAGGAAGCGATCTTCAGCTCAATCTTATAGGTGGTTCCATATTTCTCCAAATCAAATGTTTTCATATTGTTTCCTTTCTGTGTGTCTGTATTATGCTGCTGTTTTTGGCATGTCCTGCGCCGGAAGGAGGATCACTCCTTTCTCCACTTCCGCAGGCGCCCATGTATCGTCTTTCCACATACAGCCGCTTGCAACATTGTAAAACTTAGGCGCTTTGGGTGGATTTCCAAAACATTCATCATCCAGGTACAGACAGATATGCCTGTCATAAAAGGGGATCAGTGCCTGATGGATCTGCTCTTTCAATGCCAGGGCAAGCTGGTCGATCTCTGCAATATCCTGGCGTTTAAAAGCGGCTGAAGATATCTGTTTCAGGATGCCGGACTGGTCAACAGTTGACTGGATCAGTGGCTGTGCTTCATCCATAAAATCAGCACGGATACGGATATTTTCAAATGCGATCTGTTTTACATAGGCTGTAGCGGTGGAGCTGATATTATGCCGCAGTTCATCAAAAGGTTTTTTATATTTGGTTTTTAATGTTTCCAGAGATGCCACGGCAAGGTTCCTTTTCAAAAGGTCAAGGTATTCTTCCAGTGCTTTTCGCAATTCAGTGCTTTCCATATGATTCCTCCAATCGTTCAAAATTCAGTCTGCTCTAAAAGTCATCCTCCCAGGGCGGCAGGGTGTCTTCTGCCAGAGATGGGGACCTGCCTGCTGTCTCCGTGGGGGCAGGGGGTTCTGTTTTTTGCTCTTCGGCTTTTTTCCCTGCTGTATTTTGTTGTCTGCGGGCGGTAAGCGTCAGGGCGTCTTCCCCCACATCATCCACACGCTGCTTCTTTGCCTGTTTTTTACGGCATTTTTCCACAGCGGCAGCATAATCATAGCCAATGGCTGCCTGGAATTTCTCTGCGATCTCCCTTAACTTTCCGGCCTGGTATTCATAGGTGGCTCTGTGGAAACCGGTCAGGTTCCACTGTTCGCACACCAGATCCAGCATGCGGGTATAATCCATGAGTGCATTGATCGTTTTCAGGATGTCACCGTAGCAGGTTTTCAGCTCGTGGGAGCCATCCAGATCCACATAGGAGAGGGTAAGTTCCTGTTTCAGATATCCCTCTATCTCTATGTGGTGTGCCAGCACCGGCTCATAGATCTCCCTGGGAAACTCCGGCATGTTTGCGGATGCAGTGCTCTCATTGTTCATCCGGTCCACCTCCTGCCTGCGGCGGCAGAGCGATAAGTCCGCTGACGATCATCTGGACGGCGGTGCGGTATCCACAGCAGTAGGATTGTTCCGCTATGGCGCTGTCTCTTTCGGAAACTGCCATCTGGTACTGTTCAAAAAGCCTTTGGGACTGGCCCAGGGCAGGCAGCAGTGCTTTTTCTGCCTCTTTTACATTCTGATCCAGCCTGGAGGGAACCGTAACGCATCCGTAAATGTCAGGCTCATACTTCCCATAAAACAGGTTATGTAAGAAATCGGGTTCGCCTGTTTCTGCCAGATGAATGACGGCAGGGGCAGGTTTTGACAGGGCAGCGGCGATCTGCCGGAGCGCTCCTATCAGCTCCGGCATCTGGTGATTAAAGAAGACATTACCCATCTTTGTTTCGTGAAAATTCATCTGTGTTCCTCCTTTCGTTGTTCGCCCGTATGACTGGGGCGTAATGGCATTTATGGTATTTTATGCGATCTTCTGTTCGCCCCAACGGATGTGCAGTTTCCCTTTTTCATCCCGCTCCTGACGCATTAGGAGGGAGAGAAGGTCATAATCCACGCTGAACCGGTCATAAATTTCATCCAGATCCACGTCCTGGCCCTTCATAAACAGGTTCAGCTTCTCCTTTGCCAGTACCATCTGCATCAGGTTGGATTCGATGCTGCCAGCATAGGTGAGGAAATAAATGTCCTTGTGTTCCGTTGAGGTATACCGGATGAACCGGAAATAGAACTGGCTCATGCCGGAGTTGTTGTAATGCAGTTCCGGTATGATGACCTTGTTGACGTAATCAAAATTCACGCTGGAGGGGAGGCTCTGCTGGGTGCAGAGTAGTATCCCGTTCCCGCTGTCCTGCAGTATCTGGCAAAGTGCCCGCCTTTTGGCAAAGCTGGTGTTGGCGCCGGTCACTACAAACAGGGGGCGGTCCGGCAGATATTCCCGTAGTGCCTTTTCATAAGATTCCAGCACAGTAACGTGCCGTACTCCGATGGCAATGATCTCATTCTCCCATTCGGCAGCCATCTCAACAGCGGCCATGACCTTCACCGGGGTATCCCCTGTATATTCCTGTACCGTATCCGGGGCAGCGCTGATGCGCAGGAGAAGCACGATCTGCTGGACCAGGCGCATCAGGGAATCCTTTCTGGAATTTCCAGTGGAAAAAAAGTAGTTATCCCGCATCTCATAAAATTCATGAATTGCTTTATGGTAGATTTCCTTTTCATCGGGTGGGAACTGGAGCAGCAACTGATGAATCCGTTTAATATCTTTGCAGGAAACCTCTTCAAAGGTTCTCGTGATAACGGTTTTTCCTAAAATATCATTGAGGATATCTGCGTTGTAGATATCCTGTGTACGTTTTTCCATGCCGAATACGGTAATCTTTTCCGGCAGATGGGAGGATGCGAACAAAGAATATCCTTTTTTGTAGGCAGGGATTGGCTGGCCGAAATAAGGATTGATGTCATAATCCGGTTCGGTATCCATTTCGCTGCTTTTGTTATGGTGGTAAATATAGCGGTTCCAGGAGATCATGTTGATGGAATTGTTGTAGAGCAGTTCCAGCTGTGGGGCAAATTCTGAAATGTTGTTCCTGGTGCTGGTTCCCGTAGTGAGCAGTTTCATCCGGCAGCGGCGGAAACAGGAAAGCACAGCCTGGCTCCTGGCGCTGTCAGGGTTGGATATTTCATCGCTCTCATCTAATATGAACTGGATATTTTGGTGCAGACGCTTCATGTGTCTGCGTAAATGTTTTTTATAAGCACTTACTTTGTTCAGTGTCAGCAGTACAAAATCTCCAGGACGGACGCGCTCCAAGTCTGCCAGACGCTTGATAAATACACAGGGCAGGTCATAGTTTGCCAATACCACGTCCCAGTTGTTGCGGATGGAGATGGCAGAGGAAACCACCCAGGTACTGTGTACGTTCTGGTTCTGCATCCGGTAAAGCCCTGTTGCAATGCCGGCCAGGGTCTTTCCGCTTCCCTGTTCCCACTGCAGCAGCGCATAGCGTTTCTGGAGGGTAAGGTTGATGTCGTGCCGCTGGATCTCATTCAAGCGGATTTCCTCCATACGGGAGGAATCCCACAGTGAAAAATCTTCCAGCCATCTGGCGATAGCCGGATCTTCATCCATTTCCGCATAGGGTATGTTCTGGGCCTCGTATTCTGCCCGTTTCCTGCAAAGCAGCCGTTCATAGCCCGGATAGGACTCCGGGGTGTTTTCAAGCACTGCCTGATACACTGGCACAGGCAGGCGCTTGCTGTCCTTGATCTGCCGGCGTGCGGCTGCACTGTACCCTTTATAGGCAAACTCGCCTTTCCTTTTGACCAGGCGGATACAGTCTGTTTTCGGTACGGGATTCTGCTTCTGCAATATCTGCCGGAGATAGACAAGTACCTTTTTCTCCGTAAGCTGGACCCGGCACCATTGTTCATAACTCATATCATCTGGCTGACGCTGGGTATAAAAGCGGTGCAGGTACTCGCAACATTTGGCATAGGATGGTCTGGTAAGCGGATGTGCCTTGATATGGTACAAGAGCTTTTGCGTCCGGTATCTGAAATCATTGGATGTATGGCGTGACCTTGCCAGTTCCAACAGGATTTTTGACTGGTTATTCTCCAGCGCTGATTTGGCAAAGGCCAGTATCTTCTGATAGGTATATTCCGCATCCTTTCTGATATCAAAATCTTTCGGCAGGATGTAGTCGGCCTCTGTCCGGTATGGGTGGGGCTTCCATCCCTGGTCCGCTGTCTTTTTCTGCCAGAATTGCAGCTTTGTAGGGAAACTGCTGACACCCAGACAGGAAAAAGCATTGTCTTGTAACAGAACCTGCCCCAAAAAACTGAAGCGGCTCTCCATCTCCCGGATCTGCCCCTTGTCGGTAAAATCATCTGCCAGAAAAGACTGGGGCACGATCAGCGCAAGGATTCCCAGAGGCTTCAATACCTCTGCAGCTTTCAGACAGTAGTACATCTGGGAGGGTATCTCCCTGCCGCTCTTGGTCCACCACTTTAAATGAAAGGGCGGGTTCCCCACTACATAGTCAAACCGTGTCTCCGGCTGGCAGGTGCGGATATCCCGACACTCGACCGTTGCTTCCGGATAAAGGAATTTTGCCACCTTCACGGCTTTTACATCCAGTTCACATCCGTAGATGTTCGCTTCTGTGGGGATAAAGTTAAAAAAACTCCCCATGCCGCAGGTAAGGTCTGCCACAAGGTCATGTTCAGACAATTTCAGGCAGGCTGTTATAAATTCGCACAGGCGGGGAGGCGTAAAGAACTGGCCGTTTTCAATCTCTTTCTTTGCCTCGCTGTATGCATGGTAATTCTCATAGTCTGCCCGTTCCGGACCGTGAAGGCCGCCATCGCCGGTATAGGCATTATAAATATCCTCCGGGCTGATGGAGCATTCTCCACAGAGGCCGCTGTCGATCAGGTACAGGACTTTTTCATTCAGTGCTTTTCGTTTATCCTGGGGGATGGATTCCTCCTGATAAGCATATTTCATTCGTATCACCTCGCTAACATATGGTTTTCATATAGTCCTCTATAAACTGGGAGGCGCAGGTTTCACTGGTAAATTTCAGATCAACCCTTCCGTTTTTGAACATCCGCAGGGACTGGATTTTTTTGCAGTCGTTAAACTCATACGGATTGCTAAGGGAATTATCTCTGTTAAGAGCCCTTGATAAACTGCCGGGAATAAGATCAAAAGAATCTGTTTCATAATGGGCAATGCCCCGTAAGATATCCTTTGTCCTGTCAGCCAATGACCATTCTCCCCCGCTGTACCGGTCCCGGAAGCTGCAGGCGTAGCCTGTGAATTGTATGGTATTTTTTTTCTGCTCAAACCGTGGGGTTCCGCTGCTGATAATCCAGGATGCCTGATGGCATTTATTCTTGAGTTCATGGAGCGCCTGTTCAAAAAAGGCCCGTCCACCGGTTTGAAGGAATATCTGTTCGAGGATATCTGTGTAACACAGAGACAGCTTTTCCATGTCCTGCGTATACTTTTGGCACAGTTCTTTATAGTTATCTGTCCATCTGTCAGTTGGCTCCTGGGGAACAAGATTGTGTATGATATCATTGGGGTCTATGGAAAAATGGTAAGTTTTGCTGAAGTAGGATACAATCTGGCATATGAACCGGGGATGCAGGGAGCGAATCTGCTGCCGGATGACATTATCAGAAAGTTTTACCCCGTCATAAGAAACGAGGTATGTTTCTGCAGATGTGCCTGCCGGCGCCAGTAACTCCCTCTGCTGGTTCAGCATGTCATCCCAGATAAATCCCAGTTCCGGCAGGGAAGTTCTGGCACTGTCATAGGCTGCCTGGTGAGCTTCACAGAATATCCGGTCTGATTCTGAAATGCGGGTATCTGCTTTCATTTCAACATTTTCAAATTTGGTAAGTAGGTTCATAAAATCCTCCTTTTTAATTAGAAAAGGCCGTGGTCTGGATAAGCCACGGCCGGAACATGGAGGCAGCCAGCACAGATGCGGCTGCCACAGTTGCTCAGAGTCCATTCACGCACATGCGGCCAGTCTCACAGGGAGCGGACTCATGACCGCCAGCGGAAAAGGGCTCATAGAAAGGTGATAATGGGTATTCCTGGTCTCAAAATGGATATTGTCTTCGGTCTGCTCGTGCAGGGCTACCACATTGGATGTTCGGTAGACACTTCCCTCAGCCGCAAATACAGCAGGCTTTCCGACAGTGATCGGGAACAGGAGCGTTCCGCAGAGCATTACTTTTTTCTTTTCTCCATAGTTTTTTGTTTTCATTTTCATCTTTTCTGACCTCCATTCTGCTTATGTATTGTTTTTTTGGACAAAACGGTGTTGTCTGCTATCATGAGTGGACAGTCTGGGTGCCGACATTGATCGGCGTGGATACAGGGGATCTCATTTTCACCATAAAAGGGATAACAGGTTGGAAAACCAGCTTTTTGGAGTAAGGATTCCGCTGTCTCCAGCAATGGACCGATTAAGGACATATCCCATGGAAACTCTGAAAGAACGGTTTCCGTCAGCTCAGCTTCGGGCTGCGTCAAAAGCCATAACAGCTGATATGCCAGGCCGTCCAGAAGTTCATTGCGTTTCTCTAAAAAGGGTTCAAAATGGTTGATTATATTATTCTTCACAGCATATCTCCCTCAGTGCGGTGCGTACTTCCTCCAGAAGTTCCTGGACACGTTTCATGGTGGTGTTCTGACGGCGGGCAATATCGCGGTTGTTGTAACCGCAGAATTTCAGATGCACAATGTTCATCTGCTGTTTGGATACCCGTTTTGCCAGATCATGCAGGAGCAGCTGTTCTTCCAGCTGGCGCATAAGTGGATTGGGTGCCGCTATGGTTTCTTCCAACGGCAAACTATTTTCGCTTGGTCCGACATGTAGGCTGATAACATCAGCATTGTGCTTGGGGCGCCTTTGTTTTCTCCTATGATCAGAAATACATGCCAACATTCTGCGCCATGCAATCGTGGTAAATGAATACTGTTGTAGTTCCGGTTCATTAAAGTAACGAGAAACTGCACGAAGATAACCGAAAATAACAACATCATAAAATTCATCTATGGGGAGATCATTTGCATATAAGAAGCTATAAACAAGACCGTGGTGTTCAGTTGCAAATAAGCATTGTTCCGAAGTTAAAGGTACTTCACACTTCATAAAAATTTCCTCCTTAAAATGCGAAAAGGACTCCCCCGGCACTAAACCGGGAGAATCCTTTCATACGTTTCATATGGCATAAGGCCATATCAGTTACATTAAATCAGGCAGGCAGGGCCTCACGTTCTCCGTCAAGGGGCTGCCCGTAGTTAAACTTTCCGCTTCCGCCTGCAGGCAGGACTTCCACATTGCTCTTACCATAATCGCAGCCATCGTCATGCTGGGTTTCATTGATGGCAGTGCGCTGCTGGAGCATCATGCGGATCTGTTCTTTAAAACCGTCTGCAAACTTCCGGATCTGTGCCAGCTCCTCACCACTGAAATCGTACAGGCGGCGGAAGGTGGCAACACTGTAATCATCCTTTCCGTTGTTCATTTTTTTAAGCCCGATCTGCACCACGCTGCCATAGGTCGCACGGCGGCGGAGCATAAAGGACTGGTTCATAAACTCCCGGAAGGGTTTCAGACTGGTAGGCGGCAGGGTCACCTGTAACGGCATGAACTCACCGCTGCGGAGCAGGTAGAGCACACGCATGTTCTTGCAGGCTTTTCCAGCCCCTTCAGCAGCAGAACCAAACTGGTTTAAAGCGCAGGCTGCACAGGAACCGCCCGGCTCCCCGATCCCCTGTCTTCCGTCTACGGAAGAGCAGAGGGGAGTGGCATTGTCGTCATACTCGCTGCCTTCCGGCCAGTAAGCGTTGTTGGGATGGTTGAAAAGGATAACTCCTTCCAGCGTTTTAGCGAAGTCAGGATTTTCCGGGTCATCTGAGGGAAACTCAAATACCAGTCCGCCGCCGGCCGGGATCTTGATCCGGGGGAAGCTCATCTGCAGGCCGTCCATATCCTCCGCCAGTTCTTCCTGGGTAAACTCGCCTTCCGGCATGGCTGCCGGGAGCATAAATTTCTGTTCTGCCAAAGCGTTGTTCTGAGTGTTATACATACTGTTTTCCTCCTTGAAATTAAAATGATGTTGTAATCGTGTCAGAGTGGCTGCGTCAGGCGGCCATCTGGTTGATCCGGTTCCACTGGCGGGCCGGCATGGAAAGAATGTTGTAGCCGATACTCTCCAGCTGGGTGGCCCTGTCATAGTTCTCCACATCCTGACTGTGCCGGGTGACTGCATTGGAAAGCCCGTACAGCGTAAGGTCTTTTCCCTCGATCAGATGCTGGAGGATGCCTTCCCCCTCATCGTCTGTGATGTGGAATTCCCGGCTGGCCAGTTTGACGATACCGGGAACATCTTTGGTGTTCATTTCGGCCTGGGAAGCATTCTGCATCAGGCCGACCACCTGGGCAAAACGTGCCTCTTCCACGGCGGCCCTGACGGTATCCTGGATCTTCAGGATAAAGGCTTTGTCATCCGCAGCCAGAGTCTTTTCTGAGTAGAGCTGGAAGTTATCTTCCATGTCATTGACCCGGCCCACATGGTTGCGGCGTGTCTGTGCGTCATTGACGATCATGCCGTTGCTGCATACCAGACGGTAGACAAGGGGCTGGATACTGACTGCCCCCATGCCGGTCTCACTGTTGGAGATGATGACGCCGGCCTGTACAATGTCTCCCGGAACAACCTCCGCTTCGAGGCGGGGATTCACCACTTTCATATACATCCGGCTGTCCGTGATCTGGCAGCTTTCAAACCTGGCGCCCTCCATCTGTCCTATAATGGGAAGGACGGCGGTGGCGATCTCCATGTTGTCGATCCGCCGGTAACGGTTGCTTAAGAATGCCCTTGCGGTGCCTCCCATGGTACGCAGAAGCCGTTTGGACGGGGAATGCTGAAGCCAGGCGTTCACATTTGCGGCCAGAAGTTCCGGCTTTTCCGTGAGCATCCGGTCATAATAAGGCGCAGGGATCTTTAAATGGGTCCCAAACTGCCGGTGGGCAATGGTGTTGACCTGCATGGGTTCCACCGGCTCGGTGTTCCCGTCAAACATATGAAGATAGATCTGGGAGTCATAAGGCTCCATCTGCAGGCTCCGGGTATCGACCAGATAATCCTCCTTCATGCTGTTCTGCCTTGTGATCTCAGCGGCCATTTCATTCAGGGTAAGACCTTCTTTCATTCGTGTTCAACTCCTTTCTTGTTGTGTGTGGGATTACCAGGAGATCTGGATGCCCTTTGCCGTGACCTCAGCCGCCAGCCCGTTGCGCTCAAAAACCTGCTGAAGCCGGGGCCAGTACGTCTTTTCCGGAAAGCCGGCAAGGTGTTCTTTTGCCACCTCCTCCGTGTCCTCCTCGACGCAGATATCGCCGTCTTCGTGGATCGTGAGACGGCTGTGGCCGCGGGAATTCAAGTCTGCCACAAGAGCCTCCAGGACTTTCCGGCCCTGGACCTCATACCAGATCTGAGGGTCTACCGGCTGCTTGTTGGACGGGACGGTATCTTCCGGTTCGCCGCCTCCGGCTTCCGAGAGAGGAACGATCTTTAACATGTTACAGGTGATGCCGGCGCTCTGGTCCATGCATACATCAGCATGGTCAAAATCCGGGATTCCATAAAGGCGGATGCGCCCGGTCCCTCCTGCCAGCGCCAGTTTTTCAGGGTTCTTTTCGCACCACTCCCAGCGAACGTCAGGATAAACCGCCCGAAGATAGGCGGAGATCCGGTGGTTGACATGACGGAGCAGGAGCAGTTCCGTTTCCGGGGCCTCCATAGTTGGAATCCCCATAGGCTGGGAGGGGGCGATCCCTTCCGCCAGACGTTTCTTTGCAAGCTGTTCACGCATCCTGCGGCGTTTCGCCTGCTGCATGTACGGCCGCAAAAGTACTGTTACAACCCACAGCCCCCAGAGGGTGAATACCCCGATCAGGGACCATGTCTGCCAGGGCCCCCTTATGAGTGCCAGTATAGCGATGACTGCACCGATCAGGATGCTGATGCTGCCCCAAAGGGCTTTGTCACTCTTCATTTTTAACCTTCCTTTCTTTGCTGTTGTTGAAAGTAACCTGCATGCACAAAAAAAGAGGAACCATGCCGGCATTTCAGGTTCATTCTGAAAACCGACAGGGTTCCTCTTTTAGCGCCGGAACGGGATTCATTCCGGCAGAGACTCACGTTCCCCGTCCAGTACCTCCACAGGGGGAGGGGCGGCGGCCGCTGTCTCAGGATCATCTGGAAAATCAGTGGAGCTTTCTTTAGGGATGCGGCCCGGAAGAAATCCGAAATTGGAAAGATAGATCTTCAGGATTTTTGTCCGTTCCTTTCCGTGGCCCATGGTACAGTCTACCAGCTGCTGTGTGCCGGTGATCCACAGCCGGCTGTCCTTTTTGACGCCAAGCCGGATCAGGCGGGATACTTCATCCTCCCATGCCCATACCTGGTAATACTGGAACTGCCCTTTGCCTGTCTGCTCGGTAAAACCGAAACAGACATAGGTGGAATCCTTCTGGCTCTTTTTGGGGGCCAGGTCATTCTCCACACGTCCAAATGCAAAAATCTGTGCCATAACACTCCTTTCTGCCACTGGCCTTGTTATCTATAAAAAAAGTGCCAGCGGGAACCCGGCCCAAACGGGCGCAGTAATACCACTGACACTTGTATACAAACTTAACAGCGTGTGCAATGCGATGTCTTCACCGCCGTACAGACAAACCTGCCTGCAATCCTGAAAGGATACGCACAAAAATCAATTACAAAGTAAGTATAACACTATATCTGGTGGATGTCAAGTTCATAAACACTATATATAGAATTTTGGAGTGGCAAAATACAATATCTTGTAGCCGGATGCCCAGGAGACTGCACACAGGGCTTCCTATCTATAAACAGGGATCAGGCTGCCTTTATTTTGCAGTATCCTGATTTTTTATTCCCGCGGGCAACGAGCCAAGTGACTGCTTGCGGGCATTTGGCGACTGCCGTGAGGGTCAAAGGCTCCGCTCGTTGGAGTGTTCCAAGTTTGATGATTCGTTGCTCGCGGCGGAGTCTTTGACTTCGAGCAGGTTTCCGGGCAGGCTGGAATCGTAGCCTAAAAACAGATCCGTGGAGAGGGAGGCATCCAGGTATTCGCTGCCCAGGGATGGGCGGGAGGCTTTCCGGAAGTAAAAGCAGTAACACCCGCCCGGTTTTATCTTCACCTGTTTTCCCAAAAGCAGGATGATGGCGGCTCCCTGGCTGTCGGTAAGCTCTATTTTGCGATACCTGCGTAAGGGCAGAGAGGAAACGGCGGTACAGATCCCCGTGATGGTTTCATAATCCCCACGCAGGAGCAAGACCAGGAGCCCGGCGCTGCGGAACAGACAGCCGCCGAAGATGATGCCGCTTAAAACCAGCAAAAGCCGGTCATGGGAGAGGAAAAATACAATGGCAGCGATGAAAAGGCTGCCGATCCCCATAAACAGGATCAGAAAAACTTTCAGCCGGAGGGTAAAAGGGGCGTTCAACCATTGTTCCATGTGATATCATATCCTTTCAAAAATAATCTGCTGGCGCAGGTACAGGTTTGCGACTGCAAGCGTAACGGCCTTGCTTTTGGGGGAGAGGCGCATCATGCAGCTGATGTTGTCGCTGGTAGTGTCCGCATCGTCATAGAGCCCTTCCAGGATGCTTTCCTCTGTAGGGAGGGCGCGGATATCCTTTTCCATGCACCGGATCAGTTCTGCGGTGGAGAGCAGGGCCTGCTTTGCAAGGGCCATGACCTGTTTTTCGTTTTCGGTACGCTGGTCATGGCGGAAGAGTTTTCTGGCAGAGGAAAACGGCACATGGTTTACAAGGGTCAGCTTCAGGAAAGACAGGACCCTTAGAAAGCTGGAGCCGTCCGTGGGGATGATGTACATGGAAGAGAGCAGGTCATAAAGGGCATCATATTCCGTTTCTCCTTTCCCACAGATCAGCAGGCCCCGTGTCAGGAGCCGCTCCACGCAGTCCTTCCAGGAGCGGTTTACGATATCCTTCTGTACCGGTAAAGTCGCCGTGTAGAGGCGCCCGATTTCTTCCATACGGGCGATACGCCAGTTCAGGCAGCTCCAGATGATCATTTCCTGCATATCGACCATATATTCTTTTCCCCCAAGGACGATAACAGGGCAGTAGCGCCGGCATCCGTTTGTCCTGCGCTCAAAGCGGCCGACAGCGGTGTAAAGTGTTTTCAGCATCATAAAAAATCCTCCTACTACAATATATTTATGGTTAATATTCCTAACATCCAGTTAGGATG